>Ga0184637_10001545_pt1 | contig 15469 bp, 11 predicted proteins | sample PLM3_127_b2_FD_133143 | JGI IMG/M metagenome (GOLD analysis project Ga0184637, IMG submission 133143) | Groundwater sediment microbial communities from an aquifer in East River, Colorado, USA - PLM3_127_b2 | ecosystem: Environmental > Terrestrial > Soil > Riparian zone | place: USA: East River...
GGCGCTGGATTTCGGCGGCCTTTGCGTAATGTGCCAGGGCTTCCTCAAATCGCAACTGGTGGGCGTAGGTGGCTCCCAAGTTGTTATGCGCGTAAGAAACGTTTATTTCTTTTCCCAACTTTCGAAAAAGACCCAAAGCTTTTTTCAAGGCTCCTTCAGCTTTTGGGTAATCCGGTATCTGGCGAAAGCTATTTCCCAACCAGTTGAAAGCCACCGCTTCTTGCTCTAAGCTTTTGATTTTTTGGGCCAGCATTATCATACGTTTGTATTCGGCGATGGCCCGCTCCAGTTCCCCTTGTCGGCCGAAAAAGTTGCCCCGCTCGCGGTAAATGTCCAAAAACAGCTTCTCCCGTTTATCGCTTCCGGTCATTATCCGGGCCCACTTCAGCGCCCGGTTTAGATACCAAAGCTCTGTTTTGAAGTCTTCCTGCGAATCGGCCTTCTCCGCCGCCGCCAGGGTCTGCCGGGCGGCCTCCTCCCAGATCTCCGCGCCGACGGCTTGAAATTCCCATTCATACGCCCGGGTTTTGTCGGCGGTTTGTCCGCTTTGGGCGAAGTAGTCCCAAATGCTGCGATGGTTTTCTGTCTGGTTTTTCAAGGCAGGATAAAGGGCCTCCCGAAGGCCGGGTCGGGAAAAGGCGTAATGGTCTTCCTTCAACAAAACGAGAAAACCGGATGCTAACAAATTTTTTAAGAGCGGCTCGAGATTTTTCTTCTCCCAAACCCCGCTTTCGACTATTTCCTGTGATTTAAAGCAACTCAAGAAAAGAGCAAGCTTGGTCAAAAGCTGCCGCTCTTCTTCCGGAAGGGTAGCCGCCAGCGCCAAAAGCTCTTTTCGCGAGGCGGGAGAGAGCGGGACGTCCTTTATATGTTCGTCCCTTATTTCCCAGCCCGCCCCGTTCCAGTTCAAAAGTTTTTGCTTTTGCCAATGGGCCAGTTCCAACTCCAAAAGAGAAAACTCTCCGGAAGTTTTTTCCCACAACCGTTTGACCGACTCTTTGGAGGCTGCGAAGCTGGCGGAAAACCAATTTTCCAATTCCGAGAAAGAGAGCCGGGGATAGGCGGCAGGGGAGCGGTCCGGCTCAATTTTAAGCCGCACGGGGGGAAGACCGGTCCATCGTTCCGTGTCCCGCCGGTCGGTAAGCTCGGCTTTGGCCCGGGCGGCGGTTCCCGGCACCTCGGCGGACAGCTCCCCTTCAGACGAGGGAGGGATTTGTGACCAAGAACAGGGGAAAAGCGTGCGGCACCAATCGGCGGCCGATTCCCCCCGCCGGGCAAGGGTTTTTCTCAACGCGGCGTCTTCCCAAAGCAAGCTTAAAACTTCGGCGCCTTCTTGCGGGCGCTCGCCTTTATTTTTAGCCGCCAGCCGGCCAATCAGGTTTTGCCAAAAGATTTTTTCCTTCCGATTGCGAATGGGAAGCTCGGGAAGGGAGGCTTCCTGATGGCGGGCCAAGGTCGCCGCCGGGTCGGGGTCGGCAAAAGGGGGGCGCCCCAAAAAAAGCTCCGAGAGAATTATTCCGCAAGCGTACCAGTCGGCCCGACAATCGGATTTTTCTTTCCGTATCAATTCCGGCGCCAGATAATCGACCGTTCCGGCAATGCTTTCGTCCTCCTGTGGCTCGGCCGATTGCGCCAGACCCAAATCCATAATTTTCAACTGGAACGGGCATTCGGTTTTCGGCCGGGGAACGACCAAAAGATTGGAGGGTTTCAAATCCCGGTGCACCAGCCCCTTTTTGTGCAGCAAGGCAAGACCTAAAAAAAGCTGATAACAAAGCAATTTTTTGGAAACCCCATCGAGCGTAGGCCAAAGCTTTTTTATCTCCGTTCCCCGGAGGTGCTCCATCGTATAGAACGGGGTTTGGGATTCCGTCCATCCGAAACGGAAAAAGCGGACAAACGAAGGATGACAAAGGCTTTTTCCCAGCAGGAATTCCTGTTTGAACGATTCAATGACCGCCGGCGGACCCGGCTTCAAAACCTTGGCGGCCAGGCTCCGGTTTTCCCATTCGGCCGAAAAGACTTTGGCAAAGGCGCCTTCCCCCAGAAAGCGGATTACTTTCAGGAGCTTTTTATCTAAAAACAGCCGGGGGGGTTCGCTGGCGCGGCCCATCAGGGGCGGGTGGAGGAGGGAAAGCTTAAAACAAAAACGGTTCCGGAGCGGGTTTGGCTTTCCACCGTAATTTTACCGCCGTGCGCTTCCATAATCCGCCGGCAGTTGGCCAGGCCCAGCCCGTGGCCGGTCGGTTTGGTGGTAAAGCGGGGCTCGAAAATCCGGTTCAAATTTTCGGGGGCTATGCCCGGCCCGTCATCCTTGACATTCAGCTCGATTATCTCTTTGTCCGGCCGGAAGGCCGCGGAGATTTCGATGCTGCCGGAACTTTTGCCGGAATCCCTTATCGCTTCGGCCGCGTTTTTAATCAGGTTAAAGAAAACCTGCTGCACTTGCCCCACATCGATGGTGACGGGGGGCAAATTGGCCGGCAAGTGGGTGAAGAAACGGATCTGGTCGAAGCTTTTTTGGGGCTTTAACGAAAAGAGCAGATCCTCCACCAGCCGGCGCAAATCAAACTCGCGCATCTCCGGATCCAGTTTGGAGAAGTCCATCAAACTGTCGGTGAAACGCCGCATTTTGCCGATGTGCTCCAGCACCCCCTCGCAGTTCTGGGCCACCTTGTCCCAAGCGCTCTTTTTGATGTTCAACATAAGCATTTCCGTGTTGGAAGAGATAATCGACAGGTAGTTGTTCAACTCGTGCCCCACGGAGGCGGCCATCTCTTCTTTGGCCACCAGCTTTTCGGAAAGGATGATGTACTTTTCCAAAAGCACCTTTTCGGTAATATCGTCAATCACCAAAATGGCCGAGTTGGTTTTTTTGTCCGGGGTGGCCAGGGGGTGCGCTTTCCAGGCCAGCACCGCCTCCTCCTTCCCTCGGGTCAGATAATAGCGGGGCTCCTCAAAAGAACGTCCCGTGCGGATGACCTCCTCGCAGGTTTCCTCCCAGTAGGCCACATGGTCGGACGGCAAAAAATCGGAGAGTTTGATCGGGCCGGCGGCGTTGGTAATTTCCTCTCGGCCGAACGTTTTGTAGGCGGCCCGATTGGCGGTGATCACTTCCAGTGTCTCGTTCAAGACCAAAATCCCCACCGGGGTGTGGTTGATGACATCCTCGTTGTAGCGCTTCAACTGGAAGACCGAATCGTACAACCGGGCGTTTTCGATGGCGATGGCGGCCTGCCCGGCGAAAAGCTCGAAGAGGTACAAATCCGATTCCAAAAAAATGGAGGCCTGCGTGGAGGAGTCCAGATAAATGATGCCTATGACTTCGTCTTTGGCCTTGAGCGGCACGCACATAATCGAGCGCAGGTGCAAGTCTTCAATCGAGCGCTGACCGGAAAAACGGGGGTCGGCCTGGGCGTCCGAGGTGTAAATCGATTCCCCGGTTTCGGCCACCTTCATCGAGATGGAAGTGGAAATCCGGAAGTCCTCCTCGGAGAGATGCTCCTTCTGGATGTTGTGGGCCGTGCGGAATTCCAGTTCGCCGGCCTCGTTTTTCAGCATCAAAAAGCCGCGCTCGGCTTTTAAAAACTCCACTGCCTTTTGCATCACGATGGACAGAATTTCTTCCGTGAAAAGCGAAGAGGAGATGACCTTGTTGATTAAAAGCAGGGCTTCCAAATCCTCGTGACGGTATTTGGCCCCGCTATCTGCGGTGTCCACCCGGGGGTGGGCCTTCCGGATTCGGTTCAGGGTCTCCTGCATCTCCTCCACAATGTTTTTGGGGAGGGCCGGCCGTACCGTTTTTATGGAAATTTTATCGGTATTGCCGAACCCCTTAGAGGTGGTTGGCTCTTTTCTTTTTTTGGTTGCGTTTCCCGCCATAGCTTGCCGCCCGGCGGCGGTTTTCCCTTAATCCCGCAGGGCTGTTAAAGTTATCGGCATAAAAGAAGGGTACTGCACACCCAGGCAGGGATGCGGAAGAGGGCTACAACCGGGCTTCGGACAACTGGCGGGCGATTAAATCGCCGCAGGCGGAGGTGGAAAGGCCGGAAGAGGAATCGAGAGAGGGGATTTTTTTGGTTTTCAGGAGTTCGGCTATCGTTTTTTCCATCCGCTCCGCCGCCCGGGTTTCCCCCAGATATTCCAGCATCATTCCACAGGCGGCAATGGCCGCCACCGGGGAGGCGACCTCTTTGCCCCTATATTTGGGGGCGGAGCCGTGAATCGGCTCGAACATCGAAACCCGCCCGGGGTGAATGTTGCCGGAGGCGGCAATCCCCATCCCCCCCTGTAAGACCGCCCCCAAGTCGGTTAAAATGTCACCGAAGAGGTTGCTGGTCACCACCGTGTCGAACTGCTCCGGGTTTTTTACCAGCCACATACAGGCGGCGTCGATATAGGCATGGTCGGCGGCGACTTGCGGGTATTCCTTGCCCACCTCTGCAAATGTCCGGGTCCAGATGTCCATCGCCCGGATGGCGTTGGCTTTGTCCACCAGGGTCAGTTTTTTGCGCCTTTTCGACGCCAAATCGAAGGCATAGCGAATCACCCGTTCGCACCCCTTGCGGGTAAAGACCATCTCCTGCAGGGCGACCTCGTCCGGCGTCCCTTTCTTTAAAAAGCCCCCGATCCCAGCGTAGAGGTCTTCCGTATTCTCCCGCACCACCACCATATCGATATCTTCCGGCTTTTTATCTTTGAGGGGGCAGAGATGCTCGGCCAAGAGTTTGATGGGACGCAAGTTGACGTACAAATCCAGCCCAAAGCGAATGCCGGCGATGACAGCCCGCTCCACCAGCCCCACTTCCACCCTTGGATCGCCGATGGCGCCCAAGTAAATGGCGTCCTGCTGTTTCAGCTCGTTTAGAACCGGGTCAGGGAAAAGCTCTTTGGTTTTTAAATAATGCTCCGAGCCGTGGGGGTAGTGGGTCAGTTTGTACGTGAATCCTTCGATTTCGGCGACCCGTTTTAAAACTTTCAGCCCTTCAGCCACCACTTCCGGCCCGATGCCGTCGCCCGGAAAAACGGCAATTTGGTATTCTTTTTTCATCACCCGGCAAAATTAGAGCTTTTCGACAAAAAGGAAAGCGGTTTTATTTTGGTTTTCAAAACGCTTGACCGGCTTTGCAAAAGCCGGTATTTTCGCTTGTGCCGTCCCCATCGTCTAGCCCGGCTTAGGACACCGCCCTTTCACGGCGGTAACACGGGTTCGAATCCCGTTGGGGACACTTTTTTTATCTTTGACAAAAGCCCAAAACTAAACTTTTTTCCAGCTTTCGGGGCGCAAACGCCCCGGTTGGGTTTTGAGCAAGAAAGAAAGGCAATGAATTTAACGCGCAAAGCGCTTATCTGGATTTCGGAAAACCAACTGCTTCGGCAAAAGCTGCCCCGCTACCGCTTCGTCCAGCGGGCGGTTTCCCGCTTTATGCCGGGGGAAAAATTGGAGGATGCGCTTTTGGCGGCAGAGGGGATGAAAGCAAAGAAAATCGCTTCTCTTCTCACCCTGTTGGGGGAAAACATCGCCGAGCCGGAGGAGGCCGAAAAAGTCGCTCAACACTATATCGACGGCCTGCCGCAAATTCACCAAAGAGGGCTCGACGGGCATATTTCGGTCAAACTCACCCAGCTGGGGCTGGATTTGGGGGAGGAGTTTTGCTTCCAAAATCTTTCCGCCATTGTCCGGCGCGCAAAGGAATTCGGCAATTGGGTCTGGATTGATATGGAACAGAGTAAATACGTTGATAAAACGCTGTCGCTTTACAAGCGAGCTCGAAAAGAGTATCCGAAAGTCGGCGTCTGCCTCCAGTCGTATCTTTACCGGACCGCCAAAGATATCGAAGATTTGCTGCCGCTTTCCCCAGCTATCCGCTTGGTGAAGGGGGCCTATGCCGAGCCGGTCACCCTCGCCTATCCGAAGAAAAAGGATGTCGATGCGAACTATCTCACCCTCGCCAAGGTTTTGCTGGCCAACGTCAAAAAGCAGGGAGTCACCGTCGGCATTGCCACCCACGATACGGTTTTAATTCGAAAGGTTCAGCAAGAAGCGGAGGCGTTGGGGCTGGCCAAGACGGATTACGAATTTCAACTCTTATACGGCATCCAGTCGGAAGAACAGCGGCGGCTGGCCGAGGCGGGGCATCGGGTGCGCTGTTTAATCAGCTACGGCAGTTTCTGGTTTCCCTGGTACGTCCGGCGGCTGGCGGAGCGGCCGGCCAACATTTTATTTGCCGTAAAACAGCTCTTTCGGAACTAAAACATTATATTCCCCCCTTCCCGTAAGGCGATACAAATGCCTCGGGGGCGTTTTCGTATGAAAGAAATCAAGGAGTAATGATGCCAAAAGTTAAACGACTAATCACCGCCGAAGATTTGTTGAAATTCAAATGGGTCCGTTCGGCGGCGCTTTCGCCGGACGAGTCCAAAATCGCCTTTACGCTCGAATGGATTGACGGCAACCGTCAAAAATACGGGTCGAACCTCTGGGTCGTGCCGACTTCAGGCGGGTCTCCCCGCCCCTTCACCGTCGGCAAGGTGAAAGACCGCCAGCCGGTATGGTCGCCGGACGGAAAGTTCATCGCCTTCGTATCCCACCGCGACCACGAGGAGGGCATCTACCTCATCCCGGCGGACGGCGGCGGGGCGCGTAAGCTGGTTTCGATGGAAGGCACCTTCGATTCGGTTTCCTGGTCGCCGGACGGTAAAAAATTGTTGTACGCCTTCCGCAAAAACGACTCGCCACCCGTCGGCGAGGATGGCAAGCCGGACCAAAAGGCCGCACCGCTTTTCCGGCATATCACGCGGCTTTTTTACCGGCTGGACGGCGAGGGGTTTTTGCCCAAAGACGGTTTTCACATCTGGACGTTTGAAGTCGCTTCCGGAAAAGGAAAGCGACTCACCTTTGGCCGCTTTGATGAGCTTTCCCCCGCTTTTTCTCCCGACGGCAAATGGATTTGCTTCGCTTCCAACCGCCAGCCGGATCCGGATCGGGAAAGTTTGCGCATCGATTTATGGGTCATTCCCTCCGGCGGCGGCAGGATGCGGATAATTCCGACCCCGCCCGGCCCGGTTTGGATGCCGGCCTGGTCGCCGGACGGGAAAAAGATTGCCTACATCGGCCACGACCGTCCGGATGATGCCTGGGGAGTGGCCAATGACCATATCTGGATCGTTCCCGCCGACGGAAAGGGAGAAGCGAAAGATTTAACCGCCGGCTTTGACCGGCCCTGCAATGATTCCACCATCTGCGATATGCAGGAAGGGCACGGCGTTCCGGCGCCGGCCTGGTCGGCGGACGGCAAGCGGCTTTTCTTTATGGCCTCCGATTCCGGGAGCACCGCGCTTTACACCGTTCCCGCCTCCGGCGGCAAAGCCAGCCGGATTTTGACCCGGCCGGGGCATTTGCAGCGTTTTTCGGCGGCTAAAAGTGCCAAAGTTGCCGCTCTGGTTTTTTCCGATTTTTTGACGCCCGCCGAGATTTTTACTTTGAAATTGACGGATAAACCGGCGCAACCAAAACAAATTGCGGCTTTTTCAAAAGAATTTTTGGGCGGAATTTCGGTTTCACGCCCGGAGCTGGCGGCCTTCAAAAGTTTCGACGGCACGCCGGTGCAAGCCTGGATTATGAAGCCGCCCAACTTCAAGCCGGGGCGGAAGTATCCGGCCATCGTGCAGATTCACGGCGGACCGCGGGCCCAATACGGCTTCTCCTTTTTCCACGAATTCCAGCTTTTGGCCGCGCGGGGGTACGTGGTTTTCTTTTCCAATCCCCGCGGCAGTCAGGGATACGGCGAGGCGTTTGCCGGGGCGATTGTCGCCGACTGGGGAAATCTGGATTATAAAGACATTATGGCTGGGACGGACGAGTTGGTCAAAAAACCGTTCGTCGACTCGAAGCGTGTCGGGGTGACCGGCGGGAGCTACGGCGGGTTTATGACCAACTGGATTGTCGGGCACACCAACCGTTATCGTGCCGCCATCACCGGTCGTTCGGTGGTCAACCATTACAGCGCCGTCGGCAGTTCGGACATAGGTTTCGACTGGTACCGGGAAATGCAGGCGCAGCCATGGACCGATTCGGATGCCTTGATGCGGATGTCCCCCATTTCCTACGTCAAAAACGTGCGCACGCCACTTTTGATTTTGCACAACGAGTCCGATTTGCGCTGCCACATCGAACAAGCTGAACAATTGTTCACGGCGCTTAAGTTTTTAAAGCGGAAGGTGGAATTCGTTCGCTTTCCGGAAGAGCCGCACGGGCTTTCGCGCCACGGGCGACCGGACCGGCGGCTTTCGCGGCTTTCCTGGATTTTGAAATGGTTTGATCGGTATTTGAAGGGACGTTAACCCCACCCCTACCCCTCCCCTCATAGGGGAGGGAAAACAAAAGCAGAGATTGGAGATTTGAGATTAGATGAGGAGGGCGAACAGCCGTTCGCCCCTACAAAGACTACCTCACCCCTGACCCCTCTCCGGAACGGAGAGGGGAGGGCGGGTTTGTCCCTCGCCTTGCGAGGGAAGTGAACCCGCCCCTACAAAAAAACAGGGATGGAGGGACGGTTTTTAAATCTTTACGGGATACAATAATTTTTTGGTTTGGTGCGTATAAGTTTGTGAGTTTGGAACGGTTGTGGGGGGCTGGAAAGGAAAGGTACTAAAATGAAGGCGAAATTTGGATGGGCTGGTTTAACGGTTCTGGCGGTTTTGAGTTTGAGTTGCAGTAAGAAAAGCACGAACAGCGGAGGTGGAGGGCCAACTCCGTCGACCCCCAATATAACTGTCGGAGATAACTCCTTTTCCCCGGCAAGAGATAGCGTTTCAACGGGGACGACGATTACTTGGACCTATTCCGCCTCCGCAAACAATCCACACACCGTTACCAGCAATCAAGGTGGTTTGTTTGGAACCACCACCGATTTGACAACGAGTGGCGATACTTTTACCCATACTTTCAATTCTGTAGGAGATTTTGGGTACCACTGTAATCATCATCCAGGGATGAACGGAACTATTATAGTTCGGTAGAAACAAAAATGGGCGGCCACAGGCCGCCCATTTGTTTTTTTCTAATTCTTTTCGCGTTACTTCGTTGTTAAAACCTTTGGCGGTTCGGAGGAGGTTTCGGCTTTGGTCAAGTCGATGGGAAATTTTGAGGGAGGCAGTTCCTTGCTGCGGCGGATGACGGAAATGATGCCGCCAATAGTAACCAGAAACGTCCCCAACCAGACCAAAATGATTAGCGGTTTTTTGGAGACCTCGATAGAGACCAGGTCTTGCGAGGCCGCAGTCGGGACAACCGAAGGGCCGGCGAACTTCAAAGCTACCTGACGCGGGTCAGGGCGGGCGTCGATTAAAGCCACCGTATTGCCATTCGAGAGTTCGACCGGCGGGGAAACCCGCTCGCCGGAATTTTTAATCGTCAGAACCGGCTTGCGGACGCCGGAAACACCGTAGCCGGCGACTTCCAGAAGGGCGGCAATTGAAACTTCGCCGGCGGCCGGGTTCATTTTTGGCTCGGTGAAGCCCTTGAAGGTAATTTTGTAGCCAAAGGCATCTTCTTTGGTTTCGCCGTCGGCGAAAGCGAGCATTCCCGGTTCGCTTGTGGCTTCGGAGGCGCGGGAGTGATTGATGGGGGAAATGTAGAGGTCGTACATAATCCCTTTTTGAATGGCCGGCTTGCGCATATACCCCTGGCTGTAGTCGGACCAGTAAAAGCGGGGGCGGGCTTCGGTTTTTTCTCCTTTATGCTCGACGGTGAAAATGAGGGCGTTTTCGGTTTGTTTCAAATCCCCCTCGGTCCCCTTGTAGGCCAATGTGTAGCCGAAGGCCTCTCCCTTTTCGCCGATGGTCAAGTTCAACCGTTTTTCCTGCGAATAGACGGAGGAGAAGATGAAACCGGCCAGGAGCATCGATACGCCGATGTGGGAGAGATGGCCGCCGGAGTTGACCGGACGGGAGGTAGCGGAACGGAAAAAGATGACAACATTGGAAAAGAGGGCAAAGAAAGTAAGAAAATGGAAAAGAGGATAAATCCCTTCGCGAAAACCGACGGCGAAGGTCAACACGGCGCAAACGAGCGCCAGAATGGCCGGCCAGAGGGCTTTCCTGATTTTTTCATACGGCGTGGCGGAGCGCCAGAAAAGATAAGGGGATAAACCAACGAGAAAAGCGATGGCGATGCCTATCGGCAGGTGGGTCTTCACGTAATAGGAAATTTCCACGTTGGAGGGCTGGCCGAAAAGACGGGTTATCAAGGGGGACGACGTGCCCAACAACACCATAAAGGCGGAAAGGGAGATGAAAAGAATCATCAACAATACGTTGAAATCCTGATTGACGATCGGGCCGGAATAGACCGGGCCTTTGATTTCGCGGGCGCGCCAGAAGAGCATCCCGTAGCCGACTACGATGAAGGTCAAAAGGAACAAGACGAGAAAGCCGTTGATTCCCAAATCGACGAAGGAATGGACGGAAAAATCGGCCAGAACGCCGGAGCGGGTCAAAAAGGTGCCGTACACCACCAGCAAAAAGGCGGTTACGGCCAAAAAGAAGTTGGTTTTAGGCAGCGAACCTTTGTTTTTCTGAATCAGAAAGCCATGGGTTAAAGCCAGCGCGCCGAGGAAAGGCATTAAGGAAGCGTTTTCGACCGGGTCCCAGCCCCAGTAGCCGCCCCAGCCCAGAACCTTGTAGGCCCAGAAGCCGCCCATAATGATGGCGGTGCCCAAAACCATGCGGCCGAAGTTGACCCAGGGGAAAGCGGCGGTGACCCAGTTTTTGTATTCCCGGCGGGTCAAGGCGGCCATCGCCAAAGCGAAGGGGATGGCCATTGCGGCAAAGCCCAAAAACATCACCGGCGGGTGAATGACCATCCAGTAGTCCTGCAACAAAGGATTCAAGCCGCGGCCGTCGGCCATTGGGGTCGCGGCCAATGCGAAGGGCGAACGTTTAACTAAGATGAAAAGCAGGAAGAGTTGAACGAGCAGGTAGAAAAACATCCCGCGCTCTTCGTATTCTCCCAGCCGCTTCTGCATAAAAAGCCCCAGGATGGCCGACCAGCCGAGCCAGAGGAGAAACGAGCCCTGCTGTCCAGCCCAGACGGAGGCGAAAAGGTAGTGGAAGGGCAAATCGGAGGAGGAATACTCGGCCACGTAGGTGATTTCATAATGTTTGGTGACGAAAAGGAAGAAGAGGTAAACAAGCGACCCCACGGAAAAAATAGTTGAAACCCAATAAAAGCGGCGGCCCCAGACCAGCGTGCCTTTGGCTTGCCCCCAGGCGTAGCAATAACTCGTTATCGACAAAACGCAAAAGGTGAGGGCGGCGCCTAATACAAGATTGCCAAAAAGGGAGACGTTCATTTTTCCGCCTTGTAGGATTGCACTTCCTCCCCTTGGTACTTGGAGGGGCATTTGACCAAGAGTTGGTCGGCCTCGAAAACTTTTTCTTTGTAGTCGCCGATGGCGACAATCTGAGTGGCCTGGTCGAAGTTGCCGGGACGGATCCCCTTGTAGGAGACTTCCAGCAAATCCCCGTGCTTGTCCTTCAGGGTGAAATACAAGAGCCCGGCGGTGGTGTCGTACCGGGTGGCGGACTTTTCCAGTTCCCCCATCACCTGCACGGTCTGGGGGGAGCTTTTGGCTTCGGCAAAAGAGACGTACGGCGTCAAGCTGGTTTTCAAGCTGACGGCTCCATAGACGGCAAAGCCGATGATGATGACCAAAGCAATGATATAGCGGGCTTTCATTACTTCTCTTTCTGTTCGCCCTTCAACAGTTTATCCACTTTCTTCTCCAAGCGCAAGAGGTAAAAAAAGAGGGCCGCCCAGATGAGCAGGACAACGGCCATTACCACGTAATTGTGATTCATCGCTCGCTTCTTTCACCCAACCCGGCAACCGTAATGCGGGCGCCGAGCCGGTACAACCGGTAATATAAGAAGGTAAAACCGGCCAAAGAAGCGAAAAATATCCAGCGCACCACCGGGCCGAGGTTGAACTCGGCCTCCTTGCCAATCACCGTGTCGGAGGGATGAAGGGAAGGGGTCACCCGCGGCACCACAAAAATCAGAAACGGGACGGTCAAAAAGGCCAAAACGGCATAGGCGGCGGAAAAGGTGGCGCGCTTTTCGGTTTCACTCACGCTTCCGCGAAGCGAAAAATAGGCGAAGTAGATTAAAAGCTGCAAAAAGATGGAGGTCTGGCGGGGATCCCAGTTCCAGAAGGCGCCCCAGGCGAAGCGGGCCCAGATGGAGCCGGAAAGGGTGGCCAGGATGCAGAAAATCAGCCCCAACTGGGCGGAAAGGGCGGCTTTGGCATCCAGCGCCGGGTCTTTTTTCGACAAATAGCGGACGGAAAAAAGGGCGGTCATAAAGAAGGCCAAGACGCAAACCCAGGCGCAGGGGACGTGGAAATAAAAGATGCGGGAGGTTTCGCCGATTTGCTGCTGGGGGGCGGGCTCTACGAATGCGAAAACAATGACCGCTCCCATCCAGAAGAAAAGCAACCAGCGCATCGTTTTAATATACATCAGACCTCCCAGATAAAGTCAAATAGAATGGATGAGCCGGCGCCCATAACGGCGGCGTAGGAAATCAGGGCCTTGACCGGATTGGCCATTTCTTCCCAACCGAAACCGGCGAAGGCGGCTTTGGTGCCGGCCATCGCAAAAATCAGAAGCGGCGCCAGAATCGGGAAGGCCAGAATCACGAACAACACCCCTTTCGATTCGGCTTTGGCCACCATCGCGGCGGAGAGGGTCGTTCCGGCCACGAGGCCGAGCGTTCCAAGAACTAAAATCAAAAGAAAGCTGGGGAGGTTAATGCCGCTGACGTTCAGCCAGAGGAAGAAAAGCGGAACTAATACCAACTCCAAAAAGAAAAGCAGAAGCAGGTTGAACAGAAACTTCCCCCAAAATACGGAGGAGGGACTGGCGAGAAGCCGTAAAGCCAAAATAGTTTTGGTCTCCTCCTCTTTCAGGAAGGAACGGGATAAACCGGCGGTGGAGGCGAAAAAAAGCGTCACCCAGAAAAAGGCGGAGAGAATGCCGGGGGTCAAGCTTCCGACGCCGAGCGAAAAAGAGACGACAAAGACGGTCACCAAGCCAAAGAGCAGAAGCAGGGCGGAACCCCAGCGACGGCGGAGCTCCGAGCGGAGCTCTTTTTTCAGAATCGATTGGGTTTCAGCGGCCCAGCTCAAGCTTTTTATCCCCCCAGGCGTACTCATTTGGGTCGTTGGTGGCGACGATGGCCAGGCCGCGCTTTTTTTGCCCGGCCAAAAGTTCGGTTACGATTTTTATTCCGGACTCATCGAGATTGGCGGTGGGTTCGTCCAGAAGCAGAAATTTCGGTTCCAAAAGAAAAGTCAGCGCATACTTCAGGCGCTGGCGCATTCCCAAAGAAAAACCAGCCACCTCGTCATCTTCCCTTCCCTCGAGGCCGACGCGGGAAAGCGTTTCGGTAACTTTTTCGGTTTTGCGGCCTAAAAGCGAAAGGAAGAAATGCAGGTTTTCGCGGGCGGTCAGCTCTTCGTAAAAGGAGAGGTCGGGGGAAACCATATAAAGAAACCGGCGGCGGTTTTCTTTCTGGATTACTTCCATCGCATCCCGAAACTCCAGCCGGCCTCCGGTGGGAGAAAGCAACCCGGCGGCGATTTTGAGCAGGGTGGATTTGCCGCTGCCGTTGGGGCCGGCAACGACCATTACCTCGCCGGTGGAAATTGAGAAGTCGAGATTGGAAAAGACTTTGAGTGCGCCAAAGAATTTGGAGAGGCCGGAAACGGAAAGGGAGGCAGACATCGGCTCACCAATCCCGGCGGTTGGCGTGGCAGCCGGGGGAGTCGGGAAGGCCGCTGCAACTCATGCCATCAAAAAGGCCGGTCCCAAGGGTATCTATGGAGGGGTCAAACACTACATCAAAAATTCCGTTCACATGCTTTTGTCTTCGGCTGGCGGGTTCTATGGCGTTGGAGCTGTCCACGGTGGCATAATGGCAGGTTATGCAGGGGATGTTCAAGCTGTCGTGTTTTTTGTGCTCTCCGCTAAGGCGGGTAAAATCCTCCCCCGCGAGCGCGACGTGGCAGCTGCCGCAGAAGGCCTCGCCGGAGCCGGCGTAGAAGTCGACCGGCGGTCGGGCCGTGTCGCCGCCGGGGAAGGTGCCGTGGCAGTACACATTGGAACAGCTGCCGGAAAGGGTGTAGAAAACCGGCTCCCCATAGCGGGACGCGAAGGTGCGGGCCAATCCCGAGAAGACCACTTCGGCGCGGCCATCGGCCCCGCTGCCGGAAGGGGTGAAATGGCTCGATGAGAGCACGAAAGCCGGTTTGGCGTGGCAGGTCTGGCAGTCGGTGCCGGCGAAGAATAAGTTTCCATTCACCATAGCCGGATGGCCGCCGACGCCCCGGTCGGAAAACAAGCTGTCGTACGCCAGCGAATACGGCGGCGCGCCGGTGGTGTCGCCGGCAAAACCGCCGTGGCAGCCGGTGCAGGCATCCGGTCTCTGATTGTGGCAGCCGGCACAGGAAATCTCAGCAGTACCGCCAGTGTGATCTTCCCCGTGGCAGCTTTTGCAGGCAAGGCCGTATTCTGGTTGGAGATTGTTGGCTAAAATGAAAGTCGGGTGATCGGTCATCCAGTTGGCCGGGTGGATGCGCAACTGGGTTGGTTTGGATTTGCGGGCGGAGCAGCCAAAAGCAAAAAATGAAAACGTCATTCCGAGTGCCAGAATGACGAGGCCGAAAATTTTCAGGTTCCGGGCTTTCATTTTCAATTATCGTGACAGCCGGCAGCGGCGCAGGTGGGCTCGTCCGATTGATGACAGGAAAGGCAGTATTCGGCGTCCCGGCGGGCTTCGATGGCGTGGCGGGAGGGGACGCCGGAGAGCGTGGTCGTCCAGTTGAGGGCGGAATGGGAAAGGGGCTGGACCGCTTCTGCCTGGTGGCAGGAGACGCAGAAGCTTTCGATTTCGTGGCAGCTCTGGCAGTCCGATTTTTTGAAGCGCACGTCCAAAGGATGAGAAAATAAAAAATTAACCGGGTGGGTGGAGCCCAAAAGGTTGTCGCCCCGATGGCAGGAAAGGCAGTTTTCCTCCTGCCGGTGGCAGGGGGCGCAGGCGGCGGCGTCCAGCCCCGCTGCGAACTTGTGGGCGTGCTGATAACCGGCGGGATGCATCAAGCGGCGAAGGGTTTTGGCATCGGAATGGCAAAGCTCGCATTCGGAACTTTCGGAAGCTCCGTCGTGGCAGGTAAAACAGGTTTGCATCTCCGGCATCTGGCCGGCGGTTAGCACCGCTTTGGCATCCGAGCCGGGGTGGCAGGTTAAGCAGTCGATATTTTGTTCCACGTGCAATTTGTGCGAAAAGATTATTTTTCTGTCCAACGGCGGATAGGTTTTGATGTCCTTCACGTCCCGGTGGCAGAGAGCGCATTCCTTGGAGGCGACTTCGCCGTTATGGCAGGTCAAGCAAACTTCCTCCTTGGGCA
>Ga0184637_10001546_pt1 | contig 15460 bp, 11 predicted proteins | sample PLM3_127_b2_FD_133143 | JGI IMG/M metagenome (GOLD analysis project Ga0184637, IMG submission 133143) | Groundwater sediment microbial communities from an aquifer in East River, Colorado, USA - PLM3_127_b2 | ecosystem: Environmental > Terrestrial > Soil > Riparian zone | place: USA: East River...
CGTTGAAGCTCCTTCCTCGAAGGAGTCGACGATGGCTTCGCGGGTGGCCTGGGCCCCGAGTCGGCTTAGGTAAACCTTTCGGACGGCTACTCGGTCCAAAAGAACGCTTGCGGCGAGGGCCTCCGCTTGGGCCTCGAAGTCTCCGGCCCCATCGGGGTTGTCCGCCACCAGAACCGCCGGACCCTTCAGAGTCGAAACGTCTCTCTCCCAGGCCACCACCTTTGCCGCCATTACGCGCGCTTCTTCGACACTGGCGGCGGGAAGCCTCCCTATGGCCAGGTCCGGCAAGACGTCGTCTCCGTTGACCGAAGCCAGCGCGGGGTCGGACGCCGTCCACAGATATCGGGTCTTGAGCGCGACCGAAGGTACCTGGTTCACGACACCCGTTCCCAGGTAGTCCTTGAAGTCGTAGGTGGCATCGCCCAGGAGAAGGACGTAGCGCGGAGACGGCTTTTTCCAACGGTGGTAGGCATAGGAGAGGAAGTCACGCACCGCTTCGGGTCGCATCTCCCCGAAGCCGAACTCGGAGACGATGCTCTCCATGGAGACCGCCTGGACCCGAAGCCCCTGGCCCGTGCGAAGCTCGACGAGCGGTCGAGCGGCTTCGAGAAAGGCCCGCGGACCGATGAGGAGATAGTCCGCCCGAAGGCCTTCACTCTTCAGCCATCCCTGGGGGACTGGTTTCACCTCGGGCCGCAGAGGCTCGGCCACTGCCAGGTAGCTTCGACCCGACTCCACCGCGAACCGCAGACCTCCCGATAGACTTTCGCCTCGGACCCGGAGAGCCTCTCGATCAGTGACGTCCAACACGTGGGAAGCGGAAGTCTCTACCCATCCCCTCTCGCTCGTACGGCCCTTCAGACCTGAACCGCGCACCCACCGCGGGTAGACCAGCTCGAAGCGGTCCAGAAAGACCATGGAGTACGAGGCTCCCGTGTCCCCCACGTTTTCCAGCTCCAGAGCGTTTTCTCCCTCCCGGAGCAATCCGGGGGGCAGGTCGAGTTGGAGCTCCTCCGGCATTTTCCCCTCGAAGCTCGTCTCCGCCGTCAAGCTGCCGTTGAGGTAGACCCGAAGGTGATGGTCGGGCGAGGCAGAAAAGTCGCTCGCTCCTTGAACGAATACCCTCAAACGCGAAGCCTCGTTCGCCTCCCCTTCCGCCAAACCCTCGAGCCGAAAGCCGTAGCTTTTCCTGACCGGAGCCAACAAAACGTCCCAGAGCCAGACATCGGGCGCTTCGAGAAGCCCCGCCTGGTAGTAGCGGCTCTCTTCGAAAGCGAGGGTCTGCCAGTAGAAGGAGACTCTGGTGCCGGAAGGCGCCGCTGCCACTTCCGTCATCCTCTTTCCTGACGCGCCCAACTCCAGCTCGAAAACGGCCTCGCGACCATAAGGGTTGCCCTCGGCGCCTTCGCTCAGGAAGTAAAGTGTCGAGCCGCGTCCGAACCTGTCGGAGGCGGGCTCGAGGAAAAAGGCGCGGCTTTGTCCCAGACGGCTCAGCCTCAAGCCGCTCGCCGGGTACGAGCGGGCGCGGCCCAGCACCTCCTCGAACCGGACCGCGTAAAGACCCGCGTCTCGGGTCACGAGCCGAGAGACGACGCGTGTCGCCTCGTGGCTCGCCGCTCTGCGGTAGCGGCGACCCCGAAGACCGCCTGCGCTCACCTCGTCGGGGTCTCTCTCGCGGAAGGACAGAACCACGCGGAGTCGACGGGCGAAGAAAAGTCGCCGCGAGCCGGCCTCCCACCGTAGCGGCGCGAGCTCGACAAGCGCTTTCTTCAACTCTCCCTGGAAGGCCTCTCCGGCCAGGCGGGCCGCCTCGACCGGATGAAGACTCGGAGCGTGATGCGAGGCCCTTCCGACTCTTGGTTGACGGCGAGACAGCCGCACCGTCCCATCGATTCGGGCGTCGACTTCCGGTGCGCCAGCCGAAGGCACCCACCCGTCGATGGTTTCCACGCTCGAAGCCAGGATCGAGATGAGCTTCGCCTTTCGTCCTGCCACCGCGTCTACCCAGGCCCGTTTTACAGGAAGAGCCAGGGAGTCGGAATCTTCGAGCGTATCGAACCCGGGGATGGCGAGCCTCATCGAGCCGTCCGCTTCAGGGAGGGCGTAGAAGCCCCCCGTATCGAGCTCCAGGACGAGACGGTAAGGGTCTCTTTCGACGATCCGGAGCTCGGTGGCATCGGGATTGCCGTAGGTGATGACCGTTCGGCCTTCCGGCGGCTTGGGTTCCGTCGAAGGGAGCGGCGCCGTTTCACCGGACGTCTCCGAAGGAACAGCAGAGACCGGCCCGTGCATTTCGCTCCGTCCCGTCGTTTCCACGTCTTCGAGCTTGTAGAAGTAGGTGATTCCGTTGGTGACGTCGGAGTCGAGGTAACTGTAGCGGGCTCCCACGGGAGAAGCGCCGAGGCCCGGGATCAGACTCGCGGTAATGCGCTCGTAGGGCCCGCGCTCGGAACCGGCCCGGTACAGGTGAAACCCGAGGTTTTCCAGCTCGGATGCCGTCTTCCAGCGAAGCTCGACCGCCCCGGTCTGCGCCACCGCCTCGAACGATTCCAGCTCGACCGCGGTAGGTATCGGCACGGGAAAGATGAACTCCTGGTTGTCCAGGGTGACGTCGCCGCAGTACTGAAACAGCAAGATGTCGGTCTTGATGAGCCCTTCGACCGGAGCCTGGGTCGCGTAGTCGCCCGAAGCCAGGTAGGCGCGAACGTAGTAGAGGTCGGGGCCGCCGTTGACCGAGTAAGGAGACCAGCCGAAAGGATCGCCCGTCCAGTAAATGGTGCCATCCGGCTGCGTGAGGTTGCCGGTCTCGTCGGTGAAGCCGAACCCGACCTCGAGATCCGCCCAGGCCGCTCCGTTCCAGAACTGCCACTGGAGGTTCGGCGAGACTCCGGAACCTACCGTGGCGAGTGCGATGTTGAGCCCTCGGAACTTCGAGTCCGAGCCGAGGTAGAGGTACTCACCCCGACGCGCGGCGTCCACCACGCCGCTGAGCAACGTCACGTTCGCGGTGCCGGATGCTAGCTTCTCGAGGCTGCTCGATACCAGGCCGCCGTAGGCGATGGTCGCCGGGTCGCCCATGTTAAAGCGATAGATATGCGGCTCATCGAACATGCCGTCGGCGTTGCGCCCGGCACCGCCCCCGGGGCAGCTCGCTGAGCAGGAGCCGAAGACGGTGGCGCCATGGGTCGCGCCAAACGAGGTCGGGTAAGGGGAACTGCCGGCCTGCGTCCCGTTGACGAAGACCCGCATCCCGGTGCCCGCGTCCCAGTCCGTCCGCAGGTGCACCCACTCGCTGGCGCGCCAGGAGTAGGCGGCGCCAGGGACCGTGACCGAATTCGTTCCTCCGCCGGTGCAGCCGGGGGGCGTGCCGTCGATGCAGATCTCGAAGAGGAGCTGGCCGCCCGTGTGCTCGAAGCGGAAGAAGTCGTTGCCGGCGCCCGACGAGTTGTACCAGAGCATGTGGGTGGTGAGGCTGGTGGAGTCGTAGCTGGGCCGGTACCAGAACTCCAGGGCCCCCGCCGCTTCGTTGAAGTCCGCGCTCCCGCCCGAGCCGGCGGAGATGGAGTCCGTGTTGGCGGTGGCGCTGAAGCCGTTGCCGTAACGGCCGAGCGCGAAAGCACCTCCGCTCGTGCTCCCCGAGCCGCCCACGTCGAGGGCGGGTGGCGTGCAGGCACCCGCGCTCTCGACGGTGCAGTGCCAGGAGAGGCTGTCGGCCCGGTGCCCGCGGGAGATGGGCTTCACGTCCGCCCGGTAGTCCAAGTCGTTGTCGATCGGCAGGCCTTCGAAAGTGACAGAGGTGGGATCCGAAAGCGACCGCCACTCCCGGATCTTGAAGAAGGGCTTGTGCCTTGTTGTCGTCCCCCCGTCGATCCGGAACCTGAGGCCGTTGGTCATGTCGAAAGTAAGCGCGTAGGCCGCTTCCGATTCGTTGAAATCGTCGCCACCACCGTCGTCGAGCCAGGGGCTTCCCACCAGGATCGCCAGGCTGTCCGGGAATCGGTAGTCGTCTCGCCGTTCGGTCGCGTTGGGAGCCGTGTTGTCTCCGAAGACCGTTGGCTTGAAGTACGTCAAGAAGTTCCAGGTCTCGCTCGCCGGCAGAGTGCCTCCCGTCGTCTCCTCCCACCAGATGTGACTCCACTCTTCACCAAGGAGAGCGCTCTGCTGGGTCGCGTCGGCCGCCGCCCAGTCTTGATGCAAGATTTGGAGGAAATCGGTCCTCATCGGCCCGGCGCCGCTCACGAAGAGCGAAAAGTCCTCGGATCCAAGGTTGGGGAACGTGCCATCCGTCTCCGAGAAGGGAGTCCAGCCGTCGAAAGGTGCTACGGCTGTCGCGTGCACGACGAGGCTCAGCTTGTTTTGCGTATAGGTGACGGGCGAGGTCGTCTGCAGGTTGGATCGAAGCGCGATCCTCCCAGAAGGATAGACGCTGTAGTCTTCCCAGCTCTTGGCTCCGGCCAGAATCGCAGCCGTTCCGTCCTGCTGATAGAAGGCCTCTCGACGTATCCTCACTCGCGTGGGAGTCGCTTCGAGCAGGTCCATCTTGGGGCCTGTGTCGTCCTCGTCGGTGCTGTAGGAGTTCCCGCCGGATTGAATCTCGTTGCTGTAGAGAGCTTCGTGAAAGTTCGTTCCGCCAGCCAGATCGTAGAGGCGCCCAGGGTCTTCCTGGAGATCGTAGAAGACCCCAACGCTTCCGCCGGCGGCGGTGCTGAAGGTCGTCTCGAAACTGTCGGCAGCGGTGACGGTGAGACTTCCCGCTCCCTCGGTGGTCTGGAGAGCCGGACAGTCGTGAATCAAACTGAACTTGATGTCGTAGGGGCCGGCCCCCTCGGCCCAGGCGACCCCGATCGTACAGCCATTGACCGACTCCATGGCTCCAAAGCCACGGACGGTCCCGACGTTGGTGGCGCCTCGATTCTCGGACTCCCAGCTCGTTCCGTTGAAGCGCCGGTAGTGGAAGGGAACGAAGCCGCCGGTTCTGAGGTAAAAAAGATGGAGCTGGTTGTTGCGACCCGCGGTAAGCGCTATGCTGTCGATGGCCTGGGTAGCTTGAGTGACGTCGGCGGAGACTCGTGTCCAGAGGTCGTTGAAGCCGACGGCTTTCCTATAGTGCACGACGTCGTCGTTACGGTTGACGTAGACGACGTGGAGGTTCCCGCTCGTGTCCCGCACCGCGGCGAAGCGCTGATGCGCGCCGCCGTCCGCGATGTCCTTGACCTCCGTCGTCAGGTCCTCGGTTAGCCCAAAAGGTCCGCTCGCCGGCCCGAGGAGCGAGACGTTGTACCAGGCCGTAGGTGGATCCCAGGTGTTCAAGCTCGCGTCATACTTGAGCGCCACGAGCCGGTGGCTGGCGGCGGCAGCAGGGGTAACCGTGGTAGCGCGAAGGACGATGAGATCCTCGGGATCCGAGCCCCCGACCGGGAAAATAGCTCCCGCCGAGAACCCCCCTCCGGTCGTCGGCGTGATCTCCGGAGGCGCCGTCGCTGAGACCCAGGTGGGGGTGTTGAGCGGGTCGCCGAGCCGGAGCGCTCCCTCGGCAGTATTCGCAGCGCTGCCCCGCCACAGGGCGGGTTTGCCGTTGGCTATGACGGCATTGATCTGAGGCCAGGTTGCCGTGGGCAGGCCCACCGACGCGTCAGCGGCGTTCCATGTGATCGTCCCGTCGCCGTTCAGTGTCCCGTTGCGGTAGTAGCGGTCGCTGTCGGCGGCATTGAAGCCGAGTGCGATGATGTTGTTCCCGGAGTAGCGGACCGCCCACCTTCCATCCGCCGTTGGGTCGAAGCTTGAGAAAATGGGTCCCCGGGGGGTCCAGGTGTTGCCGTCGGGGGAGCTGGCCAGCAACGGCTCGACACCATCGTGATAGGCGACCCAGTAGTGGCCGTTCGCACAATGCGTGTAGAAGCGGCTTCCCGAATGAAAGGCGTCGGCGGTGGTCGACGTCCCCACGAGCGAGGCAGCGAGACAGGGCACTGCCGTCGCCAGAGCTAGGGCAAAAGCGGCCAGAATCCCCAGCCGCCTTCGCAGACAAAAGAAAACCACGACTTTGCCCCCAATGGCAGCAAGGGACATGCCAGCAAGCAAGCAGCCCTCCCGCGCAGAAAATCCTGTTATCAACTGGAGTTAGCCGTAGACCGCTAACGTGACCGTAGGCGTGACCCGACAGCAAGGGTGGTTTTCCCCCCCCACTTCTCGCCTCAAAAGTTGTCAGGGCTGTCCAGTGAGACTGGATCCGGTCGACCAAGGGCTACGGTCCGAAGTACAGGGATTTCGAGACGTTGCCGGTCATGGTCGATGTGCGGTTGACTGCGTATTGGTCAGCGGCTTGAGCGGTGTACCCGCCCTACGAGGACCCCGACCGGCTCTTCTACCTCAACGCGCGTTGGACCGAGGACGGTGTCGAGCGCGCGCACCACAGCGGAAGCGACTTCGCAAGGATCGCGCAGACGACCGAAGCCTTCGCAGACCTCGCGGCGGTGACGTCCATCCGCCAGAACCTCACGGGGATCGAGATCCCGCTCCAGGTTCAGGTGGGATGGAGCTCGCGGAATCTCTTTCGACTTCTCGGCGTATCGCCCGTCCTTGGCCCCGGCTTCACACCGGATGCGCCCCCGGGAACGCTCGTCCTGAGCCACGCCCTCTGGCAGGACGCGTTCGGCGCCAGCGCCGACGTGGTGGGGAGGGTCGTGCATCTCGACGGCCATCCGTACACCATCGCCGGAGCGCTGCCTCGCGGCTTCGCGCTCTACCTTCCGCGATTTCCCTCGCGTATCGACGTCTGGAAGGTTCCCGACGACTGGTGGCAGAACGGAGATCCCTGGGGAAGCGAAGGGACTGGACTTCTCGACATCGTCGGCCGACTGGATGAGAAAGCGACTCCGACTCAGGCGCGGGTGGAGATGAAGGCCTTCGCCCTCGCCCGCCGGGAGGAGAGCACCGAGTACACGCGGGCCGGGCTGGAGTACGACGCGCTGCCGCTTCAGGACGCCGTCGTCGCGCCGGTCCGACAGCATCTCCTTCTTCTCATGGGAGCCGTCGCCCTCGTGCTCCTCGTCGGCTGCTGCAACGTCATGAGCCTGATGCTCGCCCGTGCCCGCGCCAGGGAGAACGAGCTGGGTCTTCGGCTCGCGCTCGGCTGTTCCCGGTTCCGGATTGCGCGGCTCCTGTTCGCGGAGGCGCTCCTCTTCGGCGTTCTCGGAGGCGGAACCGGCGTCCTCGTCGCGTGGGGGGCGACACGGGCCCTCGAGAGCTTCCGGCCCGAGAACCTTCCGCGACTCGAGCCCATCTCGATCCATCCCCCGGTGCTCGCCTTCGCGCTCCTGGTCACGCTGGGCTCGACCCTCGTCTTCGGACTCGTGCCCGCGTTCTCCATGGCCCGAGGGAGCTCGGCGGGAGCCATCCTCTCCGTCTCGCGAAGCACCGAGAATCGCAGGCAAATGCTTCTCTCGCGTTCGCTGGTGGTGCTGCAGCTCTCACTTTCGCTGATCCTGTGCATCGGCGCCGCTCTTCTCGGGACGAGCCTGAAGTCGCTCGCCGAGGTGCACCCAGGATTCAACTCCGAGGGCGTGCTCTCGTTCTCGATCTCGCTCCCGGGCACGAAGTACGCATGGCCGGAAGGCACCGACCGGTTCCTGCGCGAGCTCGAGGACGGAATCGAATCCCTTCCCGGAGTCCGTTCCGCGGGGGTGGTCTGGCCTCTTCCTCTCTCGCGGCGTGTTTGGTCGAGCATCTACGTGGGCGGCGGGGTCCACGAGGTGGACCGAGCCTACGCGGAGTACCGCCTCGCGACCGAGGGCTATTTCGAGACGATGGGAATCCCGCTCCTCGAGGGTCGTACTTTCTCGCTCGCGGACGACCGCCACGTCGTTGTCGTGAGCCGCGCCCTCGCGGCACACGCATTCCCCCCCGGGGAAAGCGCGATCGGCCGCACCCTCCAGGGGAATCCCTGGGGGGGTGGTCTCGAAAGCTTCGAAGTCATCGGCCTCGTGGCCGACGTGCGCTACGCCGGCCTGCGCGAGCCGCCGCAGGAGACCCTCTACTTCGATTCGCGTGGATGGTCCTGGACCGATTGGGAAGTCGACTACGTCGTCTTAACCGCGGGCGCCCCCGAGAGCTTCATTCCCGCGATCCGGGGAGAGCTCGCGCGCCTCAATCCTACGATCCCCCTCGCGCGGCCCCGACCGATGAGCTTCTATGTCGCCGACCATCTCGCCCAGAACCGATTCGCCCTCTCGCTCATCGGCCTTTTCGCCGTGGTGGCGGGAGTCCTCGCCGTCGTGGGCCTCTATGCGGTCGTCTCCTATTCCGTGAGTCAGAGCCGCCGGGAGATCGGAATCCGAATGGCGCTCGGCTGCGACCGCATCGGGATCCTGGGCTGGGTTTACCGTAGAGGTGCTACTCTGGTCGGGCTCGGAATCGTCCTCGGGATCCTCGGCTCTCTTACCCTGACCCGGTTCGTCGCCGCCCTCCTCTTTGGTGTCACACCGACCGACGCCGCCACTCTCGCCACGGTCGCGGTGGGCCTCGCCCTCGTGGGGAGCCTTGCCTGCTACCTCCCCGCGCGGCGCGCGACGAGGCTCGACCCGATGAGCGTTCTGCGCTCGGAATAGCCTCCCTGCGTCTTTTCGGGGACCTCCCTCGTATAGCATGTGCATGTCGGTGGTATGGGCTCTCGAATCGGAGGACTGGATGGCGGCGGATAGCGAGCCCGCGCGGCTCCGCCGCGGAGACCCGGACGCCTTCGATGCGCTCCTCAACCGTTACCAGAACCGGCTGTTCCGCTACCTGGTGAGGTTTACGGGGAATACGGCTCAGGCCGAAGACCTTTTCCAGCAGACGTGGCTCAAGGTGATGACCGGGATCCACCGCTACGACGAGCGGCGACCCTTCGAGCCCTGGCTCTTCTCCATCGCCCGGCACCTCGCCATCGATCACCTCAGGAAAGTTTCGCCCGAGAGTCTCGACGAGCCTTCGGCCACCGGCGAGCCGAGGGTCGCGAGCCTGAAGACGGAGGAGCCGGGAAACCTCGAGCGCCTCCTCGATCGGGAACGCCGGAGTTTCCTCGAGAGGAAGCTTCAGGAGCTTCCCGCGATCTATCGCGAGGCGGTTACGCTGAGATTCGAGGAAGAGATGACTTTCGAGGAGATGGCGCTGGTCCTTCAGTCACCCGTCTCGACGGTGAAGTCGCGAGTCCAGAGAGCCCTCTCGACTCTGCGGAAGAGCTTGTCGCCATGAGCGATTTCCTGGAGGAAGTAGAGGCCGAGCTTCGGCGGCTCCCGACGCCGATGCCGCCTCCGGCGCTCGTGGAACGAGTGCGGCGTCTCGCGCACCTCGAGCTCGCGGGCCGCGCGGACGAGAAGCTGAACCGGTTGGTCCTGGTGTTTCTTCTGGTCTTCTCCTGGACCGTGGCCTTCATGGGACTGCTCGCCGTGCGGGTGGTCGCCGCGGGGACCGTCCAGATCCTGGGCATCGCCGCGCTTCAGGGATCCAGCATGAGCTGGTCGGTCGTCTACTTTGCGGCCGCGTGGATCTCGGGGGTCCTCCTTTTCGTGATTCTCGGCGTCCACAACCGGAAACAGAGGAGACTTGCATGAGCCGATTGAGACAAGAGTTCAACGTGGCGCTGCGCGCCGGAGTCGTCATCTCCGCTATCCTCGCGGCGACGGCGTTCACGCTGTTCGTGGTCGTCTCCAACGAGCCGCCCACCCCGGTGCTCCGAGCTCCAATAGGCATGTTCATCGCCGCCTTGATGTTCACCTATGGATTTCTCGTTTCCTACGTCTACAACGACGCGAAGCGGAGGGGCATGCGTCATGTCCTGTGGACGCTCATCGCCACCTTCGCTCCTAACGCACTCGGGTTCATCGCCTATTTCATCCTGCGCGAGCCTCTTCTTCAGCCCTGCCTCTCCTGCGGGGCGACGGCGCGGCGCGATTTCGCGTTCTGCCCGCAGTGCGGCTCTCCCCTGCCCCGGATCTGCCCGAGCTGTCGCCGCCCAGTCGAGCCCGTCTGGCCCCACTGCGCTCATTGCGGCCAGAAGCTCCACGCGCAGCACGAAGGTTCGATCCACGCTCCCGAGAGCTGACCCCTGAATCGCTGCGCTATAATCGCGCCTCATCATGGCCAACGATCGTCAAATCATTTTCTCTCTCGTCGGTGTCGGCAGGGTGTTTCCGCCGAAGCGACAGGTCCTGCGGGACATCTATCTCTCGTTTTTCTACGGCGCCAAAATTGGGGTGCTTGGGCTCAACGGCTCGGGCAAGAGCAGCCTTCTCCGCATCATCGCCGGGCTCGACGATGGCTACAAGGGCGAGCTCACGTTCTCCAAGGGGTACTCCGTCGGCTATCTCGAGCAAGAGCCCAAGCTCGAATCGGGAAAGACCGTCCGCCAGGTAGTGGAGCAGGGGAAAAAAGAGGTCGTCGCCACACTCCGTGAGTACGAGGAAGTGAGCGACAAGCTGGGGACGGACGTCTCACCCGAGGAGATGGAGAAGCTCCTGGAAAGACAGGGGGCGCTTCTCGAGAAGATCGAGGCGGTGAACGGCTGGAGCCTCGAGGCCGAGCTCGACTTCTCCATGGACGCTCTTCGTTGTCCCCCGCCCGAAACGCCGGTCGACCTCCTCTCCGGTGGAGAGAAGCGCCGGGTCGCTCTCTGCAGGCTCCTCATCCAGGAGCCGGACATCCTCCTTCTCGACGAGCCCACCAACCACCTCGATGCCGAAACGGTGCAGTGGCTCGAACAGCACCTGCAGCGTTATCCGGGGACGGTTATCGCCGTCACCCACGACCGGTACTTTCTCGACAACGTCGCGGGATGGATCCTGGAGCTCGACCGCGGCTACGGCATTCCCTTCGAAGGGAACTACTCCTCCTGGCTGGAACAGAAGAAGGAGCGGCTCGCGAGCGAGGAGAAGTCGGAGACGAAGAGGCAGAAGACGCTCGAGCGCGAGCTCGAGTGGATCCGCATGGCGCCCCGGGCGAGGCAGGCGAAGAGCAAGGCTCGCGTCGCCCGCTACGAAGAGCTCCTGTCCGCGGAGCACGAGAAAGCGTCGGAAGACCTCGAGATCTACATTCCTCCGGGGCCGCGTCTCGGCAAGCTCGTTCTCGAGGCCGAGAACCTTTCGAAGGCGTACGAGGACCGCATCCTGATCGAGGGCCTCTCGTTCCAGGTCCCGCCGGGGGCAATCGTGGGCGTCATCGGCCCGAACGGCGCCGGGAAAACGACGCTCCTTCGAATGATCGTGGGGAAGGAATCGCCGGAAAGCGGAAGCCTTCGCCTGGGAGATACGGTGAAGCTCGGCTACGTCGACCAGGACCGGACGCTCGACGGCGAGAAGAGTGTCTTTGACGTGATCTCCGACGAAAGCGACACCGTGGTCCTGGGAAAGCGCGAGATCCCCTCGCGGGCTTACGTGGCTCGCTTCAACTTCAGCGGCTCCGATCAGCAGAAGCGCGTGAAGGAGCTCTCCGGGGGAGAGCGCAACCGCGTGCACCTCGCGAGAATGCTCAAGGAGGGCGCGAACTTCCTGCTCCTCGATGAGCCCACCAACGACCTCGACGTCAATACCCTGCGCGCTCTCGAGGAAGCGCTCCTGGAGTTCGGGGGAAGCTCGTTCGTCGTGAGCCACGACCGGTGGTTCCTGGACCGCATCGCGACCCACATCCTCGCGTTCGAGGGAGAGAGCCAGATCGTCTGGTTCGACGGGAACTACAGCGACTACGAAGCGGACCGAAAGCGCCGGCTGGGGAAGGACGCGGAGACGCCGCACCGCATCCGGTACAAGAAGCTCCTTCGAAGCTGAGGGTTCAGCCGCGCTCTCGTGCCTCGAGGATTTTCTCGAGCTCGGCTATGGCTTCGAAGTCCTTGGGACGCCCGGCAGCCCGCTTCACCTCTATCAGGCGCTCGAGACCCAGTACGTAGCACCGGGCGCCGTACACTTCGATCGGCTGTGCGTAGTCGAGGAGTGCTTCGAAATTGCCGCCCCCGGCAATCTCGCCCAAGAGGTCGAGGTCCCCCAGATCGGTTACCAGCGTAAAATTCAGACCGCGCTGAAGGGTTTCGGCGTCGAGGCGAAACGGAAGGCCCGCGGGGGCGCCCCGCAGGTAGGGATGGTGCGGCGAGAGCGCTTCCGCGAGGCGACGCAGGTTTTCGGGGGCTCGCCGATAAACGATATCCAGATCCTGCGTCAGTCTCGACGAGCCGTGTACCGTGGCCGCCGCGCCCCCGACGATGATGAACTCGACCCGCGCTCGCGCCAGGAGATGCAGAAGAGTTTCAAAGTCGGTCACTGTGCTCCCCGAAGCTTCCTTCCCGCGCGTCGGAGCTCCTCGGCAAACCTCTGTATGGCCATGAGCTTCTCGAGACGCTCGTCGACGGTGAGCCTGAGATTCTCCTCGAGGAGAGTCAGGTCTACGTCCTTCTTATAGGCCTCGATCACGGGGTCCGGTGGAATCGTCCTCTTCTCGCGAGGCATCCGAGCTCTCCTCGAGAGAATTGTAGCATTCGGACTCTCAGGGCGTCCGAAAGAGCGGGAAGATCTCCTCGAAGAGGTGCTCGCGTACCCGCGTGAGCACCTTGCGAGCGTCGGGATGGCGCGTGCCGTCTTTCTCGATGCCATCGGTGTTGAAAGCGGCAATCGCCGCGGTCCGCGCTCGAGGATCCAAGTAGAGAAACGACTGGAACGCCGCCTGGCTTCCGGTGTGGCCGACGAGCTTCATCCCGTCTCTCTCGGAGACGAAGAAGATGAGACCGATCGACTCGCGGGACGTTCCGGTAGTCTCCGCGACCGGGTCGGTCATGGGAAGCCCGGGCTCCCACATCTCCTCGAGGGACGACCGCTTCAGGATTCGATCGTACTCCCCCTGCCGCGCGGGATCTCCCATGAGAAAGGCGAGGTAGAGTCCGAGGTCGGAAATCGGCGCGTTGAGGCCGCTGTTGGAGACGGTGATCCCGGTGTCGAAGTCGAGCCCGTTGGCCTGAGGCGAACCGTCGCGGACGGTGTAGTTGTTCGAACGGAACTGGAGCAGGTGGTACGGCGTTCGATCGAAATAGCTCCGGTGCATCCCGAGAGGCCTGAAGACGTTCTTGTCGACGTAAACTTCGTAGTCCTCCCCGGCGAGGATCTCGATGATGCGTCCGAGAAAGATGATGGCGGGATTCGAATAGCTGAAGCGGCTGCCGGGCTCGAACTCGATCCGGGTGTAGGGGAACATCGCGACGAGCTGCTCCCACGCCGTAGGCTCGAACGGCTGCCACGGCTCTCCCGTTCCCCAGGGCCAGGTTCCGGCGCGAAACCCCGCGGAGTGAGTCATGACGTGGCGGAGGGTGATAGTCTCCATGTCCCCGTAAGGGTTATGAACCTTCCGAAGCTCCGGGAGGTACTTCACGACGGGATCGTCGAGGTCGAGGAGACCCCGGTCCCGGAGCTGCAGGATGGCGATCCCGGTCAAGGTTTTCGTCACCGAGCCCCAGTGAAAGATGGTGTCCTCGTCGACCGAGCGGTTCTCCGCGATATCGGCCATGCCATGCAGGAGTTTCGCCGAGGCACGCCCCTCGTGGAAAAACCACACCGCACCCCCGACCATCGGCTCGTCCTTCATAAGGTCGGAGAAGAAGGTCTCGAAGCGAGCCCACTCCTTGTTGAAGTCTCCGGCAGCCGCCGCGAACGCCGAAGACGAGGACAGCATCACGATGACGAAGGTAGCACAAGACCTGGACAAGATTTCGGACCTCCGGACAGATCCTATCACCAGCCGTCGGCGGCAAAGCCGCAAGATGACTACGCCTTCATCCCCCTGCCGCTGATCTGGAGGGAGAAGCCGTCGGGATCCTTCACGATGAAACTGTCGTCCGTATCCGGCCGGGACTCGAGCCCGCGGCGCTTGAGCTCCGCCTCGACGGCGTCCTTGTTCCAGGTGTCGATGGTGATAGCGAAGTGGTCCACGAGCGGCTTGCTGTCCGCTTCGCGGCTCTTGCGGGCGACGATGAAGCTGTCGCCGAAAGCGAGAGTGCACTGTTTCCCGTCGTCGTTCGCGACCTTCATGCCGAGGAGGTCGGCGTAGAAGTCGCGCGTCCTTCCGTAGTCGGCAACACCATAGGAAATATGATTGACGGCAACCGCGTTGAAGCCTTGTCCCTCGGCGGTCGGCGCAGCGGTTGCGACGGACGCAGCCGTCACCGTAAGTGCCAGGCTCCGAATGAGCTCCCGCCGGCTCAGCTTTCCGTGCTCGAAGTCGCGAAGCAGATTTGCGATTACATGTTCCATTCTGGATCTCCTTAATCAATCCCTCTGAATTGTTCGAAACTCTGACCGCTCGAAAGGAATATCAACGACCCAATGAACAATCCCACGTTGACGGCGACCGACATGCCCAGAATCGCCCAACCCACCAGCTTGCGAGAGTGCAGATGGTAGCCGATGTTGAGAAAGGCCGGCACGGCGAGGGGCAGATTGTGGATCCCCAGAGCCAGGAGCGTGATGGCCAGCCAGGCGTTGAGAACCACTGTCGCCCGGTCGTGCTTTGCGTCTGAGGCGGAGGCGAGCACCTCCCGCGTGTGATGGACGAGCCACCAGGAGGGTACCGCCAAGACGATGCCGATCCCGTAGAACACGAGCAGGGAGTCCTGAAGCCTCCCCAATGCGAGCTTGGTGGTCACGGCCAGAAGGTGACCAAAAGTAATGGTTCCGATCGTAACTCCGAAGAACAGATGCATCGCTGCCAAGATCCGGCGTCGGGCGGCCCTCTCTGGGAGACCGAGCAACCCATGCGCCTTCAGCACGCGGAGAAGCTGCTGCTCCAGCGTCTCCTGGTCCTTCACCTGCGGTGCTCCTCTATGTCCGCCGAACAGCCCGTTGAGCGGCGAGTGACGCGACCGCTTCGATGCCGGCGCTCGTCCGCTCCAATCTGAGGTTAGGCCGCTTCTTCTACACCTTGGCAGTCGTAGAGTGTTTCCGGAGCGACGTCCGCCCCGTTGGGCCAGACGACCGTGCCGCCGTCCACAAAGAACCGCCGAAAGTAGTCCACGTCTTTGAGTGGCTCAAACACGGGCCCGTCAAGCCATTGACCAAAATCGATCGTCTTCTCGGAGTCGTCGTTGAAGGTTACGCGAATGCGATGACCCCCGCGGTACTCGGCGCGAATCACGTGTGGTAAGGTCATAAAGATCCTCAGTCTAGAGGCTCGATCCTCTCCAGCGGACGCCCAGCCTTCATCTTCTGCCAGTTCGTCTCCAGCTCCGTTCGATGTAGGGAGGCCCACTCTCGAATGAGGTGAAGAGCGGTCCGGGAGCGGATGTTGCCCACCATCATGTTGCCGTCGAAATCGAACTTTCCCTGCTGCCCTTGGTGCTCTGCGTGGAAGTGAGCTGGTTCATGCTCCCTGTAGAACATGCGTACGATGATGCCGAAGAACGTAGCGATGATCGGCATGTGCCAGTATACTCCCTGCCAAATCCACGTGCCGGCAC
>Ga0184637_10001547_pt1 | contig 15447 bp, 13 predicted proteins | sample PLM3_127_b2_FD_133143 | JGI IMG/M metagenome (GOLD analysis project Ga0184637, IMG submission 133143) | Groundwater sediment microbial communities from an aquifer in East River, Colorado, USA - PLM3_127_b2 | ecosystem: Environmental > Terrestrial > Soil > Riparian zone | place: USA: East River...
CTTCGCCTCGGACCCGGAGCGCGTCTACCTGACGAGCTCCTCCAGCCTTACCTCGATCCGCCTCGACGGTTTCGACCGCAAGACGCATTTCAAGATCGTGGGCGCAGGTCCCGCCGCCCCGGAGCCGCCGGGAGCCGATGCGATCTCGCTCTCCCCCGATGGACGCCGCGCCTTCGTCAACGTTCAGAACAAGCACTACCTCGTCTCGGTGCCTCGAGCGGGAAAGGAGATCGTGGAGATCGCGATCGCCCCCGGCGGCGACCCCGCGTTTCCCGTGAAGCCTCTTTCGGCCGAGGGGGGAAACTACCTGGGCTGGTCGCGCGACGGCTCCACCGTGCACTGGTCGTCGGGCCGCCGGTTCTTCCGACAGAGAGTCGCGCCCGATCTCGTCGAAACTCCGGAGGTCGCCGAGCTCGACGTCACGCTTGCCCGGCCGAAACCTTCGGGCACGGTGGTTCTCCGCGGCGCCGCCCGCATCATCACGATGAAGGGCGACGAAGTGCTAACGGGCGGCGACCTGGTCGTGACGGGAAACCGCATCCAGGCGGTGGGCGTCAAGGCGGAGCTTCCCGCGGGCGCAACCGTCATCGACGTATCGGGAAAAACGCTGATGCCGGGCTTCGTGGATGCGCACTCGCATATGTGGGCGCCCCGCCGGATTCATCAGACCGAAGTGTGGCAATACCTCGCGAATCTCGCCTACGGCGTCACCACCACGCGGGATCCGCAGACCTCGACCGACGACGTCTTCGCCTACTCCGATCTCGTCGAGGCGGGGCAGATCCTCGGACCGCGGATCTTCGCGACCGGCCCCGGGGTCTTCGCGGCATCGGGCATCCACGACCAGGAGACGGCCTCAAATCTCCTGAAGCGATACCGCGAGGCGTACGACAGCCGCACCATCAAGCAGTACGTCGTGGGTGACCGCATCGTCCGGCAGTGGGTTGCGATGGCGGCTCGTAAGCACGAGCTCAGCCCCACGACCGAGGGAGCTCTCGACATGAAGCTCGATCTGACCCAGATGGCGGACGGCTATTCGGGGCACGAGCACAGTCTCCCGCTCATTCCCATCTACGACGACGTCGCCCAGTACGTCGCGAGGACGAAGACCTACTACACTCCCACGATCCTCGTCGCCTACGGCGGACCCTGGACGGAGAACTACTTCTTTCAGACGACCGACGTCGCCTCCGACGAGAAGCTCGGGCGTTTCATCCCCCACCAGCTTCTCGACAACATGACGAGGCGCCGCGGGCAGTGGTTCTTGAAAGAGGAGTACGTCCATCCCGGCATCGCCGCCGGTGCGGCGAAGATCGTGCGCGCGGGAGGAAAGGTCTGCCTCGGGAGCCACGGGCAGCTCCAGGGGATCGGGGCCCACTGGGAGACCTGGGCGCTCGCCTCCGGCGGGCTCACCGAGCACCAGACGCTGCGCGCGGTGACCCTCCACGGCGCCGAGGCCATCGGACTCGACGCCGACGTGGGGTCGATCGAGACCGGGAAGCTCGCGGACATCCTGGTTCTCGATAAGAATCCATTAGAAAAGATCGAGAACACGAACACCGTCCGCTACGTGATGAAAAACGGCGAGATCTTCGAGGCGGCGACCCTCGATCAGATCTGGCCCTTGAAGAAGCCGCTCCCGAAGCAGTTCTGGTGGGATGACGTCCCGACCCCGGCCGCCACGAGCCATGGAGGTGCCCCGTGATGCGCGTGCTGCTCGCGCTGGCAATCACCTTCACCGCAGCTCAGAAGATGAAGATCGACTACCCAGACGTGAAGAAGGCGGACCAGATCGACGACTATCACGGGACCTCGGTTCCCGATCCCTACCGCGCCCTCGAGGACGACAACTCGGAGGAGACGCTGGCCTGGGTAAAGGCCCAGAACGCCGTTACGTTTCGGTATCTCGAAGGACTCGCCCAGCGCGAGCCGCTCCGCGCGCGCCTGACCGAGCTTTGGAACTATCCACGCTATGGGACGCCGTTCCACAAAGGCGCCCGCTATTTCTTCTTCAAGAACGACGGCCTTCAGAACCAATCGGTGCTTTATATGCAGGCTTCGCTCGAGGCTCCCCCCGAAGTCCTGCTCGATCCCAACAAGCTGTCGGAGAGAGGGACGGCGGCTCTCTCGACCCTTGCTCTGAGCGAGGACGGGGAGCACCTCGTCTACGGAATCGCGACTGCCGGCTCGGATTGGCAGGAGTTTCACGTCCGGAAGGTCGCGAGCGGCGAGGACCTTCCCGAACACTTGAAGTTCATCAAGTTCTCCGGCGCTTCCTGGACGCACGACGGGGCTGGGTTCTTCTACAGCCGCTTTCCCGAGCCTGAAGGAGACGAAGCGCAGGGGGGCGTGAACCTGAACCAGAAGGTCTACTACCACCGCCTGAGAACGGCTCAATCGGAAGACCGCCTGGTGTACGAAAGGCCGGACGAGCCGGAGTGGGGCTTCGATGCCGAGGTCTCGGACGACGGCGCCTATGCCGTCTTTCAAATTACCCATGGCACCGACGAGAGGAACCGCCTCTACTACCAGAACATCGCCTCCGGAGGCGAGGTGGTGCGGCTCCTCGACGATTTCGACGCGACCTACGAGTTCCTCGGAAACGACGGCTCGCTCTTTTATTTCCGCACCAATCTGGACGCACCTCGCTATCGCGTGATCGGGATCGACGTCGGATCAGAAGCACGCTCGAGCTGGAAGGAAATCCTTCCCCAGTCGGACGACGTTCTCGAGAGCGTCTCGCTGGTGAACGAGAAGCTCGTCGCCGTCTACCTCGAAGACGCTCACAGCCGGGTGGCGCTCTTCGGGAAGGACGGAGCCCATCTGAACGACATCGATCTTCCGACCCTGGGCTCGGTCTCGTCCCTGTCCGGCGAGCGGAAGGACGAGGAGATGTTCCTCGCCTTCCAGTCCTTCGTCAATCCGACGACCATTTACCGCTATGACTTCAAGAAGGGCGAGTTCAGCGTGTTCCGCTCGCCCGAGATCCAGTTCGACGGCGGCGAATTCGTGACCGAGCAGATGTTCTACAGCTCGAAGGACGAAACCAAGGTCCCGATGTTCGTCACTCACAAGAGAGGGTTGAAGCTCGACGGAACCAACCCGACGTACCTCTATGCCTACGGCGGATTCAACATCAGCCTCACTCCGACGTTCTCGGTCGCGAACCTCGTCTGGCTCGAGCTCGGGGGCGTCTACGCTCAGGCGAACCTCAGGGGCGGAGGCGAGTACGGCGAGACCTGGCATAGTGCAGGAACGTTCGGACAGAAGCAGAACGTCTTCGACGATTTCATCGCCGCCGCCGAGTTTCTCATCGAGAAGGGCTACACCCGGCCCGACAAGCTCGCCATTGGAGGCGGATCGAACGGAGGCCTTCTCGTGGGAGCGGTCCTGAACCAGAGACCCGAGCTCTTCGGCGCGGCACTACCCGCCGTCGGCGTCATGGACATGCTGCGATTCCACAAGTTCACCATCGGCTGGGCCTGGGTGTCGGACTACGGGTCCTCCGAGAAAGCCGACGAGTTCGAAACGCTCTTCGCGTACTCGCCGTACCACAATTTGAAACCGGCGCCCTACTTCCCCGCGACCCTGGTGACGACCGCGGATCACGACGACCGCGTCGTCCCCGGCCACTCGTTCAAGTACGCGGCACGCCTTCAGGAGATCCACGGAGACCAGCCGCGGCCGATGCTCATCCGGATTCAGACCGACGCCGGCCACGGCGCGGGAAAGCCGACGAAGATGCTGATCGACGAGCAGGCGGACCGCTGGGCGTTCGTGATGGCTAGCCTGGGGATGGCGTGGCCGAATTGAAGCCATGAGCGACTCATTCTCACCACTCCAGCAGCTCGAACACATGGGCTTTCGCAACGTTGCGAGTGGCAGCTAGAGACAGAGAAAATCCGGTGCGTCCTTTCGGCTCAGGGTGACTCACAGAATATCCTCTACGCTTTCGTTGCTGGGGGCACGGTCGTTTATATCGGCAAGACGGTGCAAGCATTGAAGCGGCGCCTGTATGGATACGAACGCCCCGGACCAAGTCAATCAACCAACATCAAGGGAAACAAATTAATCAAGGAAGCGCTTCTGGCGTTGAGGTCTGTGGAGATTTACGCGCTTCCTGACAACGGGCTGCTCTATTACGGAGGCTTTCACGTGAACTTGGCAGCATGCCTCGAAGACGCCTTGGTTGCCACACTCAAGCCGGCTTGGAACAAGGCGGGCGTATGAGGCCCAACCACCGGTTCCAGCCGACCGGCCTGTGTCGCGGGCCGACGGCTGAACCGCGGCGTTAGCCGCATGTCTCATCTTGAGGATTCTTTAGCCCCCCAGACACCGTGCGAGGTCTGTTCGTGGTGGCGGGGTCGGAAGGTTGATGCTTCCCACTGCTTCCGAGTAAACTTCCGAGCGCATGGACCTCGTCGAGCTGCTCAAGCGTCCGGAGGGCAAGACTCTCGAGTTCAAGCGCGACCTCTCTACCCCGGAGGGTGCGCTCAAGACGATCGTCGCCTTCGCAAACACCGCTAGCGCATGACCGCCGCTTGCCGAGACACCGGGCTCGCGGCACCAGTGTTCGCGGAGATCGCCACCCGCTTCCGGGTCACGATCGCGACGGCGCGCATCGGCCGGCCGACGCTTGACGAAACCGACCAGGCCATCCTCGCGCGCCTCGCCCGCAGCAAGGGCATGCTCACGAGCGAGATCGCGAAAGCGATCGCGCTCACCCCGCGCGCCACCCGCACGCGGCTCGCCCGACTCGTCGGTCGTGGGCTCGTGGGCGAAATCGGCACGGGGCCGCAGGATCCGAAGCGAAGCTACTTTCGGGCGGACTGAGACGAACGCTTGAAGCTCACCCTAAAGCAGCTCGAAGCCCACCTTTGGGGCGCGGCGAGTATCCTTCGCGCCTTCGCTCACCGGGCGCCCGCAGTTATCCGGGGGGTTGGGCGGACGGAGAAGACTGGCCGAAAGGCTACCAGGAGGTCATCATGTCAGTGAGCATGACTCAGAATCTATCGGCCCTGGTTTCCCAGAGCTTGTCCTCGCACCTCGATCGGGTCAGGCGCAGCATACACGAGCTCGTTGAACCCCTTTCGGCGGACGAACTCTGGCAGCGCCCTTACCCCTATGGCAATTCGGTCGGACATCTGCTGCTTCACGTGACTGGCAACCTGAGCTATTACATCGGAGCGCAGATCGCCGGCTCCGGCTACGTTCGCGACCGGCCCAGGGAGTTCGGCGACACGTCCAGCCGGCCCAAGAGCGACGTGCTACGAGAGTTCGACGAAGCCGTGGATATGGTTCTCGCGACGCTCGCCGCGCAGGGTGAAGCGGACTGGCTCGCCCCCTACCACGGCGTTGGCGCCGAGGACGTGAGAGACCGCCTCAGCATTTTCCTTCGTTGCGCCGCCCACGCGGATCACCACGCGGGCCAGATGATCTACCTCTGCAAGGAGCTCGGACGAGGGGCTCGAGAAGGACGATGATGGCGGTCGCGCTCGTGTGGCTGCTCGGTATCTGCCCTCCGGACTGGGAGTGTACCTCCTTTGAGGCACGAATTCAGAAGGGTGAGCGCTTCGAGAAGTCCTTCGGGCCGGGCCTCACGCTACTCCTGGAGCCGTGGGAGTATGGGTGGGAGATCCTGGTGCGCGACGATCGCCCGGAAGAGAACATCGCGCGGCTGACCCCACCATTTCATTTCGTTCCGAATCCTCGCTTTCTGGAGGGATGGCATTTTCGGAACAGCGATAACTCCGGACCGAACGATGGCAGTGTCAACGCGCCGCAGGAGGAGCGCGAGTTCCTCTTTTCGCCGGAAGTCGGCCGCTCCGTCGATTACCCCCTAACCCCGGCTCAGGCGACGGAGCTTGGGGTGTTTGGCCGGGGCCGATTGGTCGTGACGTCGATGGAGCTCGGTAACCTTCGGAGGGGCGAGCGCGCGCATCTCGAGCGCCTCGAGTTCGAGGTCCAGCTGAGCTGGCCGTCGTCGTTGTCAAAAGACCAAATCGAGCGAGTCGCCGCCTACTTCACGGGTCTTCGGCTGGAGCCGCACCGTGAGCTTACGACCCTGCCCGAAATCCCCGGGCCCGAGGCGATGAGCGAAATACTCATACCCGGTCTCGACCCGAGAAAACCTCTGATACCGGGAAATTTCCGGTGCGATCCGCCACTCGATGTACCGCAGTTTCGTGCTCTCATGGCCACGGCGCGGCCCATCGCGGCCGACGACCCCATCATCCACGAGTTCCATTACGCTTCGTGGTGCACCGTATCGTTCACCCAACGCGGAATGAAGTATGAGGCGCGTCTGTTCCTAGGAGGCCGCGGTCACCTCATCCAACCGGACGGGACGATAGGAATGTTCCAATACACCCATCCAGATACTGGGCGGCAATGACTCGGAACCAGCGCCAGTAGCGAGCGCGATTTCCGTCCCCTATAATCGAATCACATACATCAACGATCTTCTCCCGGTCTTGATACGCTCGTTCGCGAATGCGCTCGTTTGAAAGGAGCTCTCCGTGATCCCTGGGCTGATCTTTCTCGGACTCATCGTCGTCTTCGTCCTGTTCCTCGTCAGCATCTACAACGGCCTCGTCACTCTGAGGAACCGCTTCAAGAACGCCTTCTCCCAGATCGACGTGCAGCTCAAAAGACGCTACGACTTGATCCCGAACCTCGTCGAGACGGCGAAGGCCTACATGAAGCACGAGAGGGAGACGCTCGAGGCTGTCATCCAGGCGCGCAACCAGGCGGTGACCGCGGAGGGCCGCGCGGCAGCGAACCCCAGCGACGCGAACGCGATGAAGGGGCTCATGGGCGCCGAGGCGACGCTCACCGGCGCCGTCGGTCGTCTCTTCGCCCTCATGGAGTCGTACCCCGACCTCAAGGCGAACCAGAACATGGCCCAACTCACGGAAGAGCTGACGTCGACGGAGAACCGGGTAGCTTTCTCCCGCCAGGCGTATAACGACGCCGTAACCGAGTACAACATCGCGCGGGAGAAGTTCCCGAACGTGATCATCGCGAACAGCATGGGGTTCACCGAGGCTCTGCTCTTCGAGGTGGAGTCGAAGGAAGAGCGCCAGGCGCCGAAGGTGAAATTCTAGCGAGGCTACGCCTCAAACCGACGAGTCATGTGTCCTAGGTGCCTTGGTCCACATCCAAGGGGGATTGGCCACAGAGACACAGAGATTCATAGGAATCTCGAATTCTCTGTGCCTCTGTGCCTCTGTGTCTCTGTGGCCAATCTTCCCGTCCCCAACGAAGAGGGAGGCGAGTACTAAAGTTGGACTTCTTTCAACATCAGGACAAGGCGCGAAAGGCGAGCCGCGTCCTTCTCCTCTACTTCGCGCTTGCGGTCGTCGCCATCGTTCTGAGCGTCCACCTCGCGGTCAGCTTCCTCCTGATGTGGGTCTCGTCGGACACGCTCGAGCCCTTCGACTGGTGGCAGCTCGATCGGTTCGTGGTCCTCGCGGGCGGAGCTCTTCTGGTCATCACCGCCGGGAGCCTCTATAAGATCTGGAGGCTCAAAGACGGCGGCCATACGGTGGCACGTCTTCTCGGCGGACGGCCGATCGATCCCAACACCACCGATCGGGCGGAGCGGCGTCTTCTCAACGTCGTCGAGGAGATGGCCATCGCCGCCGGTCTTCCCGTTCCCACGATCTATCTCCTCGACAAGGAAGAGGGCATCAACGCCTTCGCCGCTGGCTTCACTCCCCAGGACGCGGTCCTGGGCGTGACCCGGGGCACGATGGGAATCCTCAACCGTGAGGAGCTTCAGGGCGTCATCGCTCACGAGTTCTCCCACATCTTCAACGGCGACATGAGCCTGAACCTGCGCCTCATGGGCGTTCTCCACGGAATTCTGGTCATCGCGCTCATCGGGTATTTCATCTTGAGGTCCACGGTGCGGGCCTCGTCGTCGAACCGCAAGGGAGGCGCTGCCCTCCTCGCACTGCCGATGTTGGGCGTGGCGCTCGTGGCCATTGGATACGTCGGGGTCTTCTTCGGCCGGGTCATCAAGAGCGCGGTCTCGAGGCAGCGCGAGTTCCTCGCCGATGCCTCGGCGGTTCAGTTCACGAGGAACGCCGACGGCGTCGCCGGGGCGCTCAAGAAGATCGGGGGCCTCGCCACGGGGTCCCTCATCATGAGCCCGCACGCGGAGCAGGTGAGTCACTTCTTCTTCTCCGACGGGAAGCTCGGGAAGGTGCGGATGCGGCTCGCGGGCGGGAGCCATTTCGACTTCCTCGCGACCCACCCGCCGCTCCGCGATCGCATCAAGCGCATCGACAAGAGCTGGAACGGAACTTATCCGAAGGTGGAGCCCACCGACTTCGCCGGCCCCGAGCCGACGCCCGCTCGGCCCGCCCGAGGAGACGCCCGCGCGGCGCAGCTCTTCACAGCACTTCCCGCCCAGCTCACCGCTCTCATCGGGACGCTGGATCAAGTCCATCTCGACTACGCCAAGAGCCTCCTTTCCCGAATCCCGGAACGCGTTCTGACCGCGGTCCACGACCCTTCGGCGGCACGCGGCGTCGTCTTGACCCTGCTGACGTCGCGAGAGCCTGACGTCCGTCTCAAGCAGTTCCAGTACCTTTCGGACTCGGACGAGCCCCTGGCCCGTGAGGCCCGAGAGCTCGTGCCCCTTCTCGAGTCGAGCCCTCGCGAGATACGCCTTCCGCTACTGGACTTGGCGCTTCCCGCGCTCCGAAGGCTCTCGCCCGCGCAGTATCAAGCTTTCATGAAGCACGTCGAAAGCTTCGTCCGTGCCGACCGTCAGATCGATCTCTTCGAGTACACGCTGACCCACGTGCTGAAGCGGCACCTCGAGCCCACGTTCACGCGGACCCGTCCCCCGACTGTCGAGTTCTACGCGCTTCCGGCGCTCGGCAAGGAGTGCGCGGTCCTCCTTTCCGCCGTCGCTCACGCCGGCCACAAGGAGCCCGAAGGCGCGAAGCGCGCGTTCGCCCAGGGCGCCAAGGAGCTGAACGGCGTTTCGCTCACGCTCCTTCCTCTGGAGCAGGCCGGGCTCGTGGGCGTGAGGGACTCTCTCGCCAGGCTCGAGAAGCTTTCGCCCAAGCTCAAGAAGGACGTCATGCGGGCGTTCATCGCCGCGAGCGCCTTCGACTCCACCATCACCGTGGCCGAGGGCGAGGTGCTTCGAGCGATCGCGGACTCGCTCGGTCTCCCCATGCCGCCCTTTCTCCCCGGGCAGCAGATCGCCTCTCCGACCCCTCCTTGACGCCGGCTTCGCCTTCGGCATAGCTTTCCCGCGATGATGACGAAGACCGTTCTTGCGCTCACCCTCTCGTTCGCCGCGACAGGTCTCGCCGCCGCCTCGGAGGAGCCGTTCAAGCTCGGCACCTTCGAGTACCGGGGAGAAGAGCTCGTCGGCATCGTCCTCCGCGACCGCTATGTCGTGGACCTCGCTCGCGCGAATGCATCCCTCGAACGACGGGAGCCGCTCTGGGTGAAGCTTCCCATGCCCGAGGACATGAAAGACCTCATCGGCCGCTACGAGTACGGGCTGAAGGAGCGGATTCATGCCATCGTCGACCGCCTCCTGGACGACCTCGAACGCGCCGACCGGCCGGTCTACATCCACGACCTCGCCGACCTCCACGTATTCGCCCCGGTCGAGCCCGGAGTGATCCTCGCCGCCGCGTTGAACTACTGGGCCCACGCCCAGGAGATGACGACCGGCGTCCCGGCGCAGATGTCGGACTCGAAAGCCATCGACGACGCTCCCGTCTCCATGGACTTCTTCTGGGAGCGCAAGCCCGGCGATCGGCGGCAGAACCCCTACCTCTTCTTCAAGCCGCCGCGGATCGTCATCGGACACGAATCCCCGATCCTGATGAAGCCCAAGCGGGAGCAGCTCGACTGGGAGTGCGAGTTCGCCGTCGTCATCGGAAAGCCCGCGAGCCACGTTCCGATCGACCGGGCGCGCGAGCACGTATTCGGCTACACGCTGATGAACGACGTGGGAGACCGTGAAGGCCGCGGCGACAATCGCTACGGGTCCGATTGGCTCGTTTGGAAGAGCACGGACACCTTCGCCCCTCTCGGCCCGTTCATCGTGCCCAAGGAGTTCATCGCCGACCCTCATAAGCTCCATATCTGGTTCGACCTCTCGGGGAAGAGAATGCAGGACGCGTCGACTTCGCTGATGCAGCACTCTATAGACGAGCTCCTGCACTTCGTGTCGAACAACATCATCCTTCAGCCGGGAGACGTCATCGCAACGGGAACTCCCTCGGGTGTAGGGATGGCCCGGGTGCCTCCGATTTTCATGAAGCCGGGAGACGTGGCGGAGTGCTCGGTCGAAGGCATCGGTACTCTGCGGAACCCCATCGCCATGTGGTCCGACGTAATGCGCCGATGATCCCCCTGCTGGCCACGACCGCGATCGTGGGGGCCACGCTCGTGAGCCTCGACGGCGGCCCTCACCTCGCGAACTCCATCGTGGTCATCGAGGGCGAGCGCATTCGCTCGATCGAGGGCGCGGTTCCCGCGGGCGCCGAGCTCATACAGGCAGACGGCCTCTTCCTCCTTCCGGGTCTCGTGAACCTCCACGTCCACCTCGGCCTCGTGCTTCCCGGAAAGATGGCGGCGGAGCTCGCGGACGAGACCGACGCCGCGCTCGCGCTCCGGATGGCTTCGAACGCGCGAAAGTCGCTCGAGGCCGGAGTCACCACCATCCGCATCCCGGGCGACGCGCGCCACGCCGATATCGCTCTCAAGGGCGCTGTCGAAAGAGGCGAGGTGCGAGGACCCCGCATCCACAGCGCCGGCGAGATGGTCGACATCACCTCGGGCCACGGTGCGGACGGTGAGACCGCCGACGGACCCTATGAGCTCGTGAAAGCCGTACGGCGCGAGATCGGCGCCGGCGCCACCTGGATCAAGATCGCGATCTCCGGCGGCATAGCGACTCCTCGGGGAGACATCGCCGAAGCCCTCATGACCGAGGATGAGATCGAGGCCGTGGTCGACGCCGCACACCGTTTCGGGGTCAAGGTGACGGCGCATTCGGGATCGCCTCAGGCGACGGTGACAGCGGTCGGTCTCGGAATCGATTGCATCGAGCACGGCTACTTCCTCACCCGCGCGGTGCTCCGCGAAATGAAAGCGCGCGGGACGTTCTTCGTCCCCACCATCGTCGTGAGCCAGCCTTCGACCATGCCTTTCTTCGAGAGAATCGGCTCGCCCCCGTGGTATCTCGAGCGGGTGAAGTCCGTCGGCCCCCGCCACTTCGAGACGCTCCGTATGGCGATCGAGGAGGGGGTTCGGATCGGGCTCGGAACCGATCAGTTCCCGTTCGAGGAGAACGACGGAACGACGGCGACCGTTCGAGAGATGGAATATTACGTCGAGGCAGGGATGACGCCCGTCGCCGCCTTGAGATCGGCGACGGTCGAAGCGGCGAGTCTTCTGGGAGCCGAGAAGGACATCGGGACGATCGAGGCCGGCAAGTACGCGGATCTCATCGCCGTCCGCTCTGACCCCACGCGAAACGTTTCGGCGCTGCGCGAGATCGTATGGGTGATGAAAGGAGGCGAAGTCGTTCTAAATCGATCTCTCGACCACCGATGAGCGCCCGATGTCCGCGATGGTCGTGGTCCCCATCTGCTTCATCACCATGACGAGCTCTCTTCGCAGGATATCGAGAACCGTCTCGACTCCCGGCTGCCCGAACGAAGCCAGCCCCCATAGATAGGGCCTTCCCACGCAGACGGCGTCTGCCCCGAGCGCGAGCGCCTTGAAGATGTCGGTCCCGCGCCGGAAGCCGCCGTCGATCAAGACCGCGGTCCGGCCGGAAGCGGCTTCGACGACCTCGGGGAGGCACTCGATCGTGCCGCGGGTGCTGTTCTCCGCCCGGCCTCCGTGGTTCGAGACGATGACCCCGTCGACGCCGTTCTCGACCGCGAGGAGCGTGTCTTCGGCGGTGACGATGCCTTTGATCAGCACCTTCATCGTCGTCGCTTCCTTGAGCTTTCGCACGAACTCCCAGTTCAGGCTTTCCTCGAAGTTGGTGTCGCCTCCCACCTCGAGCCCGTCGTACATCGGCTTGGTGCGGATGTAGTCCGAAAAAGCCGCGGGATGGCAGGCGGAACAGTCCCGGGAGTCGAGCCTCGCGAATCGACGCACCGTCTCGCGGTTGCTCCCGCCCTGGAGGTCCACGGTGAGCGCCACCGCGCTGCAGCCGGCCTTTTCCGCCCGCTTCACCAGAGCGCGCGTCGTCTCCCAGTCGTACTCCGCGTAAAGCTGATACCAGATCGGGGCGCCCCGGGCCTCGATCACCTCTTCGACCCCGGTCGACGTCACCGTGGAGAGAATCTGAAGATGGTTTCCAGCGCGCGCCCCGCGCGCTACCGCGACCTCCCCATCGGGATGAAACGCCCTCTGCCGTCCGGTCGGAGCGAGGACGATCGGCGTCGACCACTTGGTTCCCAGAACTTCGGTCGTCGTATCGATCGTGCGCACGTCGACGAGACGCCGCGGCCGGAGCTGGAACCTGGAAAAGCCGTCGCGGTTCGCCCGGATGGTTCCGTCGTCGTCGGTGCCGGTCGCGAGGTAACCCCAATGGGCGGGGTCGAGCTCTTTCTGGGCGCGGACCTCGAAGTCGAAGACGTTGATCGCCTCCTCGGGAGAGGTGATGGCTCCGTCACCTCTTCCCGCGAACTTGCTGCTCGACTGCCCCAAGAAGGCGAGGGCTGGGCTCTGCGCCAGGAATTTCAGGAAGCGACGCCGGCTCTTCGAGAAAAGGGTGTCTCGCAGCATGCCGAATTCTTCCACAAAGTCCGGCAAGAAACTACCGCCGGGTGATGGACCGGGGGGGGCCGGCCCGGCATCCGGCGCGGAACGGGTTTCGCCGCGTTCTCCCGCTTCTTCGCGAGGTGCGCGATCAAGCCGACGATGAGGCCGATCCCGGCGCCATAAACGCCCCACTGTCCAGCTCGCCCGAAGTCCACGAGCTTCGCTTCCTTCCCGCCTTCGGTCGCGGCCGCCGAGGCCTCGAAGAGCGGGAGATACCGTTCGAACGTCGAGGGCATCGCACCGTAGGTCAAGACCGCAAACTCGCCGCTGCCGCCAGGGACCAGGTACTGCAGCATTCGCACGGAAAGATCGGGAGTCTGGACGTCGTAGACCGCTCGGACCACGGGAACGCCGCCGATCCTAGTGATTCCATGCTCGACGATCACGACGGGTCCCCGGAAAGCCTTCGCGTACTCGCCGGTGAGCTTCGCCTTGTGCTCGCTCGCGAAGTCCTCGCTCACTTTGAGCGCTCCCGGCTGGACCACGGCGTTGAAGTTCTCGTAGAAGCCGTCGTCCTCGAGATCCATGCCGAAGGCGACGAACTTGCCGCTTCGCGCTTCGGCCACGATCGTGTCCGGAAGACCGGCGAAGCTCGCGTCAGGGAGTCCGGGGGAGAGGTCGCGAAAACCTTCGGGAACCCGGAACCGGAACGCGGCCGAGGCCTCGGCGGGAAGCCAGGAAAGACAAAGCGCCAGAGCGAGAGTGCGAGCGGTCATCGTCGGCTCCTTGGATTCGTAAGTTTTGAGGGTGTTAATCCAAGGATCCCACCCCCATGCGGTGAGCGCAAGCGCGGGCGCTGAGGTAGACTCGTCGGTCGAGGAAGCCATGATCGATCTCAGAAGCGACACCGTCACCAAGCCCACCGACGAAATGCGCGCGGCCATGGCCCGCGCCGAAGTCGGCGACGACGTGTACGGGGATGACCCGACCGTCCGGGCGCTCGAAGAGCGGACGGCCGAGATCCTCGGTAAAGAGGCGGCGGTCTTCATGCCCACGGGTACGATGAGCAACCAGGTCGGGCTCCGGGCCCATACCGAAGCCGGCGACGAGATCCTGGCCGACGCCGGCGCCCACATCTTTACCAGCGAAGGCGGCGCTCCCGCGGGGCTCTCCGGTATCCAGGTGAGGGGTCTTCCGGGTGTGAACGGAATCTTCACTGGAGACGACGTCCTTCGCGCCATCCGAGTCCCTCACCGCTTCAACCCGAAGACCATTCCTCCACCGACCAAGCTTTTGGCGGTCGAAAACACGCACAACGGAGGCGGCGGGACGCTCTGGCCCCTCGAGCGCATCGAGGAAGTGGCGCGGGCCGCGAGAAGCCGCGGCCTCGCTCTTCACCTCGATGGCGCGCGTCTCTGGAACGCCTCGGCCGCGACGGGAATCCCGGAAGCGAAGTACGCCTCCTTTTTCGACACAGTGAGCGTTTGCTTCTCCAAAGGCCTCGGCGCGCCTGTCGGCTCGGCGCTCGCTGGATCTGCGGGCTTCGTCGAGCGGGCGCGCCGCTTCAAGCAGATGTTCGGCGGCGGGCTTCGACAGGCGGGGGTGCTCGCGGCGGCTGCGCTCTACGCCGTCGACAACCATCGGAAGGACTTGACCGCCGACCACCAGAACGCCCGAAGGCTTGCCGCGGTTCTCGCGAAGCTTCCGGGAATCGAGATCGACGTCGCTCTCGTCCAGACGAACATCGTGCGGTTTCGCGTTACCGCGGTGTCTCCGTTCGATTTCGTGGAGCGGTGCCACGCGGAAGGCGTCCACATGCTGGGATCGAGTCCGGACCGCGTGCGCGCGGTGCTCCATCGCGACATCTCCCCAGTTCAGGTCGAGGCCGCTATCTCCGCCATTCAAAGGGCGGTTCCCGCTCTCGTAAAATCGTAGCATTGTCGGCTAAGATTTATTTGCTTGACAGAAGCTAACAAAGCCACTAATATCGCAGCTGTTAGCACCCGGCCATCGCGAGTGCTAACGCTCTCGGAAATTCGAAAGACAAAATGCCATTCGCTCACTGGGATCCGGTCCGTGAGCTCCTGTCGCTTCAGGAGCGCATGAATCGGGTCATCGACCAGACCCTCTCCCGAAGCCATTCCGAAGGAGAGCTTTCCTCCTCCGGAGCCTGGTCTCCGGCGGTGGATCTCTACGAATCCGACAAGAGTCTCATTCTGAAGGCGGAGCTCCCCGAGGTCGAACAAAGCGACATCGAGCTCAACATCGACGAGGATCGCGTCACCCTTCGCGGTCAGAGGCGTCTCAAGGAAGAAGTGAGCGAGAAGCAGTTCCTTCGCATGGAGCGGTCCTACGGGCCGTTCCATCGAACGTTCGAGCTTCCGTCGAGCGTCGACGCGGAGAAAGTCAAAGCGGAGTTCAAGAGAGGGGTTTTGACGGTCATCATGCCCAAACGGGCGAGCGAGAAGGGCCGCCAGATCCCGATCAGCGGTTGAAATTAGCTGGAAACTAAGGAGGAGTGAGTCACATATGAAGATCAAACCCATCAGGGACAACATTGTAGTCAAGCGGCTCGAGGAGGATTCGGAAAAGAAAGTCGGGTCCATCATCATCCCCGACAGCGCCAAGGAAAAGCCGATGACCGCCGAAGTCATCGCCATCGGATCCGGCCGGACCTTGAAGGAC
>Ga0184637_10001548_pt1 | contig 15446 bp, 11 predicted proteins | sample PLM3_127_b2_FD_133143 | JGI IMG/M metagenome (GOLD analysis project Ga0184637, IMG submission 133143) | Groundwater sediment microbial communities from an aquifer in East River, Colorado, USA - PLM3_127_b2 | ecosystem: Environmental > Terrestrial > Soil > Riparian zone | place: USA: East River...
GCAGAGCGCGGCCGCAACTGCCACCTCGGGACCGTCGGTCGCGCCGACGACCGGAGCCGCCCCGTCCTCGAGCATCTCCCCGCTACCGCTGCCCGGCGGGCGCCTCGTCTACATCGCGTTGAACGAGGACGGAGTCGCGTCACTCGTGGCGACCAATCCCGATGGCACGGACACGACACCCCTGCTTCCAGCCGGCAATCCGCCTCGGTGGTCACCGGACGGACGCCACATCTCGGTCGTCGCAGACAATGCCGATGGCCTGCTGTTCGTTGGCCTCGTTGATCCGGACGGCTCGCACTACGTCCAGTTCGACAGTCCCGACCCAACGCTGAACCTTGGCTGCTTCGCCTGGTCCCGCGATGGGTCGAGACTGGCATGTGACGGGTTCGACGGGACGGACGCCAGCCGGAACGGGATCTACACCGTCCGCTCATCCGATGGCGGCGACCTCATCCGCGTGACAACCAGCCCCGATGGCAGTCGCGACATTCCCACGGACTACTCGCCCGATGGCCGGCAGATCGTCTTCACCCGCGAGCGGATCGCGGACGAGGCGGACACGACCCTGATGGTCGTCAACGTCGATGGCAGCGGCGCCCGCGCGCTCAGCGACACGCGGCTCCGGCCGGGCCGCTGGTCACCGGATGGCAAGACGATCCTGTCCGACTCTGGTGAAGAGGGTGAAAAGCTCCTCCTCGTGTCGGTCGACGGCGGCGAGATCAGGGCGATCGAGATCATCTCGGACAGCCTCAGGTCGGCGTTCTTCGGAAGCTGGTCCCCCGATGGCGAGTGGATCGTCTTCTCCGGCAGGGCGTCGAAGAGCGTCGATCTCTACATCGTGCGGGTCGATGGCACGAACCTCCAGCAGGTGACCGATACACCCATGGGCCAGTGGGAGGAAGCCGCCGACTGGACGGCTGATGCTCGGTGAGCACGACGAAGTCAGATGGTGCAACGCCGGACGTTTAGGCGCGTCAGTCCTAGCGCCTTGCCAGGCGCTCTGCGGCCCGAGGCGGATCTGACCGACGGCTCGGCAGGGAACGATCGTTCAATTTGTCCGCAAAGACTCGACCTTGGTTCCCAACAGGTATCAGTAATTCGAGCGTTGTGTTAGCCCTCCGAGCTGGATTCCGATCGATCGCGCGGGGGTCAAGTCCGAGCACGTGGTGTAACAGGGCGTCACCCTCGCGCCTCGTTCGTCAGCTGGCCATGAGCAGCCCGGAGCTCACCTCCTGGTGGTCGACGACGGCATCGATGAGGGCCATCGTCTCGGGCCGGAAGTAGCGCCGGCCGTCCTGCCACTCGTCGTCCTGCTCGGCGAGGACCATCCCGACCAGGCGGATGAGGCTGGCCCGGTTGGGGAAGATCCCGACGACCGCCGTCCGGCGCTTGATCGCCTTGTTGAGCCGTTCGAGCGGGTTCGTCGAGCGGATCTGGCGGCGGTGCGTGTCGGGGAAGGTGAAATGGGCCAGGAGGTCCGGCTCGGCATCGGTCAGCAGCTCTCGGGCTGCTCGAAGATCGACCGGATCGCCGAGGCGACCATGCTCCGGGCATGGCGCGGGACGAGATCCTGGGCGTTGCGCGTGCAGTGCACCCGACAGCGCTGCCAAGCCGCGCCGAGGAGCTGCTCGCGGACGGCCTTGACTAGACCGCGGTGGTCATCGCTGATGACCAACCGGACGCCCGAGAGGCCGCGCTCGACGAGAGAGCGGATGAACGCGGGCCAGGCCGAGCCCTCATCGTTGCCGGGGGCGAGCTCCAGGCCGAGGATCCGACGCTCGCCACTGCGGGCGACACCGGTCGCCACGAGCGCCGCCATCGACACGACCCGGCCTCCTTCGCGGACCTTGACGTACGTGGCATCGAGCCACAGGTACGGGTACGTCTCGTCGGCCAGCGAAGCGCGAGCGGAAGGCCTCGACCTCGGCGTCGAGGGCGGCGCAGATCCGGCTGACCTCGCTCCTGCTGATCGAGGCGATCCCGAGGGTCTCCACGAGATCCTCGACGCGGCGGGTCGAGACGCCGAGGACGTACGCCTCCTGGACGACCGCCAGGAGCGCCCGCTCGGCCCGCCGGCGGGGCTCGAGCAGCGACGGGAAGTACGACCCGTCACGGACCCGCGGGATGGACAGGTTCATCGTCCCGACCCGGGTGTCCCAGCGTCGGTCGCGGTACCCGTTGCGGTTGGTCAGGCGACGCTCCGGGTCGCGCTCGCCCTTGGGCACGCCGGTGAGCTCGGTCACCTCGGCCTCCATGACCGCCTGGGCGAGGACGCGGACGCCCTCGCGCAGGAAGTCGACGTCGCCGTCGGCGATCGCCTTGCGCACCGTCTCGAGCACGGCCATCCTGTCCTCGGCCATCGCTGTCTTATCTCCCTCGCTTCGTCGGTCTCAGTCCAACGACGCGAGGATGACGCGGTGGCCGCTTCTGTTGTCGGCCGGTCCGCTGTTACACCAAGGCTAGGGACTCAACCCGCGCGGGAGCGCGAAGAGCTGCTGTCCTTGAGCTTCGGCTATTCTTGGCGCCGCGCCGACATAGCTCAGCGGTAGAGCAGCTGTTTCGTAAGTCTCTGGCCCTCTGCGCAGTGCTACCGTGCTTGAGGGGCCGATACAAACGGGCACACTTGTCAGCTATTCGTTTCGGAGGGGTGCCCGTCGAGGATCGACGCTGCGGGCCGCCGGCGTGGAAACCGACCCTGGACACCTGAAATCGTCTCACAAACCGGTCGCCAAATCCAGAGGCCAGGCCGCCACGAATGGCTCGCGGGAAGTGACTGAGCGTGACCCTGTCGCCCGTCGCCATTGGTTGTCGATGAGTTAGATGCCCAGCTCAGGAACCGAATCGGGTGCCCCGTCCGAAAACCGGCTAACGCGGTAGCTCTTGATGGCCTTGTGAGCTCATGAGCGCCTTTAGAGCTGATAAGTTGGCGTTCTGAGGGCCCTCAATCGCGATCGCCGCGGCGCGCCGACGCGACTCACGCGTGATGTGGCTCAGACCGGCCGGCCGAGCATATATTGAGCGCTTCGCGACTCGTCGTCACGTCGCAGTCCGAAGGCCGCTGCATCCCGCGTCGGCCACTGCTTCGCGACGCGGAGCTTCTTACAGATCCTGAAACATTCGAAGGATTGGCCTAGCGCTGCGGATAGCGCACGCTTCTGCGGCATGGCGAAGTTGTGGATGCGCGGGCTCACGTGCCGGACGTCAGCAGCCTGACCTCCCCCGCCTCGCCATACCTCGTGTCCCTCCACGTCGGCGGTCCGGATCGCGGGCGATAGCGTGGTGCGGAGCGACCCGACCTCGGGCGCCTGGGCTAGATGAGAGCCAATTGCGCCCAGATCCTGGTACCGTGGTTGGTCGCGCCGCCGGATCCCTTGCTCATCCAGCGCTCTCCGGTCGGACGAACCTGGACAACAGCTCGGACACTCGTTCAGGATTCCCAAGCCAGGGAACGTGCCCGGCGGGCAGCACCTCGAGCTGCGCATTCGGAACGAGCGCTGCAATCGCCTGGGCCACCTCAACCCCGCCGAGGGGATCATGGTCACCCCAGATCAGCAGCGTCGGCGACGTCAGCCCTCGCAACTCCTCCGGGCGCACGACTAGCGAATGCCGCCACCCGAATCCGGAGATTGCGGCTCGATACTCGTTCAGGCCCGCGGCCGAGGCGATCGGGTCCTTCCCCGCCACGACGAGCGCCTCGATCAGATCCGGATAGCGGCCGATGGTGTCCTTCTCGCCCATCATGGACATGAACCGAATGACCATCTTCGCGTCGGGCTTCAGGCGCGCCAGGAGACCTCCGATCACCGGGGCGGCCATCACTCGCAAGGGTGCCGGGACCCGCGTGCCGGGCAGGAGCGGGGCAGCCGTCAGCAACGCGAGCCGACGAACGCGTTCGGGGCGCGCGAGGGCATACCAGAGGGCCCAGGTGCCACCCATCGAGCTGCCGGCCAGCGTCGGCCTGTCCAGCTTCAGCTCATCCAGGACCTCGTCGAGGAACTCGACGGCGGCCTCTCGGTATCGATGATGCGAATAATGAACGGGTTCGCTCAGCCCGTATCCGGGCCGATCCACGGCGATCGCCCGCACACCCTCGAGGCGCCCAAGCAGCGAAAGGCCTCGGGAGGCCCCGGCGACGTCCGGCGTCAGAAGCGCGAGCGAGGCCTCACTGCTGCCGTGCAAGAACAGGACCGGCGAGCCCTCACCCGCCTCGATGACATGGACGCGTCGACCTGAGCGGACCTCGATCTGTCGGCTCGCGACCTGGGAGGCGTGGACGAGCCGCTCATGGACCTCGCGCACCTCATCCGGGTGCCCGGCAGCATGTTCGCCGCGCCGGTCTGCGATCGCACGCATCGTCATCCCGCACCACCTTCATTTCGTGCGGGCCGCGACTGCGCGCCGGGCGGCCCAGTTCGTCGCGATGCCAATACCGTCGCACGAGTCGGTGTCGCGACATGAATGATGGCGAGAAGGGGAGGGCCCGCCAAGTTCGATGTTCGAACCTCGCCCGTGTTGCGGGCGGTGGGAGAATGGCGGCGATGAACTCGACCCACGTCCAAGACTACTGCTCGTTCAGTAAGGCGGTCGAGCACCTTGGTGACCGGTGGAGCCTGCCCATCCTGGCGCAGCTCGTGCTGTTCGGGCCGATGGGCTTCAATGAGTTCGCCAGCGGGCTGCCGGGTCACGTCTCCCGATCAGTCCTCGCCGACAAGCTACGAAAGCTCGAGGAGCTCGGACTCATCTCGCGCGGTGGTCGTCGCAGACCACACGACCCATATCGACTCACGGCGGTGGGCAGCGCCCTGGGACCAACGATCCTGTCGCTGCGCGGCTGGGCGGACGCGTGGCTGCCTGAGAATCCGGCCATGGTCGAGCGCGACCCTGACATCGTCCTCGCCTGGCTGGCGGCGCGCATCGACGCCCGCAAGCTCCCCGAGCACCAGGGAATCGTGGAGATCCTGGTCCTTGGCGAGACCGAGCGCCGCTACTGGCTCGTGCTCGAGCGAGGGATCGAGCCGTACGGGTGCCTCGAGGATCCGTTGCTCAATGGGTCCCGATATGTCTTTGTCGAGGCGGGGATCACCGTCATGCTCGCCCTCGCCCGTGGTCGCCGCAGCTGGGCGGATGCCATCGCCGATGGATCAGTCGCGGCCTTCGGGAATCCGGAACTGGCGGCGCAGCTCCCTAGCTGGTTCAGAGCGACGGATGAGGAACAGGAAGAGCGGGAGCGACGGCAGGCTTCGGTCCGACCACGCATCCCTCCCCGCACAGAGGGGTTGTCGCCAGCCTGATCGCGCCAGCGATGCGAGAGGCGCCGCGAAATCAGGCCCCTTATTGGAGGCCTCGTTCATCCTCGGGCGGCGCGGGACGGTTGGCCCGCGGGGACGGGACCAACGCTGGGGCACGCATCCCACATCGCTGGCGGCGTCAGGTACCCGTATGCCTGCGACGTGCTATGGCCCGTCGGCTTCGGAGCCGCCGAAGCGACGCCGTGCATTCCGGACACTGCCGCCAGACCGCGTTGACAGACTGGCGAACTCCGCTTGACGACCTGATGGCACCGTGCGTATTCAAGCAGCACCACGCTCAACCATTCGCGTGATCGGCCAAGGCGAGGCAGCAAGGTCTTGCTCGTCGCGGCACCCTGGACTTTTCAGCACTTTTGCCGGCTCTGGCCCGCGCGAGCCGCACCCCCAGCGAGGCTGACCCGGCACGCACCTGCAGGCGGGGTTACCCCTCCGCGATAGGGCTGACGAGCGACGGGCTCTTGGTGACGACCTGTAGCTCACGCGGCTTCGTGCTCGATACTTTCGGACTGCCCGACCGGAACCAGCGTGGTAGCTCCTTGACGAGTCTTGGCTCGCCGTACAGCCGGACCGATCCATCGGCGATGGCGGCGCTCCAGCCGCGAAGGCCTCGGGATACGGGGTAGAGGGTTGTTGCATCGGCCTCCACGTAGACATACCGCTCCATTGCCAAGCGCGGGTCCTCGATGCAGATCGACGGCGGCGCTCCGCGTTCGAGGACAAGCCATTGTTGCTTGGCCCGCGGGCCACCGATGTCGAAGACGATGACGACCTGCCGGTCGGGCAGGTGATCGGGGTCGATGCGATGCGTAAGCCAGAACGTGATGACGTCGGGATCGCGCTGTGCCAAGGCTGGGTCCTCGGGCACCCAGCGCTTGGCCCAGGAATCGAGCGAGAGCAGGGTTGGGACGAGTTGCGCGCCGGCCGGTGCCAGACGATATGGCGCCAGGCGAGAGCGAACCGATGGGTCTCGGACAATCAGTCCGAGCTCCTCGAGCTTCCGGAGACGTCGCGCGAGAACCGAGCGCGAGACGCCGGGAAGGCCATCGGCCAGGGCATTGAACCCTCGCGATCCGTGCATCGCCAACTCCTTGACGATGAGCAGGCTCCACCGGTCGCCGAGGTGCTCGACGGCCTTGTTGTAGGAGCAGAATTCACCGAACGCTGTCATCCGCCCATTCTTACATCGCCTGCCGGGCCGGGAAGTTCCTCAGAAGAACTTTCCACGGCGGCACTCATTCTCCTACGGTTCCGCCGAGGAGGTGCGGGACATGGCGATGCAATCGGTGATCGAGATCAATCGGCCGGTCGAACCCGTCTATGGCTTCTTCTTGGATCTCGAGCGGAGCATCGTCCGCACGGACCCGACGGTCGAGTCGGTCGTCAAAACAACGGAAGGACCCCTAGGCGCAGGCACGACATTCCGCCTCCGCCAACCGGTGATGGGGAAGGTGCGCGAACAGACGATGCGGGTCACTGCCGTTGACCCGAACCGCAGGATCGACATGGAAGCAGCGTTCGGGCCGGTCCGGCCCCGATTCAGTCTGAGCTTCGAGCCGACCGGCGGTGGTACCCGGGTGACGTTCCGCGGCGACTCGCGGCCGATTGGCCCCTTCAAGTTGATCCCTTTCCTGATGGACCGCATCGGGCAGCGGAATTGGGATCGGCGGCTCCGCCTGATGAAGGCTGCGCTCGAAGCTCAGGGCGATTCTGCTCGTGACTCGTAAGCACATTGGACGACAGCCAAGCCTGACTTCTCGCGGCGCCGATTTCGCCACCGGCGAAAAGCGCTCGACAACTGCCGGACAGGGGAATCCCGATCGCTTGTCGCGCTTCGCCGCGCTCGAGGTTCTGGACGACGATGCGGCGGAACATGCCCTGACCTTGGTCGTCCTTCGAGGGCATCGGCGCGCTCGCGGCGCGCTCGGCAAAGAATAGCCTGGGGAGCAGAACGATCGTTCTATCCTCGGCGCCTGCGACGCACTCGGGGGGCAGACTTATCAGCTGTTCGAGCGCTGTGCGTGGGTCCTGTAGGAGTTGCGAGCGCGCTCGGCCGGTGCAGATCTGAGATCAGAAGGCATCGCCTATACTCGAACGGCGCCGACATAGCTCAGCGGTAGAGCAGCTGTTTCGTAAACAGCAGGTCCGCAGTTCGAATCTGCGTGTCGGCTCCAGCTCTCTTTACCGTTCAGAATCGCCGGTCCAGCCTGCGAATCTCGTGTGCGGGGTCTGCCACAACGCTGAAGACCTGCTAACTGGGCAATTCCCGTCCACTACACGCGCACCCTCTGCTTGCGATACGCGGGCGACAGAGCGTCGATTGCTGCTCGCAGCCCCGCTGTCTTCGACACAGCAGGCGATCGAGGGTCGGACGCCGAGATGTCCCTCGATCGCCCTGCTACGTATCAGGTACCACGGTATCCGTCGTGCGGACCGTCACCGGCTCCAAGGTGCCAAGGATGCTCACGGTCCCCCGATCCGGCCCGCCGAGGCCCAGGATCATGTCGATCGTGGCCGTCGTGCCCGCGCCGTTGGGGCCGAGCAGAGCCGCGATCTCGCCAAGTCCACGAGAGGAGCCCGATGACTACGACGGGAGATCGCTGACCCGCGCCACGCGGATCTCCTGGGGTTCGCCGGCCCGTAGGACCTGCATCGTCATCGACTCGCGGATTGGACGACGGCGCAGCGCTCGCTGGATCTCAGGGTTGGTACGCACCAGCTCGCCGTCGACCGCGACGATCCGATCTCCTCGTTCGACGCCGGCCTCGGCCAGCTGGCTTCCCGGCCGCGGTGCGAGGCGCAGCTCGAGCCCTTCACCGGGCTCCAGCTCTGGCTGGCCCCAATGCTCGCGGATCGTCTTGACGCTGTTGCGCGTGCACCCGCAGGCACCGATGCCACAGGTCGGGCAGATGCATCGGCACGTCATTCCCGCTGAGACGAGCTCGCCGTGGACGGCCGGTGCCAACAGGTCGCTGAGCGCGGATCGCTCGAGCGCCCACCTCGGCCGCGTGGGCGTCGGCGAGATCGCAGACCTCGTTCTCATACAGGAGCCGAGCGGAGGCGTACAACGCGTCATAGGCGATGACTGCGGACGCGGCCGCGACGATGGCTTTCTCCAGTTGCGCGGAAAGCAAGTGTTCGTGTTCGCGGCCGCCGCGCGTCGTCTCCCGGCCATGGAGTTCGGCTCCTCGCCGGATCGCGACCTCCTCCAGGGCCTGTCGGTGACGGGCGGCGACTGCCGCCAGACGCGTGAACACCTCGGTTCCTGCTTCGTCGAAGGCACCGGCTGCCGCCAGCTGATCGAGCCGGTCCGCGAACTCGGACTCGATCGTTCGCGTACGCGAGAGCCGCCCGATGATTGCCTCGGGCAGCCGGTCATCGGCCATCTCATCCCTCCGTGAGTTCGAACGCAGATGATCTCCGTCGAGCCGCCGCGGGCCAAGTCGTCCCCCCATGAACGCTGCGCACCCGTCACTCCGCCACGGAGGCCCTTGAACAGTCCACGGTCGCGGTCAAGGCCGATCCACGCACCATTCAACGCTCGTTCCAACGGCCAAACACCTGCTGGCGATCGGTAGCGCTGGGTGCCACCATTGCCGCCATGGAGTTCAGGGTTCTGGGCCCGCTCGAAGTCATCGGACCAGGCGGCTCGATCAAGATCGGCAGCGATTTGCAGCGGGCGATTCTCGCGCTTCTCGTCCTGCATGTCGGCGAAACGATCTCGACCGACCACCTTATCGACGAGGTCTGGGGCGACTCCCCGCCACCCAGCGCACAACACGCGATCGGGGTGCACGTGTCGCGCCTGCGTCGGGCCCTCGTCGTCGACTGCATCGAGTCGCAGCCACATGGCTACCGGCTGCGCACGGACGGGAGCGTCATCGATCTCGGGCGCTTCGAGGCGCTCATCGCGGAGGCGTCCAGGGCCTTCGCCGATGGCGATCCTCAGGCCGCCGCCAATGCCCTGGAGGTGGGGCTCGCACTCTGGCGCGGCCCCGCGCTCGGCGATCTCGCAACAAGCAATGCGGCTCGTGCTGAACGCGCACGCCTCGACGAACTTCGGGCGCTGGCACTGGAAAGACGGATCGACGCGGACCTCGCCTGCGGCCGCCATCTTGACCTCGTGCCCGAGTTGCGTCGACTCATCGGCGACATGCCGTTGCGCGAGGTATTCCACGCTCGCCTGATGCTGGCGCTCTACCGCTCGGGGCGGCAGGCCGAGGCCCTCGGGGTGTATCACGCGGCGCGGGAGGTCCTCGACCGCGACCTCGGGGTCGATCCCGGAAGGGAGCTGGAAGCCCTTCAGCGCGCCATTCTCGATCATGACCCGGCGCTGGACCTGACGGCCCATCCGGAATCTGTAGCATCGCCAGCAACGTCGGCCGACGCGCGACCGTCCGAGGTCGCCACACCGCCGATCCCCACCGTTCCCCGTCCACGCAACACGCGCCGAACCGTCACCCTGCTCATGGCCGATGTGCAAGGATCGACACTGGCTGGCGAACCCCTCGATCCGGAATCCGCGCGTTTGCCGCTGGGCCGCTGCTTCCAGGAGATCCGGGTAATCCTCGAACGGCACGGCGGGACCGTCGAGCAGGTCGTCGGCGATGCTGTCCTGGCCGTCTTCGGCATCCCGCTCGTCCATGAGGATGATGCCCTTCGAGGGGTCCGAGCCGCGTTGGAGATGCGCGATGCCCTGGCCGCGCTGAACGACCAATTGGGCGACGAGCTTGCCGTCAATCTGGCGATGCGCGTCGGCGTCAACACCGGCGAGGTCGTCGCCACCTGGGGCACCGGTTGGGCCACCCAGGTGACGGGCGATGCGGTGAACGTCGCGGCCAGACTCCGCCAGGCGGCGGGCTCCGGCGAGATCCTGCTCGGCGAAGGGACCCACGACCTGATTCGGTGGGCGATCGACGCCGTACCTACGGGCGCAATCGATCCGCTCGGCACGTCCGCATCGACGCGCGCGTTTCGGTTGCTTGCCGTCACCGCGGGCCTCACCGGGCACCCGCAACGGTTCGATTCACCGCTCGTCGGTCGAGAGCGCGAGCGTCGCCTGCTCGAATCGGCGTTCGAGCAGGCGACCGCCGACGACACGTGCCAGCTCTTCACCCTCCTTGGTTCGGCGGGAGTCGGCAAATCGCGCCTGGTGCACGAGTTCCTTCGGTTGGCGCGTCCGGAGGCGGTGGTGCTCCGAGGCCGATGTCCCCCCTATGGCGAGCGAGTCGCATTCTGGCCCGTTGCTGAGACGATCAAGCAGGCTGCCGGGATCAGCGACGCGGACACAGCCGCCGACGTCCGAGGCAAAATCGAGGCTCTTCTGGGCGCGGACCAGCGGGCTGCGACAATCGTCGATCAGGTCGCGGCGATCATCGGCCTGTCCGAGGCGCCTTCATCCAGTGACGAGACATTCCGGGCGATCCGCAGCGTGTACGAGAGCATCGCCCGGACGCGCCCCCTCGTCATCGTGTTCGACGACGTGCAGTGGGGCGAGCCCTTCTTCCTGGACCTCATCGAGCACCTGGCCGACACCTCCCGGGGGACGCCGATCCTCCTTCTCGTGATCGCCCGTCCCGAGCTTCTCGACGAACGACCCGGCTGGGCGGGCGGCAAGCTCCACGCGACATCGGTCGTCCTCGGACCGTTGAACGACGCCGAGGTCTCGCGGCTCGTGGCGAACCTGCTTGATGGGTCGGTCGCGTCGTCCGCGCTCGAGCGAAAGATCATGGAGGCGGCCGAAGGGATTCCGCTGTTCGTCGAGGAGTTCCTGGCGATGCTGCTCGACGAGGGACTGGTTCGTCGGGCCGGCGACGAGTGGGTCGGTATGACCGACCTGGAGACGATCGAGACGCCGGCCTCGATCAAGGCCTTGCTTGCTGCCCGACTCGATCACTTGCCGATCAGGGAACGCGAGCTCCTGGAACTTGCAGCCGTGGTCGGCAAGACCTTCACTCGCGAGGCGGTCGAGGCGCTCGTGGATCCGGACGCCCGCCCGGACATCGCCCGGCGACTCGAATCGGTCGTGCGCCGGGAGGTCATCCGGCCAGATCGATCTTCACCAGACGTCGTCGATGGCTATCGCTTCAGGCACATTCTCATCCGCGACGCTGCCTATGCAGCGCTCTCCAAGCGCGAGCGAGCCGAGCTCCACGAGCGGTTCGCGGACTTCCAGGAGCGCGCAGCGGGCGATCGGCTGACTGAATACGAGGAGGTCGTCGGCTACCACCTCGAGCAGGCCACCCACTATCGGCAGGGCCTGGGACGGGACGACGAGCGGACGCGGGACCTCGCAAGACGGGCCGCGCAACTGTTGGGCGCGGCCGGGATCCACGCGATCCAGCGCGGTGACGCGGTTGCATCCAGCCGGCTCCTCGAGCGCTGCCGTGCGATGTGGCGACAGCCTGCACGCGCCAGCACCCTGGAGCCTCTCCGCGGCGACGTGTAAGGAACCACAGGCGAGAGACCGGGCACCCGGCGACCTGCAAGGGGTCGCTCACTCAGGGTCATAGCGGCAGTTCCCACGTTGCGCCTTGGCGGATTCGTTCCGATGCCGCATGATCGCCGAACCGCGGTTTGCTCGATCGTGATCGCCGCGCCGCCGTTGATGAGAGGTCGGAACAATGCCGCGATTCATGGATCTTCACGACGGCTTCGGGGGTGTCACTCGCGATCAGCTCAAGGTCGCACAGGAGGCTGATTGGGCAATCGAGGCTGACGAGGGGGTGCATTTCGAACGTGCCTGGCTTGACCCCGAAGCCGGGAAGGTGTTCTGCCTGTCGACCGGTCCAAGCAAGGAGGCGGTCATGCGGATCCACAAGCGTGCCGGGCACCCGACCGCCGAAATCTATGAACTCCCCATCGAGGTCTTTTGAATCCGGCTCACAGACGACCAGGCTCGTGCATGCAAGGGGAGTCCCCCGGACCGTTTGGCCGGGGGACTCTCTGAGCGTGTCTCGATGAGCTGACAGGGTTCGCTCTGGCCGACGAAAACGGCCGGTCCAAGCCCAGCGTCAGGAACAGTTGCCACCCCCTGAGACGGCCGCCGCGTTGAACATCGCATCCCATGCGGGCGTATCGATCAGGTGGGCGACCATCGTGTCGATCATCTTGGCGTCGTGCAGCATGTTGCAGGCTCCCACGTACGCGGGGCCCGGCGACGCGAGCGCGCTGCCAGCAAAGACCGAGAGCATCGCGATCACACTCACCGCGACGGAAATCCGCTTGCGCATCATGGCCTCCTGATTCGTCGACGGCACCTTGGGGCACCCGGGACCCGGTCACCGGGTCTTGCCAACGAGTGTCGAGGCTCGCGATCAACGCGCGTGCAAGGGCCGATCAATGCTCGTCGTCAGGAGCGGGCGAACGGTCAGATCGGGCAATTGGTCGACAACAAGGAAGGGAAGTGTCCTGCTTCCAAACGGTCATTGTCGGTTCGCAGGAGTTACCAGGCGATTACGATAGCCACGACCATCGTGTTACCTCGGAGACTGGATTGGCAGGAGCATCGGCAGCCACGAAACGAAGACCTGCTAACTGGACGGCCTACGCTCGCCATTCCACGCTCATGCCACAACGCTTAGGCCGATCTGTTTCGTAAACAGCAGGTCCTCGGTTCAAATCCGAGTGTCGACTCCACTCCCACCTACTCGCCGGCTCCGTCGAGGTAGAGCAGCACGGCCAGCACTCGACGGTTGACGTCCGGATCGTCCTCGAGCCCGAGCTTGCCGAAGATGGTGCCGCTCATCCCTTCAAGCGTCTTGGTCGTGATCGTGAGCCGTTCGGCGATCGCCCGGTTCGAGTGGCCTTCCGCGATCAGCCCCAGCGCCTCGCGCTCGCGGTCGGTCAGCCGGGTCAGGCGGTCGTCCCGGCGCCGGGCCCGGACCAGCTCCGAGATGACGGCCGGGTCGACGGCGGAGCCGCCCGCGGCAACCCGGTGGGCCGCGTCCAGGAGCTCCGCCGCCTCGCCGAGCCGATCCTTGAGCAGGTAGCCCACCCGATCCACGCCGGCCCCGAGCAGCCGCAATGCGTACTCGGGCTCGAGGAATTGCGAGAGGACGAGGACACCGACTGTCGGGAAGCGCTCCCGGATCGTGATGGCGGCGGCCAGCCCGGCGTTGCCACCGGGCGGCATCCGGATGTCCACGACGGCGAGGTGCGGCGGTTCGGTCGCGACGGCGTCGAGGAGCTCGCTCGCGTCGCGCGCCTCGGCGGTCACCCGGAAGCCGCCTTCCACGAGGATCCGGGCCACGCCCTGGCGGATGACAAGCGAGTCGTCGGCGACGATCGCCCGCAGCTGGGTCATGGCGTCGGGATCGTCGCTCGGACGCGGGTGCCGCGGCCCGCCTCGCTGTCCACCTCGAGCCGGCCGCCGAGGGCCATCACGCGATCGGCCAGCCCGCGGAGGCCCGAGCCGCGCTCGGGTTCTGCACCGCCCTGGCCGTCGTCGGTCACCTCGAGCTCGAGCTTCGTTCCCGCATGCGCGACGCGCACCGTTGCGTGGCTCGCCCGGGCGTGCCGCTGCGTGTTCGTGAGCGCTTCCGCGATCGTGAAGTACGCGGTCGACTCGACCAGCCGAGGCAGCCGCCCGTCGAGGGTGATGCGAACGTCCACCGGGATGCCCGCGCGACGCGCCAGGGCGGCCACCGCAGCTCCCAGCCCTTCGTCCTCGAGGATCGCCGGATGGATCCCGCGCGCCAGCTCCCGCAGCTCCCTGATCGCCTCCGTGGTCTCGCGGGCAGCCGCATCGAGCTGTTCGCGCAGGGCCGCGGGAACCGCCTCGGCGTCGGCCGTACCGCGCGCCTGCTGAAGCGCGAGCATCACGCCAACGAGCCGTTGCTGGGCGCCATCGTGCAGGTCGCGCTCGAGGCGCCGCCGCTCCTCCTCGGCCGCGCTGACGATCCGCTCCCGCGACTCCGTGACCGCCTGAAGCTGCTCGCGCAGCTCCGCTTCCAGCCGCTCGTTCTCGAGGGCGAGGCGGAGGACGCGGACGACGGCCTCGACCAGCTCCGGCTGCTCGAGCAGCGCGGCGTCGTGGACGATGGCCGCCGATGGCCGGTCATTCGGTCCGACGAGCGTTACCGCGCGTCCCTCGCCCGAGCTCGGGAGTGCTGCGGGCGCCCCGTCTTCCGTGGCCCACGTTTCACGATCGGCCGGCCGCAGCAGCAGGAGCGACGCGTCTCCGAGCGCCGTCCGGAGCGCATCGCCCACCGTGCCCGAAGCGCCTCGTCGCTCCAGCCCGGCCGCAAACGGGCCGAGCGGGCCCGGGGCGCTTCGAAGCCGGAGGGTCGCCAGCAGGAAGCCGATCGGCACGAGCGTCCGTAGCCCGAACACCGTCCAGGCGAAGACCTCGGCCCACGGCTCAGCCAGCTCGACGAGCAGCTCGCCGGTGGCAGTGCTCCAGGCGTACTCGAACGCATCGTAGGCAAAGGCCGTCATCGCGAGACCACCGGCAAGGAGGATCGGCCAGCTGACGCGCCGCCAGACGGGACCAGAGCGCAGGAGTCGGCGGAGCGCGACGAGCCCCGCGAGCGCCGCCAGGACCGCGATCGCCAGGTTGCTCGCGATCTCGACCGTTTCGAAGGCGGCCAGGTCGGGCCAGAGCGCGAGTGGGTTGGCCGGGCAGTCCGCACAGTCGGGGAACATGCGGACTGGATCCTGGAGCAACAGCCGGCCAAGCGACCGCACGGCCATCGCTGCCGCGAGTGCCGCGATGAGCGGACGCGGCTGGAGCCGCTGGACCGGTGAGGACAGGATGAGCAGCAAGGCCGCGAGGACCAGGTCGTAGTAGGCCTCGAAGGCGAAGCCGAGGTGGGTCACGATCGGCTGGCCGGTCGGCGCGTAGCTGCCGACGTACCAGAGGCCCCCGCTCACGAGAAGCATCGGGCCGGCCGGTGAGTTGGGTCGCAGCCACACGGCGGCGAGCCCGACGACGACGAACGTGAGCCCCGTCACGAGGTCGGCGACGAGGAACTGGAGCGATGCGCCGCTCGCCATGCCGACGAGCGTCGTGATAGCGGCGAAGGCGACCACGCCCCCCGCCACCAGCAGTCCTCTACGACGGCTCATGGCCCGAATGCTGGCACACCGCGTCTCGGTGGACACCCGGGTTACCTCGGGCCAACTGAGTGGGGCGAGCCC
>Ga0184637_10001549_pt1 | contig 15442 bp, 14 predicted proteins | sample PLM3_127_b2_FD_133143 | JGI IMG/M metagenome (GOLD analysis project Ga0184637, IMG submission 133143) | Groundwater sediment microbial communities from an aquifer in East River, Colorado, USA - PLM3_127_b2 | ecosystem: Environmental > Terrestrial > Soil > Riparian zone | place: USA: East River...
AACATCCGCCGCCTCGGCGAGATGGGTTTCATGGGGATGTGCGTCAGCCCCGACTACGGAGGAGCCGGCCTCGACTTCCTGAGCTACATCCTGGCGGTGGAGGAGATCTGCACCGCCTGTGCGACGACCGGCGTCATCATGTCGGTGCAGAACTCGCTGGTCTGCGGGCCGATTGAGGCCTTTGGCACCGAGGCACAGAAGCGGCGCTACCTGCCCGACCTCGCCTCCGGCAAGAAGATCGGCTGCTACTGTCTCACCGAGCCGCAAGCCGGCTCCGACGCCGCCAACCTGAAGACGACGGCGAGCAAGAAGGATGGCGGTTACCTTGTGAACGGCACCAAGATGTTCGTCACCAACGGCGGGGTGGCGGATGTCCTGGTGGTTTACACCCGCACCGACGCGGCGGCCAAGAGCCGCGGCATCACCGCCTTCATCGTCGAGGCGGATTTTCCTGGGGTGCAAAGAACCCATCGGGAGAAAACCATGGGGATCCGGGGATCTTCCACCATGGAGATCGTGTTCAAGGACGCCGAAGTGCCGGAGGAGAACCTGCTCGGGGAGCTCAATCGTGGCTACTCGGTCGCCCTCTGGACGCTCGAAGGGGGCCGCATCGGCATCGCCGCCCAGGCGATCGGCATTGCGCGCAATGCCCTCGCCGAAGGCCTCAAATACTCCCGGGAGCGGGAGCAGTTCGGGCAGCCGATCGGGGAGTTTCAGGCCATCCAGTGGATGCTGGCTGACATGGCCACCGAGGTGAGCGCCGCCCAGCTCTTGGCCTACCGTGCCGCGATCCTGCGCGGTCGTGGGGACCGTTGCGCCAAGGAGGCGTCCATCGCCAAGCTCTTTGCTTCCGAGACGGCGGTTCGCTGCGCCGACCGGGGGGTGCAGATTCACGGCGGCTACGGCTATATCCAGGATTTCACCGTCGAACGCCTCTACCGCGACGCCAAGATCACCCAACTCTACGAAGGGACCTCTCAGGTACAGAAACAGGTGATCGCCGGGAGTGTGCTGAAAGAGGAGTAGTCGGCAAGGTCAACATGTCACGATCCCGGGTCGCGGTTCTCCGCACGACGCCTGACACCATCCTCGACGACGTCGCCCGCGCCATGCGGTCGGTGGATTATCAGCAACACTTACCACATGATAAGGACACGGCGCTCAAGATCAACATCTCCTGGCAGAAGTTCTACCCGGCCTGCTCCACCCCGCCCTGGCAGATCGACGCAGTCGCCCGCACCCTGCTTGCCGACGGCTACCGCCGCGAGCTCATCCATGGCTGTCACAACGACACGGTGGTGGTCAGCGCCAAGGAGGGCGAACGCGCCAACAAGCAGCTTCCAGTGATCGAGATGCACGGGCTCAGGAATGTCCACCTGTACGAGGATCCGGAGTGGGTGGTCTACGAGCCCAAAGGCAAGCTCCTCGTGCTCGACCAGGTCTACCCGAAGGGCATCCGCATCCCGAAGCGATTCATCGGTGAGAACATCATCCATCTACCGACGATGAAGACTCACGTCTTCACCACCATGACCGGCGCGATGAAGAACGCGTTCGGCGGCCTCCTGCACCGGCAGCGTCATTGGACGCACTCGGTGATCCACGAGACACTGGTGGATCTGCTCATGATCCAGAAGGAGATCCACACCGGGCTCTTCGCGGTGATGGACGGACACGTGGTCGGCTCGGGGCCGGGCCCCCGCTGCATGGAGCTCCGGCCGGCCGGCTTCGTTCTCGCTTCGGCCGATCAGGTGGCGATCGACGCCGTCTCGGCCCGGATGATGGGTTTCGACCCGCTGAGCCTTCCTTTCATCCGCATCGCCCACGAGCGCGGCCTCGGAGTGGGCGATGTGCGCGAGATCGAGGTCGTGGGCGATTCCATTGCCGGAGTGGACCTGGGCTGCGCCGAGGGCTCGACCTTCGCCAGCCGTGGCCAGCACGCTCTCTACCATGGAGTCTTCAAACCGCTCGAGCGACTCCTCACCCACACCCCGCTCGTCGTCCTCACCTACCTCGCATCATGGGCCTATCACGACTGGTACTGGTACCCGGCGATCGGAAGCCGCCGGGTGGCGGAGTACATGAAGACGCCGTGGGGGAGGCTCTTCGCCAGTTATCCGCGGGCGGGTGCATCGGCTCGCGCCCGCGAGCCCGAGCTCGCTCCTGCCGCGCGCTATTGACCGGGGTCGGTTCCCGAGAGAGAATGGAAAGGTAGAGGGAGAGATCGTCATGCCCAAATTCGTCATCGAGCGAGAACTACCGGGGGCGGGAAAGCTGTCGCAGCAGGAGCTGCGTGGGGTGGCGCAGAAGTCGTGCGGCGTGATCGAGAAGCTGGGCCCGCAGATCCAGTGGGTCGAGAGCTTTGTCACCGATGACAAGATCTACTGCATCTATTTGGCTCCGAACGAGGAGCTGGTGAGGGAGCACGCCCGGCAAGGTGGGTTTCCCGCCAACCGCATCTCCCGGGTCCGCTCGATGATGGATCCCACGACCGCCGACTGAGGAGGCGCTGCCATGCTCCGCCAACAGACGCTTTTCTTCTTGCTCGCCTTCTGCGCCGCGTGGCTGGGCTGCGCGACGGAGGAGGTTCAGGCGCCCAGGACCGACCGGGCGGGCATCTTTGAGGCCAGTGAGTTGATCACCTACGAGTACTCCTTCGCCGAGGCGAATCCGGAGTCGCTGCTCAAAGTTCTGATCAGGGCTCGCATCCCGGTGGTGGTGGCCTGGGAGCCCCTGGACAACGCGTGCATGGACCCGCTCGGTCCCCGGTTCACGGTCGGGCTCACGCGCGACGATCCGCGCATGGCCGAGTTCAACTTCAGACATGGAAACGGCCGGTTGGCTTGTTCCCAGCGGATCCGGAAATACGTGATCTGAAGCGGACACTTCGCCTGAAACGCCTCGCCCCCCGGCGCCGCAGGCAGCAGGGGGGCGAGCCTCTTTCGGGCTTTGGCTGGATTTCGGCTGGAGGTCAGGGCGTAAGCATCCCCAGCTTGGGCGCGCGAGCCAGCAAGTACTCGATCATGGCGGCGTAGCTCTTCTCGTGACCCGGCGAGAAGCCGTAGGTCCGGAAGAAGATGCGCCCCTCATCGTCGATCATGAGATTGGTCGGGGTGGCGTTGACCCCGAACAGCTTCCGGCTCAACTCCTGGTCGTCGTTGACCGTGGCGAAAGTGGCGCCGACTTTGGCGATGAACTCCTGGGCCAGCTCCGGCCGGTTGGTGACCTCGATCGAGATCAAGTTGAAGCCGCGATCCTTGTACTGCTCATAGAGCTTTTGTAGATACGGATACTCCGTACGGCAAGCCCCTCAGGTGGGATGCCAGAAATTGACCAGGACAATGTTGCCCTTGTGGTCGGAGAGACGGACCTCCTTTCCAGAGTAATCCTTGAGCGCGAAGTCGGGCGCCGGGGTCGCCTGCTGTTCGCGGCGCCGGTCGAGGTCGCGGAGGACCTTGTCGGGCGATCCGCCGAGCTCGCGAGTGAGCTGGATGACACTCTCCCGCATCTCGGGGTTCTCCTGGGTGAGAAGCAGCTTGAGGTAGAGCTCGCGGGCCTTTTCCTTCTCGCCTCCGGCCTGGTAGGCCTTGGCCAGGTGGGTCTCGATCTCCTCCATCGGCTCGGGTTGCAGAGCCCGCGCCGCGGTCAGGAGCTGGATCGCCTGCGGATAGTCTCCCTTCTGGTAATAAGCCCAGCCCTGGGTGTCCAGGCTGCTGGCCTTTGCCGTACTGTCGGGAGCTTTCTCTACCGCGATCGTGCCCAGCTTGATGGCGATGTCCAGATGCTCGCCCTTGTCGGCCAGGTCCCAGGCGACGGCGTTGTAGACATCGTACTCGAGCGGCGCCGGGTCGGAGATCAGGCTTTCGACGATCGGCAGCCGCTGGTCGGGTTGGTGATCCCGGGCGTATTCGAACAGCGCGTAGTGGAGAGCGCCCCGAGCATCTGGCTGCTTCTCGGTCTTGAGATGCTCGCGCACGAAGGCTGCGGCTTCTTCCGGGTTCTTGGCCAGTTTGAGCTCGAAGAGCCGGCGATAGGAGCGACCCCGGAACCCGCTTTCCGGATACTTGGCGAGCAACGTCTCCAGAGTGCGGATCCGAGCGGCGGTGTCGGCCTCGGCCAGGGCGGCCTTGTAGGCCGCGGTGTCGGATGCGGCGGTGGCCGCGGCGTCGCTCTGGTCCTGCTTGTCCCCGCGGCTGCAGGCGCCTAGGGCCAGGGCAAGGACGAGGGCGAAGCCTCTGTTCAGACGTTTCATGCTCAGTCCTCCTCGGTCCTCGTAGTGCGTAATAGAGAAGGCATGGTCATAGAGACCCTAGCACCGCCCGCGGGGCCCGGCAATCTCGTGTAGCCCGGGGCTCCCGCGTGGTGCAGGCCGGCGCTGGCGGACGGCGGCCCCACCGGATGCGAATCGTCGGCGCTAGTGGCTGCAGGCCTCCTGGATCCAGCGATTCAGCATTTCGCCCGGGCGGTCGAGCACTTCGCGGGTGATCTCGAACTCCGCTTGACCGGTGTTCGACTGGATGAGAAGCAAGCCGTGTTCGTAGCCCTGGAGCAGCGCCCCGGCCACTTCCGCCGGCTCGGCCCCGAGGGCGAGTGCCTTCTCGACCACGGCATCGGCGGCTTCGGGAGCGAAGCGGATCGTGAGCCCGTGACGCGCTTTGAAGTCGCGCTCGTACTGGCGAAGCAGCTCGCGCAGCACGGCCCGCTCGTTTCGCTCACCGCCCTCGAGCACCGCCGCCGCTTCACCCAGCGGGTCGTCAACCGTGCGCTCGCTGACGGCGAAACGGCGCACACCGCTTCCAGGGAGGGTGAACTTGAACTCGCGCAGAGTGCGTTCGAGGACCGAACCCAGCCCGCGGGCGCCGGTGCCTTCCCGGTGGGCGAGCTGGGCCACCCGCCGGAGGGCTTCCTCGTTGAACACCACTTCGATGTCGTAAGCCTGGAAGGACTCCCGGATCTGGTGGAGGAGAGAGCCCTCGGAGCGGGTGAGGATCGCGAAGAGGTGTTCGTCCGTCAGGTCGTGACAGGCCACGACCACCGGCAGCCGGCCGATGAACTCCGGCTCGAATCCAAACTCCACGAAGTCGGCTGACTTCGCTTGACGTAGGAGTGCAAAGTCCTCGTCGCGCTGGTAGCCGCCGGCCGGACCGAAGCCGATCGCTCGCCGTGCCACCCGGCGGCGAACGATCTCCTTGAGCCCGGTGAAAGCCCCGGAGACAATGAAGAGGATATGCCGGGTGTTGATGGTCTTCCGCTCCGATTTTCCCTTGGCCTGGAACTCGAGCATCGCCTGGAGCTGGGAGGTGATGTCGTTGGCGGCGCGGACCGGAACCTCGGTATCCTCCATCAGCTTGAGCAGGCCCATCTGCACTCCGCGCCCCGAAACGTCGCGACCGATGACGTTGGCCGGAGTGGCGATCTTGTCCACCTCATCGAGATAGATGATCCCGTACTCAGCCAGGCGAACGCCACCGCGGGCCCGATGCACCAGCTCGCGTACCAGATCTTCGACGTCGCCACCGACATATCCGGTCTCGGAAAACTTGGTGGCATCGGCCCGCACGAAGGGGACGCCGATCAAGTCGGCGATCGACCGCACCAGGTAGGTCTTGCCGATGCCGGTCGACCCGATCATGATCACGTTCTGCTTCTGATAGGTGCGGCACTCGCGGCCCCCTCGGCAGCGCCGGATGTGGTTGTAGTGGTCGCAGACAGCGGTGGCGAGCACTTTCTTGGCGTCTTCTTGGCCGATGACGAAGCGGTCGAGATACTGTTTGATGTCGGCCGGCTTCATCGAGAAGCGGAGGTCGACGGGTCCCTCGTCGGGTTCGGAATCGGTCTGGGTCTCTTCCCCTGCGGGTCGCTGCTGGAGATGAGGCATGAAGCGGACCTGAACGGCGTTCCCGTACTTCTCCCGTACCAGGCGCGAGAACTCTTCCTGGATCTCCTTGGGGTCGGGGGGGTGAGGATCGGAGCTCATCGAAGGTCTCATCCTTAGGATTGCCATCCTTCCTCGAGTCGAGGTGTCGAGTCGCCGAATCGTCAGCGCGCCGTCGTGGGCAGCTTGAGCTCAGTCTGGCCGTGCGGCGCCGCTCCTTCGAGCCGCAACAGTTTCCGCTTGAGTTCGAGCCCGCCGGTGAAACCGCCGAGGCCATTCGCCGCCACCACCCGGTGGCAAGGGACGACGACGGGGAGCGGATTCTTGCCCAGAGCGTTGCCTACCGCCTGAGCGCTGCCGCCGGCGCGCTCCGCCACCCAACCGTAGGTGCGCGTTTCCCCGAGCGTGATGGTGCGCGTTACCGTGTACACCGACTTCTCGTACTCGGTGGCGGAACCCAAGTCGAGCGGCCCGGCAAAACCCGGACGCCCGCCGGCCAAGTAGAGCCGGAGCTCCTGGGCGAACAGGGCGAGAGTGGGCGAGGTTCCACGCCGGGCCCCGGGCCAGCGGGCGTGCACCCCGGCGGGAAGGGGCCCGGGCCGCGGCAGGAGGATGCCGGCCAGCCCGGCGGGACCGGCGACCAGGGCAAAGTCGCCCAGATCGGAGGGCAAAGCTAGCCAGGTCAGCTCGGGTGCATCGCTGGTCCTGACAGGGCTGGCTCTCACGGTGCCAAGTCTCGGGGTCCGGTGCCGCCGCGCTCCGAGAGCTCGATCAGAACGCCACCGGTAGAGCGTGGATGGAGGAACGCGACTCGCCGGGCCTGGGCGCCGCTCCGTGGAGTTCGATCCACCAGCTCGGCCCCGAGCTTGTCCAGGCGGGCGAGCTCGGCATCGAGGTCGTCCACTTCGATGCAGATGTGGTGGAGGGCATTGCCCCGCTTGTCGAGAAAGCGGCGGACGGTGTGCTCGGCGCGCGTCGGCTCGAAGAACTCGATCGTGTCCTCGCCGGCGGCAACCGAGATCACCTTGAGGCCTTCGCTCTCGAGATCCTCCTCACCCGCCGGGTCGGTTCCGAGCAACTCGCAAAAAATACGAGCCGCCTTGGCCGCGTCCTCCACCGCCACGCCGATGTGATCGATCCGCTTGAGTCCCATCTCAGTGCCCTTCCGTCGCAGTCCCTGTGTGTGATTCTGGGTGGTTGCTCGCCGTCGCGGTGCTAGACCACAGCTCCTTCGCGGTAGACTCCGAAGGCCGCTCGGAGCGCGTCCGAGACCTCGCCGAGGGTGGCCCGAGAACGGAGGGCGGCGATCAGGGGCGGCATGAGGTTCGAGTCGCTGTCGGCGACCCGCCGCACTTCATCGAGCGCCCGCTGCACCGCCTGGTCCGAACGGGCCTTGCGGAGCGCAGCCAGTCGCGCGCGCTGATCCTTCTCGATTGCTGGGTCGATGGTGAAGCGGGCCGCCTCCGCCGTGCCCTCGACATGGCAGTTTACGCCCACCACCCGGCGCTCGCCGCTCTCGAGCTCGCGCTGGGCCCGGTAAGCGGCCCGGTGGATCTCGCGCTGCACCCATCCCGACTCGATCGCCCCCCGCATGCCGCCCATGCCATCGATGTCGGCGATGAGCTTGGAAGCCTCGCTCTCGATCGTATCAGTGATGGCCTCGATCGCGTAGGCGCCGCCCAGGGGATCGACCAGGTTCGCTACCCCGGATTCCTCCGCGATAACTTGCTGGGTGCGTAGCGCGAGCCTCGCCGCCTCCTGGCTCGGCAGGGAAAGCGCCTCGTCATAGGCGTTGGCATGCAGCGACTGAGCGCCTCCGCACACCGCCGCGAGCGCCTGAATGGCCACTCGCACCCCGTTCACCTCCGGCTGCTGGGCGGTGAGGGTGGAGCCGGCGGTCTGGGCATGGAAGCGGAGGCGCGCCGCCGCCTCGGTCTTGGCTCCGAAACGCTCGCGCATGATCCGACCCCACATCCGCCGCGCCGCCCGGAACTTGGCCACCTCCTCGATGAAGTCGCTGTGGGCGTTGAAGAAGAAGGACAGGCGCGGGCCGAAATCGTCAACGGCAAGACCGCGCCCGAGCGCCGCCTCGACGTAGGCAATTCCATTGGCCAAGGTGAAGGCGACCTCCTGCACCGCAGTCGACCCCGCCTCCCGAATGTGATAGCCCGAGATCGAGATCGGGTTCCAGTTTGGGACCTGCTCGATGCAGAAGGCGATCAAGTCGGTGGTCAGCCGGAGCGAGGGGCCGGGCGGATAGATGTAGGTGCCACGAGCGATGTACTCCTTGAGGAGATCGTTCTGCACCGTGCCCGAGAGCTGGGCCGCCGGGATTCCCCTTTCTTCGCCGACCAGGAGGTAGAGCCCGAGAAGGACGCCCGCCGTGGCGTTGATAGTCATCGAGGTCGAGATGCGATCGAGAGGCAATCCGGCGAGCAGCCGGTCCATGTCGTCGAGGGAATCGATCGCCACCCCCACTCTCCCCACCTCGCCCTCGACCGTGGGATTGTCGGAGTCGTAGCCCATCTGGGTGGGGAGATCGAAGGCCACCGAGAGTCCGGTCTGGCCCTGCTCGAGCAAGTAACGGTAGCGCTGGTTCGACTCTTCGGCGCTTCCGAACCCCGCATACTGGCGCATCGTCCACAGCCGGCCGCGGTACATCGTGGGATGGATTCCGCGAGTGAACGGCGGCTCCCCCGGAAAACCCAGGCGATCGAGGTAGTCGCCCTCGCTCCCGGACGAAGGCAAGAACAGGGGCGGGAGCTCGATCCCGGAGGCGGTGGTGAAACGCGGGCGGCGGGTCGGTCCGGAGAGCCGCTCGCACCACCGCGCGAAGCGGGAGCGCAGTCCGTTCTGAGTCGGCTCCGGGCTTTGATTCAAGTTCGTCTCGTGCGGGGGCCTATCGGGGGGGTCGGGTCGGCGCGTCCCGCCGCTTGCGGGACTCTCCGAAAGAAGGATAAACGATCTGCGCCGGCGGCGCACCACCGGGATTGCGATGGGGGGGGCAGCCGTGATCAGCCGCTGTCCCCTCCCAGGCCAAGGGATATGCGAGTCCGCATGAGACGCTGTGTTGCAAGGTGGTATAATAGAGAAGCAGCCAAACTGCCTTCGGAGATGCCCCAGCGGGAATGACACCGGCGATATCTCGAAAGGTGATGACGCTGAAGGTGTGAGGGCGCTCTCCACGAAAGCTGAAAAATCATGAACACGCGTATTTCACGAAAGGGTCCGCAAATGATGCTTCGCTTCTTCGTTCTAGGAATCGCTACGCTCTCGATCACCGTTCAGAGCGCTCGGGCGGCAGAGTTCCGGGTCCCGACCTTTGGCGATGCACTTCGGAGTGCAGGCGATTTGACGATTCCAGCCGCTTGGTCTGGAATCTGGGCCAAGGAAGACTCGCTGCACCTGTGTTCCGACCCGACGGTGTTTGTAACGCGTGCGGGCTTCGATACGCTTTGCACCGGGGCTACGTTCGACGAGGAAGCGGGCGGGATCATGCTGAACTGCACGGGAATGGTCGATGACGACAGCGCGGACATCACGTGCACGGGCACCGACAACAGTGATCCGGACTGTACCGTCCTGTTCGACGTGCACATCGTTGCGATGCGAAACGGCGACAGTTTCTTCAGGGTGAGCACCGCCAACATTACCCATGAGCCTCCATCTTGTGACTTCGATGGGTGCATCGTCACGGAAACCACCGCCACGCGAGAGTTCCCGGAACCGGCGGAATGCTTGACCCCCGTGGAGCCAGGCACCTGGGGGATGATCAAGTCACGCTACTATCGTTGATCCTGAGCGAGCGAGCCGCCCCGCGGGCCGGCGATCGGCGATCGGCGATCGGCGAGTGCCCCGACCCACGACCACCTAGCTCCTTGTCGCCCCATCAAAGGTCACCAGCACATCGCCGGCGGCGACCGTCTGCCCGGGGCGCACCCGCACCTCTTTGACGACCGCATCCGACGTAGCGGCGAGCTCGTTCTGCATCTTCATCGCTTCCACGATCACGAGCGGGTCGCCGGCGGCGATGCGCCTTCCGGGGGTGGCTCTGACCTCGATGACGAGGCCTGGCATCGGGCTGACGATCGCCAGCGGGCCGGCGGGCGACAGCGTACGAGGCCGCCGTCCCGCGCGTGCCAGCACCTCGTCCTGCACTTCCACGGCGAGGCTCCGGGAGGCGACGACGACCAGGTAGCCGCCGCCCTGCGGCACCACCTCGGCTTCGTGCGCCCGCCCGTCGATGAGGAGGGAGAGGGTCGAGCTGCCGCTCAAGCGCGCAGCATCGACGTCATGCTCGCGCTCGCCGATGGTGACTCGATAGCGCCCGTCGCGTTCCTCGATCCCGACCCGCTCCTCACGTTCGCCGATCGTGATCCGATAGTCCGTTCGCATGGGCACGTTACTCGCGATGCTCGGAGGGGAAGGGCTAGACGCCGTCCCGCGGCGCCCGGGTTTGGAAGCGCCAGCGGCTCGCCGCCTCGCCGGCAGGATTCGAGACGCGAGTGGCCTCGGTCCGCCGCCGGTCGTCGAGCGCCTGGATGGCGGCGGCGATCATCGCCACTTCCTCCTCGCCGGCGGAGACCGGGGTCTGGTTCCTCCACTCTTCGGCGATGAATCCAGTATGAACCTCGCCGCTGGCAAAGCGGGGGTGGCCGATGGCCCAGCGGTGGAAGGAAAGGTTCGTGCGTACGCCCTCGATCTGATACTCGGCAAGGGCGCGGCTGAGCCGCCGGCAGGCCTCGTCGCGGTTGCGTCCCCAGGCGATCAGCTTGGCCAGGAGCGGATCGTAGTAGATCGATACCTCGATCCCCGGGTAGATGCCGGCATCGTTCCGGATCCCGGGTCCCGAGGGGAGCCTGAGGCGCGAAATCTTGCCGACCGCGGGCAGAAAGTCGTGGTCGGGGTCCTCGGCGCAGATCCGGCACTCGATCGCCACGCCCCGCGGGTGCACCTTGTCCTGATCGATGGCCAGGGGGCGGCCCTCGGCGATGGCGATCTGCTCCTTCACCAGGTCGATGCCGGTCACCATCTCGGTCACCGGGTGCTCCACCTGGAGGCGGGTGTTCATCTCGAGAAAGTAGAAGTTCCTCGCCTCGTCGACCACGAACTCGACCGTGCCGGCGTTCACATATCCGGCTGCCCGGGCGATGGCGAGCGCCGCTGCGGACATGGCAGTGCGGGTGGCGGCGTCGATGGCGGGCGAGGGAGTCTCTTCGACCAGCTTCTGATGGCGGCGCTGGAGGGAGCAGTCGCGTTCACCGAGGGAGACCGCGCCGCCGTGCGCGTCGCAGAGGATCTGAATCTCGACGTGACGCGCGCGGTCGATGAGTTTCTCGAGATAGACCTGGTCATTGCCGAAGGCCGAGGCGGCTTCGCCCCGGGTGAGGGCGAGCGCACGCTCGAGCTCCTCCGGCGAGCGCACGATACGCATGCCTTTGCCGCCGCCGCCGGCCGCCGCCTTGAGCATCACCGGATAGCCGATCTGGCTGGCGGCGGCCTGTGCCCCTCGAGCGTCGCCCAAGGGGGGAGAGGCCGGGATGAGCGGCACTCCGATCTTGGCCGCGGTCCCGCGCGCCTCGATCTTGTTCCCCATGAGCTCGATCGCCGCGGCGCCGGGTCCGATGAAGGTGAGACCATGCCGATCGACCTCGCGGGCAAAGGCGGCGTTCTCGGCCAGGAAACCGTAGCCGGGGTGGATGGCGTCGGCGCCGGTGGCGCGGGCGGCCTCGATCAGGCGGTCGATCTTGAGATAGCTCTCGCTCGCGGGGGCGGGACCGATCGGCACCGCCTCGTCGGCCAGCCGCACATGGAGCCCCACCCGGTCGGGGGCAGAGAAGACGGCGACCGAGGTCACGCCGAGCTCGCGGAGGGCGCGCACGATGCGCACGGCGATCTCACCGCGATTGGCGATTAGCACCTTCCGGATGGGCATCGCTCTGATTCTCCCTCAGGTGCTGAGCGCGAGCAAGCCGCCGCCGGGGGTTAAGCTTGCGACTTCTTGTTTTAGAGAGGAATGTTGCCGTGCTTCTTCTTGGGCAGGGCCTGCGCCTTGGACTCGAGCATGGAGAGGGCGGCGATCAGGCGCGGGCGGGTCTCCCGAGGGTCGATGATGTCGTCGAGATAGCCGAGAGAAGCCGCAACGTAGGGGTTGGCGAACTTGGCGTTGTACTCCTCGACCAGCTCTCGCTGCCGCCGCACGGGGTCGGCCGCCTCGGCCAGCTCTTTGCGGAAGACGATCTTGACTGCACCCTCGGGGCCCATGACCGCCAGCTCCGCGGTGGGCCAGGCGATGTTGTAGTCGCCGCGCACGTGCTTGGAAGACATGACGTCGTAGGCTCCCCCGTAAGCCTTGCGCACGATCACCGTGAGCTTGGGCACTGTCGCTTCGCAGTAGGCGTAGAGGAGCTTGGCGCCGTTCTTGATAATGCCGCCCCACTCCTGGGCGGTGCCGGGCAGAAAGCCGGGGACGTCCTCGAAGGTGACGATGGGGATGTTGAACGCGTCGCAGAAGCGGATGAAGCGGGCTCCCTTGATTGAGGAGTCGTTGTCGAGGACCCCGGCGAGGCTGCTGGGCTGATTGCCGATGACGCCGACCGGGCGGCCGTCGAGACGGGCGAAGCCGACGATCAGATTGTGAGCGAAGTGCTCGTGGACCTCGAGAAACTCGCCGTCGTCCACCACCCGCCGCACGATCTCCTTCATGTCGTAAGGTTTGTTGGGCTCGTTGGGGACCAGGGTGGTGAGCTCCTGGTCCATGCGGTTGGGGTCATCGGTCGGCTGGCGCCGCGGCGGATCATCGACGTTGTTCTGCGGCATGAAAGAGAGCAGTCGGCGGATGAGAGAAAGGCAATCCTCCTCGTCCTCGGCGGCGAAGTGGGCCACACCGCTCTTGCTGTTGTGGGTCATGGCGCCGCCCAGATCCTCGAAGGTGACTTCCTCGCCGGTCACCGTCTTGATCACGTCCGGTCCGGTGACAAACATGTGGCTCGTACCCTTGACCATGAGGGTGAAGTCGGTGATGGCCGGAGAGTAGACGGCGCCTCCGGCACAGGGGCCCATGACCGCCGAAATCTGAGGGATGACTCCCGAGGCGAGGGTGTTACGCAGGAAGATCTCGGCATAGCCGCCGAGCGACTGCACCCCTTCCTGGATGCGGGCGCCGCCGGAATCGTTGAGACCGATGACCGGCGCGCCGTTCTCCATGGCCAAATCCATGATATTGCAGATCTTCTTGGCATTCGCCTCGGAGAGCGTGCCGCCGAAGATGGTGAAGTCCTGAGCGAAGATGAAGACGGGCCGCCCGTCGATCCGGCCGTGGCCGGCGACCACGCCGTCACCGGCGATTCGCCGCCGCTCCATATCGAAGTCGGTGCAGCGATGGGTGACGAAGACGCCGATCTCGGTGAAGGTGCCGCGGTCGAGAAGAAGCGCGATCCGCTCGCGCGCGGTCAATTTGCCCTTTCGGTGCTCCGCCTCCACTCGCTCCTTGCCGCCGCCGGCGAGCACCTCCGCTCGGCGTTCGGCGAGCTCGCGGATCTTGCCAGCGGTGTCGCGCGGGGGCCGGCCGTGGTTCGGGGCGGCCCCACCGGCGGGTTCAGGAATCGTCGCTCTCGTACCCGGCCGGCGAGACTGGCGCGGGCGCTCTGGCATCATGACCTCCTTGAATCGACTTTAACGTAGGCTTACAACTAACGCCAATTAATCATTATCCAGCTTAACGCCACACCAACCTACAGCCTCAAGATCCACGTCGCCAAGCTGAAGTAGACGATGATCCCCGCCACATCCACGAGCGAAGCGATGAAAGGCGAGGAGGTGATCGCCGGATCGAGCCCCAAGCGCTTGAACATGATGGGGAGCAGGCCTCCGATCAGCGACCCGAACATCACCACCACGGCGAGGGTCATCCCCACCACCAGTCCCACCTGAGAGCCCTGTCCGCCGAGGAATGCGCGCACGAAGCCGATCACCCCCAGGCCTACTCCCATCGCCAGGCCCATCCCCCCCTCGCGCATCGCTACCCGCAGCACCTGGGCAGGTCGGATCTCACCCACCGCCAGTCCGCGGGTGATGAGGGTCGCCGATTGCGAGCCGGCGTTGCCGCCCGAAGAGACGATGAGCGGAATGAAGAGCACCAGGGTCAGCGCTTCTTCGATCGCCATGCTGAAATGGCCGAGGGCGTTGGCGGTAAGGAGCTCGCCGGCAAAGAGAAGCAATAGCCAGAACGCGCGCTTGCGGGCCACCAACCAGAAGCCGGCGGCAAAGTAGGGGGTCCCGAGCGGCTCCACGCCGCCGAGCCGCAACATGTCCTCGGTGTGCTCCGCGGTGAGCACATCGACGATGTCGTCGATGGTGACGATGCCGAGGAGCTTCCCGGCGGTATCGACCACCGGGGCGGCAAGCAAGTCGTATTTGGCGATGAGACGCGCCACCTGTTCCTGGTCGGTGTTCTCATTGACGGAGATCGGAGGATCCATGATCTCAACGACCGGGGTTCCGGGCGTGGCGGCCAGCACCTGCCGCAAGACAAGCCGCCCCTTGAGCACTCCCAGCCGGTCGACGACGAAGAGCGTGGTCACCGAGCGGCCGAGCCGGGCTCCGGCGCGGGCGAGCTCGAGCGCCTCTCCGGCCCGGGCGCTGTCGGGCACGCTCTGGTAGCGGTCGGTCATGAGCCGGCCGGCGGTCGAGGCCGCATGGCCGAGCGCCACCTCGGTCGCCGCCCGTGCTTCCGGGCTCAGGCGGCCGAGCAGCTTCTCGCGCACCTCCGTATCGAGGCGCGCCAGGCTCTCGGCCCGATCGTCGGTCGCCATGTTCTCGAGGACCGCCGCCACGGCGTCCGGCGACATGGCTTCGAGCACTCGCTGGCGCCGGACCACGTCGAGGTGGGCGAGGATGGCCGCAGCACCCGCCGGCGGCAGAGCTTCGACGACGGCGCGGCCTTCCTCGGGCGAGAGGCAGGCAAGCAGCTCGGCGCCGTCGGCCGGATGCAGCTCCTCGAAGATCTCGCGCACCGTCGCCGCGTCCCCGATGATCGAGCGCAGTTCCGGGAGAAGGATTGGGCTCACGCCTTGGGTCGCGCGGGTCTCAGATATGGACATCGGGCCTGCACCTCCACCGGGATGACCCGGGTTCGGGCCGTTGGGTTGGGCTATGAGCCGTCATTCTCGCCATTCCTGCCATTCTCATTCTTGCCATTCTAAGGTGTCGGAGGCCCAGGGTTCGAGGCGAAATCGAGCTCGCCGAGCTCAGCGATCCATTGGCGGAGCATAGGATTGGGTCGGAGCCGCCAAGCGGTTTCGAGGGCGAGACGTGCGCGGGCGGCGTCGGTGGCGAAGGTGGGGTCGCCGAGGGCATGCAAGAGCTGCGCCCGCTTGAGCCGGGCGAGTCCCAGGTTGGCCCAGGCCTCGGGAAATGGGGCTTCAGCGGCGCCGGTGCGAACGCGGTGGGTCACTGCGGTGTCGAGCACCGCGACCGCGCGGTTGAGAGCGTCGTGCAACCGCCGCCGGTCCTCGGGAGTGAGGTCACGAGGGTGGGTGTGTGGCTTCGCGGCGCGCTGCGCCTCCT
>Ga0184637_10001550_pt1 | contig 15439 bp, 14 predicted proteins | sample PLM3_127_b2_FD_133143 | JGI IMG/M metagenome (GOLD analysis project Ga0184637, IMG submission 133143) | Groundwater sediment microbial communities from an aquifer in East River, Colorado, USA - PLM3_127_b2 | ecosystem: Environmental > Terrestrial > Soil > Riparian zone | place: USA: East River...
CAACGCGAGAACCAGCGTTCCCAGCAGCCGACGCGCTCGCCGGGTGCGCGCGCTCAAGCGCGTGCCTCGCGCGCTTCGCTGGGCTCCGAGGGAACCTCGAAGCGCCGCTGATAGTCCGCAAACGACGGCCTCAGGCGGTCGGCGTCGAGGCCGGCGAAGTCCAACGAGTAGCGGTGCCTGCCGTGCTTGTCGCGCGGATTCTCGGCCAGGAAGCGCCGCATGCGCGCCTCCGCCTCGGAGCGGAGCTCCATTCCGAAGTGGTCGTAGATGCGGCGAACCTGCTCGAGCTCGCGGCCCACGAGGTCCCCGAAGCGGACGTCGAGGAACTGCGCCGAGCCGCCGCTGGAGCGCTCGCGCGCCTGGCTCGCCAGCCGCAGCCCTGCGGCCAGGCGGGTGGTCCAGTCGGCGCCGATCTCGAACGGATCCGCCGCGTCGCTCGCGAGGCCTCGAAGCCTGGTGATCAGGCTCACCAGCGAAGCCACGACCTGGAGCGGATCCCGGTGCGTCTGTACGATCCGCGCATCCGGGTAGATCGCGAGCAGCGCGTCGAGCGCCCACAGGTGCCCGGGCGACTTCAGCACCCAGCGCTCCGCCGGGCATCGCCACTGCAGGTATTGGAGCCAGCGGCGGTGGGAGGCATAGACGGGGCGCAGGTCCGCGCGGTCGAGCCAGCTCTGGTAGCTCGGAATCCGATAGCTGGTGTGGAAGATCAGGCTGGCGAAATCGTGCGCCGTGAGCGCGACGCACTCCTGGGGCAGCCGCGCACCCATCGGGTGCATGGCCTGGAAGCCGGGCAGCACGCGGTCGATCCCGCGGAAGTGATCCTCGACCTGCGCGATCCGCGCATCGCTCTCGTAGCTGGCGCGCTCGGGCGGAGGCCAGGGATTCATCACCTCCCAGGTCATCGGTACGCGGTTGGCTGGATCCTGCGCCAGCAGCTCGTGCAGGATCGAGGTCCCGGTGCGCGGCAGGCCGATCACGAAGAGCGGCCGCTGGATCGGGGCGTCGCCCATCTCGGGCTGACGTTTGAACGTGTCGTGCATGCGCAGCCGATTCTCGAGCAGGCGTCCGAGATCGCGCCGCGCGACGATTCGGCCAAAGGGCGTGAGGCCGGCCTCGGACTCGAGCGAGGCGAGCAGGCAGCGCAGCGGTTCGTGGAAGCGGGCGTCGCCGAAGTCGTCCAGACCCGTGACCCGCGCCGCTCGCGCGAGCAGGGCCTGCTCGTCGAGCCGCGCGAACGGCAGCCCCGCCGCCAGCAGCGCCCGGCCGACCCAGTCGAACGCGCGCAGGCCCAGGGGACGCTGCGGCGCGCCGGCGCGCGACACGACCGCCGGTTTTCCGGCCCTCGCCTGCTGCATCGGGACCCCGCGGCCCGCTGCACGGCCGCCTGGCGACCTTGCAGGATCCCGGAATCGAGCGCAAGCACGCGCAAGCCCGCGCGCAACAGACATTCGGGTCCCGGCGCGGGGCGGCCCGCGCCTTTCGGACTCCGCTCGGCAAGCCTTGATGAACTCCCCTCGCCTGCGGCTTGCTGCGCGCACGGCTCGAGCCGCGCTTGCCCTCGCTGCGCGGTCGCCTCGGAAGGCGACCTTGCACTCATCCGCGTCGGGCACCGCGCCCATGGCGAGTCCGTTCACACCGGCACCGGGCTCGGATACGCTGCCGGCGTGTGAGGCTTTGCACTCGACCGGAGCCTTCCTGGGCCAGCCCGTCACTCCGATCGTCTCCGCGCTCGCGGCCGCCGCCTTGTTCGGTGCGGCGATCCCCCTCTGCAAACCGCTCCTGACGGAGCTCGCGCCCACGACGCTCGCCGGTCTGCTCTACCTGGGCGCCGCCGCGGCGCTGGCGCCCATGGCGCTGCGCGAGGGCTTCCCGTCCTTCGCCGGGCGCGGCGTGAACCTGGCGCGGCTCGCGGGCGTCGTGGTCTTCGGCGGCGCGCTCGCACCGGTGCTGCTGCTCGCGGCCCTCGGGCGCGCGCCCGCGGGTTCGGTCGCGCTCTGGTTGAACCTCGAAGTCGTCGCGACCGCGCTGCTCGCGCGCGCCTTCTTCCGCGAGCACCTGGCCGCGCCCGGCGCGCTCGCGATCCTGCTCGTCTGTGCGGCGAGCACGCTGCTCGCGCTCCCGACCCATGCAGGGGGCGCTCCGGCGTCGGCGCTGCTGCTGGTGGCGGCGGCCTGCCTCTGCTGGGCGCTGGACAACAACTGGACCTCGCGCATCGACGCCTTCACCCCGGCGCAGTCGAGCTTCGCGAAGGGGCTGGTCGCCGGCAGCGTGAATCTCGCGCTCGGTCTCGCCGGTGGAGGCAGCCTCACGCCTGCGAACGCCGGGCTCGCGCTAGGGCTCGGCGCTGTCTGCTACGGGCTCTCGCTGGCGCTGCTCGTCTCGGCCGCGCAGCAGCTCGGCGCCGCGCGTTCGCAGCTCGCCTTCGCGACGGCCAGCCTTTGGGGCGTGGCGCTCGCCTGGCTGCTGCTCGGCGAGCCCGTTTTGCCCCTGCAGATCGCGGCCGGCGCGCTGATGGCGCTCGCGCTCGTCCTGCTCGGCCGCGAAGGCCACGGCCACTGGCATCAACACCAAGCTTTGACACATCGCCATGCGCACCGACACGACGACGACCACCACACCCACCCGCACCCCGAGGGCCTGCCGGAGCACTCCCACTCGCACGAGCATCACCACGCCGCGCAGGCCCACGCCCACCCCCATCGCCCCGACCTGCACCACCGCCATCCCCACGACGGAGGCCGGCGGCGCTAGGGCCGCTATGCTCGCGCCGCTCCGGCGGGGGCGGCCATCCGAGGGGAGGCCGCGCCGGGAGCCCGAATCGGAGGGGACATGGACCGCGTTCTCGGCCAGTACTCGGAGCCCGTCTACGCGCTGCTGCGGATCGTCGTCGGCTTCCTGTTCGCCTGTCACGGCGCACAGAAGGTTTTTGGTCTGTTGGGGGGGGTCGACGAGGCGGGGGGTACCGCCGCCTTCGGGCTGATCTGGATCGCGGGCGCCATCGAGCTGGTGGGCGGCCTGCTGGTCGCGACGGGCTTCCAAGCCGCCAGCGCGGCCTTCCTGTGCAGCGGCCAGATGGCGGTCGCCTACTTCATGGCGCACCAGGGTCGCGCGCTGTTCCCGATCCAGAACGGGGGCGAGCTCGCGGCGCTCTACTGCTTCGCCTTCCTGTTCATCGCGTCCCGCGGATCGGGGATCTGGAGCCTCGGGTCGCGCGGCGGAACCCACGGCGCGCGCGCGTGATCCGGATCCGCCGAAGCGACGGGCGCGGGCTCGCGCGCCACGGCTGGCTCGAGAGCCGCTTCACCTTCTCGTTCGCCGAGTACCACGATCCGCGTCAGATGGGCTTCCGCGCCCTGCGCGTGATCAACGAAGACCGCGTGCAGCCCGGACAGGGCTTCGGCAGCCACGCCCATCGCGACATGGAGATCGTGACCTACGTGCTCGAGGGCGCGCTGGAGCACGCGGACAGCCTCGGCACCCGTTCGCTGATCCGCCCGGGCGAGGTCCAGCGCATGAGCGCGGGAACCGGCGTCACGCACAGCGAGTACAACGCCTCGCGCGAGGCGCCGGTGCACTTCCTGCAGATCTGGATCCTGCCGGAGCGCGAGGGACTCGCGCCGGGCTACCAGCAGCGCGTCTTCGCGCCGGAGGAGCGCCGTGACCGGCTGCAGCTGGTGGCCTCGCGCGACGGGCGCGAGCGATCGGTCGTGATCCACCAGGACGCCGAGATCTACCTGGCCGAGATCGGGCCGGGAGCCCGGGTCGTCCACCCGCTGCGGCCCGGTCGGCACGCCTGGCTGCAAGTCGTGCGCGGCGGCGTTTCGCTGGCTGGCCAGCAGCTCGACGCCGGCGACGGCGCGGCCGTCTCGGACGAGCCGCGGCTCGAGCTGGAGAGCGCCGCAGAGGGCGAGCTGCTGCTCTTCGACCTGGCGTGAGAAGCGCGCTCTGCGCAGGCGGCCGCTTCGCGCTCCGGGCTGCGCGAATGCTGCTGATCGCGGCCCTGCTCGGCGCAGCCGGCTGCGCCCACAGGCTCGTCTCGGACGGCCAGATTCGGCCGGAGCCCTTCCACCAGATCGTGGACCGCACCGTGCGCGCGCGGGGCATCGCGCCGGACCGCGAGATCCACACCCGCGTGATCACTTCCGCCGAGCTGCCCGCACTTCTGAGCGTCGCGCTCGCCGCCGAATGGACCGGCGCGGAGATCCTGGATTACCAGGAGGGCCTCATCACGCTCGGCGTCTGGCCCCCGGGCCGCGACCTCGAGCGCGAGTTCGTCGCCGTCTACTCCGAGGAGGTGGTCGGCTTCTACCTGCCGACGCAGCGGACGCTCTACCTGGTCGACGACGCGCGCACCCCCTGGTGGCTGCGGCTGCTCTCGACGCTCGTGCGTCGAGACCTGGAGCGGGAGCTGATCCTGGCACACGAGCTGGTGCACTTCCTCCAGCACCAGGCCTTTCCCGCCCTGATGGATGCCGATCCCTTCTGGAAGAGCCAGGACGACGTCACCGCCGCCGTGCAGGCGGCGCTCGAGGGCGATGCCCTGCACTACGGCTTCGCGTCGCTCGAGATCGATCCTCCCGCGGCCGACGAGCTGCGCGTCGCCCTCGAGGAGGAGGATCGGCGGCGCTCGCACGGCGCTCTCGCGGAGGCGCCCGCCCTGCTGCGGCTGACCGTCTCGTTTCCGTACGCCCACGGCTACGGCCTCTCGCTGCGCGAAGGCCGTGCCCTGCTGGCGGCGCCTCCCGCCTCGACCGAGCAGGTGCTGCACCCCGCCAAGCGCCTCGAGTCCTTCCAAGCGATCGACCTCGGCGCGCTGCGAGCCGCGCTTCCGGCGGGCTGCCGAGCGTACTTCGAAGACACGCTGGGCGAGCTGGGCCTCTCCGTGCTGCTGCGCGACCTGGGAGCCCCGATCGAGGCCGCCGCCTGGGAGGGTTGGGACGGCGACCGCTGGGTGGCTGCCGATTGCGACGGAAGCCGCGAGCTGGTCTGGCTGACGGCCTGGGATTCCGAGACGGACGCGGCCGAGTTCGCGGCCAGCTACGCGAGTATCGCCCCGGCCGTGGCGGAGCGCGTGGCGATCGGCTCTCCGCCCGCCGCGCGCGTGTCGGGACGCGAAGTCTGGATCGCGACCCCCGGGCTCGCTCCCCTGGCCGAGCATCTCGACAGCTTCGCGCGCCGAGCGCGCGTCGTGGATCTTCCCGGAGTGCGCGCGCACTTTGCTGCGGGGCAAGGGGACCGGCCTGAATGAACTCCGCTCGCCTGCGGCTCGCTGCGCGCCCGGCTTGCGTGAACTTCGCTCGCCTGCGGCTCGCTGCGCGCGGCGCTTGCGCGCCGCTTGCTGCTAGCCCGCGTGCTCCCAGCCCGGGATCAGCTGGTAGCGGGGTTCGGGGCTGAACATCGGAAAGAAGCTGAGCGGGCAGAGCGCAATGTCGAGGCTGCCGGTGACGAAGCGATAGACACCCAGCAGGGTCCCGGCAAAGAAGCCGGTCACCGGGCCCGTGACGACACCGCCCGGCATGCTGCGCATCTCTTCGGTCGGCCGCACCGCGAGCATCACCGGATCCGCGGGCCAGGTGATCACGCCGTTCACGCCGGCCAGGAAGGTGTTGCGCACGTGGTTCCCGTAGCGCGCAAAAAAGCCGGCCTCGGGCTCCTCCGCCGCGGCCTCCTCGGAGGCGCTCGCCGCCTCCTCTGCCGTGGCCTCCTCGGGAGCGCTCGCCGCTTCCTCGGCCTTGGCCTCCTCGGGAGCGCTCGCCGCTTCCTCGGCGGCCGGCTCACCGGGAGCGACCCCCTCCTCGGCCAGCGCAGCGCTCGCAAAGCCGAACAGCAGCGAACAAGCCAGCGAAATCGTCCAGGATCGCATGCGTCCGATCTCACCTCGCTCGTGCCCGAGCGGCCCCCGGCCCCTCGGCCCGGCGCACACTCTACCAGAAGCGATGGGCGGGCTTCGGGATTCCGACGCCCCTCGCGGGCCGGCCGGGGCCGCGCGGCGAGCCGCTCGCCTCGGGAGGGGCTGGGCGGAGCGCGCAAGGCGAGTCATGCTCCCGGCTCGCTGCGGCGACCCCCGCCGCAGTTCCGCCGTGAGGAGCGCGATGGTTCGTCTGGCAATCGATTTCGAGCACGCGTCCCGAACCTGGTGGGAGAAGGGCGGTCAGGAGCTCTGGGACGGGATCACCGAGGGCTTCGACGGCAGCTCCGTCGTGCTCGACGACTCGATCGCGGCTTCCTGGCTGGAACGCGCGCGTCAGCTCCCCGGCTGGGACGGCGGCCCCGAGTACGCCCCGCATCCCGTCACGGCGTCGACCGCGAACGAGGACGAGGATCTCTAGCCCTCGGAGTCGGTTCGCGCGGCCGGCGCGATCACCCGGGCGAGCCGATCCCGCAGCCACCGGTGCGCGATCACGGCCCACAGCATGAACGGCAGGCTGTCGGCGAAGAGAGCCGCTGGGAACATCGTCGAGAACGGATCCTTGGTCGGGCGCTGCCTCGACTGCGACCACTGCTCGACGCCCACCAGGCCGACGTGCGCGAGGAAGAGCAGCAGACACCCCGCGAGCGTACCCACCAGCCGGCGACGCGCGCTCAGACCCGGCGTCAGGCACATCAACACGAGGAACGGCACGAACGACACGAAGCGCTGCCGCGCCGGGCTCTCCGCGATCCGCGTTACGCCGACGGCCTCGAGCGCGGGCCCGGCCACCGCGAGCAGCAGCCGCTCGTAGCCAGCAGCCCCCCACGCGATCCAGATCCAGGTCAGGCCGACCGTGAGCAGGACGAAGCTAAGCCCCAGCCGGATCAGACGACTCGTCATGTCGAACGACCTTGAAGATCCAGAGCAGCCAGACCGACGTGATCATCAGGATCAGCGTGGCCTGCCAGAAGTAGATATGCATGAATTCGAAGAGCTCGTGATGAAAGCGGCCGACCCAGAGCAAGACCAGGATGCGCGCGACGTTGATGGCGTAGAGGATCGGCACACCGAGGCCGATCCCGACCAGCTTCTCGACCCAGCCGGTAGGATAGGCGAGCACCGCCGCCACGAAGATCAAGGCTTCGAAGACGCCCGTGCACTCCTCGATGATCAGCACGTTGAACGTCCCCAGCTGCATCAGGTTCCCGAAACGCGAGGCCTCGTCGCTCACGAGGGACAGGAGCGCGTTCCCAATCACGGCGGTGGCCGTCGTCAGCGCCTCCACGACGCCGATCGCGTGCTTGGTGAGCCATGGGTAGCCGAGCGCGATCACCGCGAGGTAGAGCGCGAAGAGACCCACGAACCGGTAGGCCGGGTTCGCCGCGGCGGATCGGACGCTCATTCACGCAGCAGTTTACATGGCTCTGGAGCCGGCGCGATGGATGCGTGGCGAGCAGCGGCACGCTAGAACCCCACGCAGTCGTGACACACCGCGAACCGCAAGCCCTGGGCGCGCAGCGAGCCGAAGGCGAGCGAAGTGCATCGAGCCCCCTGGGCGCGCAGCGAGCCGAAGGCGAGCGAAGTGCATCGAGCCCCCTGGGCGCGCAGCGAGCCGAAGGCGAGCGAAGTGCATCGAGCCGGGTCGCGTGCGACGCGCTCGTGCTGGCGCTGGTACTGGCGGCGGCCGTCGCCGCGTATCGGCCGTTTCTTGCGCTCGGGCACCTGGGCTGGGACACCTATCCGCTGATCCTCACCAGTCGGATCGCGAGCGCTGCCGACCTGCTCGGCGCCTTCCGTGAGGAGCTGATGGACGGTCGCTATCCGAACGGCCACTTCTACCGACCGGTGACGACGCTCGGCTTCGCGCTCGACCATGCCGTCTGGGGTCTGGATCCGTCCGGCTACCACCTCACGGACCTCCTGTTGCTGCTCGCGTGCGCGATCGGCGTCGCCGCGCTCGGCCGCCGGCTGCTCGGTCCGGGCATCGGCCCGCTGGTGGCAGCCCTGCTCTTCGCGCTGCATCCTCTCCACGTCGAGACCCTGCCGGTCGCGGCGCGCCGCGCCGACACCCTCGCACAGCTCTTCACGCTGATCGCGCTGCTAGCCAGCGCGCGCCAGCCCGCAAGCGGAGCGCGCAGCGAGCCGCAGGCGAGCGGAGTCCACGCAGCAAGCGGAGCGCGCAGCGAGCCGCAGGCGAGCGAAGTTCATTCAGGCCTGCCGCAGGCGAGCGGAGTTCATTCAGGCCTGCGAACCGCCCTCTGCGCACTCGCCGCCGCGCTTGCCGTCGGCTCCAAGGAATCCGGCAGCGTCGTGGTGCCGCTGCTGCTCGCGCTCTGCTTCGCGGAGTCCGGTCCTGCGCCCGTTTGGGAGCGCTTGCGCCGCGCCCTGCGGGCTAGCGCGCTCCCGGTGGCCTCGGTCGGACTCGTGTTGCTCGTGCGCACCGCCGTGCTCGGAGGCCTCGGCGGTCATCCCGGGTCGTCGCTGCTCGCAGGCGCCAGCCGTGGCCTCGCGATCGGGCCGCTCTACACCTTCCTGTTGTTGATGCCGCAGCCGGTGGTGCGCGACCCCACGCTCGCGCGGCAGCTCGTCGCTGCCGCGGCGGCCGCGCTCGTGATCGCGCTCTGGCTGCTCGCGCGGGGGCCGGCTCTGCGCCGCCTGCTGCTCGTCTGCGGCACCTGGCTGCTCAGCTGCCTCTGGCTCACCGGTATCTCCGGAGAGATCGCCTCCTGGTACGCGGTCGCCTTCCTGCCGGCCTTCTCGCTGCTGGTCGGTGCCCTGGCCCAGGGCGCGGCAAGTTGGGCGGGCGAACGCCGCCGCACGGCTTCCGCGCTCGGCGCCGTCCTGACCGTCCTGCTGCTCGCCCAGGCGTTGCGCTTCACGCCGCTCCTGCACGTCTACCCCGAGTGGCCGCTGGTCAGCCGGCGATCCCAGGAGTTCCTCGCGCGCGTGCAGGCGGCCGTGGAGCACGCCGCACCGGGTGACGTGCGAAGCGTTCCCGGCATCCCGCTCGGGGTCGCTACGCCTCTGGATCGCGTGGGCGTGCGCAGTGCCCTGGGACTCGCCGAGTACAGCGTCGAGGCATGGGCCGAGCTGGCCGTACCGGGTCCAGCGATCGTCGTGACTCGGCTGGGCGGTGCTGTCGCGAGCCCGCCGCCCCGTCTGGATGCGATCCTGATCGAGACGACCCCGGATCCCGAGGCGGGCAGGCTCCCGTGAAGGGCGTGCTGGCAACGCTCCTGCTCGCCGCCAGCGTGCTGGTTCCGCATTGGCCTCGCGAGCGCGCGGATTTCGTCTACGACGACCGGGACTTCATCGAAGCGAACCAGAGCCTGCGCTCGCCCGGCGAAGCCTTCGCGGCGCTACTCGCCCCGTTCCCGCCCGATCGGCCCCAACGCGGACTCTATCGCCCGCTCACGAACCTCTCGTACGCGCTCGACTTCCAGATCGGAGGCGGCGACCCGCGCGTCTTCCATTGCAGCAACGCGCTGCTCTACGGTGTGGTGGTAGCCCTCGTCTTTCAGCTCGCGCTCGCGTATGGCCGCGGCTTCGGCTTCGCGCTCTCGCTCGCGCTGCTCTTCGCGGTCCACCCGGTCCACTGCGACGCCGTCGATGCGATCGCCGGCCGCAGCGAGCTGCTCGCCCTGCTCTTCTCGCTGGCGTCGCTGATCGCCTACCTGAAGGCGCGCGGCTCCGGGGGGAAGCGCACTCGATGGCTCGCCGTGTCGGTGGGAGCCTATGCGCTCGCCAGCGCCGCCAAGGAGACCGGCGTCGTGTTGCCGGCGATTCTCGCCGCCCACGCCTGGGTGCTGCCTCTCGACCCCCGACGCGGCGGGCGCCGGGCGGAGCTACGGCAGCTGGCGCCCTTCGCAGGGGTACTCGCGCTCTACCTCGTCGCGCGCTTCACGGCGCTGGGACACTTCGCGCCGACCGAGCCGTTGCTGCGCGGCGTGCCCCTCGAGATCCGCCTGCACACGCTCGGAAGCGTCTTTCTCGAGGACCTGCGCCTGCTCGTCTTCCCCAGCCTGCTCCAGACGGATTTCTACTATCGACAGCAGGTGGGGATTGCGACCGGAGCGACGGCGCGCTCGCTCTGCGGCCTGGCGCTCTTCGCCGTGACCGCGGGTGCGCTCGCCTGGCTGCTCCTGCGCGCTGGCCACACGCGCGACGGACACTCGCCCCCGATCCCCTCGGCGCGCGCGCTCGCAGCCTGCGCCCTCGCCATCTTCCTCGGCTTCCTCTTCCCGGTGTCGCACCTGCTCGACTTCGGAGCGCTGATGGCGGAGCGCTTCCTGTTCGCGCCCTCCACCGGATTCCTGCTGCTCGTCGTGCTGGCAGGCGCGGAGGCGCTCGAGCGGGCCTTCGCTTCGCCTGGGCTGCGCCGCGGCGCAGCCGTCGCCCTGGTCGGCACGCTCGCGCTGGCGGGCGGGCTGCGCAGCGCCGCGCGCGCGGGGGAATGGCGCGATGCCGTGGCGCTCTGGGTCGCCGCCGACCGCGACCTGCCGGAGAACGCCGGCATCCGGGCGAATCTGGCGGCCGCCCGAATCGCCCGCGGCGAGTTGGAGGCGGCCGCAGTGCTGCTGGAAGCGAGCCTCGTCCGCCACCCCGATCACGTCGAGACGCTCGGCAACCTCGGCAACCTGCGCATGCAGCAGGGACGTTTCGAGGAGGCCCGCGTCGCGTTCGAGCGCATCCTGGTACTGGTGCCCGGCGACTTCGTCACCTGGAACAACCTCGGCGTGCTCGAGACGCGGCGCGACCGACCCGTGGATGCGCTCGCCTGCTTCCGTAGATCGCTCGAGCTGAACGCGAATTTCGCCGACGCGCGCCGCAACCTGGAAGCCACCGAGCGCCAGATCGAGCGCGCGCGCCGCGCCGGGGAGTAGCGTCGCTCAGGGGGCGACGTAGCCGAGCTCGCGCAGCGACTCGAGCTCGCGCGGCGAGAGCTCCGCGGACCCGCCGGCCGGATGCGACGCCGCAATCGCCTCCGATTCGCTTCGCTGCGCCTGGTAGAGCCCCTCGAGGGCCCGGCCCCGTTCTTCGTTCGCGGCCGAGACATCCTCGCGGTCTGCGGGATCGCGGGCCGCGTGGTAGAGCGCACGCAGCGGCACGCTCTGCCCGCCTTCGCGCCACACCAGCTTCCAGTCGCCCTCGCGAACGCCGCGCCACTGCTGGGTCACGTCGAAGGGCGATCCGTCCAGGCGGCGGTAGTACCAGACCGACAGCAGGTCGAAGAAGATCGCGCGCTTCGGGGGCGGGCTGCGCTCGAGCAGGGAGCGGCCCTGGAACGGGAAGTCGGGGGTGACGCCGGCCAGCTCGAGCAGGGTCGGGAGCACGTCGACGTGGCTCGCAAGGCGTCGGTCCACCCGGCCGCTCGCCGATTTCGGCAGCTTCAGCAGCAGCGGGACATGGATCGTCTCGGCGAACAGGTTGTTCTTGTGGCCCTTCTCGTCGTGGTCGAAGAACTCCTCGCCATGATCCGCGGTGATCAGGATCGCCGTGTCCTGCCACAGCCCATGCTGCTCGAGCAGGGCGAAGAACCGCCCGAGGTACTCGTCGGTCGCGCGGATCTCGCCTGCGTACTGCGAGAGGATGTACGCGAGCTGCGCCGGCGGCATCCCGTCGTAGATCGCGGGGTTCGTCTCGAAGTGCGAAAGATCGATCGATTGCGCTTGCGGGCTCACGAACTTGGTGTCGTAGGGCGGCGGCGGCAGGTAATCGTAGTGCGGGTCCCAGAAGTAGGCGAACAGGAAGAAGGGCCGCGCGGGGTCGCGCTCCGACTCGAGGAAGCGCGCCAACGACTTCTCCATGGCGGGGTTGGTGACGTCGTCGTGCGCGAGCGCGTCCGTGGACGACGAGATCTCGTCGTCCCAGAGCTCGAATCCCTGCGAGAGATTGTGGGCGCGTCGCAGATAGGGGCCGCTCGCCACGCCGGCCGTCTGGTAGCCCGCCGCCGCGAGCGCCTCGGCCAGGGTCGGGTAGGAGTCGGACAGACGGTCGAGCGGGCGAATGGCGCGGTGACCGCTCGGGTAGAGACCGGTGAACAGGCTCGCGTGGGAGGTGAGCGTCCAGCTCGACACCGCGTGCGCGTCGTCGAAGCGCACGGCCTCGGCGGCGAAGGCGTCGAGGTTCGGCGAAATCGACACCTCTGGACGCGTGCGCGAGCGACCCCCGTAGGCGCCGACGTGATCGGTGCGCAGGGACTCGAGCGTGATCAGCACGAGGTTCGGAGCTGGCCCCCTTGCGGGGCCGCATCCGGCGACCGCACCCGCCGCGCAAGCCGCGAGCCATCGACGTACGCTCGCGGCGCTCACCGGGCGCTGCGCAGCCCCCTCATTCCGGCATCGGCGGCGTCGCGTCCGCCGGCGCGACGGCCGCCCCCGAGCGGGCGGCACGGCTCTCCCGCCAGGCCTGGGCCAGCTGGCGCGCCTCCACCTGCTTCGACTCGTCGAGCGCCTTGCGCAGATCGACCAGGGCGGCGGCGGAGTCCTTCCGACCGCTCTCGGCGGCGAGCTCGAGCCACATCAGCGCACGCGTTTCGTCCTTCGTGACGCCCCTTCCGACCAGATACGCGAGGCCGAGGCTCTCCTGTGCCATGCCGTGCCCCGCGGCGGCGGCGCGTTCGAACCAGCGGGCCGCTTCGGCTTCGTCCTTTGCGACGCCGAGCCCAAAGCCGTAGCCGTAGCCGACGTTGTACTGCGCCGCCGGCAGACCCTGGTCGGCCGCGCGCCGATACCACTCGGCCGCGCGCGTGAAATCCACCGCAACGCCCGTGCCTTCGGTGTAGAGACGGCCGAGGTCCTGCTGGGCGAACGCATCCCCCTGCTCGGCCGCCTTGCTCAGCCACTCGAGCGCCGCGGCCGGGTTCTTCTCGATGCCCACACCCGTCGAGTACGCGAGCCCGAGCCGATATTCCGCGGCGGCGACGCCTTGCTCCGCGGCCTTGCGGTACCAGCGCACCGACTCGGCGGCGTCCTTCCCGACGCCCTTGCCCACCGCGTAGTGCCGCGCCAGGATGACCTGGGCCGCCGGATAGCCGGCCTCGGCAGCCTTGCGGACCCATTCGAAGCCGGCCTTGTCGTCGGCCTCGACCCCGTGTCCGGAAGAGTACATGTACCCGAACGTCAACATCGCATCCGCGCGGCCCTGATCGACCGCGAGGCGCAGATAGCGCAGCGCCTCCGCATCGTTGCGCTCGATGCCGAGCCCTCCGGCCAACATCATGCCCAGGCGCGCCTGCGCCTCCGGCTCGCCCTGGTCGGCAGCCCGCTGGAACCAGGAAGCCGCGGTGGGAGTGTCCCGCTCCACGCCGATGCCCTGCAGGTAGCGGTTCCCCATGGAGACCTGCGCGCCGGGATGCCCCTGCTCCGCCGCGCGCCGGTACCACTTGCTGGACGCGGCGTCGTCGCGTTCGACGCCCTCGCCGGTGCCGTAGAGGTAGCCGAGGCGGATCTGCGCGTCCGCGCTGCCCAGGTACCCCTTGATCCGGGCGACGTCGATCTCGCGGCAGCCAACACTGAGAAGTGACAAGCCTCCCAGAAGAAATGCGATGCTCCGCCTCAACCTGTTTTCCTTTCCCACCGGCGCGCCGCGCACGCCCGCGTCACCTGCCGCCTTTCGCGTGGATCGGAATCCGACCCACCCCCTGGAGTCCAAAGTGCATGGTAACCCGCTTTGGGAGGCGCGAGAAAGCGTCAGCGCCCGGCGCGCCCGCGAGCGCGGTCGCGGTCGCGCTCCCGGCCGGCGCCGATCGAGATGCTGGGGAGCCGATCTCCGATGCCGCGCCGGCGCGGTGCTATGGTGCGTCGCCATGGCACGTCGACAGGAGCAGGAGGCCGCGCGTCCCGAGGTCGCCGAGGTCGCGCCGAACGTTCTGCGCATGCAGCTCCCGATCCGGATGCCCGGCCTCGGGCACGTGAACTGTTACGCGATCCTCGATGCGAGGGGCGCCGCCATCGTCGATCCCGGTCTCCCGGGGCCGGGCACCTGGCGCGCGATCCAGGATCGGCTGCGCCAGGCGGATCTCGAGATCCGCCACGTGCACACGGTGATCGTCACGCACTCGCACCCGGATCATTTCGGCGGCGCCGCTCGCTTCGCCAAGGAAGCGGGCGCCATGGTGGTCGCCCACCGCAGCTTCAGCTTCGGACCGCCGGTCGCCGCACGCGCGCTGCCCGAGGTCTCGGTCGAGGATCTGGCGGCGCCGCGCGCGGCGGACGAACCGGCCGCCGACGAGGCGCGCCGCGCCGGAGCCGGCCCCGCGCCGGACGCAGCCGGAGAGGCGTCGCAGCGCTGGCTCGGCGACCGGACGCCTTGGGGCGGGGAGCGGCCGAGGCCGCCCCTGCTCACGAAGCTCAAGTGGCGCGTGCTGCGCTGGATCGGCAGCTCGATCGTTCCCGTGATCACGCATCCGGTCGAGCACGGCGACGTGCTCGAGCTCGCGGACCGCGAGTGGTTCGTGGTGCACACGCCGGGGCACACGTCCGATCACTTCTGCCTCCACGACCCCGAGCATGGGACATTTCTCGCCGGCGACCATGTGTTGCCGACGATCACTCCGCACATCTCGGGCATCTCGAGCTCGCCCGACCCGCTCTCGTCGTTCTTCTATTCGCTCGACCGCGTCGCCGAGATCGCGGGCGTCCGCCAGGTGCTGCCAGCTCACGGGCATCCCTTCTCCGACCTGCGCGCGCGTACGGAGGCGATCAAGCGCCACCATCACGAGCGGCTCGAGAAGGTGAAGGTGATCTCTCGGCGCATCGGCCCGGCCAGCGTGCAGGCGTTCTCGCACGAGCTCTTCAACCCGCGCAGCTGGGGCTCGATGGCGGAGAGCGAAACCTACGCGCACCTCGAGCATCTGCGCATCGCGGGCCAGGCCGAGCGCCACGTGGCGAAAGACGGGAAGCTCGCCTACCTGACGAGCTGAGCCAGCCCGGCCACCCGCGGAGCGCGCGCGCAGGCGACGCTCCCCGTCACCACGAGCACTCGCGCTGCGTGGTGATCGGCACCGGACGGAACTTGAGCCACTTGCGCTGCCACCACGGCACCGGCTTCATCAGCTCCGGATCGGTTTCCGCGCGCGCGAGCGTCGTCACCTGGTCGCCGCGTCGGTAGCTCACCGCAATCTCGTGCTTACCGGCGGCCGCCATGCGCTGGATGCGCATCTTGAAATCGTAGAAGGTGCGCCGGGGTCTGCGCGCGAAGCGGAGCAGCTCCTCGTCCTCGGCAGAGCGCACGGTCACCAGATCCTCCTGGAAGCCGGCGATCCGAAGCGCGCGGCTGGGCATGAACCAGTGGTTCGTCAGGCCCCCCTCCGTGCGAAGATTGCTGAACATCGAGAAGGCGGGGACCGTGCGCAATCCGAGATAAGGAGACATGCCGTGGAAGAGCACGAGCACGGGAAATGCCAGCAGCCAGGGGACGGCCGACTCGGCCAGCAGGCTGCCGGCGATCAGCGAGGTGCGGCTCGCCTGGCTCGAGGTGGCGAGCGCGTCGAGCCACGCGGGCGCCACCCCCAGGAAGGTGCCC
>Ga0184637_10001551_pt1 | contig 15433 bp, 13 predicted proteins | sample PLM3_127_b2_FD_133143 | JGI IMG/M metagenome (GOLD analysis project Ga0184637, IMG submission 133143) | Groundwater sediment microbial communities from an aquifer in East River, Colorado, USA - PLM3_127_b2 | ecosystem: Environmental > Terrestrial > Soil > Riparian zone | place: USA: East River...
CGGCGTCTCGCGCCGGCGCATTCCCCGCTTCCGGCGCCAGATCGGCGTCGTGTTCCAGGACCACAAGCTGTTGAACGACCGGCCTGTGTTCGACAATGTCGCGCTGCCGCTGGTGATCGCCGGAATGCGCCGGCGCGAGATGGACAAGCGCGTGCGCGCAGCGCTCGATCAGGTAGGGCTACTGGGCAAGGAAAGCCTCGGGCCGCTCGAGCTCTCGACTGGTGAACAGCAGCGCGTCGGCATCGCACGTGCCGTGGTCAGCAAGCCGCCGGTTCTCATCGCAGACGAGCCGACAGGCAACCTCGATCCCGAGCTTGCGCTCGAGATCATGCAGCTCTTCAAGCGCCTCAACGACGTTGGGGTTACCGTGGTGGTGGCGACTCACGATGTGCATGTCATCGAGGGTTTCGACCTGCCGCGCGTGGTGCTCGACCATGGCCGGACGCCGACCGCTGGTGCTGCTCATGGCTAACGACAGCAGCTCGGCACGGCGACCGGCTGTAGCGAGGCGCGGCATGCTCGAAGCGATCGGCGTGTATTTCGAGCGCCATGCCCAGACTCTCGTTGCATCGCTGGGTCGCATGACGCGCCAGCCGTTGGCAACGCTCATGACCACGGCGGTCATCGGTATTGCGCTGGCACTGCCCACCTGCCTCGTCCTGCTCGTCGCCAATGCCCGTGCGGCTACCGGTGCCTGGGATAGTGCGATCGAACTGTCGGTGTTCTTCAAGCAGGACGTGCGCCTGGCCAAGGCAGAACAGCTTGCCCGTGCGCTGCGCGAGCGCCGCGGCGTCGCCGCCGTCGAACTGATCCCCGCCGATGCAGCCCTCAAGGAGTTCCGCGAGTTCTCTGACTTCGGCGCAGCGCTTGACGCGCTCACCGACAATCCTCTGCCGCATGCGCTCGTCGTGCGCCCCGCATCCGAGCACGCCTCTCCCGCCGAGATCGACGCACTCAAGCGCCACGTGCAGAACTGGCCGGAAGTTGACCTGGTGCAGGTCGACACCGAGTGGGTGAAGCGCTTTCACTCGATGCTCGACCTCATGCGCCGCGTCCTGGCTTTGCTCGCCGGGCTGCTCGCCGTCGGCGTCGTGGTCATCGTGGGCAATACGATCCGGCTCGACATCGAGAACCGGCGCACGGAGATCGAGGTCACCAAGCTCGTCGGCGGCTCGGATGCTTTCGTGCGCCGGCCATTTCTCTACGGCGGATTCTGGTACGGCCTGCTGGGTGGCGCTTTGGCTTGCGGGTTAGTGAGTCTCGGCGTGTGGCTGTTGCACGAACCGGTCAACCGGCTGGCGGGTCTCTACGGCAGCGACTTCAGGTTGCTCGGCCTAGATCCGCGCACGATCGGCGTGCTGCTCGGCGGCGGCGCGCTGCTGGGCTGGTTTGGATCGTGGCTAGCAGCTTCGCGTCACCTGCGTGCGATAGAGCCAACGGCTTAAGATTAGAAGAGGACTGAACCATGCGAATCTCGATTGCCACGTGGGTGCTCGTCGTTGCGCTGCTCGCGAGCGCCGGATGCACGACGGACCGCCTGGTCCACTCCTGGACCGAACCGTCGCTCAAGAAACTGCAATTCGATCGCGTCGTCGCCGTGGCGATGACCGCTGACGGACCTTTGCGCCGGCTCGCGGAGAGCGAAATGGTGCGCATCATCGGCCCCAAGGCCGTGGCTTCTTCGCAGGTGCTGGCGGAGCAAGAGCTGGGCGATGTCGACAAGGTCCGCGCCAAGCTCGCAAGCGAGGGATTCGATGGCGCGATCACGATGCGGCTCGTCGATTCCAAGGTCCAGCTTCGCACCGCGCGCGATCCCGTGCCAATCGCCTATTACCAGGTATGGTCGTACTACGGCACGTACTGGATCGCGGACAAGGGTCCCGACTACATGACCGCAGAACAGACGCTACAGGTCGAGGTCAACATTTACTCGCTGAAGGACGGCAAGCTGCTGTGGACGGGGATCAGCGAGACGGAGCGACCGCGCCTCGTCGAGACGCTCGTCAAGGATGTGGCAGAGCTCGTGTCGAGACGGCTGAAGAGTGAGCGACTCATCTAATCCTGCTTGATCCGCGCCTTGAATGTCGCGATCGGCTTGCCCGCCGAATCCGCCAGCTCGAGCTCCTGGCCGACGACTTTCCAGTGCACCGCGTCGTTGAACACTCGAACAAACCTCGTCTCCGGATTGCGGCTGTCCTGACACGCCATCATGGTCATGGCGACATCCTTGAAGTGGACATTGTGTCCGTCGAGCTGATAGACGCCGGCAAACCGGTTGCAGCCGCTGAATCCAACGACTCTCGTGCCGATCGGATCCAGCGTCATGTACGCCTCGGCGCGATCCGCCGGCGTGATCACCGGCTCGCCCATCGCCTGCACCAGCGTCCAATGAGTGTTCTCCAGGGTCGCTGACGCCAGCGCTTCACAGGTCTGTCCGGGCAGCACGTTGACGAAGCGATCCACGATGACTGTCTGCTGTTCGCCGCCGCCCTCCATCCGCGGGCGCACTGCGATGCGGCCCTCAAGATTTACCAGAAGTTCTTCATTGGGCTCCGTGCGCGCTCCCGAGTACGCGGATTCGAGCGCGGCGTTATCGCCTGATTGCGCCACCGGCAACTTCAGTTGCGTGATGCACTCGCGAAACATGCCCGCGTCGGCCATGTACGAGTACATCCCGCGCATCGGCACACGCGGCTCGAGGGGCTTGTAGCTCGCATTGCGTCGCAGCTCGTAGTTGAGCGTCGACTCGATCGGATTGCCCGCTGCATCGAGCTTGCGCAGCGTTTCGGTGTTCTCGATCGAGAATCTCAGCGCTTCCTCGCGGCCACCGCTGAGAATGACCGTCTGCGCATCCGGCGTGATCGACCAGACGCCGATGTCGTCGAGACTCTCGCCGGCGCCGGCGCCTTTGCCCAAATATGTTTGCCGCAGGAAGTAGACGCGATCGCCGCGGATGTCGAGCGAGTAGCGAATGCCAGCGCAGTCGGCGCAGGGCAGTTCGCCCTCGTACAATGCCGGCAGCATCGCGCCCGCCATCATCCTGACGTCCGCTGAGGCTGCCGGCGGCGCCGACATCGCTTCGCGGTCAGCCGTGATCCCGACGCACCCCGCCAACGGTAGCAGCCCTACGCAAAGTCTCAGCCCTAAGGCAGCGGCCGGCGAATTCCGCGTGATGGCGCGATCCTGGCTTTTCATGCCCTTCTCCCCGGTCTATTCGAAGAATGCGCGAACTCTGTCATCGACTGGAACGCAGGTGAATCTCAGCCGGCAGAAGTATTTTGAGCGCGGCCTCGCGTAGCAACCGCATGTCTTCGTCGTCGAAGTAGCTCACGGGAGAGTCCTTGAGAAAGCTCAGATTGGTCGCCTGCGTGATCGGGACCGCGAACAGGCAGAAGACCGCAACCGGGGCGGCAAGCAGAGTGACGATTCTCGAACGAGACGAGTCCATGGATGTCTCCGGTGATTTCAGCGCCGTGCAATGCTAGCAGTCAGCGCCGCGCACGCTGGAAGCTGGCATAAGTTAATGATTTTTAAAGGGAGCTTTGGGCTCCCGAACCTTCCCCAGAGTTAGCACTCTAAGCGCGCGACTGCTAAAATGCGCCCCGGTTTCGAGTCAGACGACATCAGGAGGAATTCCGACTCAATGAACACATCACTCGTCCTCAAGAGCCCCGACACCCTGCTGGCCGGCCCGCTGGGAAGCCTCGATGCGTACATCGAGCGCGTCTCCAGGATCCCCGTGCTGACGCGCGAGCAGGAGCTTGAACTCGCGTCCCGCTTCCGCAGCGAGGGCGACCTCGATGCGGCGCGCGAGCTGGTGCTGTCACATCTGCGATTCGTGGTGCACATCGCCCGCGGCTACGTGGGTTATGGGTTGCCGATGGGGGATCTGGTGCAGGAAGGAAACGTGGGTCTCATGAAGGCCGTAAAACGCTTCGATCCGAACGTCGGCGTACGCCTGGTGTCGTTCGCCGTGCACTGGATCCGGGCCGAGATTCATGAATACGTACTGCGCAACTGGCGGCTGGTGAAGATTGCCACCACCAAGGCCCAGCGCAAGCTGTTCTTCAATCTGCGCCGCCTGAAAAAGAATCTCGCGTGGCTGACCGATTCGGAGACGCGCGCGGTTGCGCGGGATCTCGGTGTAACGCCGGAAGAAGTCACCGAGATGGAAAAGCGACTCGCGGCACGCGATCTGTCGTTCGACCCGACACCTGAGGACGATGGCGATGAGGCTTACACGCCGGCGATGTACCTGCCGGCAGCGGATGCCGATCCGTCAGTGCAGGCCGAGCGCGAAGAGTGGCAGGAAACGACCGCTGAACGGCTTGGGCTGGCTATTGAGACGCTCGACGACCGCAGCCGCGACATCCTCAAGAGCCGCTGGATGACCGACGACAAGGCGACACTGCACCAGCTCGCCGATCGCTACGGCGTTTCCGCCGAGCGCATCCGACAGCTGGAAGTGAATGCCATCAAGAAGCTGCGCGCCCAGATCGCGCCCGAGGCCGCAATCGAAGCGGCGTAAGCGTACTGCCAGTACATCCCTGTGAACTGGTCCGGGCCCGCACGGCGCTTCCATCCATGGGCGCCATCCGGTCTGCACCTCCCTGTGCAGCCGTTCGGCCGGATTGACGGCACGTTAAGTGCCGTCAATAAATCACCAGCCTCACCCTTGAGTAATTGGTGCCAACGTCAGCTCAACGCGCCGGTTGAGCTGTCGGCCGTCGGGCGTGTCGTTGGTCGCAACGGGTCGTGACTCACCCGCGCCGACCGTGATCATGCGCTGATCGAGCACACCCTTGCCCGCGAGATAAGTCGACACAGTCTGCGCGCGACGCTGCGAAAGCGCCTGGTTGTACTCAGCCGTACCCGTACTGTCGGTGTGTCCAGCAACCTCGACGATCGTTTTCTCATATTCCTTGAGCACCAGGCCCACCGAGTCGAGCACGCTGAAGAAGTTTGAATTGAGGTCGGCGCTGTCGGTGCGGAAGGTGACGTTGCCGGGCATGTTGAGCGTGATGTTGTCGCCGATACGCGTGACGCTCACGCCGGTTCCCTGGAGCTGCTGACGCAGCTTCGCCTCCTGGACGTCCATGTAGTAGCCGACGCTGCCACCGGCGAGCGCACCAACGCCGGCGCCAATGAGCGCGCGTTCGCGCCTCTCCTTTGAGTCATCGCCCGTGATCAGGCCGGCGACGGCGCCAGCCGCGGCACCGATGGCCGCTCCCTTGGTCGCCTTGCTCGTCTGTGTCTCGCCGGTATACGGATTGACGGTCTGACAGCCGGCAACCCCTACCAGGGCGGCCGCTGCCGCAAGAGTCAGCACTTTCCACGCTGGCATTCGCATCATCATGAGTCCTCCACCTGTTAAACGAATCCTCTTCGACGGGCAGTCTGAGTTCAGGTCCCTGAACCGTGCTTGAACGGGATTCACATTACAGACCACGTTCCGGCGCAGGCGGCGTGGTTGCCTTGCGATAGCCCTTGGGCCGAATCGCCACCGTATTGCGCACGACGCTGCAACAGCTGCCGTCGCTCAGATAATAGCCATACTCGAACGTCGGTGTAGCACGTCCCTCTGTCTCCAATTCGCGACGTATGGCGGCCTCGAGATCAGCGGGAAAATCGAAGCGCAGCTCGAGATCGGTATTGCCGCCGCGTTGAAAGTCGATACTCATGGCGCGTGTCCACACGGAGTAACCCGGGAACACGCGCGCGCACACGATCGCCGCGATCGGATCTGCCAACGCCGCCTGGTAACCACCAAACATCACGCCCCCTGGGTTGCGCGACAGCGTGTTGAGCGGCAGGCGCACGCGCAGGTGTCGCCAATCGGCGCTCAACTCGAGAACCGTGATGCGCATGAGGAAGAACGGTGGATAGATCTCAAGACGCCGCGCGTCCGAGAGGAACTTCGACTGGGCGAAATACTGAATCACGCGCTGGCCGATGGTGGGCTTGTTCATGGGTCGCAATCCGCTCAGGAGCCTTGTCTTGCGGGTGAGAATCCGCGGGCGTAGCTTTGCCGCCATGGCACGCGGCGCGCAAGAGTGGTTCGACGAGTACTCCGCGAGCCATCTCAATTCGACCAACAAGCTGCTGCACTGGATCTGCGTGCCGGTGATCGTACTGAGCGTCATCGGCCTGTTGTGGGCACTGCCGGCGCCATCCTCTTTTCGCGAAGTGTCGCCGCTACTGAATTGGGGCACGCTGGTCGTGGCCGCGGCCGTCTTCTACTACTTCACGATGTCGATCAGCCTGGGAGTCGGGATGTTCCTCTCGATGCTCGGGCTGCTGTGGCTCGTTTACCTTCTGGAGCAACTGCCCGTGCCACTGTGGATGAGTTGCGTGTCGCTGTTCGTCGTGGCGTGGATCGGTCAGTTCGTCGGCCACGCGGTTGAAGGCAAGCGGCCGTCATTCTTCAAGGATTTGCAGTTCCTGATGATCGGCCCGTTGTGGCTGCTCGCCCATGTATACAAGCGCGCCGGCATTCCCTTCTAGTCTGGCGGAATAACTTCGGGGAATGATGGCCAAAGTCGGTCGCGCAACCGACTTACGACCGCTGCCCGCTCCGCGCCTCGCACCGACAATTGCGCACGAAGTCGGTGTAATTCCTATTGGCGTCCTGCATCCGGGAACCGTTCACCCGCGAATTGTCGTTATCGAAAAGAGCCCTGACGCGGATTCGTGATTTTCCGGAATCAATGACTTTCGCGGCAGCGGATTTTTCTGTCGCCGCAGCGTCGGTAACGTAACCCCCAGTCTGATAAAGAGGAGTCGCTTCGTGTCGTCGCGCCACACGCCCCGGGATCGTCGCAGCACACGCTGGATCGCAGCGCTTGCGGTGCTGGGCCTCTGGGCGAGCGCTGGGTCGGAATTTGCCGCCGCGCAGACACCCGATCTGGACAGCCTCATCGAGCGCGCATCCTCAGATCGGCCGGCAATCGATGGCGGTCGCGGTTGGTCGCTCGCCATCGACAACGATCTGTTCGCGCCGGCTCAGAACGATCGCGACTACACCGGCGGTCTCGGCATCACCGTGAGTGGCGCGCAGACGGCGGACTACTGGTGGTCGCTTGATCCGCTGCTCGGCGTAGTCGATCACTTATTGCTGGCGCGCGCCGCCGATCGGAGCGACATGCGAGTACAGCACGCAGTGCAAGTGGGATTGCTCAGCTTTACTCCGCAAGATCTCGGCACCGCAGAGGTGAATTTCGAAGACCGGCCCTACGCCAGTCTGCTGTTCGTCACCGCCGCGCGCCAGCATGTCGCTCCCGATGCGCGCTCGGTGCGCTACAGTGACCTGACGCTCGGAATACTGGGGCTCTCTTTCACGTCAAACCTGCACGATGCGATTCACAAGGCCGCCGGCAGCGATACGCCGCGCGGGTATGGCCACCAGATCTCTTCCGGAGGTGAGCCTACGGCGCGCTACGCGATCGGCGGCTCGACATTGCGCGGCCTGCGGCTGTCACTCGGCAGCGGCCTGCTCGAGACCAAGACCACCTGGGAATTGAGCGCGGGCTATCTCACCGAAGCAAGTTATGCAGCGTCGATGCGCCTGGGTGCGATCAATTCGCCGTGGTGGACGTTCAATCCGGAACGCGTCGATTACATCGCGCGGCCTTCTCCGGTCGCGCACGGACGCGGCAGCGGATTGAGCGAACTGTACGTCTGGGCCGGCGCCAAGCTCAGGCTGCGCGCTTACAACGCGTTCCTGCAGGGCCAGTTCCGCGACAGCGATCATCTGTTTGCGCCGGACGAGATCAACCACGTGATCGGCGAGGTCTGGTTCGGCGTCACTAATCAGTTCCTCGGCGGCACACAGATGAGCTACGCCGTGCGCTATCAGACCGCGGAGATCCGCGATGGTCTCGGGCGTCGCGATCCCGTTTGGGCGGGCGTGACGATCAGTCACAGTTTCTAGCGAACCCTCACCCCTGCCCTCTCCCGCAAGCGGGAGAGGGGGCGGATGTCAGACTCCTCTCCCCGCTTTCGGGGAGACGGTGTGGGTGAGTGGTCCCCTCTTACACATTTTTTATTCGCCCCGCCCCGTTCGCGCATCGCGCTTTTACGCCCTGACGCCGTAGAGTCACCGGAACTTCTCCGCGGAGAACGGCCGTGGCCGATCTGATCTATGTCGGGCTGATTGCCTTGTGCGTCCTGATCGCGCGCGCACTGGTGCATTTCTGCGATCGCATCGTGACGAGGGACACATGAGCGCAGAGGTCATCTGCGGCGCCGTGCTGGCGGTCGCGCTGCTCGGCTACCTGCTGTACGCCCTGTTCAATCCTGAGAAGTTCTGAGGGGTCGTCATGCGCGGCATCGACATTGCCCAGTTCGCCGTCTATCTCGGCCTGCTGCTCGTCTTCACGCCGTTGCTCGGGCGATTCATGGCACGCGTGTATGCGGGCGAGCCGCACGTGCTCGGCCGCTTGCTGGGACCGATCGAGCGGTTGCTGTATCGCGCATGCGGCGTGAATCCGTCGTCGGAGCAAAGCTGGAGCCGCTACGCGCTTGGCCTGCTGGCATTCAATGCCGCGGGAATCCTGCTGCTGTACGCGACCCTGCGCCTGCAACACCTGCTGCCGCTCAATCCGATGCACTTCGGCCCCATGTCGCCGCATCTGGCGTTCAACACCGCGATCAGTTTCGTCACCAATACCAACTGGCAGTCCTATGGTGGCGAAACCACGCTCTCCTATTTCTCGCAGATGGCCGGCTTGACCGTGCAGAACTTCGTGAGCGCCGCGACCGGAATGGCGGTGGCGGTTGCCCTGGCACGCGGCTTGGCGCGTCAAAGCACCAGCACCGTCGGTAACTTCTTCGTCGACACGACGCGCTCGGTGCTCTACATCCTGTTGCCGATCGCGACTATCGGTGCGCTGCTGCTCGCCTGGCAGGGTGTGCCGCAAAACTTCGATTCCTATGTTTCGGTACAGACCATCGAGGGCGCTCCACAGACGCTGGCGCAAGGCCCGGCGGCGGCGCAGATTTCGATCAAGCAGCTCGGCACCAACGGCGGGGGATTTTTCAACGCCAACTCCGCTCATCCGTACGAGAACCCGACACCGCTCAGCAATCTGATCGAGGTGTTTTTCATTCTCCTGATCCCGGCGGCGCTGGTGTACACGTTCGGCGTGATGGTGCGCGACCGGCGCCAGGGTTGGGCGCTGTGGGCGGTGATGGCGATCCTGCTGGTCGGTGGCCTGGCAATCTGCTACTCGTCAGAGATGGCGGGCAATCCGCTGCTTACCGCGCTCGGCGTGGACGCATCGTCCGGAAATCTCGAGGGCAAGGAGGTCCGGTTCGGCGTCTCCGGCTCGACGCTGTGGGCAACCGCCACGACGGCCGCGTCCAACGGCTCGGTCAACGCCATGCACGGCAGCTTTACGCCGCTCGGCGGCTTCGTGCCGCTGTTCAAGATCATGCTGGGTGAGATCATTTTCGGCGGGGTCGGCTCGGGCCTGTACGGCATGATCATGTACGTCGTGCTCGCCGTGTTCATTGCCGGCCTGATGGTCGGGCGCACGCCCGAGTACCTCGGCAAGAAGATCGATGCGCGCGAGGTGCTGCTGTGCATGCTGGCGCTTCTGATCATTCCTCTGGGGATGATCGTGCTCCCTGCGATCGGCGCCGTACTGCCAGTCAGCGTGAGCTCGATCCAGGATAAGGGCCCGCACGGCTTCACCGAGCTGCTGTACGCATACGTATCGGCCACCGGCAACAACGGCTCCGCCTTCGCGGGATTCAACGCCAACACGCCCTATCACAACACGCTGCTCGGCGTCGCCATGTTCTTCGGCCGCTTCGCCATGTTGATCCCGATGCTCGCCGTTGCCGGCAGCATGGCGACGAAGAAGGCGGCGCCTGCATCCAGCGGCACATTTCCGACGCACGGGGTGCTGTTCGTGATCCTGTTGATCTCGGTGATCTTCATCATCGGCGGCCTGACGTTCTTCCCGGCACTGGTGCTCGGACCGATCGCCGAGCATCTCGCCATGCACGCGGGCCAGACCTTCTAAGAATTCGCCATGTCAGCACGCCAGGCAGCTCTGCCGCTCTTCGAATCCCACCTCGTCAAGGCCGCGATCGGCGCCAGCTTGCGCAAGCTCGATCCCCGCATACTGGTCCGCAACCCGGTGATGTTCGTGGTCGGTGTGGCAGCCGCGTTCGTCACCGCGCTGTGGATTCGGGATGTGGTGGCGGGCGCTGCGGGCACGGCCATCGTCGGTCAGGTCACGCTCTGGCTCTGGTTCACCGTGCTGTTCGCAAACTTTGCGGAAGCCCTGGCCGAGGGTCGCGGCAAAGCGCGCGCCGACAGCCTGCGACGCACCCAGACTGATACACCGGCCAAGCTCCTCGACGATCCCGACACGCGCCGGGTCCGGTCGGTGTCAGCACGCAGCCTCAAGCGCGATGACGTGGTGCTGGTCGAGGCCGGCGACACGATCCCGAATGACGGCGAGGTCATCGAGGGCATCGCCTCGGTCAACGAATCGGCGATCACCGGCGAATCCGCGCCGGTCATCCGCGAGAGTGGCGGCGATCGCTCCGGCGTGACCGGCGGTACGCGCGTGGTGTCGGACTGGATCAAGGTCCGCATCACAGCGAGCCCCGGCGAATCGTTTCTGGATCGCATGATCGCGATGGTGGAGGGCGCCATCCGTCAGAAGACCCCCAACGAGATTGCGATTCACATCCTTCTCGTCGGGCTCACGATCGTGTTTCTGCTGGTGGTCGCGGGTCTCGAGTTCTTCGCGTTCTTCTCCGGCGCCCCGATCCCGGTGTTGTTCCTCGTCGCCCTGCTGGTGACGTTGATTCCGACCACGATCGGCGGGCTTCTGTCCGCGATCGGCATCGCCGGAATGGATCGGCTGGTGCAGGCGAACGTGATCGCCAAGTCGGGTCGCGCGGTGGAAGCGGCGGGCGATGTCGACACGCTGCTGCTCGACAAGACGGGGACGATCACGCTCGGCAATCGCATGGCGAGCGAGTTCATTCCGGCTGATGGCGCAAACGAGGCCGAGCTCGCGAATGCCGCGATGCTGGCCTCAATCGGCGATGACACTCCCGAAGGCAAGTCGATCGTTGCGCTCGCCGTGCAACGCCATCGGCTCACCGCGTCACACCCGCGTGATGCCACGGTCATCCGTTTCACCGCCGAGACGCGCATGAGTGGCATCGACCTGCCGGAAGGCCCGATTCGCAAGGGTGCATCGGACGCACTGCTCAACTACGTGCGCGGCCAGGGTGCGCCGGGTATCCCTGCGGACGTCTCTACCCAGATCGATCGCGTCGCTCGCAGCGGCGGAACCCCCCTCGTGGTCGCGCGAGCCGGAAGAGTGCTCGGTGTCGTGCATCTCAAGGACATCGTCAAGCCCGACATCAAGGAACGTTTTTCGCGCATGCGGGCGATGGGGATTCGCACGGTGATGATCACCGGCGATAACCCGCTGACGGCAGCCGCGATCGCCGCGGAGGCCGGTGTGGATGACTTCATCGCCGAGGCGACGCCGGAAAAGAAGCTCGAGTTCATCCGCAACGAGCAAGCCAAGGGACACATGGTCGCGATGTGCGGCGATGGCACCAACGACGCGCCGGCCCTGGCGCAATCCGATGTCGGCGTCACGATGAACGACGGCACCGCCGCGGCCAAGGAAGCAGGCAATCTCATCGACCTCGACAGCAACCCGACCAAGCTCATGGAAGTCGTGATGATCGGCAAGCAGTTGCTCATCAGCCGCGGTGCCTTGACGACGTTTTCGATTGCCAATGACGTCGCCAAGTATTTCGCGATCCTGCCGGCGGTCTTTGCCGCCGCGTATCCGCAGCTCGACGCACTCAACGTCATGGGACTCGCGAGCCCCGACAGCGCCGTGCTCTCGGCCGTGATCTTCAACGCGCTGATCATCATCGCCCTGGTGCCGCTCGCCATCCGCGGCGTGCGCTACCGCGTCGCGCGCGCATCCGCGCTCCTCGGCCGCAACATGCTGTTGTATGGACTCGGCGGCCTGGTGGGGCCGTTCCTCGGCATCAAGGTGATCGACATCGGCGTCAGCGCCTTAGGGCTAGCCTGAAGGGGAATCGCATGTTCGCCCAGCTTCGTCCCGCGCTCGTGCTGCTCCTGTTGATGACCGTCATCACCGGCGCGCTCTATCCACTCGCCATCACCGGACTCGTGGGGTGGTGGTGGCCCGACGCGGCACATGGAAGCCTGGTGGAGCGGAACGGCGTGGTCGTCGGCTCAAGCCTCATCGGCCAATCGTTTGCCGGCCCGGCGTATTTCCATCCTCGTCCGTCAGCCGCCGGATCCGGCTACGACGCGGGCGCGAGCAGCGGCAGCAATCTGGGGCCGACCAGCCAAGTGCTCGTGGCTGCCGTGCGCGAGCGCGTCACCGCAGCTCGATCCGACGGCGGCAGGGGCAAGGTGCCTGCCGATCTCGTCACGGCATCAGGCAGTGGCCTCGATCCACATCTTTCGCCCGCTGCCATCGAGTGGCAGCTCGGCCGCGTGGCGCGCGCCCGGCAGATTCAGGAAGCCGACCTGCGAGCGCTCGTGGCCAATCACACAGAGGGACGCACGCTCATCCTGTTCGGAGAACCGAGGATCAACGTCCTAGAGCTCAACCTGGCGATTGACGAGCGATTTCCGCTGAATCGCTGATTTCTCGAGCCTGTTCGGACTGCGCCACGACGGCAATCGGCGTCCGGATTACTCGGAAGGGCTCTTCGCGGTAGCCTTGTAGAATGAATGACGAGCGCCCATCGCCGGACGCGCTGCTGACCGAAGCCCGCCGCGAGGGTCGCGGGCGCCTCAAGATCTTTCTCGGCGCCTCCCCGGGCGTCGGCAAGACCTACGAAATGCTCACCGCCGCCCGCCGCCGCCTGGCAGAAGGCGTGGATGTCGTCGTGGGAATCGTGGAAACGCACGGGCGCGCGGAAACGCAGGCCTTGCTCGAAGGCCTCCCGACGATTGCGCGCCGCCGCGTCAGCTATCGTGGCCGCGACTTCGAGGAGCTGGATCTCGATGCGCTGCTCGCGCGCAAGCCAAAGCTCGCACTCGTCGATGAACTCGCCCACACCAATGTTCCGGGCGCTCGCCACGAGAAGCGCTACCAGGACGTCGACGAGCTGCTGAGCGCGGGGATCGACGTACTCACCACACTCAATGTTCAGCACATCGAGAGTCTCAACGACCTGGTGGAGCGCATCACCGGCGTAAAGGTGCGGGAGCGCCTGCCGGACAAGGTGCTCGAGACGGCCGACGAGATCGAGCTCATCGATCTGCCGCCCGAGGAGCTGACCAAGCGGCTCCGCGAGGGCAAGGTGTACGTGCCGGAGGACGCACAGCGGGCCATGCAGAATTTCTTCACGCGCGGCAACCTCCTCGTGCTGCGCGAGCTGGCGATGCGCATGGCGGTCGAGCGCGTCGATGCGGATCTGCAGAACTACATGCGTGCGCGCGCCATCGAAGGGCCATGGCCCGCGCGCGAACGAATCCTGGTGTGTATCGGCGCCAATCACGATGCCGAGAGCCTGGTAAGGTTGGGCAAGCGGATCGCCGAGCGCCGCCAGTTTCCGTGGGTGGTGCTGCACGTGCAGCGAGCGCGGCCAGAAGAGATGAGCGCCGAGGCACGCGAATTGCTCCAGCAGGCGCTGGCACTTGCCGAGCAGCTCGGCGCGCTGGCGGTAACCATCCCTGGCGGCGGGCTTGCGAGCGAGGTGCTCGAATACGCCGCCAACCACAACGTGACTGAGATCGTCGTTGGACGCTCGCGGCGCCGGCTGGCGCGCCTGCGCGTCCGCCCGAGCTTGGCGCAGGCACTGATCGCCCGCGGTCGCGACTTCGAGATCACGGTCGCGAATCAGACCGAAAGCGAGGAATCACACGGCGAGGCCGCGCCAGAACGCTCGGTATTTGCGCACACGCCAAATCGCGCGTGGATCGAGGCCATCGCAATGGTTGCAATTGCGGCAGCCGTTGCCGCAGTCCTCGATCGCTACCTGCCGGCAGCCGAACTGTCGGTCGTGTTCCTGTTTGCGGTGCTGATCGCCGCCGTACGTCACGGTCTCGGCCCCGGTCTGCTGGCCGCCGGCCTTGCTTCCCTCGGCTTCAATTTTCTGTTCACGGAACCGCGCTATACGCTCTTCGTGGAGCATTACAGCGATCTGCTGTCGATCGTCTTTTTTCTCCTGGTCTCGGTGATCGGCGGCAATCTCGCAGCGCGACTGCGCAGCCAGATGCAGCTGACCCGCGCGGGCGCAGAACAGACCGCCCTGCTCTATGACTTCAGCCGCCGCATCGCCGGCGCGGTCAACCACGAGGATCTTCTGCGCTCGACCTGCCGGTACCTCACCGACACGCTGGGCTTCGAATCGGTTGCGATCCGTGCGCACGCCGAAGGGGGATTGGGCGAGGCAATCGGTATCGGCGAGCCGCCGGCGCTGATCGACATCGATAGCGCCGCAGCGGAATGGAGCGCCACTAACGGTGAGCCCGCGGGTTCCGGAACGGGAACGCTGCCGGCATCCTGGTGGTTGTTCGTGCCGCTTGCCACGTCGAAACGTCCACTCGGAGTCCTGGGTCTCAACCTCGGCGCGCGCAAGGCCAAGCTCACCCCCGAGCAGCGGCGGCTCCTGTTTGCGATGCGCGATCAGACGGCGGTGGCGCTCGAACGCATGGTGTTTGCGGACGAAGTGAAACGAACTCAACTAGTGTCGGAGACCGATAGGCTGCGTTCGGCGCTGCTGTCGTCGGTCTCCCATGATCTACGCACACCGCTCGCATCGATCATCGGCTCGGCGACGAGCCTGCAGCAGCCCGGCGAGAAGTTGCCGGCCGAGGGACGCCGCGAACTCCTGGACACGATCCTCGAGGAAGCCGAACGACTCAATCGCTTCGTTCAGAACCTGCTCGACATGACGCGGCTGGGGTACGGCGCGCTCGCGGCCCACAGCGACTGGGTCGATCTGCGGGAGATCATCGGCCGCGCTCGCGCGCGGCTCGAGCAACCACTGCGCGACCATCGCATCGAGGTCGACATTGCGCCGGAAATAGCGCTGATTTATGCCGACGCGACGCTGCTCGAGCAGGTGATGGTCAATCTGCTCGACAACGCCGCCAAGTTTTCGTCCGCCGGATCAGAGGTGACCATCGCTGCAAGCGTGGCGGCGCGCCAGGTGCTGATCGAGGTCACCGATGAAGGCCCGGGAATTCCCTTGGGCGAACGCGAGCGCGTGTTCGACATGTTCTACCGCGTACGCGACCGCGATCAACGCCGCCCCGGGACCGGGCTGGGGCTTGCGATCTGCAAGGGATTCGTCGAGGCGATGGGCGGGACCATTGCGGTGCGTGGTGGGCGCGATAGCCGCGGCACGCGGATCGTGATCGCGCTGCCGCGGCGCGAGCCGCCCGCCAATCGGGTGA
>Ga0184637_10001552_pt1 | contig 15428 bp, 12 predicted proteins | sample PLM3_127_b2_FD_133143 | JGI IMG/M metagenome (GOLD analysis project Ga0184637, IMG submission 133143) | Groundwater sediment microbial communities from an aquifer in East River, Colorado, USA - PLM3_127_b2 | ecosystem: Environmental > Terrestrial > Soil > Riparian zone | place: USA: East River...
AGAGGCCACGGATGGACGGGGTTTCGACGCGGTGATCGAGGCGGCTGGCGCCCCATCGGCAATGGCCCTGGCGATCGAGCTCGCGGCGCATTCCGGGCGGATCGCGTTTGCGGGCATCAACGTCGGCTCGACGCCTCCAGCGTCCCTCGGGCTGATCCAGTCCAAAGCGCTCCAGATCCGTGGCCTGATCGGCTCGGTCGGCGTCTGGCCACAGACGATCCGGTTCATGGCCAGTGGAGCGGTGGACCCGTCCAGGATCGTCACCGCATCGTTCCCCCTGTCGGCAGCAACTGACGCGCTCGCCGCCGCGCGGGACACGCACGCGAACATCAAGGTCCACATCCGGACAGCGCCGTGAGGCGGCCACCTACCACGGGAGGTCCGACATCCGGATCCCGGAAGTCGAAGACCCGGGTACACCCGGGATGGGAGAGGTCATCGTGCGGCGTTCGCTGAGCCGCAATCGGCGGCGATGGCAACGATCCATTCTCGGACAGCTCGTTGTCTCGGGAGCTGGCGTTTGGTGCGGAGGCTGCGAGTGGTGTCAGCGGACAGGACGAACCTGTGCGCCGAATACCGAACGCTGGGCGTACACTCGCCTCGGGCTCTTGCCGTAGCAGAACGGATCGTGGGGATGGAACGCAACCACGGGATGGACCCCCGGATCGCCGAGCGGCTTAAGCGAAGGTGGCCGGACATACGGCCCGAGGATCGCGCCGCGGTGGACGCGGTCCTCGAGCGCGGAATTCTGGGAGGTGTCGGCGCCCCGGAATCGACCGCCCTGGAAGCCGAATGGGCCGCGTACGTCGGACGATCCGAGGCGCTCCTCTTCAACTCCGGGACGGCGGCGATCCACGCCGCGCTGTACGCCGTCGGAGTCGGGCCAGGCGATGAGGTCATCACGACCGCGTACACGTTCTCCGGGACGTACCAGCCGATCCTCCACCAGCTTGGAATTCCCGTCTTCGTTGATATCGATCCCAGGACCTACAACCTCGATGTGCGGCAGATCGAAGCGAAGATCAGCGACCGAACCCGGGTGATCATTCCCGTCCATATCCACGGGCTACCTTGCGACATGGATGAGATCCTCGACATCGCCAAGCGTCACGGGTTGTTTGTCGTCGAGGACGCGTGTCAAGCGCACGGCGCCACGTACCGCGATCGCCAAGTCGGAACGTTCGGTGCGGTCGGCTGCTACAGCCTCAACTGGAACAAGATCCTCCAGGGCGGTGAAGGTGGCCTGCTGGTCGCCGACGACCCCGAGATCCTCCATCGAGCTCGGCGGTTGAGGACGTTCGGCGAGGACATTCCCGAGCTCGCTCGTCTCACCGGCTGGAACTTCAGGCCCTACACGGTCCACTCCGTCGGCTGGAATTATCGGCATCAGGAGATGCCTGCCGCCCTGGTCCGCTCGCAGCTTCGACGGCTGCCCGAATATATCGCGACCGGGCAGCGCAATGCCGCCTACCTCACTGACCGATTGTCGGCCATGCCCGGGATCACTCCGCCATATGTGCCCGCCGATCGAACGTCGACATACTACCTGTACCGCGTGCGCTTGAACCCGGCGGAGGTCGGCCAGGGGCATATCGCACCGACCGCGTTCCGAGATGCCGTCGGCAAGGCGCTCTTGGCCGCCGGTGTCGGCGTCGAGTTGTGGCATACCGAGCCTGCACCGTTTTTCCCGGTTTTCCAGGAGCGCACCGGCTTTGGAGGTGGCTTCCCCTGGACTCAGCCTCCAGCAAGCCGCGACGTCACGTACGACCCAGCCGATTTCGCCGAGACGAAGGCCCTCCTCGATTCGTCCCTCGTGATCTGCGACATGAGTCACCCAATCTTCGTTCAGCCGATCGAGCTGATGGAGTACTACGCTGACGCGATCGGCCGGATTCTCGCGGATCCGGAATCCATTCTGGCCGGCGCCGAAACCGACGCTCGGACTCCGATTCAGGTCTGAAGGTTCACAGTCAGTTCCCGAGAAGCCGGGCCATGAACGCCGCGGCGTTTTCGACGCCTTCCCGGGGCGAGACGCTGGCATCCTCGTTCTCGATCGAGAGCACATCGTTGTAGCCGACCGATGGATCGCCGTTCGCCCCAATAGTCGGCCCGAGCGCCTCACGCATTCGCTGCAAGGTCGGAACGTTGTAGACGAGGTGCGGTGGATGGAGCTCGAACGCGATCCGTTGGATGCCGGGGGCGACAGCACCGTCAGCCAGGTCCCGCCAGAGTTCGATCGCTGCCAACCACTGACGAACGAGTGCTGCCTAACCGAATCGGTGCACAGACCGAGTTCTACGGGACACCTCACGACCGTCAGGCACGGGATGAACGGAACGGACCATCCGACCCTCTACCGGTTCGGTCCGTCAGGTCCGCCGGGCGTGATGACCACCTTCGTTGCCGCGCCGGAGCGCAGCAGATCCAGGCCGTCTGCCAGGCGGTCGAGCGGCAGGACGTGCGTCACGATCGGAGCCAATGGCAGCGACCCGCTCTCGACCAATCGGATCGCGGGCGGGAACGTGAACGCGGTCACGTAGGAGCCGAACACGGACAACGACCGCTCGGTGATCGTGTATTGGTGGATCGCCGGGTGGGCAGTCAAGTTCTGGCCGAACAGCACGATCCGGCCACCCAATGCGGCGTGGTCGAGGGCCGTCGCGAACTGGCTGCCGACGGCGTCGACCAGGACGTCGGCGCCGGCGGGCAGGAGCTCGGCCCTGCGATCCGGCAGCTCGTCCGGCGCGACGACCGCGTCGGCCCCGACCGCGGTCGCGACCTTCGCCCGGCCGGCCTGGGGCTCGACGACGACGATCGGGCCCGCACCGGCCGCCTTGAACATGGCCAGGAACAGGCAGCCGATCGCCCCTGCGCCGAAGATGATCGCGGACTCGCCGGGCCGCGGATTCACCTTGTTGACGCCATTGATGACGCAGGCGAGCGGCTCGATGAGGGCGGCCGTCGCGGTGGGTGGAATCTCGGACAGCGGAAAAACCGAGCTCGCCGGTGCCTTGGTGAGGCGGGCCAGGGCACCGTCGCGGAAGATGCCAAGCGCCCGGACGTCCTCGCAGTTCGCCGGTCGCCCGGCGCGGCAGAAGCGGCAGACTCCGCACTTGGGGTCCGGATCGACCACGACCCGCTGGCCGACCGACAGGCCGCTCGCCCGCGCTGCCGGCCCGAGGCTCGCGACGTGGCCGATGAACTCATGACCCATGACGACGCCCCGATCGGCCGGATGGCCGGGTGGCACGTTCAGGATCTGGAGATCCGTCCCGCAGATACCGCAGGCCTCGACCTCGACGACGACCTCGTCGGCGGCGTCCACCATCGGCTCTGGGACGTCTTGGAGACGAACGACGCCCTCGCCCTGGAAGACGGCCGCGCGCATCAGGCTCGTACCGGACCCCGCCGTCGTCCCGGCAGTCGGCGAGCCCGCCCCAGGATCAGGGAGGCGATGCCGAAGGTGAGCAGGGTGGCCACCAGCATGATCGTGGCCACGGCATTGACCTCCGGGGTGACCCCGAACTTGATCCGCGTGTAGATGTATGTCGGTAACGTCGACTGCGCACCGACCGTGAACCAGGTGATGACGAACTCGTCGATCGACAGGGTCACGCTGATCAGGGCGCCGGCCAGGATCGCCGGCGCGATGAGCGGCAGGACGATATGGCGGATGGCCTGCCGGGGCGACGCTCCGAGATCCGCCGCCGCCCACTCGAGTGCCCGGTCGACGCCCTGCAATCGGCTGGCCACGATCAGGACGACGAACGGCACGGTGACCACGAGCTGGCCCGCGATCACGGTGCCGAGGGAGAGGGGCAGGTCGGCGGCGCGCGCGAAGTAGATCAGTAGCGAGACGCCGATCAGGACCCCGGGCACCATGATCGGCAGGGTGAAGGCGATCCGGGTGGCGTTCGGATAGCGGATCCCGCCGCGCACGAGGACGAAGGCCGCCATCGTTCCGATGGCCGTGGCCAGGATCGCGACGACCACGGCGACGGTGATCGAGTTCCCCACCGCTCCGAGGAGGACGCGATTGTCCAGCAGCACGTCGTACCAATGGAGGGTGAAACCCGTGATCGGGAGGCCGGGTGTCCGCGACTCGTCGAACGAGAAGACGACCATGAACATGATCGGCAGATACAGGAAGACCATCAGTGCGCCGAACCACAGCCGGAGGCTCCAACGCACGGCGCCGGCATAGCGGCTGACAGGCATCGTCTCGAGTGGATCGACCCGGCTAGGCACGGGCGACGACGTCCTCGACCCGCAGGTAGCGGCGGAAGACGACCAGGAGCAGGATGACGAATGCCGCGATCATGAAGCCGACGGCCGCGCCCTCGGGGATGAGGGCGTTCTTGAAGAAGTTGGCGAGGAGGTTGGCGATCAGAAGGCCCTGCGCACCGCCGACCATCGACGGCGTCAGGAACTCGCCGAGGATCGGGATGAACACGAAGATGCAGGCGGTGATGATGCCCGGCCGGATCTGCGGCAGCAGGATATGTCGGAAGGCCTGGATCGGGCGCGCGCCCAGGTCCTGGGCGGCCGTCAGCTGGGTGAAGTCGAAGCGGTCGAGGGATGCGTAGAGGACCAGCGCGGCGAACGGGACATAGACGTAGACGAGGACGATGAACGTGCCGACGTCGTTGTAGACGAACAATCGCGACGGCTCCGAGATCAGCCCCAGCGCCATGAGCACCTCGTTGAGGGCGCCGTGCTCGCCGAGGATCGCCTGCCACGAATAGACGCGCAGCAGGTAGCTCGTCCAGAAGGGGACGATGATCACGAGAAGGGCCAACCGCGCCCAACGGCGAGAGACATAACGGGCGAGGAAGTACGCGACGGCGAAAGCTCCCACCAGGCAGGCGAGCGTCACGCCGGCGCCCATGATCATGGTCTTGGCCAGGGTCCGGACGTAGGTCGGGTTGTCGAAGAAGTTCGCGTAGTTCTCGAGACTCCAGACCGGCACGACGTCGAGGTTCTCGTCCGTCGACCAGAACGAGAACACGAGCATCAACGCCAGCGGTACGAAGAACAGGCCGACCAGGATCAACCCGGCCGGCAGGAATGGGGCGAGCTGTCGCAGTCTGGCCGCTCGCCCGCCACTGACCGACGTCGGCGGGGCCACCGCGGCCCCGCCGACGATCTCGGTTGCCATCGTCCTTGACGAGGCTCCGAAAGCCCGCGACTAGGCTCCGAAGACCTCGTTGAAGAGCTGGATCGACTTCGCCGTCGACGTACCGGGGCCCTTCAGGGTCGTCGCGGCAAGAACTTCCTCCGACTTGTTGTACAGATAGCGGTCGGCCCGCTCCTGCTCGCCCTGGTTGACAAGGACCTTGTAGGCCGCCTCGTTGAAGAGCGGCCGCCCGTGCTCGATGAAGTTGGCGGCGATGTACTCGGCCACGTTGGCCTTCTCGAGATACGGACGAATAAGGGCCTTGTTGGCGCCCTCCTTGACGGTCATCTCGGCGTCCATCCAGCCGACCGTTCCCTCCTTCGGGATGAAGCCCTTGATCTCCGGTCCGCCGCCGTCCTTGACCCGGTCCTCGTTGCCGAGGTTGCCGGTGATCAGATATGCCTCCTCGCTGATCATCACATTGACGCTGTCGGTGGCCTGTTGCGCGAACTTCAGGACGTTGGGCTTGAGCTTCTCGAGGTATCCCTTGACCGTGGCGAGCTGGTCGTCGGTCATGTTGTACACGTCGTCGAAGCCCGCCGCCTTGCCCATGTCAGCGACGATCTCCTCGGGCTGGTTCTCGACGACGACGCGGCCCTTGTACTTCGGGTCGAGCAGCACCTGCCAGGAATCAGGGGCCGGGTCGACGAACTTCGGGTTGTAGTAGATGCTGATCGGCGACCAGCCGAACGGGTAGCCGAGGTAGCCCTCCGGCGTCGTCCAGATGTCGAATTGCCTGGCGAACGGGTAGAGCTGCGAGGCGACCTTGAGCTCGTTGATGTCGAACGGCTCGATGAGCCCTTCCTTGTGATAGGCGTCGCGCAGCCACAGGGCATCGCCCGACATCATGTCGAGCTGACCCTTGACCTCCTTGAGCTTGGCGAATCCCTCGGCGTTGCCGGACAGCTCGCTGATGTTGGCGAAGATCTTGTCAGAATCTTCGATCGCCTTGAGCTGGTCGGGCATGTAGTGGTCGCCCCAGGTCATCCAGTTGAAGGTGCCACCCTGTCCGCCGACCAGGTTGCAGGCAGCGGTTACACCGCCGAACGATACGGCCACCCCGACGGCACCTGACGCCTGCAGGAACCTGCGACGCGTGTAGGTCTGGTCGAAAACGGTCATCCCCTTCATCCTCCTCTTGCTTCCTCGCCCGGTTCAGCTTCGTCGCCGGCGGCGACGACCGTCGACTCGCGCGGATCCCACCATACCTGCACCTCTCGATCGACCATCTCCTCCTCGACAGCACGCTCGTCCGACTCGCCGTGGAAGCGGAGGGAGACGAGGACCCCGGCGTCGGTCTGGACCGTGATCCTCGTGTGGTTTCCCATGAATGCGACGTTCGTGGCCCGACCGGCGATGATCGCGGCCGGTGCCGGTCCCGAAGGCGCGGTGCGGCCGACGGCCACCGACTCGGGCCGAACCATCAGGGCGACGCGTCCGTTCGGCGTCGCGGTCTTGGTCCCCGACGGGACCGGCAATACCGTCCCGTTGCGCAACCGAAATGCCGGTCCGTCACCGCCGTTCGTCAGGTCGCCATCGAGGAAGTTCGACTCGCCGATGAAGTCGGCCACGAACCGATCGACCGGCCGCAGATAGATCTCGCGCGGCGTCCCGATCTGGCGCACCTGACCACCGGCCATGACGGCGATCCGCGTCGCCATCGACAGCGCCTCCTCCTGGTCGTGGGTGACGAACACGAATGTCGTCCCAACCTGCCGATGGATGCGCGACAGCTCGACCTGCATCTGCTTGCGCAGCTTGAGGTCGAGAGCGCCGAGTGGCTCGTCGAGCAGTAGCACCGCCGGGCGCTTGGCGAGCGCCCGAGCCAGTGCGACACGCTGGGCCTGTCCACCCGAAAGCTGGGCGGGATAACGATCCCCATACCCGGCCAGGTCGACGAGCTCGAGGTACTCGTCGACCCTCCGACCGACTTCGCCGGTCGGAAGCCCCTCCATCCGCAGCCCGAAGGCGACGTTCTCGGCGACGGTCATGTGCGGGAAGAGCGCGTAGTTCTGGAAGACCGTGTTGACGTTGCGATGGTGGGGCGGCAGGTCATTGACGCGTCGGCCCTCGATCCGGAGCTCGCCCGCCGTGAGCGGGACGAATCCGCCGATGAGGTTGAGCGTCGTCGTCTTGCCGCAGCCCGACGGGCCAAGCAGGCAGAAGAACTCGCCGTCCTCGATCCGGAGCGACACGCCATCGAGAGCGACTGCCTCGCCGTACCGCTTCGTCACATCGACGAGCTCGATGGCCGGCGCCGTGCGATCCTCGCTCATCACGCCCGCCCCTGTGCCGCCCCGACGTCCGCCTCGGGCGTTCGGCGAAGGCCGGTCACGACCTCGCGTGGCGGCGTGCTCTCGCCGACGATGAGTCGGACCGGCATGACCTCCGATGGCGGCATCGATCCATCTCGTGCGGACGCGACAAGCATCTCGACAGCGCGGCGCCCGAGCCCCACGGACGGCACGGCCACGGTTGTCAGGCGAGGGCGCGATCGGCCGGACAGCGCGATCCCGTCGAAACCGACGACGGCAACGTCGGCCGGGACGTCAAGGGGCGTCAAACGCAGGGCGTCCATCAGGGCGAGGGCAAGCTTGTCGTCGAAGCAGATGACGGCATCCGGACGATCGCCGGCAAGCGCATCGGCCACCGTGGACGGATCGCGCCAGCCAGCCAGGCCAGCATCATAGACGCGCATCGGTGCACCCACGAGATCGTCGAGCGTCCTGGCCGCCGCGGAGCGGCGCAGGAGGTCCGACGCGCCTCCGCCCGCGCCGACGTACGCCATCCGCCGGTAGCCCCGCTCGACGAGGTGTCTGATCGTCGCCGCCACGCCGGCGGCATCATCGCTCCGCAGGACCCCGCGGTCGGGTGGGCCGCCGCCGTCGGCGAGACCCGGGTACTCGGGTTGGACGAAGACGACTCGCTCTTTCGGCACTCGCGCGTAAACCTCGGCCGGATCGCTGACACACGAGGCGAGGACGATGCCGTCGGCGCGATGCTCGATGAACGCGCGGAGCGCCCGTTGCTCTCGCGCCGGGTCGTGGAGGCCGGTCATGATGAACACGGCGTAGCCCTGTCCGGCGGCCGCCTCCTCGAAGCCGGCGGCCACCTGGCCGTGAACCGGGTCGGCAAGGTCGTCGAGCAGGAGCCCCAGGATGTGCGTCCGCTGCGCGCGCAAGCTGCGCGCCGCGGCGTTGGGCACGTAGCCGAGGCTGGCGGCGGCGGCTCGAACTGCGGCGCGCGTCGCTTCGCCGATCCGCGGGTCGTCCTTGAGGGCACGAGACGCCGTTGCTTCCGACGTCCCCACGGCGCGCGCGACGTCGGCCAGCACGACCCGTCGCTCCGGCGGCCAGCGCATCCGCCCGACCCTCTATGCGCCCACAAGCGGCGCGGCGACGTCGCGGAACTGCTCTGCGCAGCGGCGCGCGGCCTCGGCGTCGTCAGTGACGCGCAGTCCGAACGGCGCGAGGTTCGGGTCGACGATCCCGATCCCGATGCTCATCGAGCGGGCCAGCAGTGCATCCGTGGCCGGCAGCATACCCGCCCGGTAGCCGGGTCCGCCATCGCCGTGGCATGAGCAGTCGAAGGGGCAGCCGCGACCGGTCGCCGTTCGCCGCTCGAGCAGGTGCTCCATGTGGTTGTAGACGTGCCAGCCGGAATCGGCGAGGGGGATCGCTCCGAGACCGGCCGTGACCCGCTGCGCCATGTCGATCGACGGGAAGGTGACGACGAGATGCGTCGCCAGGTCGCCGTCCGGATCCGGCAGCTCACGGAACTCGATCCCCGGCACATCGCGGATACCCTCGGCGACGATGTCCCGATTCGCGCGCAGGCGGGTCCGGATCAGGTCGAGCCTGCGCAGCTGGGCAAGGAGCACAGCCCCTTCCAGCTCCGTCATCCGGAAGTTCAGTCCGAGGAACGGGCGCTTGCCGACCTCGAGGCCGAGCCGGTACGGGCTGTGACCCTGATCGTGCATCGCGAAGCAGCGCCGGTAGAGCGCCTCGTCGTCGGTCACGACCATCCCGCCATCCCCGCAGGTGATCGTCTTGTACTCGTTGAAGCTGTAGGCGCCGATTGCGCCGAAGCCGCCGACCATCCGGCCGCGATAGGTCGCGCCGAACGCCTGGGCGGCGTCCTCAATGAGCGGGATGCCGTGGCGGTCCGCGATTTTCTTGAGCTCCTCGATCCGCGCCGGGTTGCCGAGCATGTGGACGACGACGATGGCCTGCGTGCGCGGGCCGATACGTGCCTCAACGTCGGAGGGATCGAGGTTAAGGGTTCGGTCGATCTCGGCCAGCACGGGCACCGCACGGGCGTAGACGATCGACGAGATCGAGGCGACGTACGTGAAGCCCGGCACGATGACCTCGTCGCCGGGCCCGATCCCGAGGCCGATGAGGGCCAGCCAAAGTGCACTGCTGCCGGAGTTGGTGGCGAGCGCGTAGCCGACGCCGGCGAGCCGGGCCACCTCGTCCTCGACGCGACGGACCTTGGCCCCGAACGTCGGGTCGTCGTCGCGGCCGAAGCGACTCAGGTGATGCGTGCGGAGCACTTCGGTGACCTCCGCGATCTCCTCATCGCCGATGAGATCGAGCCCCGGTCCTGGCACCGATGCCTCCCGCTCTCGCTCTCGCGACGCGCCCGTCGCATGTGCAATCGGTTGCGCAGGCGCTAGCATACGCCGACGAGCACAGTCAACGGGTTCGGCGCGAGAGGGACCGTCGGATCGCAGGCGCGACGGGGTTAACCCGGGTGGAGGTCGAAGATGGCGCCACGGGTCATGCCGCGAGCAACACCGCTCGCCACGCCCGTCGATCTGCGGCGGCAGCGGAATGCCGGCGACGACGACCTTGCCGCCCGGCTCCATCCCGCCTACCGAATGCCGCTCGGCCGCATCCCCGCCGGCCGGCAGGTCTTTCGCGGGCTGCCGTTCCTGCTTGCCCGTGCGACGGCCAGGCGCCGCTGGCTCATGCTCGACCGGCCGATCGAGGTGGACCTTCGCTCGTACGGACCGGCTAGCCACGTCGTGATCGCTCATTTCTGCGATGCCTGGCGCGGACCGGACGGGCGCCGACCCCCTGACCTGCCCGTCGGCTGGGTGACGCCTGTCGGCCAGGATCTCGCCCGCTACACGCTCGAAGCGGTCACGGGGCGCCACGCCGGCGGACTGGTCCGGCGGCGGTTCGAGATCAACGAGGGCATCATCGGCTGGGGCCAGGGGGCGTTCGTCGCCCGTCCGCACCGACTCGACGAGCCACTCGCGTGGCGTGGTCCGCTCCCGGGCCAGGAGCCGGCACGCTACGCGGCGCCGGGCCAGGCCGGCCTACTGGCGATCCTGCCCGGGACCTGGGGCCCGGCGCAGACCGGCGTGGCCGATCGTGTCCCGAGCCCGACCGACGACATCGCGCTGTGGTTGTACGAGATCGAAGTCCAGAGCGGCTCGACCGGCTTGGCCCGCCTGCGGATGGAGCCGCTTGCCTCGCTCGGCGACGGGGGCGGCGTCGTCATCGCGGCGATCACCCTCTTCCGGGGAACCGACTCGCCGCTCCGCCTCGCGCCGAGGCGAACCCTGCGGATCGAGCGTCTCGTGCCCGCACGAGCCGGCGGCCGTCGACGCCGCAGCGGCCTTCCGTCGGTCGCCATCGACCTCGGCCAGGTCATCCGGGAGCGGGCGGCGCCTGCGCCCATGGAGACCGACGGCTCACCATCCGGTTCGATCGCAGGCTGGGGCAGCGCGCGCACCGGCGCGACGTCCGCGGCCACGCTCGTCGACGTCGCCTTGGCACGCGACGCGACGATCACGCTCGACAAGCAGGACGTTCAGGCACGCCGGCTTCCGGCCGACGGCCGTCGGCGGCGGTACGGCGCGATCACGATCGAACCGCTGCCGCTCCCGACCCGCCGGATCGAGGTCGACGTCGTCGACGCGGCGACCGGCGATCCGATGCCGGCGCGGGTCCATTTCCGAGCCGCCGACGGGCGCTACCTGCCGCCGCTCGGCCACCGCGACGAGGTCAACCCCGGGCTGAACGAAGATGTCGGGGCCGATGTGATCCTCGGCGGCACGACATTCGCCTACGTGCCGGGCCGGTTCCCGATCGAGCTGCCGGCCGGCACGGTCCACGTCGAGGCGGTCCGCGGCTTCGGCTACCGACCGCTGCGGCGGTCTATCGAGGTCGACCGGGCCACCTCACGGCTCGTCCTCGGCCTGGAGCCCGTCGCGGGACCGACCGGCGACGGCTGGGCGGCGGCCGACTGCCACGTCCACTTCATCTCGCCGACGTCGGCCCTCCTCCAGGCTCAGGCCGAGGGGGTGGAGATCGTCAACCTCCTGGCGACCCAGTGGGGCGACCACCACACGAGTGTGACCGACCTGCCCGTCATCGTCGTGCACGACCCGTCCAAGCGACATCTCGTCGTGATGGGTAGCGAGAACCGCCAGAACATGCTCGGCCATATCGGCCTGCTCGGCGCATCCCGTGCGGTCCTGCCGATGGCCAGCGGTGGCTCCCCGGAGGCTCGCCTCGGCGATCCGCTCGGCTGGTTGATGGCCGACTGGGCGGATGCCGTCCGGGCCCAGCGCGGGCTGGCTGTGGCCGTCCACTTCCCGCTGCCCTACGCGGAGGTCGCGGCCGATATTGTCGCCGGCAAGATCGAGGCGGTCGAGATGCAGGCACTCACGCCCGGCGTCGATGGCCCCTCGATCCGCGAGTGGTACCGCTTCCTTAATTGTGGCTTCCGGCTGCCGGTCGTCGGCGGGACGGACAAGATGACGGCCGAGATCCCACTCGGCGCGATCCGGACGTATGCCCGGCTCGAGCCCGGCCGAGAGCTCTCGTTCGAGGCGTGGGCCGACGCCGTCCGGGCCGGCCGGACGTTCGTCTCGTCGGGCCCGTTCGTCGCACTCACCGTCGAAGGCCGCGAGCCCGGTGATGTCGTCCTCCTCGGGACGGACGGCGGAACGGTCGAGGTTAAGGCGACGGCGGCGGCCGCCCTGCCGATCATCGAGGGGCTCGAGCTCGTCCACGATGGAGCGGTCGTCGCGTCGACCACTGCGCCGGCAGGTGCGGATCACCTCGACCTCACCGAGCGGGTCTCCGTCACCCGCGGCGGCTGGCTCGCCGCCCGGGTCACGAGCAGCCGCCTGATCCAGTCGGCCTTCGCCACGGCCATGGGCGCCCATACCTCACCGGTCTACCTCGAGGTGCCTGGGCGACCGCCCTTCGACGCCGCCGACGCGGCCGTCATCGGGACGATCATCGACGGCGCGCGAACCTGGGTGGAGTCGATCGCGACGGTGGCATCGAACGCCGAGCGGAGGCGGCTGGCCGGCTACTTCAAGAGGAATCGTGCCCGGCTCGACGAGATGATCCGCGAACGCGCGAGCGGCGCCTGAGGGAGCTACCGGGTCAGTCGGCCGCGAACTCCTGCGCGACGCCGGCGAGCGCCTCGAGAGTCGCCCGGTCGAACGGAGCCATCCAATCGAACACGACGAGCGACGCGCCCGCGTCAGCCAGAGCGGAGAGTCGGTCGGCCAAGGCTGAGATCGGGCCCGCGTACGGGTTCGCGGCAGCCGCCTGGCGAGCGACGTCTGGCGGCATCCCCTGGCGGGCGAGGATCGCAGCAAGGTCGCGCTGAGCGGCCCGGGCCGTCGAACGTACGAGGGGCGGCGGCTGGCCGATCGTCCGGCGGATCGATGCCGGATCCCGACCGATGGCCTCGCAATGCTCGTCGAGGACGCCGTTGAGGCGGGCGAACTCGGCCGGATCGTCGCCGTCGGCATTCCACCAGTCGGCGGAGCGGGCGACGATCCGCAGCGTCCGCTTCTCGCCCGAGCCGCCGATGACGAGTGGGAGCCTCGACTGGATCGGCGGCGGGTCGTTGACCGCGTCCCGGGCCTCGTACCAGCGGCCTGCCAGCGTCACCCGCTCGCCGTCGAGCAGTCCGCGGCAGATCGCGGCCGCCTCCTCGAGACGGTCGAGGCGCTCCCTGACGCCGGGATAGGGAAACCCGTACATCCGGTGGTCGCGCTCGTGCCAACCGGCGCCGATCCCGAGCAGCGCTCGGCCCTCTGAGGCGTGGTCGAGCGCCGTCGCCATCCGAACAAGGAGACCGGGATTGCGGTAGCCGGCGCCCGAGACGAGACAACCCAACCGGACGCGGGACGTGACACCCGCCCATCCCGCGAGGACGGACCAGCCCTCGAAGATCGGCCCGTCGACCGGGCCTACCACGGACTCCGGGCCGAGGGCAGGGACGAAGTGATCGTTCGCCCATAGCGATTCGAAGCCCAGCCGGTCGATCGTCCGGCCGGCCGCCATGAGATCGGCCCAGGCGACGTGACTCGCCCAGACCTGAAGGCCGATCGCGATTCCCATGACACGTCGATCGTAGCGGGCAGGACCGACCGCTTGTCGATGCTTGCGTGACGCCGCCGGCGACCGCCGTGCCGGATCTTGTCGCACACGACATGGCGAGGCTGCCGAGATGCGCACGTACCGAGATTGCCGGGATTTCGGACGAAGCCTTCCGCACCGAGCTCTCACACGCGCCTCGTCTTCGGGCATTGAAATGAGGGAGACATCCGCGGCAGCGTGTCATTCCGTCCGGTCAAACTGACCCACTACCGATTGTCTTGCGGCCTGTTCGGCGAGGAGGTCGTGCGCTACTATCGAACGTGCAGCAGGAGGAGCACCATGAGGAACAAGTCGCTCACGCTCTTAGGCGTGATCGCGATCGCGCTGGGCGCCTGCCAGGGCGCCACGACGGGCGGCAAGCCCGAGAAGCTCACGATCGCCGCCCTTCAGGGCGATGAGAGCCTTGGCTTGACAGCCATCGCCCCAGCGTACGAGAAGAAGACGGGCATCAAGATCGAGATCGTCGTCAGCCCGTACCCGGATCTGTACGAGAAGCTGGTCACCACCTTCAAGGCAAACGACGCGACGTTCGATCTGGTCATGATCGACGACCCGTGGATGCCCAAGTTCGGGACCGACGGTTCCTTCCAGGAGCTGGGCCAATTCGGCATCACGCGCGATCCCGACATCGCACCGATTGTCTGGGACGTCGGCACGTGGCCGCCGCCCATGGGGGCCGTACCACCCAGCGAAGTGGGCAAGCCTCAGCAGTTGCTCGGCGTGACCGTCGTGGGCAACGTCGAGATGTTCATGTACCGCGGCGACCTGACCGACGCGCCCGCGACCTACGACGATGTCCTGGCGAACGCGAAGGCCCAAGGCAAGCCTGACTTCGCCGGCTACATCATCCGGGGCAAGGCGACCAACCCCGTTGTCGCCGACTTCCTGCCGATCCTCTGGTCGTTCGGCGGGGACGTGTTCGACGAGAACTGGAACGTTGTCCTCGATAGCGAGGCGTCCTTGGCGGCCATCAAGTTCCTCGTCGAGGACCTCAAGGCCGTCGCCCAGGACGATCCTGCCAACACGGACGCGGCGGACCGCTCCCAACTCTTCGCGACCGAACAGGGCTATCAGTCGTCAGTCTGGCCCGGCGAGATCGCGGGCATCGTCAACAACCCCGAGGTCTCCAAGGTGATCGGCAAGGCCGCCTACATCCCGATCCCGGCCGGTCCCTCCGGCAAGGGCATCGGCATGATGGGCAACTGGATGCTGGCGATCCCCAAGGCCTCCAAGAACGGAGCGGCGGCGGCCGACTTCATCAAGTACGCGTTGGAGGCCGAGACCCAGAAGGTCATGGCCGCCAATAAGGGCATCCCGTCCCGCTCGAGCGTCCTCAACGACACCGAGTTGGGCAAGGCGAACCCGTACTTCCCGGTCCTCGCCCAGGCCCTCCAGGTGCCGCCCAACTGGCGCCCACGGACGGACCAGTGGAACGCGGTCGAGTCGATCATCGGCACACACCTGAACGCTGCGCTCGCCGGTCTGGAGACGGCCGACGAAGCGGCGACGAAGGCCTCCGAAGAGATCCGGACTCTCATGAAGGGAGCCGGGTACCCGACCCAGTAATTCAGGCGGGGATGACCCGCATGAGCATTCGGCCGGCCCGCCTCGGTCCCACGGACCGGGGTACGGCCGGTTGTACGTGTTGACGGCGATCGCAGCCCGGCTGCGGATCGGGGGGTTGGCGACGCGGAGCCGGCAGGAGCGCCTGGCCCACCGGATCCTCCTGCCCGTATTCGGGACGGTGGTGGTCGTCGCCACGATCCCGTTCATCCTCGCTGTCATCGAGTCCCTCACGCGCGAGGACCAGGGGTTCGTCGGGCTCGACAACT
>Ga0184637_10001553_pt1 | contig 15417 bp, 15 predicted proteins | sample PLM3_127_b2_FD_133143 | JGI IMG/M metagenome (GOLD analysis project Ga0184637, IMG submission 133143) | Groundwater sediment microbial communities from an aquifer in East River, Colorado, USA - PLM3_127_b2 | ecosystem: Environmental > Terrestrial > Soil > Riparian zone | place: USA: East River...
CGTCGCGCATTCGGTGCAGCGCGGCGTGCAACTGCTGCCGAAGGTGAAGAACATCGTCGCGGTCGCTTCGGGCAAGGGCGGCGTCGGCAAGAGCACGACGGCGGTCAACCTCGCGCTCGCGCTGGCCGCCGAGGGCGCGAGCGTCGGCATTCTGGATGCCGACATCTACGGCCCCAGCCAGCCGACGATGATGGGCATCGAGGGCCGCCCGCAGAGCGCAGACGGCAAGACGATGGAGCCGATGGAGAACTACGGCGTGCAGGTCATGTCGATCGGCTTCCTGGTCGAGGCCGACAGCCCGATGATCTGGCGCGGCCCGATGGCCACGCAGGCGCTCGAGCAGTTGCTGAACCAGACGAACTGGAACGACCTCGACTACCTGATCGTCGACATGCCGCCGGGCACCGGCGACATCCAGCTCACGCTCAGCCAGCGCGTGCCGCTCACCGGCGCGGTGATCGTGACGACGCCGCAGGACATCGCGCTGCTCGACGCGAAGAAGGGCCTGAAGATGTTCGAGAAGGTCGGCGTGCCGATTCTCGGCATCGTCGAGAACATGGCGGTGCACGTGTGCTCGAACTGCGGCCACGCCGAGCACATCTTCGGCGAAGGCGGCGGCAAGAAGATGGCCGCCGAATACGGCGTCGACTATCTCGGCGCTCTGCCGCTCACGATCAAGATCCGCGAGCAGACCGACTCGGGCCACCCGACGGTCGTCAGCGAGCCCGATAGCGATATCTCGGCGATCTACAAGACGGTGGCGCGCCAGATGGCGGTGAAGATCGCGCAGCGCGCGAAGGACTTCTCGTCGAAGTTCCCGAGCATCTCCATTTCGAAGACCACGTGAGGCAGCGCTATGGATCGCCCCGCCGTGCAGGTGGCCGTCGTGATGGAGCACGAGGCGCAGCCCAACCGCTGGGAGGAATGGCGGCACCGCGTGGCCGAGGTGGTGCTGCAGGAGAGCGTGTTCGGCGGCGAGCCGCGTCTGCTGCGCGAGGACGGAAAGCTCGCGCACTGGCTCTACCCCGGCTTCGAACTGCAGTTGTACGTCGACGAGGCCGAGGGCTACTACCTCAACCTCACGTCTGAGTCGCCGGTGTGGTTCGTGATGTGGCGAGTGAGCGAGGACGATCCATCGCGCGCGTTGCCCGAGGCGGTGAGCCTGTCGTACAACGAGGCCGGCCGCTGGCTCGACGCGCAGGAGCACGTCGACAATGTTCCGCTCGACGCCGAGCTGTGCGCCTGGCTGCAGGCCTTCACCGACGAGCACTACCGGCCCGAGCCGAAGCAGCGCAAGCGTCCGGCGTCGTTCGTGACGCCGAAGCTGCGGCAGTGAGTAGGCAATGAGCGACGAAGGGTTTCTTTCGCGGTGGGCAAGGCGCAAGGCCGGGGTGCAGGGCGGCGGGGCGGCCGCTGAAAGCCCTCCCTTGCAGGGCGCGTTTGGGCCGGTAGGCCCAGACCGCTCGGCGGGCTCGCCGCATGCGGCTCGAAACCCCCACCTCGCCCCCAACCCTCTCCCGCAGCGGGAGAGGGAGGAAGATGTCGCCCCAACTTCCCCAACTTCGCCAGCTTCCCTCTCCCCGCTTGCGGGGAGAGGGACCGAGGGTGAGGGGCCGGCCGTCGCGCCCAGCGAGCATGAGGTTCCGCGCCCCCCCACGATGGACGACGTGGCCCACCTCACCCGCAGCTCCGACTTCGCGCGCTTCATCGCGCCGGGCGTCGACGAGAGCGTGAAGCGCGCGGCGATGAAGAAGCTGTTCTCCGATCCGCATTTCAACGTCATGGACGGCCTCGACGTCTACATCGAGGACTACAACAAGACGACCCCGCTCACCGAGGCGGACTTGCGAAAGATGGTGCAGTCGAAGTTCCTGCGCCTGTTCGAGCAGGACGAGCCGCCGTCCAAAGAGGCCATGGCCAACCCCGATGGCGCAGCCCCGGCGCAGGTGTCACAGTCCGACGTGGCCGGGCCCCCCGAGGCCCACACCGATGGCCCGAGCGAATCTGCAGTACCCCCCCATGAAAACGCTGATCTGCGACTGCAACCGGACGATGCCGCTGGACGCGCAGGCGCTGAGCCAGGCGCTCGGCGCGCAGGGCGCTGACGGGCTGCAGACGGTTCATTCGGTGCTTTGCCGGCGCGAGGCCGGCGCGTTCCAGCGGGCGGCCAAGAGCGGCGACGAACTGCTTGTCGCGTGCACGCAGGAAAGCCGTCTGTTCGTCGAATTGAACGAGCAGACCGAAGGTGCACCGAGCCTGCAGGAGCGGCCGATCCGCTTCGTCAACATCCGCGAAACCGGCGGCTGGTCGAAGGATGCGAAAGCCGCCACGCCCAAGATCGCCGCGTTGCTCGCCGCCGCGCAGTTGCCCGATCCGGATCCTGTGCCCACGGTGTCGTACAAGTCGGGCGGGCGCCTGCTCGTGATCGGAGGCGCCGACGCTGCCGAGCGCGCCGCGCGCATGTTGGGAGATCATCTCGAGGTGAGCCTGCTGCTCACACGCAGCGGCGGCACCGTCGCGCAGGAGCGCAAGCTCGCTGTGCACGCCGGCACCGTGCAGCGCATCAGCGGCTGGCTCGGCGCCTTCGAAGTGAGCTGGGAAAGCGGCAACCCGATCGATCTCGACCTGTGCACCCGCTGCAACGCCTGCATCGAGGTGTGCCCCGAAAGCGCGATCGATTTCAGCTATCAGATCGACCTCGACAAATGCCGCGCGCATCGCGAATGCGTGCGCGTGTGCGAGGCGGCCGGTGCGATCGATTTCACGCGCGCGCCGCAACAGCAAAGCGAAAGCTACGACCTGGTGCTCGACCTGAGCGAGGCGCCGCTGCTCGCGCTGCACCAGCCGCCGCAGGGCTACTTCCATGCGCCGAACGACGCTGCGCTGATCGAAGCGGTGTTGAAGCTGCGCGAGATGGTCGGCGAGTTCGAGAAGCCGCGCTTCTTCCAGTACAAGCAGAAGATCTGCGCGCACAGCCGCAACGAGCGCGTGGGCTGCAACGCGTGCATCGAGGTCTGTTCGGCGCAAGCCATCACGAGCGAGGCGACCACCACGGGTGGCATCGCGGTGAACGCCCACCTGTGCGTGGGGTGCGGCGCGTGCACGACGGTGTGCCCGAGCGGTGCGATCAGCTACGCCACGCCGCGCGCCGACGAGCAAGGCCGGCGCATCCGCACGATGCTCGGCGCCTACCGGCGTGCCGGCGGCACCGATGCGGCGCTGCTGCTGCACAGTCGCGAGGCCGGCACGCGGCTCGTCAATCAGCTCGGGCGACTCGCACGCACCGACGCCGGCGTGAAGGGCGTGCCGGCGCGCGTGCTGCCGCTCGATGTTTGGCACACCGCATCGGTGGGCATCGAGCTGTGGCTCTCGGCGATCGCGCAGGGGGCTTCGCAGGTGTGGGTACTCATGACCGACGAAGAGGCGCCCGCATACCGCGATGCGGTGGCCGCGCAGATGGCCGTCGCGCAAGCCATTCTCAGCGGCCTGGGTTTCGAAGGCAGCCACCTGCGCATCGTGTCGGCCGGCGACGCGCGAACGCTCGACGCCGCGCTGCAGGCGCCGCCCGCGCAGACGGTCGCGCAGCCGGCCGCGTTCAGCGTGTTGGCCGACAAGCGCGCGACGCTGGAACTCGCACTCGACCACTTGGCCGCGCAGTCGCCGCTGTCGGCCCGAGCGCCTGAAGAGATCGCATTGCCGGGCCCCGGAAAGTACGCGAGCCCGCTCGGCTCGATCGTCGTCGACACCGACAAATGCACGCTGTGCCTGGCTTGCGTCGGCGCGTGTCCGGAAGCCGCGCTCGCCGACAACCCCGACAAGCCGCAACTGCGTTTCATCGAAAAGAACTGCGTGCAATGCGGCCTTTGCGAACTGACCTGCCCCGAAGACGCGATCCGGCTGCAGCCGCGCCTGTGGCTTGCCGATGGCGGCAAGGCACGCAAGGCCGCGCGCGTGTTGCACGAGGTCGAGCCCTACCGTTGCGTGCGTTGCGGCAAGCCCTTCGGCACCATGAAGGCGATCGAGGCGATGATCGGCAAGCTCGCCGGCCACTCGATGTTTCAGGGCGCGGCCGCCGAGCGACTGAAGATGTGCGGCGACTGCCGGGTGATCGACATCCACACCAACCCGTACGAAGTTCGCATCACCGACCTGCGATGAGCTGCTTGCTTCCGCGAGCCCGAGCGCCGGGCCGCCCCAAGCCGGGCTCGGCCCGTCGCGAGACGCGCCGGGCGTTCGTGCCGTCCATCCCGGCGCAGGCCGGCATGGAGCCGCGGCACTCACTCCCCTCGGGGGATCGGACGCGGTACGCCGCGGCCGAGGGGCTGTCATGACGCCGCTGACCTTCAGCTCACCGCCGGACGACAGCGAAGAACTGGCTCGAGCCGAGGTCTACGGGCTGCTCGCGCAACTCTTCTACGCACCGCCGGCGGTCGAGCTGTACGCCCAACTGCAGGTGGCCGTCACGGAGGCGCCGGCGCGCGGGGCGTTTCTGGAGGCGAGCTTCGGCGAGCTGGTGGCCGCCGCGCGGCGCGTGCCGCTCGACGTGGTGCGGGACGAGTACGCGGCGCTCTTCCAGGGCATCGGCAAGCCCGAAGTCTTTCTCTACGGCTCGTACTACCTCGCCGGCGCGCTCAACGAAAAGCCGCTGGTCGCGCTGCGCGACGACCTCGCCGCGCTCGGTCTGACGCGCGACACGGCGATGGCCGAAACCGAAGACCATGTCGCCTACCTGTGCGAGGTCATGCGGCTGCTGGTCGCCGGGGACGATCTCTCGGTGAGTAACCTCGGGGCGCAAAAGGGGTTCTTCGATACCCATCTGCGGCCGTGGTCCGCGGGTTTGTACGAAGCCCTCGCGACGCACCCGGCGGCCGATTTCTACCGCGCGTTGGCGCTGTTCGCGCACGACTTTTTCGAAGTCGAAGCGCAGGGCTTCGACATGCTCGAAAGCTGATCCGCCCGACTCAAAACTGAGCCCCGCAGCTCAACATTACTGCGAGTGCGGCTACTTGCGCTCAAGGGCAATCCGGCGTATGGGTAGTGATCCCGATAACCCCCTGAGGAGGGGCGGCGTAAAGTAACAAACAGCCTTTTGCGTCCCCTGTCGAACAGGCAATTGGGGGGGCATGGCTACGTGATTTCGAGTGGCATTTTGGTGGAGATTCGAATGAAACTTCAGCCTTCTCACCCCCAGCCCTCAAACCCCGAACAGCGTTCGAAGCGGCGCGGCGTGCTGCTCGGCGCGGCCGCGCTCGGCGCGGGCGCTCTGGCCGCGGGCGTGCTGCCAAGCGGCCCGAGCGACGCAGTGAATGCGACGCCCAAACACGAAACCGACACGGCCGCGGGGTATCGCGAGTCGGAACACGTGCTGCGCTACTACGAAACCACCCGGATCTGATTCGCGCAATCAGGAGGCACCATGTTGCTCACGCGTAAATCTTCGGATGCGGCGGGCCTCGCAAGTCCGCTCGCGTCCTCATCTCTGGTTGCAAGCCTGTCCCGCGGCGTGTCGCGCGCGATTCCGACGATGGATCGCCGTGCGTTCCTGCGGCGCTCCGGTTTGGGTGTCGGTGTCGGATTGGCGACGTCGCAACTGACGCTCGTGCGCAAGGCCCAGGCGGCCGACGCGCCGAAGGCCGACAGCGCACGCAAGATCGAAGTCAAGCGCACCGTGTGCGGCCACTGCTCGGTGGGCTGCGCGGTCGACGCGGTCGTCGAGAACGGCGTGTGGGTGCGCCAGGAGCCGGTGTTCGATTCGCCCCTCAACCTCGGCGCGCATTGCGCGAAGGGCGCCGCGCTGCGCGAGCACGGCCATGGCGAATTCCGGCTGAAGACGCCGATGAAGCTCGTCGGCGGCAAGTACCAGCGCATCAGTTGGGACCAGGCGCTGAACGAGATCAGCGCGAAGATGCTCGAGCTGCGCAAGGCGAGCGGCGTGGACTCGATCTTCGTCGTCGGCTCGTCCAAGCACAACAACGAGCAGGCGTACCTGCTGCGCAAGTGGATGACCCTTTGGGGCAGCAACAACACCGACCACCAGGCGCGCATCTGCCACTCCACCACTGTCGCGGGTGTCGCGAACACCTGGGGCTACGGCGCGATGACGAATTCGTACAACGACATGCAGAACTCGAAGGCTGCGATGTACATCGGCTCGAACGCGGCCGAGGCGCATCCGGTGTCGATGCTGCACATGCTGCACGCCAAGGAAACCGGCTGCAAGATGATCGTCGTCGACCCGCGCTTCACGCGCACCGCGGCGAAGGCCGACGAATACGTGCGCATCCGCTCGGGCACCGACATCGCGTTCGTGTTCGGCATGCTGCACCACATCTTCAAGAACGGATGGGAAGACAAGAAGTACATCGCCGACCGCGTCTACGGCATGGACAAGGTGCGCGAAGAGGTGCTGACGAAGTGGACGCCCGACAAGGTGCAGGAGGTCTGCGGCGTCGACGAAGCGACCGTGCTGAAGGTCGCGAAGATCATGGCCGAGAACCGGCCGAGCACGGTCGTGTGGTGCATGGGACAGACGCAGCACACGATCGGCAACGCGATCGTGCGCGCATCGTGCATTTTGCAGCTCGCGCTCGGCAACATCGGCGTCAGCGGCGGCGGCGCCAACATCTTTCGGGGCCACGACAACGTGCAGGGTGCGACCGATGTCGGTCCGAACCCCGACTCGCTGCCCGGCTACTACGGGCTCGCCGAAGGCTCGTTCAAGCACTTCGCCAACGTCTGGGGCGTCGACTTCGAGTGGATCAAGAAGCAGTACGCGCCCGGCATGATGACGAAGTCGGGCATGACGGTGTCGCGCTGGATCGACGGCGTGCTGGAAAAGAACGAGCTGATCGACCAGGACTCGAACCTGCGCGGCCTCTTCTTCTGGGGCCATGCGCCGAACTCGCAAAGCCGCGGGCTCGAGATGAAGCGGGCGATGGACAAGCTCGACCTGCTGGTCGTCGTCGACCCATACCCGTCCGCGACCGCGGCGATGGCGGCGATGCCCGGCAAGCCCGAAGACCTGAACCCGAACCGCGCCGTGTATCTGCTGCCGGCGGCGACGCAGTTCGAGACCTCGGGTTCGGTGACCGCGTCGAACCGTTCGCTGCAATGGCGCGAGCAGGTGATCCAGCCGCTCTTCGAGTCGCGCTCCGATCAGATGATCATGTACCAGCTCGCACAGAAGCTCGGCTTCGACAAGGAGCTCGTCAAGAACTACAAGATGCAGAAGATCAAGGGCATGGACGAGCCGGTGCCCGAAGACATCCTGCGCGAGATCAACAAGAGCGTGTGGACGATCGGCTACACCGGCCAGAGCCCCGAGCGGTTGAAGGCGCACATGCGCAACATGAACGTCTTCGACGTGAAGACGCTGCGCGCCAAGGGCGGCGTCGACAAGGAGACCGGCTACAAGCTCGACGGCGACTACTTCGGCCTGCCGTGGCCTTGCTACGGCACGCCCGAGATGAAGCATCCGGGCTCGCCGAACCTGTACGACACGTCCAAGCATGTGATGGAAGGCGGCGGGAATTTCCGCGCGAACTTCGGCGTCGAGCGCGAAGGCGTCAACCTGCTCGCCGAGGACGGTTCGCACTCGAAGGGCGCGGACATCACGACCGGCTATCCCGAGTTCGACCACGTGCTGCTGAAGAAGCTCGGCTGGTGGGACGACCTCACCGACGCCGAGAAGAAAGCGGCCGAAGGCAAGAACTGGAAGACCGATCCGTCGGGCGGCATCATTCGCGTCGCGATGGTCAACCACGGCTGCCATCCCTTCGGCAATGCGAAGGCGCGCGCGGTGGTGTGGAACTTCCCCGACCCGGTGCCGCTGCACCGTGAGCCGCTCTATTCAAACCGGCCGGAGCTGATCGACAAGTACCCGACGCACGACGACAAGAAGGGCTTCTGGCGGCTGCCGACGCTGTACAAGTCGGTGCAGCAGAAGAACCGTGACATCGGCAAGCAGTTCCCGCTGATCATGACCTCGGGCCGGCTCGTCGAATACGAAGGCGGCGGCGAAGAGACCCGCTCGAATCCGTGGCTCGCCGAGTTGCAGCAGGACATGTTCGTCGAGATCAATCCGGCGGCCGCGAACGACCGCGGCATCCGCAACGGCGAGACGGTGTGGGTGAAGACGCCGACCGGCGCCAAGCTCGAAGTGAAGGCGATGGTCACCGAGCGCGTCGATCGCGAGACGGTGTTCCTGCCGTTCCACTTCTCGGGCCGCTGGCAGGGCGTTGACCTGAAGCCCTATTACCCGGCAGGCGCGGCCCCGATCATCCGCGGCGAGGCGGTCAACACCGGCACCACGTACGGCTACGACAGCGTGACGATGATGCAGGAGACGAAGACGACTCTCTGCCAGATCGAACGGGCGACTTAAGGAGCGCGACATGGCAAGAATGAAATTCATCTGCGATGCCGAGCGCTGCATCGAATGCAACGGCTGCGTCACCGCGTGCAAGCAGGAGAATGAGGTGCCGTGGGGCGTGAACCGCCGAAGGGTGGTCACGCTCAACGACGGCTTGCCGGGCGAGAAGAGCATCTCGGTCGCGTGCATGCATTGCTCCGACGCGCCTTGCATGGCCGTGTGCCCGGTCGATTGCTTCTACCGCACCGACGAAGGCGTGGTGCTGCACGACAAGGACGTGTGCATCGGCTGCGGCTACTGCTCGTACGCGTGCCCGTTCGGCGCGCCGCAGTTCCCGACCAACGGCACCTTCGGCCTGCGCGGCAAGATGGACAAGTGCACCTTCTGTGCCGGCGGTCCCGAGGCCAACGGCAGCCAGGCCGAGTTCGACAAGTACGGCCGCAACCGCTTGTCCGAAGGCAAGTTGCCGGCGTGCGCCGAGATGTGCTCGACGAAGGCGCTGCTCGGCGGCGACGGCGACGTGGTGGCCGACATCTTCCGCACGCGTGTGCTCAACCGCGGCAAGGGCAGCGAAGTGTGGGGTTGGGGGACGGCGTACGGCAAGCCGTCACAGGGCGGTACGGTGCCGCAGCCCAAGCCCGGAGCGACCAAGTCATGAGCCCAGCCCGGCCGCCCGAAGCAAGGCCCGGCCTGTCGCGAGACGCGCCAGGCGTTCGTGCCGTCCATGCCGGCGCAGGCCGGCATGGAGCCGCGGCACTCACCCTCTCGGAGGGACCACACGAAGTGTGTAGGGTGCACCAATGAGACAACGCAGCTTGTGGTGGGTTGGCGCGGCACTCGCTTTCGCGCTCGTCGGTTGCGGCGAGAAACCGCAAACGCTCGATGCCGACGCGAAGAAGGTCGATGCCAAGGCCTGGGAGGCGAGCAACAGCCCGTATGTGGCCGGCGGGTGGAAGAGCGGCGACAAGACGAGCTGGGATGAACAGATGCGCATGCGAGCACAGGCGCAAAACGAATACACGCGGACGAAATGATGCGACCCCTGATGCTCGTCGGCGCCTGCGTTGCGTTGCTGCTGGCGGGCGCCGCCTTCGCGCAAACCCCAGCGGCTCCGGCAACACCTGCGCCGCCGGCCGGCTTCGTCGCTCCGGCCGAGCCGAAGCCCGACGAGACCAACGCGCAGCGGGCGAAGACGCAGCCTGGCAACAACGCGCCCTTCTGGCGCGCGGTGCGCGACTCGGGCAATCGCGAGGGCTACACCAGCCTACCCGGCCTCGAGATGGGCACGCTGGTCCAGGAGTTCACGCAGTACCCTGGCTCCCAGTTGACGACCGCCGGCGAGGCGTGGCGGCAGGTGCGCAACAACTGGATCATCCCGTACGGTGGCGCGCTGCTGCTGATCGTGGTGATCGCCGCCTTGCTGTTCTACTGGCGCAAGGGACCGCTCGGCGGGCACCACCCCGAGACCGGGCGCAAGATTGAGCGCTTCACGCCCTTCGAGCGCGCGGCGCACTGGACCAACGCGATCGCGTTCGTGGTCCTTGCGATCTCGGGCATCGTGATGGCCTTCGGCAAGTTCTTCCTGCTGCCGGTGATCGGCAGCACACTCTTCGGCTGGCTGACCTACGCGCTGAAGACCGCGCACAACTTCGCCGGGCCGGTGTTCGCGGTGTCGCTTGCGATCGTCATCGTGACATTCCTGCGCGATGAACTTCCGCGCCGTGGCGATCTGCTGTGGATCCGCAAGGGCGGCGGCATGCTGAGCGGCGAGGAGGTGCCTTCGCACCGCTTCAATGCCGGAGAGAAAGTGATCTTCTGGGCCGGCGCGCTCGTGCTCGGCGTGATCGCGGTCGGCTCGGGGCTCGTGCTCGACAAGCTGGTGCCGGGGCTCGACTACACGCGCGGCAACATGCAGTTGGCGCACATGGTGCACGCCGTCTCGACGGTCCTGATGATGGTGCTGCTGCTCGGCCACATCTACCTCGGCACGATCGGCATGCGAGGCGCGTACACGGCGATGCGCACTGGCTATGTCGACGAGGGGTGGGCGCGCGAACATCACGAGCTCTGGTTGCGCGACATCGAAGCCGGCAAGATTCCAGCGCTGCGCTCGGCCGAGGCCAAGGGCGACGCCGCGGCCGGGCGGCCGGCCGCGCAGCATTGATCCAGACGGAGCGTACACACCATGTCACGAGCCCGCCTTCTTGCCATTGCGGCCCTTCTGTGCACGGCAGGGGCCGCCTCCGCCAAGCTGCCGGCGCTGAGCGACGAAGCCAAGGCGAAGGCCGCCGAGGCCGCCGCGAAGACCGGATGGACCGACAAGGTCTCCGGGTACCAGCTGTGCAAGTCGCAGGACCGCGTGGCCGCCAAATACATGAGCGACGCGAAGAAAGCCGGCAAGGACGTGAAGCCCGCAGCGACGACGCCGCCGTGCACCGACCCGGGTCCGTTCGCGTACACGCCACCTCCTCCACTGGAGGCGGCAGGCGCGCACTCCCCGCCGGCCACCGCGGCGGCGCCGCCCAGTACGCAGGTACCGCAGTCGCAGGCCCCGGGGTCGCCAAAGAAGTGAGTTGTCTGCCGGGCGGGGGGCCGCTGGATGCCGATCCGATGCCCGATGTTCCCCGCCTCACGCATGCCGACGCTGCACTCACGCACGAGCTCGAGGTGCTCGACGAGTTCGGCGAGCGCCGGCGCATCGCGATCCCCGCCGAACGCGCGCTCACGGTTTTCATCGACAAGCGCGAACTGGTCACGCTGATGACGCTCGGCGCTGCGCCCGAACTGCTGGTGCTCGGCTACCTGCGCAACCAGCGGCTCGTGCAGGGCCCCGGTGACGTCGAGTCGATCACCGTCGATTGGGAGGTCGCGTCGGCCGCCGTGAAGACGCGCAGCGGCATCGTCGACCTCGAGGCAAAGACCGCCAAGCGTGTCGTCACCACCGGGTGCGGCCAGGGCACCGTGTTCGGTGACCTGATGAGCGAGATCGATTCGATCGTGTTGCCCGAGGCTTCCGATCCGGCGGCACGCTTGAGCCAGTCCACGCTGTACCGCCTGCTCAATGCGATGCGCCTTCAGGAGAGCACCTACAAGTCAGCCGGCTCGGTGCACGGCTGCACGTTGTTCCGTCAGGACGAAATGCTGTGCTTCATCGAAGACGTCGGTCGCCACAACGCGATCGACACGATCGCGGGCTGGATGTGGCTGCACGGCATCGGTGGGCGCGACAAGATCTTCTACACGACCGGCCGACTGACCAGCGAGATGGTGATCAAGTCGGCGCAGATGGAGGTGCCGATCATCGTGTCGCGCAGCGGCATCACGCAGATGGGGTTCGAGCTCGCACAGCGCCTGGGCATGTGCCTGTTCGGCCGGGCGTCGAACCGGCACTTCATCTGCTACTGCGGCTTCGAGCGTTTCGACGCCGAGCCGGAGCCTTCGCGGCAGAGCCGCGAAGGCTCCGGCTCTTAGCCGTCGCTGTCAGTACCGCTCCCCCGAGCCCCCTCCGAGAGGGGGCTCCAGCATGAATGAGAAGCGGCCTGACGGCCGCCAACCAACAGAGAGATGTGAGCGCAATCGATCTTTGCGCGGGCCTTCGCCGGCTGCAAGCCGGCTTGGTCCATCTTGCTGGAGCCCCCTCCCGGAGGGGGGCTGGGGGGAGCAGTATGTTCGGCCACAGGCGAGGGCCTGCTGCGCAGGCCCTAAGCCGGGTGAGCGAGGTCGCGCAGGTGCGTCGGGCCGACGCGCGACTCGATCGTCTTCAGCATTTCCCGGTTCCAGCCGAGCGCGAACATCCATTCGGCGACGACGAACATCGGCCCCACCAGCAGGCCCACGAGATCATCGACGAAGGCCGGCTTGCGTCCTTCGTAGTAGTGGCCGATGAACTGGATCACCCAGCCGACGACAAAGAAGCCGATCCCCCAGGCGAGCCAACCGGCGGTGCTGCCGCCGGCGACCTGGTGCCCCAGCCAGATCAAGACGCCGACCACGGCGCTCACCGCGATGCCGAGCACGATGTGGCGACTCAAGTACCACAGCACCACGATCGCATAGACGATCCATGCGGGTGTCAGCGTGATCCCGTCCAGCATGAAGCTCGGCCGAGCGAGCAGCACACCGACCGCGAACACGATCATGGGCACGCCGACGAAGTGGGTGACGATGTTGCGCCGGTCCCTGTGATAGGCCGCGTACTGGGTGAGCAAGTCGAGGGCGGTGCGCATGCAGACCTCCTTACGTATCCATGAGCCGATGCTAGCGCGATGGCCGCCCGAGGGCGAGTGTCCCGACCACCCAATCGGGTGATACCTGCCCGCGCTACAGTGCGACGACAGGAAGGGATTTCCATGATCGAACAGGAGCCATCGCAAGGCGCGCCGGTCGTGCCGCCAGGCGTGCCGCCGGGCGTGCTCGGTGCCTGGTGGCGTGAGGGTGTGCGCACGGCGATGCTGCGGCCGCCTCGGTGGGCGCAGCTGCAAGCGCATCCGGTCGTGCTCGCAATGCTGCTCGTGGCTTGGGTGCTGTTGGCCGTGCTGATGCAGCGCCTGCTGATCCCCGGCCCGGCGGCCTTCAATCCGGCCGCGATTCACAGCGGCTGGCTCGGCAGCTTGCTGGCCCTGTGGTTGTGCTGGCTCGTCGCTTCGCAGGCCCAAAACGCTGCACTGCAGCACGCGCCGGTGCCGCCCGCGGCCACGTTGTTCGGCCTGTTGCTGGCGCAAGGGCTGTTCATCGAAGCGGTGGGTGGCGTGCTGCTGGTGCCGCTGATGCATGCCGGCTGGCTTGCGCCCGAGGTGATGCCAAGGGGGTTCGCATGGACCTTGTGGCTCGTGCCGTGGGGTTGGGCGTTGCTCGCGCAGTGTGTGCTGTTGCTGCGCTTCGCGGCGTCGCAGCGCGCACTGCGCTGGTTCGTCGTGCTCGCCTCGTGCGCGCCGCTCGCGCTCAACCTGTGGGCCGAGCCGGCGTCGCTGTGGCATGCCGATGAAGCCGCCGACCGTGTGGCCGCTGTGCCTCGCTTTCGCGTCACGCAGGAGCTCATCGAGCGACAGGCACCGCTGCTCGGCATGAAGTTGCAGGAGGTACAGCCGCAACGCCCGGGCGTTGTCGACCTGTACGCGCTCACCTTCGCCCCCTACGCGACCGAGGATGTGTTCCGGCGCGAAAGCTCGATGGTTGCCGGCGTGATGCGGGATCGCTTCGATGCGCAAGGGCGTGTGGTGCAACTGGTGAACCACCGCGACACCGCGCTCGAGTTGCCGTGGGCCACGCCGACGAACCTGCAGCGCGCGATCGAGCGCATCGCGTCGGTGATGGACCGCGACGAGGACGTGCTGTTCATCCATCTCACGTCGCACGGGGCCGGCAACGGCGAACTGTCGGCGAGCTTCTGGCCGCTCGACGTTGGGACGGTGACGCCGCAGACACTGAAGCGCTGGCTCGACGCGGCAGGCGTGCGCTTTCGCGTCATTTCCGTGTCGGCGTGTTATTCGGGCAGCTGGATCGAGCCGCTCGCCGGCGATGGCACGCTGATCATGACGGCCTCCGACGCGACGCACACCTCGTACGGCTGCGGCCGCAAGTCCGAGCTCACGTTCTTCGGGCGCGCCGTTTTCAACGAGCAGTTGCGCAGCACGCTGTCGTTCGAGCGTGCGCATGCCGCCGCGCGCGCGGTGATCGAACAACGCGAACGCGAGGCCGGCAAGACCGACGGCTATTCGAACCCGCAGATCTCGGTGGGCGCGGCGATCCGCGAGGCGCTCGCACGCTTGGAAGCGCGGCTCGCGGCTCGCTGATGAAACACTGCCCCCAAGCTCACTTCGTTCGCAGCCCCCCGAGGGGGCGCTCAGCGCCCTTGGGGCGGCCCGGCGGGCGCTGACTGACCGCCGCTCTCTACAATGCCCATCCCGCCCAACCCCTCTACGCGATGAGCATCAAGAGCGACAAATGGATCCGGCGCATGGCCGAGCAGCACGGCATGATCGAGCCTTTCGAGCCTGGCCAGGTGCGCCACGCGGCCGACGGCCACAAGATCGTCAGCTACGGCACCTCGAGCTACGGCTATGACATCCGCTGCGCACCCGAGTTCAAGGTCTTCACCAACATCTACAGCACGGTAGTGGACCCGAAGAACTTCGACGAGAAGAGCTTCGTCGACATCCGCTCCGACGTGTGCATCATCCCGCCCAACAGCTTTGCGCTCGCACGCACGCTCGAGTACTTTCGCATCCCGCGCAACGTGCTGACGATCTGCCTCGGCAAGAGCACCTATGCGCGTTGCGGCATCATCGTCAACGTCACGCCGTTCGAGCCCGAGTGGGAAGGCTACGTGACGCTCGAGTTCAGCAACACCACGCCGCTGCCGGCGAAGATCTACGCGGGCGAAGGCTGCGCGCAGGTGATCTTCTTCGAAAGCGACGAGGTCTGCGAAACCAGCTACAAGGACCGCGGCGGCAAGTACCAGGGTCAGCGCGGCGTCACGTTGCCGAAGGCCTGAACCCTCACCACCACATCACCGCCGTCTCGCCGGCGCGATCGGCGTAGTACAGGCGCACGCGCAGCACGTACTTGCGCCCCTTGTACATCCGTCGCTTGAGGTAGGCATTGCGATCCTCGCCGCTGTCGTCGTCGCCGGCGCGAAAACGCAGTTCGCCGTTCACATCCTCGAACAGCACGACCAAGGTGTCGGAGGTGCCGAAGGTGCGCATCTCGTAGTTGCGCGTCGCCTTCGGGTTGATGCGCAGGTCGAGTTGCTGGCCGGGCTGGATCGACAGCGCTTTGGACTCGAGCAGTGCCAGCTCGGGCAACGTGTTCACCGGTCCGAGCGCCGGGTAGATCTGCCGCACCCAGGTCACGTCGCGCCCGGACAGACCACCCGCCGGTGTCAGCCCGTCGTTGTATTGCTCGGGTTGCACGATCATGCCGGCCTCGAAGGGGTAGTGCATCACCGAATCGGGGTCCCATTGCGTGCCCTGCACCGCTGATTCCGGCAGCTTGCGGATGATGTTCCAGTGTGTCTTTTCGCGCGACCAGAAGTTGGGCGAGCCGGC
>Ga0184637_10001554_pt1 | contig 15411 bp, 10 predicted proteins | sample PLM3_127_b2_FD_133143 | JGI IMG/M metagenome (GOLD analysis project Ga0184637, IMG submission 133143) | Groundwater sediment microbial communities from an aquifer in East River, Colorado, USA - PLM3_127_b2 | ecosystem: Environmental > Terrestrial > Soil > Riparian zone | place: USA: East River...
ACCCCCCCCAAGAGCTCGTGGACAGGAAGGCACGCCCTCGTCGTTCTCGGGGTCGCCCTTACGGTGTACCTGGTCCTGGCGTTCCCTTTTGTCCGAACTCTGGGAAACGCCCTCCGAGAAGAGTCTCTCCGGCGAGGCCGGGCGCTCCTCGATCTGCTCACCGCCGCGAACGCCACCGCCGTCGCCGAAGGGCGCGCGCGGGATCTGCAAGTCGAGATGGTCACCCGGGAAGAGCGCGTGAAGGAGGCGTTCATTCTGGATCTGCAGGGGAAGGTGCTCGCGCCTTCGAGCCGGGTCGACGAAACGTTCAAGACCATCGACGGAATCCAGCCGGGGCTCGGGGAGATCCGCACGTTCTATCTGGGGCGACGTTCGAACGGCGACTACGTGATGGTCGAGCCGATTCTCGACCGCGGCCGGCGAATCGGCATCGCGCTCGTGGTCTACGAGGTCGCGACCGCATCGGGTAGTTGGGCGGTCGCGATACTGTTTCTTGGAGCTCTCGTTCTCATGGTCGCGGTCCTGGTCGCGGTGGTCATGGGAAGGCGGTTCACCCTCGAGCCCATTGCCGCGCTCCGGGACGACGTCGAGGCCGTGGTCAAAGGAGATGCGCCGCGGGTTCCTTTGGCGCAGAGTTTTTCCGAGCTTTCCGAGATCGCGAAGAGCGTGAACCGGCTCATCGAGCGTTCCCCGGCGCCCGCCGCGATACGGGCCACCGCGGCTGCGACTCCCGCGTCGCGGGTTTCCACGAGCTCTTCCACGCGCGAAACGCCGATCGCGAGGGCCTTCGCTGGCGCACTGCCTCAGCCCGCGGGCGACGGAGCCTTCTTCTGGGTCGATGCAGCCTTCATGGTGATCCGGGCGGAGCCGAAAGCGGCCGAGCTCCTGGGCGCAACTCCCGCAGCGCTCGAGGGACGGCACGTGATCGAGGCGATAAAGGACGAGAAGGTCTTGGGAGCGGTTCTGGATTCGCTGAACGCCCTCGACGAGGCGGAAGGAGCGGTCTCCTCGGTGGATACCCTGTCCGGGCCCCTCGCCATCAGCGCGACCCGCGAGGGGGACCGGGTCCTGGTCAGCTTGAAACCGGGCGTCTAGATACAAGAACATAAGGGATGGTTGACAAAACACTGAGCGCCGCGGATCTTCCACGGCTCGTGGTCCAGCTTCCCGACGGGAAGGAGGTCCACCACTCCGTCGTTGGAAGCGAGATCACCATCGGCCGCGATCCGGCGAACCGCATCCCCATTGCCGACCAGTTCGTGAGCAAATTCCACGCGAAGCTCCTGCTCTCTCAGTCCAGCATGACTCTGGTGGACCTGGGAAGCGCGAACAAGAGCTACGTCAACGGCGAGCCCATTCGCGAGGCCGCGGTGAAGTACGGGGACGAGCTGCAGTTCGCGGGTGTACGCTGCCGTCTGCTCGCGCCCGACGCCGAGCAGAGAGCGGCGAGGTCCGCCCCCCCGCCGCCGGGCCCGGCGCCGAGCGTACCCAGGCCGAGCGCTCCGGCTCCAGCGCCTTCGGTCGCCCGCGCCCCCGCGGTCAAACCGAAGGCCGCGGCCCCTCCTGGCCGTTCGGCTCCGCCCAAAATCGAGGCCGACCCCATGAAGCGCCTTCTCGGCATCGGAGGGCTTCTCATCGGGGTCTCGCTCGCGCTCGGAGTCCTTCTGCGAGTGCTGCTAGTTCCCTCCGGCGAGCCGCCCGCGGCAGACGGTGCTCCCGGAAGCCAGAGCACGACACCGGCCGCGACCACCGCTCCCCCGAACACCACGGCCGAGGCGGTGACGCCGCCTGCGGCTCAAACTCGGCTGGCGGCCGCCGTCACCGCGGCGTCGACCGCCGAGGAGCATTTCGAGCAGGCGCTCTCGTTTCTCGATACGGGAAGGCTCAAGGAGGCTCGCTCCGCTTTTCAGAAAGTCCTCGCGATCGACCCCGACAACGCCCGGGCCAAGACCCGCCTGAGCCTTCTCGAAGAGGAGATCGCGCAGAAGGCCGATGGGCATTTCGGAAACGCGCGGCAGGCGTTCCAGTACCTGCGGTACGACGAAGCCATTGGCGAATGGGAGCTTTTCATGACGCTCGCGGACCCTTTGGACGTGCGCTATACGGAGGCGGAGCAGGGCATCCAGCAGGCGAAGGCGAAGCTCAGATAGACCGGGAAGACGTATGGCCAAGATCGTGGTTCTCAAAGCGGGAAAGCCCGAGCTCGAGCGCGAGCTCGGATCCGAGCCGCTCTCGATCGGCCGCGACCCGGCGAACGACATCCCCCTCGCCGATACGGCGGTATCGCGCCGGCACGCGCGCATCGAGGCGGCTCCCTCGGGAGGGTATCGAATCGTCGACCTCGAGAGCGGCAACGGTATCCTGCACCAAGGAAGGCGCGTGGATTCCGTCGACCTCTACCCGGGCTGCGAGGTGGAGGTCGGCGGCTCGGTCATTCGATTCGACAGCAACGTGGCCGTCCCCACCCTGGTGCTCGTCGCCGGCGCACCCCAGCGGTCCTACCCTCTCCGCACCGAGGAGACCGTTCTCGGCCGGGCTCCAGGGAATCCCATCGCCATCCCCGATCCGCTGGTCTCGAGCCGGCACCTGAAGATCGTGCGCCGGGGAGAGGTCTACGCCGCCGTCGATCTGGACAGCGAGAACGGCACCCGGGTCAACGGAGTCAAAGTGACGTCGCAGGAGTTGAAGCAGGGCGACCAGGTTCAGATAGGCGGGTTCACGTTTTATTTCGCGCTCGACGGGGTCATTCCCGCGCCCGACTCGATCAAGATCATCCAGCCGGCGCAGACGCCGTCGGCTCCCCCGCCTCCGCCCTCGGCGTCGATGCTTTCCCCAGGGGCCCCGGCGGCGAAGGTGCCCCCTGCCCCCGCGAAGGCGGCAGCGTCCTCGTCTCGTTCTCGCCTCCTTCTCATCGCCGCGGGGCTCGGCGTCGTGCTTTTCCTTCTCGTCGTGGTGATCCTGGTGCGCTCGCCGGACCAGTCCACCGAGCAGGAATTCCAGGACGTCTTTCAGGCCGATCTGAACGCCGAGGAGAAAGCCCGCATCGACGAATACCTCACGCGCGCCAAGGAGTACGAGACGGCGGGGAATCTGTCGCTCGCCCTCGAGCAGTACCAGAAGATCCTGGTCCTCGACGAGACGCATCACCTGGCCCAGGCGGAGACCGCGAGACTCGAGGAAGCAGCGGCGGCGGAGACTCAGGCCCGCGCCGAGCGCGAGCGTCTGGACCGCGAGCGATCGGGTCAGGTGGCTTCCCTCGTGGAGCGGGCCACGACCCTCCAGGGCGAGGCGAAGTTCGACGAGGCGAGAGCTGTGCTCGAGGAAGCGAAGACCGTTTCTCCCGACAGCGACTTCCTGAAGACCAAGCTCGTCGAGTCTCACCTCGCCGAGGGCGACTATTTCAAGAGCCGAAACGGCCAGCGAGCCCGTGCCGCCTACGAGCAGGCGCTCGCGCTCGATCCCGAGAACGCCGCCGGGAGGCGAGGTCTCTCCGGAATGGACGACAGCCGCCGCGCCTCCCAGCATCGCCAGAAGCGGATCGACGATCTCACCGCGCAGGGTCTCTCCCAGCTCCAGAAGGAGGACTTCCAGTCGGCCTATGCGAGCTTCTCCGAAGTGCTGAAGCTCGATCCTTCGAACGCGCGCGCCCGCGAGTTCCGCGATCAGGCGAGCCACCTCCTCGAGGCGAAGCTCGGCCCGATGTACGACGAGGGGGTCCGGCTCTACAACGCCGGAGAGCTCGCCCCGGCGATGGCGCAGTTCCAGCGCGTCCTCGACCTCAATCCCGACCACGCCGCCACCAAGGCATTCATGGCCGACGCCCTCGGAAAGGTCCGGTCGGAAGCGGTCGAGATCTACAAGCGCGCCTACATCTACGAGGGCCTGGGAAAGCTCCGCGACGCCCGGGATCTCTACCGGCAAGTGCTGGCGCTCCTTCCCAATCCCCGCGAGGAGTACCACCAGAAAGCGCAGCAGCGGATCGCGGATCTGGACCGCAAGCTCCAATAGCACTCGCGATGAACCACGCCGAGTTCGAGCAGGCGGTAACCGACAGGCTGGTCCATTACGGCTACATCCAGGCGCCCTTGGTCGAGCGCGCCCGCGCGTTTCACCAGACGCGTCCGATGAGCTTCCTGCGCGCGCTCCTCGAGCTCAAGCTGACGTCGGCCGATATTCTGGGCGCGGTGGTGGAAGAGGTCGCGGGAACGGGGATCGTCGATCCCTCGCTCATGACCGTTTATCCCGAGTACATCGAGACGGTCTCCAAGCTCATACCCAAGGAGCTGGTGCAAGAGGCGCTCTTGTTCCCGGTGCAATCGGAGCTCAACGCCATCCGGGTCGCAATGCTCAACCCCACCGACCGCCGGTTGATCTCGGCGCTCGAGGCGGTCTCCGGCTGCCGAATTCACGCCGTCGCCGGGTTGGAGCAGACGATCGCGGCTGCGATCTCGCAGCACTATGGAGTCACCTTCAACGGCCTCCCCCGGGCTGCATCCGATATCGACGAAGCCCTGAAGCTCGTCGACTCCATCGTGAAGGCGCGTCTCGAGGCGCCGATGAACGTCTACTCCGATGCCGCGGTCGCGCTCGTGAATCGCAACCGCGACAAGATCCGCGCCGACGCGGGAGCTCTCGAGGCCATCGTTCGCGATCCCGAGCTTATCCGATTCGTCCACCAGTTGCTTCTGCGCCTCGTCCTCGCGGGAGCGAGCGACGTGCACTTCGAGCCGCTCGAGACCGTCTTTCGGATTCGTTCCCGCATCGACGGCGCCATGCGGACCGCCTTCACCTTCCCCACACCGGTTGCCCTCGCGGTGGTCGCGCGGGTGAAGGTGATGGCGGGCGTTGCCATGAAGCCCGCGACCGAGCCTCTCGACGCCCGCATCAGCTACGACCTCGTCTGGGGGAAGGACGTCGACTTTCGTTTCTCGAGCCTTCCCTCGCTCTTCGGCGAGAAAATCGTGCTGCGCGCCCTCGATCGTTCCCGCAAGCGCCAGGGCTTGAACGAGCTCGGCTTCGACACCGATACCCTCGAGCGCGTGCGGGACGCGGCGGAGAGGCCGAACGGGCTTCTTCTCGTGACCGGCCCGACCGGAAGCGGCAAGACCTCGACCCTGTACGCCCTGGTCGAGCATCTGAACAACGACGACGTGAATATCGTCTCGGCCGAGGATCCGGTGGAGTCGAAGATCGCGGGGGTCACGCAGGTCCACTGCGGCGAGGAGACGGGGATCAGCTTCGCCTCTGCCCTACGGAGCTTCCTGCGGCAGGACCCCGACGTCATTCTCGTCGGCGAGATCCGGGACCAGGAAACGGCGGACATCGCCCTCAAGGCGTCGCTCACCGGTCACCTGGTGATGTCGACCCTCCACACCAACGATGCGCCCAGCACCATCCTCCGACTTCTCAACATGGACCTCGACCCCTACATGGTCGGCTCCGCGGTGCGTCTGGTTCTCGCCCAAAGGCTCGTGCGGCGGCTTTGCGCCAAGTGCAAGAGACCGGCGGCCCCGAGGAGTTCGGCTTCCTTCTCCCCCCGCGAGATTGCTATTCTGAAGGGTGCGACGCTGTTCGAGCCGGGCGAGTGCGAGGACTGCGGGCGAAGCGGCTACCGCGGACGGCGCGGCATCTACGAGGCACTGGTGGTGACGGACGAGCTCGAGGATCTTATTGCCAGGAAGGCATCCGTCGTCGAGCTTCGCGATCTCGCGATGCAGCAAGGGATGAAGAGCCTTCGGGAGAGCGGGCTTGGAGTCGCGGCTCTCGGGGATACCAGTGTCGATGAAGTCCTGGCCAATACCGTCGGGGAGGCGCCCGGAGCATGAGTGCCCTCGCTATCGCTTTCGTAGGTCTCTTCCTCGCGGTCCAGGAGAAGTCGCTCACCCACAGGGGTCCAGGCTTCACCCTCGCCTATCCGGAGAAGAACTCAAAGCTCCAGCCGCCGAGCGCGGGGGTCCCCTTCCAGCTCGAGTACCGCAAGAACAACATGGTGCGGCTCGAGATCGAGCGGCTGACCCAGCCCATCGACCTGGAAGACCAGACCTTCGCCAGCATATTCATGGAGGTGCAGCTCGAGCGCCTGGCGGAGCGCGTGAGCCAGCCCCTCACGTCGAAGACCGTTCGCCGCTATCCCTGGGGCACGGGGGTAGAGCTCGTGTACTTCGTCCCCGCGCGAAGCGGCAAGAAGAACGAGCGCGATCAGGTGACGGAGGTCGTGACCACGGTCGAGGAAACGCTTTACCGTTTCACCACCTGGATTCCCGAGAAGGACCTCCCAAAGGTGGGGCCGGCCCTGGGACAGGTCGTCGCCAGCTTCTCTCCCGAGAGAGCCGCGCCCGCGGCGGCTGCCCCCACGACGGCTTCAACCGGCACGCGGTTCTCACTCGCGGGCGTGGACGCCAAGATTCGCGAACACCGCCGACAGATCGATTCCGCCGCGCCGCTCAGTCCAGCGCTCGCCCACGCGCAGGCGGGCCTCGCCGAGAGCCTGGGGTTGAGGGCCTACCTGACAGAAGGAGGCTCCCCGGCCGAAGTCAACGAGATCTCACGCGCGGCCCAGGACGCCGTTCGCATCGCCCCGAACGAAATCGATTCGCAGCGTGCTCGTGCCTGGGCCGCCTACCACCGCGATCAGATGGTCGAGATGGAGCAGGCGATCCAGCAAGCCCTCCTGGTGGATTCGAAAGACGCCGAGACTCACTTCCTCCATGCGCTCTGGTACGGCTTCAACCCGGCGCGATCGGAAGCCATGGCCCGGGTCGCGCTCGAGGCCTACCCCGACCTCGCCCCCGCGCACTACGTAAAAGCGCTCGCCGACCGGCGCGCCGGCGACCTCGTCGAAGCCCGGCAGGCTCTCGAACAAGCAGTCCGGATCGATCCCACGTTCACCCGCGCGCGAACGGAGCTAGCGGAGGTTCTCGAAGAGGCGGAGGACTTTCCGGCCGCGGCAGCCGCATATCGAGCGCTTTCCCGCTCATCACCCGGCGATGTTTCCTTTCATTTCCGGCTCGCGGTGGCGGCGCGAAAGGCCGGGCTCATCGATGAGGCCATCTCGGAGTACCAGGCGGCGGTGAGGCTCGACCCCGCGCTCAGCGAGGCCCACTACAACCTCGCCGTCCTCTACCTGCGGGAGAAGCAAGCGCCGGATCTCGCGGCCCAGAGCTTCAAGCGGTTCCTCGAGCTCGACCCCGAGAGCGAGCGCGCGGAGTCCGTTCGCAAGTGGCTACGAGAAAACGGGTATTAATCAGCCTATATCGAGCCTCGCTTCCAAATCGAAGACCCGGGCTGAGGCTCCATCGAGCGCTTTCGGTCCTCCGGACCGACTCCAAAAGGCGTAGATCGGCTCTTCCGCGAGGGTGGGAGCTCTTCGACTCCCTTAGAAATACACTATCCGTACACCTCATCGATGGGCGCGTCTCCAGATGCCCGAGTACGCGTCGGCGAGGTGGGGCCTAGCCCGCGCAGCTCGTCGTCCTTGCTGCGATACCGCCAGCTTCGGCCCAGGCACGCAACGCTTTCCAAACGCCGCTGGTCCCCGGTACAATACCCACGTGTTGACTCGCGTCTACGTGGACAATTTCCGCTGTATGGTGAACTTCGAGTGCCGGCTAGGTTCTCAGCAGTTGATCCTCGGACCCAATGGAGCCGGCAAGTCCACACTCTTCGATGTTCTGGCGCTGCTGCGCGACTTATGCGTTCGCGGAGATCCGCCGGCTGATCGCTTTGTGGGCCGATCGCGAACACGGTGGCAGGACGTCCTGGAACAGACCTTTGAACTTGACGTCTCCGGAAACGGCGGGCTTTACAACATGCGGCTCGTGGTTGACTCATGGGGCAATCCCGAACAGCCGCGCGTCATCAACGAGGAGGTCAAGTTTTCAGGCAAATCTATCTTTCGCTTTCAAAACGGCGAGGTCCACCTATTCAACGATCGTTTCGAAGACAAGGTGCAGTACCCTTTTGACTGGTACCGTTCTGCTCTCGCGACGATCACAGCGCGCAAGGACAACACCAAGCTGTCCTGGTTTAAGCGGTGGCTTGGCGGGCTGCTCGTCGTGAGCCCAGATCCGCGTCGAATGTCGGGCGTTGCCGCTCAGGAAGTCCGCAGCCCCGATCAGTACTTGAGCAATTTTGCGGACTGGTACCGGCACCTGCGCCAGGAAACGGAAGATTTCGACTACATCAAAGATCTCAAAGAGGTCATCGACAGGTTCGTGACGATGCGTCTTGAAGATGCTGGTGAGCGGCGCCGTGAGATCAAGATACGGATCGCGGCATCAGAGAACGGAAAGAGCGGAGGGCCGGACACTGAGTATCTACTCGGGGAACTCTCGGAAGGACAGCGCGTACTGATCGGGTTGTACGCCGTACTGCATTTCGCACTGAAGCCGGAAGCGACGCTGTGCTTCGACGAGCCTGACAATTTCATTGCTCTTCGCGAGATCCAGCCGTGGCTGACGAAGGTGCTTGACCGTACTGAGGACGACCACTCGGTCGCACAAGTGCTTATCGCTTCGCATCATCCCGAACTTCTGAATCGGATGGCATTTAAGGAAGGCTTGCTACTGGATCGTCCAGACGGTCGTCATACGCGCGCTCAACCCTTCCAAGATCCATCAAAGACCGGTCTCTCGGCGGCACAGCTCGTCGCCCGGGGATGGGAGCGTGAGTGACCGCGTCTCGAGGACCGTCCTTCTCTGCGAGGACGATCCGCAGGAGCAGCTGGTCCGGTCGTACTTGAAACGGTGCGGGCTGAACACGGAACCGCCTAGTTTTTTCCCGCGCAATGCAAGTCGTGAAGTCCACGGTGGGAACGTAGGATGGGTTTTGGGACAATTCCGCAACGAGCTTGAAGCCTGCCGCCGGCGACACGAGACCCACGCCAACACGATGCTCATCGTCGTCGTTGACGCCGATGACAATACGGTCGCCGTGCGTCGTGACCATCTGAATCAACTAAGCCAAATGGTTCCGACCGATCCGATTGTGGTGCTGATTCCCAAACGGCATATTGAGACTTGGATTCGCTCGGCTCTCGGCGAGACGGTCAATGAGAACGACAGCTACAAGAACCCGGAACTCAAGAAGTCAGAGATCCGGGAGGCCGCTAGCGAGATCCACGGGTGGGCCCGCGCCAATCCAGCACCCAGCCCAACGTGCGTCAACTCGCTGCGTCATTCCCTACCGGAATGGCGGAAGATCGGCTGACAATAAAGCACTGACGTCGCACCGCCGCGATAGCTCGTAGCGGATGCCGAGCCGAGGCTGCGCGGAGCGGCTGATTACGCATCGCAAAGGCCCAGGGATCACGCTCATCGAACGTCCTCCACTTCCGGCTCGCGGTGGCCGCGCGAAAGGCGGCGCTCATCGACGAAGCCATTTCCGAGTATCAGGCGGCGGTGAGGCTCGACCCCTCTCTTAGCAAGGCGCACTACAACCTCGCCGTCCTATACCTGCGGGAGAAGCAAGCGCCGGATCTCGCGGCCCAGAGCTTGCCGCGGTTCCTCGAGCTCGATCCCGAGAGCGAGCGCGCCGAGTCGGTGCGCAAGTGGCTGCGAGAAAACGGGCGTTGAGCGGCTTTCACTCCAGCATCGCCTTCACGTCGTAGATCCGGGTTGATGCTCTCTTGAGCGCCTTCGTTCCTTCGGCCCGACTCCAAAACATGTAGATCGGCTCTGCCACTACAAAGCCCTCGTACTACAAGGTCCTTGTAGCACAATGCCCGCGTGCGCCTAGGGTTCGACCCCGAAGTGCCGTCGGTACCACTCGATACTCCGCTCGATGGAATCGGCCACGTGCGCGGTCTCGCGGAAGCCGTGCCCTTCCCGCGGGTAGCGCACCATCACCGTCTCGACCCCTACGTCGTGGAGGGCGACATAGAACTGCTCCGCTTCCGCGATGGGAACATCGTTGTCGTTCTCTCCATGAAGGAACATCACGGGAGTCCTCACCCGGGCCACGTGCTTGAGGGGCGAGCGCTCCCAGAGCCGGTCCATCAGGTCCTCTTGATGGGGATAGGCGCCGTACTCGACGGCGAGATAATCGTGGTAGTAGGCCATGTAGTTGAAGCTCACCAGGTTCGCGATCCCGGCGCGCGCGATCGCCGCCTTGAATCGTTCGGTCTGGGTGACGATCCAGTTCGTGAGCTGCCCGCCGTAGCTTCCTCCCTCGAGCCCGAGCCGATCGGGGTCGAGAGCCTCATAGCGGCGAAGGGCGGCGTCGACGGAGTACAGAACGTCCTTGGCCTCGCCGCCGTTCTGGTCGCCGAAGATGGCGTCGGCAAAAGCCTGGCCGTAGCCCGTTGAGCCCCGATAGTTCACCTGAAGCATCGCCCAGCCCGCGGCGGCGTAGGCCTGCGCCCGAGGGTTCAGCTCGGGCCCGCTCTGGCTGTGAGGTCCTCCCTTGAGGGCGACGATGAGCGGCACCCGCGCGTTGCCGTTAACCGAAGGGAGAGTCAGAAACCCCTCGACCCTCTTTCCGTCGAAGCTCAGGAACTCGACGGAAACGGTTTCCGCGAGCTTCGTCGCGCCGAGAACATCACGATTCGAGTCCGTGAGCTTCTGTTTCTCGCCCGAAGGCTCGCGTAGATAGAGCTGCGCCAGGTCAAAGGCGGCATGAAAGGCGTAGGCAACGGCCCCGTTGTCGGAGAGGGAAAACGAGCCCACACGACCTCGCTCCCGCACCACCGGCTCCGCCTCTCCTCCCGAAGCACGGATCCGGTAGAGCGCCTGCGTTCCCCGTTCCTGGACCGTGAAGTACACCCACTCGGAGTCGCGAGACCACGAGGGCCCCGACTGCCGGTTGTCGAGGCTCGCAAGCTCCCGCCTTCCGCTCCCGTCGGCCTTCATGATCCAGAGGTGCGTGTCTTCCATGGTCGTTTCGGACGACGTGAGGCCTCGGCTCGTTCCTTCGTAGACGATCGATTCTCCGTCGGGAGACCACTGGGGGCGATACTCCGCGTTCTCCGTACGCGTGAGCCTTCGGACGCTTCCATCCTTGACCGCGAGCGCGAACACGTCGTAGTTGAAGAAGCGGTCCGGGTCGCGGTCCCGGTTCGAAACGAAGAGGATCTCGTCTCCCTTCGGCGAGAAGCTCACCGAGTGCTCGTAGGTGGCGCCGTCGGTGAGCTGGCGCGGAGGCTCGGCCCCGGTCGCATCGGCCAGGAACACGTGGGTCCGCCGGTTGTCGTTGAACCTCGTCTCCCCTTCGGACGCCGTCGGCTTGTAGAGGTATCTGCGGATGACTACCGGGTCGCCCGTCGCCTCGCCGGTCTCCGGTCCCGGAGTCGCCGAGATTAAGGCGATCGAGCGCGAGTTCGGCGCCCAGGCAATGGTCTCGCCCGAGGAGGGAAGCGGGTGATTCGTGCCCTCGACCTTCGCGACCAGCCGTTCGCCTCCGCCCCGGGCGTCGGTGACCACGAGCCCGAAGGCTCCCTCATGGGTTCCGAGGAGGGCGACTTTTTCTCCGCTCGGGGACCAGCGCGGGCTCGAGCCCGAGAGGCCCGAGCTCCGGAAAGCGCGAACGGAGCCCGTCGCCCGCTCGTAGATCATGAGCTTCGGCTCCGGCGCTCCCCGGCCGCTCGAATCGAGCTCGGTAAAGAGGATGGCGCCGCCGTCGGGCCGGATCGCGACCTCCCGCACGGAGCGGAGCCGGTGGAGGTCGGAGGGCGCGAGCCCGGCGGAAACGGCGAGGAGAACGGCAATATGAAACATGCGTCACACACCTTTTAGGCGAAATAGAAAGAACTGCGTCCGCTGCTTGCTCTGGAAGTTGTCGTCGCTCGCGAGGAGGAGCGCTCTTCCCCCGCCCGTTAGCTCCGGCCCCAGACCCATCGCTTCGAGGTTGTCGAGCCGTGGATACTCGATCGAGAGCTGGTCGAGCACGTCGTCGAGATCGAGGACGAGCTCCTTGATCACCGGTCGCCAGTCTGCGCTCTCGGCGAGGGACTCGATGGCGGTGACGTCGGTGGCCGACGACAGGTCCACGTTGAAGATCCGCGCCTGATTGCGATCCCGCTTCTCGCCGGAAATCTCGCGAATGAAGAGGCGCTCGAGGGCGAGAAGACGATCCCCCCCGAGGGAGACCAGCTCCACGAGACCGCCCGTGACCTCCTGCTCCCCGAACTCCGGAAGCGGAGCGAAAGGCCCGAGGGGATAGACGTGCTCGTGAAGCGCCGAGAGCTCCTTTTCCTCGACCGCGTATACGATGATGCGGCTGAAGCCGACGGAGTCGACCCCGGCGATCGGTCCGTCCTGGAGGAGCGTCCCCTCGGCGGCGACGAAGAGCCTCGTCCCGTCGGGTGAGAGCGCGAGGCTCTCGAATCCCAGATTGTCGCGAATACCCCTCTCCCGAGGTGAGCCCGCGAACAGGAACTTTTTCGGGATCTCGAACGTTCGAAGGAGCGCTCCATCACGGTCGAACTCGAGGAGTCTCGGCTGGAGGACGGGCGAATTATCGACGTCCCCTTCGGTCGACACCAGAAGGCTTCCCCACGGGGACTTTGCCATGCCTTCCGTGTCGAGGGCGTCCGCGTTCTCGAGAGCCACCGCTCTTCGCGGAGCGACCGAAAGCGTGCTCTCGGCGAGACCGAGCTCCATCTCGTAGAACCTGGAAGACACCCGGGCGTCCGAGAGCGCGAGCCAGGCCCCGCTCTCACTGTCGTGAGCCACCGCCGAGATGCCTCCGACTTCCAATGACTCGGCCTCCGTCGACTGCGGGAGCATGGACGAGGCGACATAGGAAATCTCGAGAAGCGGCGGAAGCGGCTCGATAGGGTCGTTGCTCCGGCACCCACAGGTGAAGAGGGCGAAGACGAGGACGACGCGCGTGTTGCGCACGAGCCTAAACAGCCTAGACAGGATGCTCGGCCAGATAGCTGATGAGATCGATCTTGGTGACGATGCCGCTGACCTCTTCATCGTCGAGAACTACGGCGATGTTCCCGCGGCTGAAGACCTCCGCGAGCACCTCGAGGCTGGCTTCGGGAGAGACCACCTCCATCTGCTGGTTGGTCACGAGCGGAGCGATGGGCTCGTCGGGGCGCGCGTGCCCCTGGACCATGTGGTCGAGGAGCGCGAATTCCGTGACGAGACCGAGAAGCTTTCCCTGATCCAGCACCGGAAGTTGCGAGATGCTGTTCTCCTTCATGATGCCCACCACCTTCCCCATGGTCTCCTGGGGGGATACGGTGATGACATTCTGAATGCGCTTGGAGGACAGAAGATCCTTCACCATGCTCTCGCCGAGGTCGCCCTCGAGAAATCGGTTCTGGCGCATCCAGTCGTCGTTGAAGAACTTGGATAAGTAGCGCGAGCCCGAATCTGGAAGGAGAACCACGACGACCTTTCCCGCAGGAAGGCCCCGGGCGTAGCGGATCGCGGCCGCGGCCGCGGTGCCGCAGGAGCCCCCGACGAAGAGACCCTCTTCACGGCCGAGCCTGCGGGCAGTGATGAAGGATTCCTTGTCGCCGACCTGGATGACCTCGTCGACGACGTCGAAGTGCATTGTGGTCGGTAGAAAGTCCTCCCCCACCCCTTCGACTTTGTAGGTGTGGGCTGGTCCAAGGTTCCCGGTCTGGAAGTACTCGTAATAGAGCGACCCCACCGGGTCGGCGCCGATGACCTTGATGTTCGGGTTCTTCTCTTTGAGGTACTTCCCCGTTCCCGAGATGGTGCCTCCGGTGCCCAAAGCGATGACGAGAGCGTCGATACGTCCGCCCGTCTGTTCCCAGATCTCGGGCCCGGTGGTCTCGTAGTGCGCCTGGGGGTTGATCTGGTTGTGGTACTGGTTGGCGTAGATGGAGTTCGGAGTCTCGTCCGCGATCTTGCGGGAGACGCAGTAATAGCTCCGGGGATCCTCGGGCTCGACTGCGGTCGGCGTGACCACGACTTTGGCGCCGAGCGCCTGGAGAGCACGGATCTTCTCGTCGCTCATCTTGTCGGGCATGACGAAGATGCACTTGTAACCCTTCACCGCCGCCACTACCGCGAGGCCCATCCCGGTGTTGCCCGAGGTCGCCTCGACGATCGTCCCTCCCGGCTTCAGCAGACCCTTCCGCTCGGCGTCCTCGATGATCGCGATGGCGATCCGGTCCTTGACCGAGCCCCCGGGATTGAAGAACTCGACCTTCGCCAGGACCGTGCTCTTGATGCCCCGGGTCAGCTTGGTGAGCTTGACCAGCGGGGTGTTCCCGATGGTTTCGAGGATGCTCTCTGCGATTCCGGGAAGGGGTCTTGCCGAGGTTTTCGTAGTAGCCATCGATCGATCTTACATCCGGGGTTTCGATGGGCGCAAAACCTTGCCCGCGAGGGCCGAAGTGGGCTTCCCGTCCCGGACCGCGGGCGTGCCGTTGACCAGCACGTGGACGACGCCTTCGGAAAGCTGGTGAGGATCGCCGTACGTGGCCCGTTCGGCGATCCGGTCGAAATCGAACACCACCACGTCCGCGATCGCGCCCTCCCGGAGTACGCCGCGGCCGTCGAGCCCGAAGATCGTCGCCGGAAGGCTGGTCATCGAGCGGATGGCGTGCGCGAGACCGACGATCCCGCGATCTCGAACGTACCGGCCGATCTTTCGAGGGAACGTCCCGTAGTAGCGCGGATGGGGCTTGCCCTCACCCGGAGCCACGAGGCCGCCATCCGAGCAGGTCATCACGTAGTCCTTCTGCATGATGTGAGCGATGTCCTCTTCCGACATATTGAAGGAAACGAGGCCCGCGCCTCCTTTGTCGAGAAGCTCGAGAGCGAGATCGACCGGAGCGAGGTTGCGCTCGGCGGCAAGCTCCGCCAGGTTCCGCCCCTCGAGAGACGTGTCGGCATCGTGGTTCGATATCTGGAATAAAGCGGCGCCTCCGCGCCGCGCAAGGTTCTTCACCATATCGGCACGGAGCCGCGCCCGTTCTCTCGGATCCTTGAGGCGAATCTGAAGGGGCGAAGGCTGCCCTTCCATCGTCTCCCCGGCAAGAGCCCAGCGCGGCACGAGCGCCCCCACGATGCTCGTCCCCGAGGCTTCATACGGATACTGATCCGCCCACACCTGAACTCCCCGCGCCCGCGCCCTTTCGATCCGCTGGGTGGCCGCCGCCGACAGACCCCAGCTATCCGGCCCCAGCGCTTTGAAGTGGGTCACGATCCCCGGAATGTCGGCTTCTTCGGAGATCCGCACGACCTCCTCGACCGCTGCCAGAAGTCCGACGGTGTAGTCGCTCTCGTCGCGGATATGACTGGTATAGACGCCGACCGGATGCACTTCCTTCGCGAGCGCTATCACTTCCTCCGTTGCCGCGTAGCTCCCGGGCGCGTAATAGAGTCCGCTCGAGAGCCCGAACGCCCCCGCTGCCATTCCCTCGCGCACCAGGGTCTTCATCCGCTCGAGCTCTTCTTCGGTGGGAGGCCGGTCCTCCATCCCCATGAC
>Ga0184637_10001555_pt1 | contig 15387 bp, 23 predicted proteins | sample PLM3_127_b2_FD_133143 | JGI IMG/M metagenome (GOLD analysis project Ga0184637, IMG submission 133143) | Groundwater sediment microbial communities from an aquifer in East River, Colorado, USA - PLM3_127_b2 | ecosystem: Environmental > Terrestrial > Soil > Riparian zone | place: USA: East River...
ATTGGCGACGTCCCTGGTGACGCTCCTCCGTCTGCACCCAACGTGGAACCGGAGGTGGGACCGCAGTAGGCTGAACTCTGTCTCTTGCGGGAGGCGCTACGATCGCCTAGAATGGGCAGCAGACCGATGGTGTGCTCAACCCGTGAGGGGCCTGTAGCTCAGGCGGATAGAGCAGAGGTTTCCTAAGTTCAGGCGCGATCCGTAACCCCTCGGTAAGTTGCGGACTTATCGGGGGGTTTTTCTTTCTCTCGTTGGCTGGCGGGGGGTGGTTTGTGGTATAGTGGAGGCGGTGACGGGCACGTTTTGGGGCACGTCCAATCCTCCAGGAGGCTCGATGGATAGCGCGACCTCGGCGAATTGTTCGAGCGGAACCGGGAAGTTTAAGTGGGGTCGGTCCCTTGGAGGGGTCGCGGGAATCACGATTGTCACTCTGAAGGCTTTTCTCCTCCACCCCGGCGACGCGCCGGAATCCGCATTGGTCACTCTGGTTTTGCATGAGCAGCCCCACGTCGAAGTAGAGGTGGGCGGCGAACATCTACAGGGAAAGCAAAGTGATCGGGCGGCTGTTTCGTCAGCCGAAACCAGTGTAGAGAGTTCTTTCGGTCTTCCAATCGAGTCACTCAGCTCAGTTAGCAGTGGTTTTGTGTTCCCCATGGAAAGCTGACGGAGGGAAGATCGCCTTGTTCCGCCTGAGCCCCTGGCGGCGCCGTGCTGCGGGGGCTTCTATTTTCGCCGCCCTCCTTGCACTTCTACCTTCACCTGTTGTATCCCAGCGTGGCTCACCCGTTGTCCAAGTCGTCCGCATCGTTGACGGCGACACTATCGAAGTCTGCTGCATTGGATGGAAGCGGGAAAGTATCCGGTACATCGGAATCGACACCCCGGAGACCCATCACGCCACAAAAGGGGTAGAGGCCTATGGTAAGGAGGCAGCGGAAGCCAACGCCAGGCTGGTGAGCGGCAAGACCGTCCGTCTTGAGTTCGATGTACAAGAGCGGGACCGCCACGGGCGGATCCTTGCCTATGTCTACCTCGAGGACGGCACCTTCGTCAACGCCCGGCTTGTCGAACAAGGATACGCCCAGGTCATGACAGTGCCACCGAATGTGAAGTACCAAGAGTTGTTTCTGAAGCTCCAGCGGGGGGCGAGGGAAACAAGACGCGGCCTGTGGAGTGAATAGCATGGAGGCGACAGATGGAGCTGCCCTTGGGTCTCGTGTGCATCAAGTGTGGGGAGGTATTCGGGAGCCTGCTCAACCCTAGCGCTGTGATCCGTGGGGATCGCACCCAGCGGGCGGAAGCGGTGTGCGCCCCGTGCGTAGGGAGCCTCACGCGGGAGAAAGGCATCGTGCCGGATAGCCCGGAGAACTGGGCTCGCCTCCTGGCGTGAAGCACTGACCACCACAGCGGAGGTTGAGTCATGGCCGAGAAAGCCGATTCACGGGAGGTTGCGACCTTCGAGGAACTCCTTCGCGCCTGCCTCTACGAGCAGGAGGCACTGCGGCGGGTGCTCGTGCAGAAGGGACTGATCTCCAACGAAGAGGTGCTCGAGGAAATCCAGGTGGTGCGGCGGGAGCTGGAAGGGAAACGCGGTAGGTAGGTGAGGAGATGTCACCCTTCGATGTTCGTGAAGAGGTCATCAACGTCGTGCTGGCGCAGTTGCTCGACCAGCGTGGTCTGCTCTCCGTACCCGAGAGCATCCGGCGATCTGTGGTGGGGCGCGGCCGCAGGCTCCCCGACGTGACGCTCGCCGACCTGTGGGGCGTGCGCATAGTCATCGAGGGGCGGATTGGAGATACCCAGGCCGTACGCAATGCTCTCCTGCGCACTGCGAGTGGGCGCGTCGAGGAGGGCATCTCGCCAATTTGTCTAGCCGTAATGTACCCGCCCGCCCTCCGAAAGGTCGCCTCCCTTGCGGGGCTTCGGCGGGCGCTCGAGCGGACTCCCGTACTCGTCCGCGTCGTCTCTGAGGGGAGCGACGGCGATTGGGCGGAGACGACGGTCGATGGGCTGACGGATCTTCTGCGCCGCAGCTATGAGCTGCTGGTTGGTGAGGATGTCGTTGCGGGGGCCGTCGAGGATCTCGGGCAGTCGATTGATGCCGCCAGCGAGATCATGGCGGCTGCCCGAGCGACCCCGGCACGTTTGCGGACGCTGCTCGGCATCCCGGAAGAGATGGAGACCCCGACTGAAGATGAGGAGGAAGACTAGGTGTCCCCGCGAAGTGAGGATCTTCGGGTATCCCGGATCGCATCTCTCACGCTCGTCAATGCCATGATCTTCCACCAGATCCTGGCGCAACGGGATCGCCGCGTCCCTCCGCTCGGCCGGACAGTCGAAGAGCCTCACGTGACCGAGGGGCTCGCCGAGGCGTGGCGAGTGATCCTCGAGGACATAGACTACATCCCGATCTTCACGCTCGCCCGTGACATCGTGCGCGAGTTGAGGGGGACTGCAGGAATCGACGATGCCCTTCGGCAACTTGCCAACGCGGCCATGCGGATCACGGCGCGCCGGGCCGCCCTCCGCCATGACCTCATGGGGCGCATCTACCATCGCCTGTTGGCCGATGCGAAATACTTCGGCGCTTTCTACACGACGGTGCCGGCGGCGACCCTGTTGCTTAAGCTCACACTTGACCAGCAGCACGTCTCGATCGATTGGGCCGACATCGGTCAGATCCGACGGCTCCGCCTCGCCGATCTGGCGTGCGGGACGGGGACGCTTCTCAAGGCGACCCTCCAGACCATCGTGGACAACCACGTCCGCGCCTGCACAGAAAAGCAGGAGCGCCCCGACCTCCCAGGACTGCATCGCGCCCTGGTCGAGGAGAGCTTATGGGGGTTCGACGTGATCCCTTTCGCAATACACCTCGCGGCGTCCGCGCTCGCCTTGCACGATCCCGACGTGCCCTTCGGCGATATGCATTTGTATACCTTGGGCCTAGGGGTGGAGCGAGTCGACCTGCCTGGTAATATTCGTCAAATTATCCGACTCGGGAGCCTTGACTTCCTCCACCAACCGCAGCTGGGAGTCCAGGCGGACCTGTTCGGCGCCTTGACTGGAGGACGAATGGCCGGCGGAGGCGAGCAGCGGGAGGGCGTCGATGTTCCCCAGCTCGATCTCTGTGTGATGAATCCCCCGTTCACGCGGAGCGTTGGGGGCAACCTGCTGTTCGGGAGCGCCCCGAGAGCGCAGCGAAAGCAGATGCAAGCGGAACTGAGAAGGATCGTGCAACGCCGGGATGTTCCCGCCAACATCACCGCCGGCCTCGGGTCCGTCTTCTCTGCCCTGGGCCACCAGCTGGTCAAGAAAGGGGGACATTTCGCCTTGGTGCTTCCCCGAGCCCTTCTCTCAGGGGTTGCGTGGGAGCAGACACGCCTCCTCCTCGGGGGCGAATACCATGTCCGGTACATCATCGTGAGTCATGAACTCGGACGCTGGAATTTCTCAGAGAACACCAAGCTGAGCGAATGCCTCATTGTGGCCAAGCGTCTTGGAGGAGACGGGGCTCCTGGGCCGACGAAGTTTGTCAACCTGTGGACGAAGCCCGCTACCAGCGTCGAGGCGTTGACGCTAGCCGATCTGGTCCGGAGGGCCCCAGGCGCTCGACTAGATGCCGACGCTGGAATGGACGAGCTCCGCACAAACGGCAAGAAGTTCGCTGAGGTGATCCTCTGCGCACCGGAACAGATGCGAGCTGGGCAGTGGAGCGCTGGGGCGGCGTTCGCGCAAACTGATCTCTGTCGCGTGGCGTTTCACCTTGTGCTCGGTGAGGTTTACATCCCCGGTAGAGGCCGCATCGGTCGAGTACCGCTCGTGCCGCTACGCGAATTGGGTTCCTTGGGGCCTGACGTTCGCGACATTCACGATGGCTTCCGCCCTTCGCCGACCCGGACGGCTTATGCTGCCTTCTGGGGACACGATACAGAATCGGTACAGTGCCTTGCGCAGCGGCCAAATCAGTTTCTGTCGGCTCTCCCACGGGCGAAACGGGATCGTCCGTTGCGAGATGCTAATCTGCTGTGGTCACGTGCGGGCCGGCTCCTGGTGGCGGAGCGCCTCCGGCTTAACACGGCGCGGGTCGTGAGCGTCCTCTGCCGCCAACTGGTGCTCTCCAACAGTTGGTGGCCAGTGGCGGTCGCCGATCGAGATGGCGTGGACGCCAGCGAGATCGAGCAAGCTCTCGCGCTGTGGTTGAACTCCACGCTGGGCCTGATGCTGCTTGTGGCTTCACGAGTCGAGACTGAGGGTGCGTGGATCAAGCTGAAGAAGCCAGTGCTCGGAGCTCTTGCCGTCATGAATCCCGTCACCCTCACCGCGGCACAACGGCGAACGCTGACTCGAGCCTATGAGGCGCTGTCAGCGCGCGATCTGCTTCCCCTTCCCGAAATCGACCAAGACGCCGTCCGGCGACAAATCGATGAAGCCATCACGGGCGCTCTCGGAATCGCAGATGATCTGACTACGCTCCGGCGGATGATCGCAGCGGAACCGTTGGTCATCGGCGCGCGGCTACGTTCATAGCGTGCATTTCCTGAGACCCACACACCGCGATTAACCGGCAGGCATAGGGCACACTGTGTGCCGAGGGTCGCTGCGACGATAATCCGCCCGTCGTCGCCCAGCGTCCCCCGGCATTTTTTTGTCTTGACTCGGCTGAAGATGAAGCCTAAAATTGCGCGAACAATAGCCATGTGACCGAATAGGGACCGCCGGCATGAGCCGGGTGGCGAACCAACATCGCCATCCGGCTCTTTTTTTCGCGACGGCGGCATTCACAGCATGGAGGAGGTCGCGCGATGGTCCTGGAAGAGTTGACGATCGCGGAGAAGCTCAAGATCCTCCGTCGCCGGGTGAGGTTGGCTCAATGGGAGCTGGCACACCGGGTTCGGATCCCATCTTACCGGTTGAGCGAGTTCGAGCGCGGCGTTGGGTTTCCCACGGGCGACGAGCTGGAGCAACTCGCGAAGGCCCTCGGTGTGGGGCTTCGAGACCTTCAGGCGCCGCAGCGGGATGGGGGGAGACTGTGAGGCCGCTCATAGATTTGGCGGGGTGGATCAAGGGTGGCGCCTATCGGACGCTTTCCCCGACTGCCAGGGACGTCCTGGCAGTTGTGGCGTCATTCGCCGGGCCGGATGACCCGGCCTTCCCGTCTGCCGCGACGATCGCCGACCTCACCGGACATACGCGGACCTCGATCTTCAAGGCGCTGAAGGAGCTGGTGGGCGCGGGAGTGTTGGTCGACCTGGGCCGGGTGAAGGGGAAGCGCGCTCATCGGTATGGTCCCAGGGCGTTCGCCATCGCCGCCCCCCCGGCTCTCCAGGTCCCTCGCGAAGATGTCCCTGTCACAAGGACATCTTCGGTCTCGCGGGACGAGCGGGGGCGCTTTAGATGTCCGTCCGCCACGGACGCCGAGATGTCCTTGCCGGAGGGATACGATCTGTCCACTGATCTGATCCGTCGGAATCAGGTCGCCCCCCTTCCCTTGCTCCCCCCCTCGCGGGGGGGAAACGTCGTCCTAGATCGGACGACCACCACACCCACGCCGACCAGGAGCAGGCGGAAGATCCAGGAGCGAGAGAAGCTGATCGCGCAGCTTTCGAGTCAGCTACTCACTACTCCGAGAGAGGAGCTGGATGGCCTGGTCCTGGCGTTGGGGAGCGAGTACGGTGCTGAAGCTGTGCACGAGGCGAGATTGCTGGCCGCGCAGCTCGAGCCTAGCTGGCCGATGATGGAGAGCGGCAATAGGTTCGCCGTAGCTGCGGCCCCATCCGGGGGGCCTTTAAAAGCGGAGGGGTCGCCGCAGCGCAGCTGGGAGCTTGGCCCGAATGCTCGACCACGGCTCGAGGTGAACCTGGAGCGGGTCCGCCACCTCCGCGAAAATGGCTGGAGGTTAAAGGCAATCGCAAGAGACCTCGGGATCGGATTTGAAACCTTGCGCCACCGGCTTCGGGAGGAGCGCGAGCGGCTCGGGGTGAAGGGGTAGGAGATGCGAGACGTCGGCATGGTCGCCCTGCTCTATGCGGCCGAGGAGCAGTGCATCGAGTGGAACGAACGCGGGATCCCGACGCTCATCATCGCGAGCGACGGAATCACGGCGAAGACCCTCCGCCCACACCGGCCGACGATCGCAGCCGTCTTGCGCCGGGCCATGGTCTTCCGCCAGCAGCTCCAGGCCCCTGGTCACCCCTTCCTCCAGTACCGCCCCGCACGGCGGAGATCAGCGAAGGTCTGCGCAAGCTGCGGGGGCCGACTCCGGGCGTACGAGTCCCTCTCTCGATGCGATCTCTGCGAAGCGGGCAAAGAAGTGGCCATGGCGGGGCTGCACCTGGGGCGCTTGGTCGAGGGCAGCGGATGAGCGAATGGCGGGATCGCGCCCCTCCTCCCGGCCTCAGATCGGGGCCCCCTGGCGGAGGAGGGAGCACGGGTGGCGCTAGGGGTGCTCACAGCGGGTCGAGAAAGGTCGCCGTCTATGACAGATGCCCGGAGGAGTCGTGAGGGATAAGCCTCTGGCAGCCGCTGCCGAGCGGTTACGCCGAAAGCCTGGCCGTCCCCGGAAGGCCCAGGACGGGCACGTTCCGGGCACGTCGTCTGCGGGAAGCCGTATCAGTGGCGGCTCTCCGGGGGGCGCACTGGCTGTGACAGCCGGCGCGCCTCTCCCTCCCAGGCTCCTGGATCTCCGGGCGACGGCGGCCTACTTGGGGGTCTCGTGCTGGACCGTGAGGGACTTGGAGGCGGCGGGGACCCTCCGGCGCGTCAGGGTGCCCCTCCCAGGCAACGGTGAGTTGAGGAAGCTCTTGTTCGATCGCGCCGACTTGGATGCGTTGGTTGAGGCCTGGAAGGAGGGAGTGTGAGGCGCCTGGCGGGTGGGATCCCGCGTGCACTCCCTTCGCACCGGACGCCAGAAGGCGCGGCATACGGAAGCTATTGCCGAGCGATCTTGCGGCGCCTGGGCCCGCTCGGCCCGGAATCGATGCCGACCCTGAAGGAAGCCGGTCGGGTGGTGCTGGAGCTGGAGCGGGTCAACAGGGATGCTGCCGCCGCCGAAAGGGTCAGGAACAAGAGGCGAAGGGACCGTGAGCTGGCCCGCCTGGATCGGCGGAAGTGGAGCCTCCGGGACCAGCTTGTCAAGTTGGAGCGTCGACTCGCGGAGTTGGCGGCCGCAAACGGCGAGGGTGAGGATCTCGCGGCCCGCATCGCGCGGCTCCAGCGGGAGAGCCCATGAACGTGAACGACACGAAAGAGGCGAACGCGCGCCTCGTCCGGGAGGTCGACCCGGCCCGTCGCTTGGTCGAGTGTAGATCTTGCGGCTTTCTCCGCTGGCAAACGAGCGAGAGGCGCTGTCCGCACTGCGGTCAGAGCGGCGCAAAGCTTTTGAACGTCACACGGAAAGGGAGAGGGACGCGATGGAACCACTGCGAGCCGGAAACTACGAGGTCCTTGAACTGACCGTCAGCGCCGGGACGCCGGTCGCCCTCCCCGAGGGGGCACAGGCATTGACGGCGATGCATACGATGGACGGCAAATATCGGCTTCTCGTACTCGTGCCCGAGGCGAAGCCACTGAACGAGGCTGCCGCGACGCCCCGGCAGAAAGGCGGCCGATGATCCGCGAAGTCACTGCCGGAATCTTCGAGGTCGAGAGTTTCAGCACGCGCGGCCTCGTGTACACCGTGGACGTACAGACCCAAACGTGCACCTGCCCGGCATGGATCCACGGGAGCCGCCGGCCGTGTAAGCACATCACCGCCGTCCGGAAGGCGGCCCAGGCGGGAGTCAACGAAAGGAGAGTGACATGATTGATGCAGTGCCGTGGATCTTTGCCCGAGATGTGGTTGAGGGCGCCACCATAGAGGAGGGTGACGTGTTGCAGTCAGGACCACCCCGCGTGCTAACGCTGGAAGAGGAGATCGAAGCACTCAGGCGCGAGCTGGGAGGCGATGTGCAAAAGAACGAGATCGTTCTTGAGCGGATCGCGACCCTTGAACGAAAAGTGGAAGCGCAGACAATCGCCGACGGCCATCGTGCTCGTGAGGCAGACAAGGAGCGGGCCGCCGAAAAGGTGCGGGAAGACCGCCGAGTCAGACGCGAGGCCCTCGGCCTCACTCCCGAAGGCGTGAAGCAGCGTCTCCGTGAACTCAACGCGGAGGTCAGCCAGATCACAACCGCAATGAACGAAGTGCAGGCGGAGGGGGATGCGCTCGTCCGCCAGGCCACGGCGGAGCGTCCGGACCTTCCGCAGGATTTCGTCTGGCAAACCCCCCAGGCGCGTACCATCGGAGCGAAACGAGCAGCGCTCGAAAGGCGTCTGGGCCAAATTCACAATGAGCGGATGCCGCTCGCCGCTCTGCTGGAGGAGGAGGAGAGCCATGCACACGAATAGCGTCTTGGTCGAGGTCATCGAATCGCCGGTAGAGATTCTGAACGAAGCGAAGCCGGACAACGGACACCGCATGGTCGTCCGCGCGAAGCTCATGGAGGCCGATGTCCGAAACGCCAACCGCCGGGTCTACCGCAAAGAGATCGTGAAGCGCGAAGTGGACCGGCTGCAGGAACGCATCAAGTCGAAGCTCGCGTTCGGCAGCGGCGATCATCCGTCTGACGGCCGGACGACCTTCGACAACGTCACGCATCTGTGGGAGAAGGTCTGGATCAGCGGCAAGGAGATCTTCGGCCAGGCCGTGATCCTGAACACGGAGCGCGGCCGCACACTGCAGGAGATCGTCCGAGCGGCCAAGGCTGTGCCCGTCTCAGCTCGCGGCGTCGGCACGGTGCGGAGCGGCCAGTGGGAGGGCGAAGCGGCCGAGATCGTCGAGGACAATTACGAGCTGGTGACGTTCGACTTCGTCCTGAACAACCCCGGCTTCGAAGACGCGAAGGCCGTCGCGCTCGCGGAGCAGGAAACGACACGCGAACAGACCAGCGCCTTCGTCCGGTATCAGCAACACTTAGCTGGCGGCGATCCGGGCTCGGTCCCGATCGGCCCACCGACTGCTGTCCAGCGACAGGAGGTCTTGCTCGCCGGTCTCGACGTGCCGATGCAGAAGCACGCGCCGGCCCCGGCACAGGATCCGCCACGTCGAACGCTCTCCGAGCAAGAGGTGCGCCTCCGGGACCAGCGGCGCGCGGGCCTGGCCGACGCGGCCACGCGCTACGCGGCGATGACCCAGCTTCCATCCGTGGTAGTCCTCGCGCTTCGGAAAAAATTCCCCCGCACCCCGATCAAGCTCCTTACCCTGGGCCAGGATGCAGTGTTCATCGAACTGGTCTCCCAAATGGGCGGGCAGACACTCAAGGTCCCGTTCACTATCGGGATCGACGGCGAGGCCGTCCTCGCTGAACCTGAGCGCGTCGTGGGCGAGGAACGCGAGCGAATCCTCTCTCTACTCACCGAGAAGAAGCACGACGACAGCCTGGGGCAGATCATGAGCGCCGTGGAGACCGCCGTGCGGGAACGGTTCGCGGGCCCGCCGGGGGAGCCGCCGAAAGCCTGGCCGGTCGACGTCTACCTGGACCGGGTGATCGTGCGGGCGAACGGCACGCTCTTCGAGATCCCGTATGAGCTGAGCGACACGGGCGAGGTGAAGCTCGGGGACGGGCAGCAGGTACAAATCCAGTACGTCGCGGTCTGATAGCCGAGCGGACTGAACGACGAGGAGCTGATGAACGACATCGAGCATCAGGTGTCCCCGCTCCACTTCTTCCGCGTTCTCACGTGGCTGGACGGGACGCCGCTGCTGAACCATATCGAGCCCTACCGCCAGCGGATCTTCGAGCGAGCGCTCTTTGACCTGGACGACGAAGGCCGGCCACAGATCAACCTCGTCCTCGGGGGGAGAGCGAAAAAAAATTGGAAGTCCTGTGACCTGGTCCTCGCGGCGCTGTACCGGCTTCTCGTGTGGCGTTCACCGGGCGGGAATCAAGCCTACATTCTTGCGAACGACGAAAGCCAGGCTGGCGACGACCTGGAGCTAGCAAAGAAGCTTATCACCGCGAACCGGTTGCTCGGTGACGCGGTGACGGTCAAGCAGAAAGCGATTGAGCGACAGGACGGGAACGGCTTCCTCGCGATCCTTCCCGCGAAGGATATCGCAGGCACACACGGCAAGACCTTCTGCTTTTGCGGCTTCGATGAGATCCACGAATATCGGGGCTGGGATTTACTCGAAGCCATGCAGCTTGACCCGACGCGCCCTGACGCGCTGATGTGGATCACGTCTTATGCGAGCATCTACCACAAGCCCGGTGTTCCGCTCTTCGATCTCATCGCGAGTGGGAAAAAGGGCCAAGACCAGCGGATGCTCTTTTCATGGTACGCCGCTGACTTCTGCACAGACCCCGCTTTTGCTGACGCCGCGCCCGAGGACAAGGCCAACCCCTCGCGGGGCTCCTGGGCGGATCCGCACTATCTCGAGCAACAGCAGACGCGCCTCCCGAGCCACAAGTACCGGCGGCTGCATCTGAACCTGCCGGGCCTCCCCGAGGGCAGCGCTTACACGGCAGAGATGGTCATGGCTGCGATCGCACGCGGGATCAGAGTGCGCCCGCCCGAGGACGGGGTGACGTATTTCGCCTTTGTGGACATGTCGGGCGGGTCGGTCGATGACGCCGTGCTCGGCATCGGGCATCAGGACGCCGACGAGCGGGCGGTCCTGGATCGTCTCGTAGACCAGGGTCAACGGCCCCCGTTCGATCCCCTCAAGGCCGTGGCCCGGTTTGTGTCGATCCTCCGGGAATACCGCATCACGCGGGTGACGGGCGACCGCTATGCCGGCGAGACGTTCAAGCGTGCCTTCGAGGAACGGAGCATCACCTACCGGGTGAGCGACAAGACGAAGTCGCAGCTCTACGAAGCGATGGAGCCGCACTTGAACGGGGCGAAAGTCGTGCTCCTCGACCACGCGGAGATGGAGAGCCAGTTTCTCTCCCTCGTCTGGCGCGGCGGGAAGATCGTCCACCCGGCCGGCGAGCATGATGATCATGCGAACGCGACCGCCGGCGTCGTGGCAGCCCTCACGCGACCCGTGAGAGAGCCCTTGATGCCCTCGCCCGGACTTTACGACGACGGCCCGCGTGCGCCGCTTTCCGTGGAGGCGCTCCAGGCTTGGCATCGAGGCGATGCCGACGAGAGAAGGCTCATCGAGGACATGCTGAAGTCGTGACGTAGGGAGGGGCAACTCTTCGGGGCCACCGGCGCTGGCTGACCCGAGCCGAGCCCCGACCGCGTTTATCGGCCCACGCGGTTCCCTTAAGCTCGGGAGCGCCGCGGAGGCCTCGAGAGTCACCACTCGGGGCCTCCCATCCTAACTCTGAAACGCGAGGAGGGAACGTGTCAACCGCTATGGTGGGACCTCTTCGCGAAAGCGGGCCGCATGCTTCGGGAAGGGGTGGCGCGGCCCCTAAGACTCCAGCTCGCGCGGCCCGGCAGCGCAGCGGCAGTCGCGCCGCCAGCGGAACAGTACCCGAGTTGGAGTCACCGCGCCCGAGCGTGGGGAGGGGTGGTCCACGGGGCAGCCCCCCAGGCGCCACTCCTCCCCGCTTCGATCGAGACTGAGTGGGCCGCTTTCCAAGCCAGGGGCTGGCGCGGCCCCTGTGAGAATCCGACTTGCGGCCCACAGCGCACCGGGATCGCCCCGGCAGCGGAGCATCCGAGAGTCGGAGGAAATGCGCTCGAGAGCAGGGGAAGAGGGTGGTCCGGGGATCTGCCACACACCACCCTCCCCCTGCTTTCGTCAAACGGATGGCAGGGTGGTGAAATGACGACGGAGCCTTTGAGTAAGCTGTTCTTGAAGGCTGCCGTTCTTCCTTGTGGACCGTGAGAATAGGGTGACGTACTCGTTCGACCCCGAATCGCTAGTGTCCTTCCCCGTGTTCGCGGGATTTATAGTGAGCGTCGTGGTGTCAGAGGGGCGCCTGTACTTTATCGGGCCCGACGGGACAGATCGAGAGGACAAGGGGCTTTTGCGGGTAAGCGTGGATCCGGATAGCGGGCTCGCGGTCCTGGCGCGATCGCGGGAGATACCGAGTCCGAGGAATGTCAGCTTCCCGCTGGTGAAGAGGCATGGGGCTGTGTTTCCGAGGGCGCTGGAGACGAAAGGAAGCCCATAGCAGGCTCTGGGGCTTCTGTGAGGCGCAAGGCTCAATCCGTGTGCCGGAGGTAGGGTCGCCCCCCCTTTTTTTATCCTACCCCCGCACGTGCGGGCAAGGAGGCCACGTGGTAAGCTGCCCTGACCGGCCCTGCCCGGTCTGCAAGGGGTCCATGTCCGAGGGGAAGAAGTCAGCCTGCTCGGGGCCGTGTCGGGCGGCCTTGAGCCGCCAGAAGAAGGCCCAGGCCAGGGAGGAGCGAGATCAGCGGCTGCGAGCCCTGGTGGCGACCCTGGCGAAGGAAGCGGGGCTCCGGCCGGAAGACCTGGCGTGAGCGCCGTCGCCGCCGGAGCTTCCGATGGATCCGGGGAGTCGGAAGATTCTGCTTGACAAGGTGTAACTAGTTGCACTAGTATAACTCTCATGGAGGGGGACGCATGGCAACGCTCGTGATCCGCGACTGGCCGGACGGCCTGCATCGAGAGCTGAAGAAAGCCACTATTGATCGGCGGACCACATTGAAGCAGATCATGGAGGAGGCGGCCCGCTCCTGGCTGGCACGGAACAGCAAGCTAACCCTCGCGGAGCAACTGAGGGATAAACGTGTTTTGCGGGACTATATCCGAATAACCCAGCCTGAGATCGGGCGGACCACCATGAAAATTTCTGTGCCGGGTCGCAAGAGAAAGCCACGGAAGAGACAGCGGCGGAAGCAGAAAAAGTAAAGCGGCCACGCCGGGTGTTGGAGCACCCGACGAGGCCTGGCCGCGCCGCAAGACTACGCCTCGCGACACAAGCAACCGAAGCGGAAGTGAGGGGGAGGATCGCCACGTTATGCGTCCCGTTGTGAAGCAGGTTCTTGGAGGCATTGCTATCATCGGCCTTGTGTTCTTCGCCCTGTGGCAGGTCCCGAAATGGCAAGTCGAATATTCAGGTGTTAAGGGGGAAGAAAAACGTTTTACACTTGAAGATAAAGCCCGCGGTACGCTAGCCCAGATATTTGGTGGATTATTCATCCTCGTTGGCCTCTATTTCACATACCGACGTATCACCGCAACAGAAAGAAACGTAGAGGTTGCCCAAGACTCTCAAATAACCGAACGTTTTACTCGAGCGATTGACCAGCTTGGAAGTGAGAAGCTCGAAGTTCGCCTGGGTGGAATCTACGCCCTCGAACGAATTGCCAGAGACTCTGAAAAGGACCACTGGTCCATTATGGAAGTCCTCACGGCTTATGTCCGAGAGCGGTCCCCTTGGAGTAAAGATAAAAAGGATGACTCCCTAAAGAGACCTTCCTCCGATATTCAAGCGGTTCTGACCGTCCTCGGGCGGCGCACCCGGACCTATAAGAATGGAGAGGAAGAGCCGCTCGACTTAAGGGGGACAGATCTCAGCATGGCGAACCTCGAGAAATCCCACCTGGAGGGGGCCCAGCTCGACGGGGTCCGTCTTGAGAAGGCAAGGCTCAACGACGCCCGCCTTGAGGCGGCGAGCCTGTATAGAGCCCGGTTGTGTAAGGCGAGGCTCTGGAGAGTCCACTTGGAGAAGGCGGACCTTATGGAGGCTCAGCTAGAAGGGGCGCAGCTGAACGTAGCTCACTTGGAGGAGGCCAACTTGAGCGATGCCAAGCTAGGGAGGGCAGTCCTGCGCGGAGCTCACCTTGAGGGGGCTATCCTGATTCAGGCGGACTTGGTGGAGGCCGACCTCATGTACTCTTACCTGTCAGAGGCGGATCTCACTGTCGCGAACCTAAGCAAGGCAGACCTTAGGGGCGCAACCGGCCTCACCAAAGAGCAGATTGACTCGGCGATCATAGACGAAAATACCGAACTTCCGGAATACCTCAAGGAGACCGGGCAAGCGGGAGAAAAGGAGGGGTGAGGGATGGCACGACGGGGCGAAAAGAAGGGATGGGACCTTGCAAAGACGGCAGATCGGTGGGAGCGTTTTGTTGCGCTCGAGATCAGAGCATGCCCTAAGAAGTACCACGTCCACCTGGCTCGTGCTTTCAGAAGCCTGGCTCATGGTTGGATACTCGTCGCAAAACAGCTGGAGAGGGGGGAGGGGTGAGCTATGGGCTATCTCTATCGACCGAAACTCAGGAGCGGCAAACCAGCGAGCATCTGGTGGGTCAAATACTACGTCAACGGTCGCCCGATCCGTGAGAGCACCGGCACCGAGAAGGAGACTGAGGCCAAGCGGTTTCTGAAGGTCCGAGAGGGTAGGGTGGCGATGGGGCAGCCCATCCTGCGGCGGGCCGACCGCATCCGGTATGAGGAGGCCGCCGAGGACCTGCGGCGGTTCTACGAGAGCAGCGGGCGTCGATCCCTGCGGGAGGCCAAGATCCGGCTCGCGCACCTGGACCGCTTCTTCCGGCATTACCGGCTTGCGGCCATCGATCATGCAACGATCACACGCTACGTCGTCGCCAGGCAGGAAGCGGGCGCCGCGAATGCGACGATCAACCGGGAGCTGGGGATTCTCGGCCGAATGCTGCGGCTGGCGTATGAAGGAGGCAAGCTCTTCCGGGTGCCGCCGATCAAGCTGCTCAGGGAGCCGGCCCCGCGCCAGGGCTTCTTCGAGGAGGAGGCCTTCCGGGCCGTCCTGCGTCACCTGCCGGGCGCCCTGCAGGCCGTGGTGACCTTCGCCTACATCACCGGCTGGCGCATCCAGAGCGAGATCCTCCCCCTCACCTGGGCTCAGGTGCAGTTCGCCGGTGGGGTAGTGCGGCTCGAGCCGGGGACGACCAAGAACCGCGAGGGGCGGACGTTTCCCCTCTTCCCTGAGCTGCGGGCGCTCCTCGAGCGGCAGCGCACCCTCACACGCGAGATCCAGCTCGAGCAGGACCGGATCATCCCCTGGGTGTTCCACCGACACGGGAAGCCGATCCGGAGCTTCCGGAAGTCCTGGGCGACCGCGTGCCGCCTCGCGGGTCAGCCGGGGCGCATCCCGCACGACTTCCGCCGTACCGCCGTCCGCAACGTGGTCCGGGCGGGGATCCCCGAGCGCGTGGCGATGCAGCTCAGCGGCCACAAGACCCGGAGCGTGTTCGAGCGGTACAACATCGTCAGCGAAGGCGACCTGCGCGAGGCCGGCCGGAAGCTGACGGGCACGTTTTCGGGCACGTCGGCCCCGATGGCGGTTGACTCGCAGATCATAACCGTGCAGAATCCTTGGCAGGGGCCTGTAGCTCAGGCGGATAGAGCAGAGGTTTCCTAAACCTCGTGCCGCAGGTTCGAGTCCTGCCAGGCCCACCAACTATGTGCCAATCCCCTCCGGCCTCTCTCTCCCCGGAACGGCG
>Ga0184637_10001556_pt1 | contig 15383 bp, 14 predicted proteins | sample PLM3_127_b2_FD_133143 | JGI IMG/M metagenome (GOLD analysis project Ga0184637, IMG submission 133143) | Groundwater sediment microbial communities from an aquifer in East River, Colorado, USA - PLM3_127_b2 | ecosystem: Environmental > Terrestrial > Soil > Riparian zone | place: USA: East River...
AAACGGATAAAGGTTGATTGGCAGTTTTCTATTCAATCGGCTCGTGCCAAACTCAATTCACATTATTCGGCTGTTCAACCAGCCAATCACAAATTTTCAATTTCTTAATTTACAATGTACTTAATAACATGTACTTGTCCTTGACAGTGGGGGAGTTCCATGTGAGAATTCAGAAACTGAATTCTGAAGATTATGACTGAAATTAAAGAACACGAATATGCCCTCCTGAATGAAATCGCACAGAATTCCAAGGTAACACAGGCAAACTTGTCTGCCCGCCTTGGGATCGCTGTTGGCAGTGTGAACTGGTATATCAAGCGGCTTATCCATCGTGGCTGGGTCAAGGTTTCACGCCTCGACCGTACACGTCTCAAATATGATCTTACTCCTGAGGGCATGACGGTCTTCACGCAACGCGCCATGATGTACGCCAAAGATTCGCTCAAGACATACACATCCCTGCGGAGTAAGGCGAAGTCGCTTATTTTTGATCTCAAGCATCAGGGGATCGAGTCTGTCTATTTGGATGGAGACGATGAGCTCATGGATATTTTGCGGTTGACTTGTATGGAAAGCGAAATACTTGTGCTCGATGCTCCGAATGGCGTGATCCTGAAATCCACGGGGCAGGGTTACGAGATGATCCGGCACCCGGAAGGATAGCGCCAATGGAAAATATGCCTTCCAGTTCGCCCGTCTCTTTGGCTTCCTCTGAAGCGCACTTTTTGATCGAACCTCCACGTGGCTGGGCGGCGTTGGAGCTCAGGGAATTGTGGCTCTACCGTGAATTGCTGTTTTTCCTCGCCTGGCGCGACATCAAACTGCGCTACAAACAAACGGCTCTGGGGGCAGCCTGGGCAATCTTGCAGCCCTTGCTGACCATGGTCATTTTCAGCGTTATCTTTGGGCAATTGGCGAAACTTCCATCCGATGGGATTCCCTATCCTATTTTCACTTATACGGCTCTTCTACCCTGGCAATTGTTCGCCTTCGCGCTGGCTAATTCAAGCAACAGCCTGATCAACAGCCAAAATCTTATTAGCAAGGTGTATTTCCCGCGTTTGATTATTCCTCTCGCCTCTACATTGGCAGGTGTAATTGATTTTGCCTTTGCGTTCCTCGTCCTGCTGGGCTTGATGGTTTATTATCACATCGCTCCCACGGCGGCTATTTTGTATCTGCCTCTCTTTTTGATACTGGCTCTGCTCAGTGCTTTGGCGGTGGGCATCTGGCTTTCCGCGTTAAGCGTGGAGTATCGCGATGTGCGTTACATTGTGCCATTCCTGACACAGTTTTGGATGTATGCCACGCCGATCGCATATTCCAGTTCATTGATCCCGCAAAATTGGCGCCTGCTTTATGGATTGAACCCCATGACGGGTGTGGTCGAAGGCTTTCGCTGGGCTTTGCTAGGCATGGAAAAAAGCGGCGGATCCATGATATGGGTGTCAGCCATTGCAGTAATCGCGATGTTTATTAGTGGACTTTATTATTTTCGCCGCATGGAAAACAATTTTGCGGATGTGATCTAATGAGTGATATTGCCATTCGAGCAGAAAATCTTTCGAAACAATATGTTATTGGCGCTCGTGTCGCCAACCTGACTTTACGCGAGACGATTGTTTCCACATTGCGCGCCCCGCTCAAATGGTTCGATACCAGATCAAATTCGAATGGAAACAAGTTCTGGGCATTAGACGACGTTTCCTTCGAAATAAAGCATGGGGATGCAGTAGGCATCATCGGCAGAAACGGGGCGGGCAAAAGCACGCTTCTCAAGATCATTTCGCGTATCACGAAGCCTACGCGGGGACGAGTGGAACTTTACGGCCGGGTCGGTTCCCTGCTAGAAGTGGGAACGGGTTTTCACTCCGAGTTAAGCGGCCGCGAGAACATTTATCTTAATGGAGCGGTACTGGGTATGAAGCGCCGCGAGATCGATCGTAAATTTGACGAAATTGTTGATTTTGCAGAAATCGAAAAGTTTCTTGACACACCTGTAAAGCATTATTCCAGCGGCATGTATATGCGTCTGGCATTTGCTGTTGCCGCGCATTTGGAGCCTGAAATTTTGATCATTGACGAGGTTCTTGCCGTGGGGGATGCAGAGTTTCAGAAAAAGTGTCTGGGCAAAATGAATGAAATTACTGGGAAAGGTCGGACGGTCCTCTTCGTAAGCCATAATGAGGATGCAATTGCCCGTCTGTGTCAACGAGCAATCCTGCTTGAAGCAGGGAGATTGGTTCAAGATGGTTCCACTGAAGAAGTTTTTTCACAATATTTTTCATCCCTTGTTCGCCTAAACATAGAACTAATACTTGACCCAGCCAAAATGACACCTGAGGGAGAGCATGCCTGGAAAATCGACCTTTCAGGCTTTGAACTACCTGGGGATTCCCTGGATAATTTTTTTCATTCACGGGCCATTCTTTTAGAGGATGGAAAAAAACTGGGTCCCCCGCATACTCTTCACAATATAATCCGGCAGGACGGGAAGGGTGCATATTCCCATTGGGGCGCCCATCTATACTTTTCATCAAGTGACAATACTGATCCTCGATCAAACGGGCGCACTTATGTTGTCAAAAACAATCAACTTTTCAGAGAGTGAAGTCTATGAATATTCTCAAAAAGGTTCGCGCGCGAATTGCCCGTCAAATGACTTTTTCGAACGGCAACCAAAACGATGCCCAAATTTCAAATCTGATTAACATGGAAGATTATACCCTTGCATACCGTCACGTGGTTGAAAAGTTTGAGTTTAATTCCACATCCCAAGCAGGAAGGATGCAACTCCTCGACTGGGATTTGGAATATGTTGATAATCCTGCACTCGCAAACTTTATTGATCAGCTTTTAATCAGGCGAGTGAACGACTTTATCCCTGATAATGATCACCCACTCATTCTTGACTGTGGCGCAAATATTGGTTTTAGTGTTTTAAACTATAAGCGTCAGTTTCCGAAAGCCAGAGTTATCGCATTTGAACCTGATCCTCAATTTGCCCCTATCTTACGGCGTAATCTTGAGCGCAATCATGCAGGGGATGTGCAAGTGGTAGAGGCTGCGGTGTGGATTGAAAACAGTGAAATGCCGTGGTTTTCAGAAGGTATTGATGGAAGTAAACTTTTGGATAACCAGGAAATTGATGATGCTTCACTAAAAGTCAAGACGGCTGATTTGAAGGGATATCTGACTGAACCAGTCGATTTGCTAAAAATTGATATCGAGGGGGCGGAATACAAAGTTCTTGACCACATTAAAAACAACCTGGGTAATGTAAAAAACATTATTGTTGAATGCCATGTTGATCAAACCAACCTTGTCGAATTTAGCCGAACCATTAACATATTGACCCAGGCAGGTTTTCACGTAACTATAAATTCCATGGGGGTATGGCGCGACTTGATCCGTCAAAGACCCGTTGAAAAGTTTCATTGGGAACAATATTTTGTGATATCCGCCTGGAGAACGCGCCTGCTGAAGCCATCCCTCATGGATGACACAATCATACCGTTTGCAGGTATCCATCACCTTCTGAAGCTAGAGGATTTTAAAGAGAGTGAGGAAAAATTAGTAAGTATCATCCATACAATTATGCGCCAGCAGGAGGTTCTTTCGTATACCCTAAAGCTGCCCTTCTGGAAACAGGGAAACTTAGGTTGGGTTACGGCCGCTCTCCCGCGAGCCATTCCTGGAGGCGATAATGAACACAAGAGGAGCGAGGTAACATTATTGTTATTTGAAGACGAATTGCTACTTGGTCCATCCCACAGTGTCCACGACGAAATAAGAAAATTCGGAAAAGGAAGATATTCACATTGGAAGTCCAAATTGTACTTTTCCTCATCGGATGGAAGCGATCCGAATAAAAATGGGCGAACATATAAAATAATATATTAACATCTATTCCTTCTTTTAAGTTTCCTTATGATGATACAAACCGTCTAAATAAGAAAGCATAGGTGGCATGAATCCATGGAAAAAATTAATTGTCCGCTTTGCAATTCAAATAAAGAGAATATTTTGTTTTCCCGTCCAGATTACACTCATCAGATTACAGATGAGCCGTTTAACGTTGTTCAATGTCGTAAATGCGGAATAGTCTACGTTAATCCACGACCAACTGAGGATGAAATTCACCAGTATTATCCTGAAGAATTTTATGATATAAATATTAATGGCGAGGAGCTCTTAAAAACCAAACGGAGACAATTATCACTTAAGTATCAATACGTGTCCGACCTACAGCCTGGCGCATTATTAGATGTTGGCTGTCAAAAAGGTGAATTCATGTATTTTATGCAACAAAAAGGGTGGAATGTTCGGGGTTGCGATTTCTCATCCAAGCCCCCAAATGTTTTCGGGTTGGATATTTTCTACGGCGACATTGACTTGGCCGAATATCCGGAAAATTCGTTTGATCTAATTACACTTTGGGCTGTGTTAGAGCATGTCTACAACCCCCAAAAAATGCTGAAAAAACTAAATCGATTACTCAAACCTGGCGGCAGTATTGTCATGTTAGTTACCAATTTTTACAGCCTTCCAGCCAGCCTGATGAGGCATGACGATGTGCCGCGACACACTACGTTATTCTCAAAAAAAACCCTGGCCCAAATGCTGGAACAGACCGGCTATATCCCGGATTTCTTTAGATTCAATAGCGAACTTTTCGGAGGAACCCATCGTGGCGTATTTAATTACCTTATAAAACTACTCCGGGGTGAAAAAATCGAGAATATAGTAGCGTCAAACAGAGTGCCGGGGCGCTGGCATGAATTTTCCGATCAACTGATCGGAAGGTATACAAAATGGATGCGGATCGTAGATCGTTTTGATATAGCTGTATATCCTTTTATAGATAAACTAACAGATAAACTAGGGCTAGGATTCATCATGATAGCTAAGGCGACTAAAAAGGGATAATTTTATGGGTATTTCTCTCGATCATTCCAGCATAATAGCTTTACAGGAAGGGATAAACTCTTACAGAAAAAAGGAAGATATTTACATTCGAAATCCAATCTGTACTTTTCCTCATCGGACGGAAGCAATCCGATTAAAAATGGACAAGGATATAAAATAATATATTAACGTCTACCCTTGTTAAATGTATGCTTAGAAGAGGATTCAATGTGCGGAATCTGTGGAATTGTTTATTACGACCCTGCGCAACTGGTGACTGAACAACAGGTAAAACATATGAACCATGCCATTCGCCATCGTGGCCCGGATGATAGTGGCGTGTACATATGTAATCATGTGGGGTTGGGCTTTCGACGCCTTGCCATTATTGATCTTTCGCCTGCCGGTCACCAACCCATGACAAACGAAGATGGATCCGTGTGGATCATCTTTAATGGTGAGATTTACAACTATCAGGAACTTCGCGAAGAACTTCTCGCGAAAGGGCATGAATTTCGATCCCGCACCGATACGGAAACCATTCTTCACTTATGGGAAGAGGAAGGGGAACGTTGTGTGGAACGCCTGCGAGGCATGTTTGCTCTCGCAATTTGGGATTCAAAACAGCAATGTCTGTTTTTGGCGCGTGACCGGGAAGGTAAGAAACCACTCTTTTACACCCAGCGTGACGACCGTTTGCTATTCGGCTCAGAGATCAAGGCTATTTTGCAGGATCCCAATTTTCGTCCTTCCCCTGATCTGGAGGCGATTCACCTTTATCTTGCTTATCAATCAGTTCCTGCGCCTTACAGCGCATTCAAAGGCATAAAGAAACTCCCCGCGGCGCACACCCTGTTATATAAAAACGGGCAGATCAGTCTGCGCCGATATTGGAAATTATCCTACAAAGAAAAGCGCATCATTAAGACACCGCAGGATGAAATGATGCTCCAGGAAGAAATCATCGAGCGTTTGCGCGAGGCGGTTCGCATCCGTCTGATGAGCGAAGTTCCACTAGGTGCATTTCTCTCTGGCGGGATCGATTCCTCCATCATTGTGGCTTTGATGGCTGGGCTGATGAACCAGCCAGTGAAGACGTTTTCCATTGGCTTCACCTATGAGGAATATAACGAACTTCCGTACGCGCGACAGGTGGCTGAACGTTATGAGACAGAGCACCACGAGTTCATCGTCACACCGGATGCACAGGCAATTTTCCCCGAACTGGTATGGCACTATAACGAGCCGTTTGCTGATTCCTCTGCAATTCCCACTTATTATGTTTCCAAGATGGCGCGTGAATATGTCACTGTCATCTTGAGCGGGGACGGCGGCGATGAAAACTTTGCCGGATATCCGCGTTATCAAAATAATGGTGATTACTCGCTTAATGGAAATTACCGGGCCTGGCTTCATCGTATGTTCCGTCTCAATGGAATGGCGTGGGGTTTTGCCAAACATGGCAGAGGATTGTACAAGGCTCTTACCCGTCTAAAAGACCTGGATCAACAAAAACTTTTATACTACTATCGTATAACCCATTTCCATGAACAATATCAATCAAAGTTATATACGTATGATTTCTGGAAAAAGCTAAATGGCGTTTCAACGGTGGATTGGATGCTGGACATTTATCGCCAATCCGACGCGCGTGACTTTCTCGACGCCACGCTCGATCTTGATTTGAGGCTGTATCTGCCCGACACGTTAATGACAAAAACTGACATCGCTTCGATGGCGCATTCGCTCGAAGCGCGTGCTCCCATGCTCGACCATCAGTTTCTTGAATTTGCAGCGACCATACCCTCTGATTTGAAACTAAAGGATGGAATACAAAGTAAATATATTTTCAAGAAAGCCGTTGAACCCTACCTGCCGCATGAAGTGATCTACCGCCCTAAAATGGGATTTGGCGTACCCATTGACCACTGGTTCCGCCATGAACTTCGCGATATGGTGCGGGATACATTGTTGAGCCAGCGAGCCATTCAACGTGGATATTTCCGGCGCGAGTATATCGAACAAATCTTGGATCGCCACCAAAACAAAGGGGAATCCTGGCAATATCTGATCTGGAATTTACTTATGCTCGAATTATGGCATCTGATGTTCATTGATAAAACCATGCCAATACCCTCCGATCATGCAACAAGATAGAATGAAACCGCGCGGTATGATGGTGATTCATCAATTCCGTCCCATTATCAATGGCGCGGAGTTGCAGGCTGAACGCCTGGCAGTTCGTTTGGCCCAGCGTGGACATGAAATGCATGTATTCACCGAGCTGCGCGTGCCCGGCTCCCTGCCTGAAGAAGATATGCAAGGCGTAAGAGTCCATCGCGTGGATTTCAAAATGGCTTATCGGATTCTCGCCGGCGTAGAGAGCACATTTCGCTATCTTGCCAAAGCGCAAAGAAATTATGATATCCTGCACGTTCACCAGGCATTCGGCCATGCGGTGGTATCCATTGTCGCTGCCAGGGTCTTCAAGAAGCGCTGTATTGTGAAGGTGGCATGCGCAGGCAGTTATGGTGACTTGAGCGTATTTTCCAAATTTCCCGGCTTCAATGGGGCTTTGTCAATTATGAAACAGGCGGATTGCATTATCGCAATCAGCAGTGACGTCGAAAAGGAACTGCTGGAATGGGGGTTTTCACCTGGCCAAATCAGGCGTATTCCCAACGGTGTGGATATAGAATACTTTAAGCGGGAACAACCTTTTCCTGAGCGCGATCTGGTCCGATTTGTCCTGATTGGCAGACGAACTCCGCAAAAAGGAATTGATATTGCCCTCCAAGCGGCGCGGATCCTGATGAACGACGGATTGAATAAAAAATTCGAGATCAAATTCTACGGATCAGATCATTCAGAATATGATTTTCGGCACATGGCTGAAGAATTAGGTGTAACGCCGCTTGTGGAATTTTTGCCGCATCAGGATGCGATCCGGGATATATTACATCATGCACATTCGCTCATTTTGCCCAGCCGCGGCGAGGGGATGCCGAACGTACTCTTGGAAGCCATGTCTTTTAAACTTCCGGTGATTGCCAGTCGCGTAAGTGGCGTGGTGGATATTATCGAAGACAATCTGGATGGAATACTGATTCCCAGTGAAGATTCACATGCACTTGCCAGTGCGATGAAAAGGATCATTATGGAATCTGATCTCGCCGCCCGGCTAGGGCGGCAAGCCCGGAAAAAGGTGGCATCGGAATTCTCTCTTGAGAGTATTGCCGACAAATATTCTGCCCTCTATGAACAGTTATGGAGATAAATGAAGATACAGAAAATAACGAAGATCCGGCATAAGGACGGGTTTGCATATCTTGCCCGAACGCATCGCCCTGAATTAAGCTCTCACAAAAAAACTTCCACGGCTGTCCTGCTGGAGGACGGTACACCTTTACCTGGTCCAGCTACCGCCCTGTACGATGAGACCCGCAAATTTGGAAAGGGACGTTATTCCTTTTGGTTTGGAGATGTTTATTTTTCATCCTCGGATAACAGCAATCCCCGCACAAATGGCAGGTCCTATTCCGTCCAGTATGTGGAGGATGAATTAGATCATCCCAGCCTGAATTATTTTCGATTAAGAAGGGTTTTACAGCCAGTCTATAAATTACTATACCACCCCGCCGTGCCGGGTCCGGTGAAAAGTTTCTTGATGGAAATAGGGTATAGTTTGGATTCAATCAGAAGTTTAGGTGTATTGTTTCCCTTTTGGAGTTTGTTCTACTGGCTTTCCTTTGTTTATGTCTTATCCTTGCGCGTCAAGAAGCAGGATTGATTTCCGTAAGAAAATGTGAATCCAATCTTTTGCAATCCATTAATTCTCTCGATAGGAAAAATATATGTCAACAAATTCGGTACGCTTTGGTTTTGGTAAAAACTGGGAAGATTACATTAAGAAACATTTTAGCGAGGAAAGGGTCGAGATTGCCCGCAAACATCTGCTCTTGTTTTTGAAGTTGGATGATCTTAAAGGGAAATATTTCCTTGATATTGGTTGCGGCAGTGGGTTGCACTCCCTGGCTGCGTATCGTTCTGGCGCCGAAAGAATTTTTAGTTTTGATTACGATCCGGATTCGGTTGCAACGACAAGAAAACTTAAGGAGTTTGTCGGGAATCCATCATACTGGGAAGTACATCAGGGTTCGATCCTCGATAGGGAATTGCTGTCCACCATCGAACCTGCTGATATTGTCTATTCATGGGGGGTGCTTCATCACACAGGAAGTATGTGGCAAGCGATGGATAATACCGTTGGGCTTGGGAAGCCGGGCAGCCTGTACTATATTGCTTTGTATGATTATGAAACCCATGTTGACCCTACGCCGGAATTTTGGCTGGATGTAAAACAGCGTTACAACAAAAGCAACGACTGGGAAAAAAGGAAAATGGAACTTTGGTACATCTGGAGATTCACAATGCATAGAAATATCCTTGGCTTCCCTTTGTTGCTGCTACGGGTCTTTGGATACAAACGCTCGCGCGGCATGGCATTTTACAATGACTTGAAGGATTGGTTGGGCGGTTGGCCAATGGAATTTGCCAAGCGCGCCGATGTAAGGAATTGGGCAGATAAATTTGGCTTGGAAATGCTGACGATGAAGACTGGGGAAGCAAATACAGAGTACCTTTTCAAACAAAGAAATCGTGATTAATGTGCGGTATTACCGGTTTTTGGAATGTGGAAAAGTCACAGACGAATGATGAACTGACATCCATCGTCACCGGCATGAGAGATATCATGCGCCATCGAGGACCCGACGATAGCGGGGAATGGGTGGATCATGGATCTGGGATTGCCCTCGGTTTTCGGCGTTTGGCGATCCTGGATTTATCTCCCACGGGACACCAGCCCATGTTCTCTGCGAACGAGCGTTATGTAATGGTCTTCAATGGTGAGGTCTATAATTACGTGGAGTTGAGGAGTGAGTTGGATTCTGCTGGCTGTACTTTTCGTGGCACATCAGACACGGAAGTAATGCTGGCCTGGATCCTGGAATGGGGATTGGAGAAAGCAGTGGCACGCTTCAACGGAATGTTTGCGATTGCTCTATGGGATCGCCATGAGAAAAAACTCCATCTGATCCGAGACCGTATCGGGGTAAAGCCTCTTTATTATGGTTGGTGCGGGAATACATTGCTGTTCGGCTCTGAGTTGAAATCACTGACCGCGCATCCTTCATTCAAGCCGGAAGTTGATCGCGAATCGCTGACCTTATACCTCCGTTACGGATACGTTCCCGCGCCACACTCCATTTTTCAGGGCGTGAAAAAACTGACCCCTGGGATGATCTTGACTTTTGATGAAGGCTTGAGACAAACTGATGGAAATAGAATCAGGTACTGGTCCGCGCGTGAAGCGGTTGCGCGCGGTTTGCAGGATCCATTTCAAGGCAGTGACCAGGATGCGATATCCGCTTTGGACGAATTGCTGAAAGGATCCGTTCAGGAGCGTATGATCGCGGATGTGCCTCTTGGCGCGTTTCTTTCAGGCGGGATTGATTCCTCAACCATCGTCGCACTGATGCAGGTCCAAAGTACGCGCCCCGTTAAGACGTTCACCATTGGGTTTGAAGAGGCGGGTTACAACGAAGCGGAATATGCAAAAGAAGTTGCTTCGCACCTGAAAACTGATCATACTGAATTATATGTTTCGTCGCGCGACGCGCTGGATGTTATCCCGCGGATCCCATCCATGTTCGATGAGCCTCTGGGTGATTCATCCCAGATACCTACTTATCTGGTTTCGAAGCTTGCGCGTCAGTCTGTTACTGTTTCACTTTCAGGAGATGGCGGCGATGAACTGTTCGGCGGATATTCGCGCTACCTGCGTTCGTTAAAAGTTTGGGGTTTGGTTGGACCGGTGCCGAAGGCTGCGCGCAGTATCGCGGGGAATATTTTTGAGGGGGCCTCAAAACTTGATTGGCAAAGGATCACATCCAATGGCCGCCTCGCAACCAGGTTCCATTATTTATCTGAGATCACAAAAGTAAAGAGCGCAGATGAACTGTATTGGAGATTTAGTTCACATTGGGATCAACCAGAACAGGTGGTGATTAATGGATATGAACCATCTGCCTTTCATATGGCCTCCGGGAATTCACAGTTACTGCCCGATTTCGCACAGCGCATGATGTATCTGGATTTCATGACCTATTTGCCGGATGATATTCTTGTCAAACTGGATCGGGCCAGCATGGCGGCCAGCCTGGAGGGGCGGGTTCCCTTTTTAGACGATCATCGCGTGGTCGAATTTGCCTGGCGGCTTCCGCTGCACATGAAGATTCGTTCGGGCAAAGGCAAATGGATATTGCGGCAGGTGTTGCAGCAATATGTGCCGCAAAAAATGATCGAGCGACCGAAGATGGGATTCGGTGTGCCGATCGATTCATGGTTGCGCGGACCTTTGCGCGCATGGGCTGAAGACCTACTCGATGAAAAACGCCTTCGCAGGGAGGGTTATTTTGATCCGGCTCCCATTCGAAAGAAATGGTCGGAGCATTTGCAAAACCAGAAAGACTGGCAATACCCATTGTGGTACGTCTTGATGTTTCAGGATTGGCTGGCTCATATGACAGACAACCACATGAATTGATATGCAGAACGATTCAAGTCATCCCCGTCTCGCCATCTTTTTTCATGACCTTGGAGTAGGCGGCGCCGAACGCGTGATGCTTCAACTGGCGCGCGGATTCAGCGATCTGGGCCATCCCGTGGATCTGGTGATGGGGCGCGCCGAAGGACCTCTTCTTTCTGAAGTGCCCGGGCGCGCGCGAGTTATCAACCTTGACGTTGGCAACCCGTTGACCATGTTCTTGAAACTCATACAGTATCTTCGTACTGAAAAACCGAACGCATTGCTCTCTCCATTCGAAGTGACCAGCGTGATCGCAATTCTCGCAAAAAGAATTTCCAGAGTATCCGCCAGAGTCGTCATCCGTATCTCGGTTCATATCTCAAAGAACAAGCGCACAAGGTGGAAGAAGATCGTTGAAAAACTGGTGGTCTCAAAAGTTTATCCATTGGCAGATGGCATCGTCACCGTATCACGCGGCGCCGCGCAGGATCTTTCGGTTTATGCTAGCATATCCCCAGCGAGGATTCGGGTGATCAACAACCCTGTCATCTCGGAGCAACTCCTGCAAGCCGCGCAGCAACCTGTGCAGCATCCTTTTTTTAATGCGGATGAAGTTCCGGTCATCCTGGGCGTTGGGCGTCTGACTGAGCAAAAGGATTTTTCCACGCTCATCCGCGCCTTTGACATTCTCCGCAAGAGGATCCCAGCGCGCCTCATCATTCTAGGCGATGGAGAGGAAAGACCGGCACTTGAAAGTTTGATCCGCTCCTCTGGCTTGCAGGATCTGGTTGATCTGTTCGGCTTTGAACTGAACCCCTTCGCGTTTATGAAAAAAGCTTCGGTCTTTGTCTTATCCTCAAAGTGGGAAGGTTTGCCAGGCGTGTTAATTCAGGCATTGGCTTGTGACTGTCCCGTGGTAAGCACGGATTGTTTGAGCGGCCCCTCCGAAATTCTAAAGAATGGACAATACGGGCATCTCGTCCCTGTCGGAGATGCCCAAGCAATTGCATCCGCCATCGAGTCAGTTTTAAGCGGAGACGTTCGGCATCCACCCAAAAGCTGGCTGGAACAATATCAGATCGATTCTGTTATCCCGCAATATAAGGATCTCCTTGGTATTTAGAGTTTGCTCCCTGCGCCGAGGACGGCGCAGGATCTATATAAACAAACTTTGAATGATCCTGTGACCATCTAAATATGACCAGCAAACATTTTTCAATTCTTCTTATAGGTACACAAATGGCGATCGGTGGCGCGCAAAGAGGTTTGCTCGATCAGGCGCGTTGGTTCAAGTCGCAGGGTTGTAAAATGACTGTTGCTTTTTTTTACGACAAGGAGCATCTCCATGAAAAATGGAAGCAGACGGTTGATTTTCCGATTCATAACCTCCAGGCCTATGAACTTGGTGCGGGCTTTATACGTCAGACATTAAAGTTAATACAAGGCTTGTGGCAGTTATGGATCCTGCTAAGGCACGCACGCTTTGATGTTGTCGAAACCTTCACGCATGACAGTAATCTAATTGCTCTGCCGCTTGCGTGGCTGGCGCGCGTTCCAGTACGGATAGCAACTCATCGCGGAAAGATCGAAGCGTTCCCGCGCTGGCGGCAATCGCTGCACAGTTTGTTGATCAATATTGGCATCGCGCGTACTCTGGTTGCGGTCTCTGAGCAAACGCGTGCACAAGCCGTTGAAGAAGGCGTGCGCGCAGATAGAGTCACCGTGATCCCAAATGGAGTCACGCCTCTGGATACAGTACTGGTGAACAGACCGGAAGCGCGAAAAAATCTGGGGCTGGCCGAAGCAGACATATTCCTTCTTTCCATCGGCCGGCTTACTTATCAAAAAGGGCAAGAGTATTTCGTGCAAGCCATGTCCAAAGTGGTAAATATTTTTCCAAACGCAAAGGCTGGCATTTGCGGCGACGGCCCTTTGCGCCCTCAATTGGAGGCGCAGATCTTGAGACTCGGCTTGTCTGATTCTGTGAAACTCCTCGGATCATGGGATGATATTTCGCCTATTCTGGCATCTGCAGATATCTTTGTCCTTCCTTCGCGCTGGGAGGGGTTGTCAAGAGCGCTGATGGAAGCAATGGCAGCAGGCATTCCAGTCATCGCCACCCAGGTGGATGGAATTAAAAATCTGGTAACCGACGGTGTAAATGGTTTGCTGATTCCTGCGGAAGATTCTGAGAAGCTGGAGAATTCCATATTACAATTAATTGAGAATCCGGAGATGATGAAGAGATTGGCCGCAGCCGCACAGACGCATGTTTTACATGTTCACTCGACGGATGCAATGTGTAAAAAACATTATGATCTTATAATGAGTTTCCTTGACAGCAAGTGATTTTACAGCGAATGGGTAAAATGGGTCTCAACCCCAGTATTATGCTATTATGAACCCTGTATACGCTCAAAAAAACAAAAGTACAGCTTTTGGCGCGGCGCGAGGATATATCTGATTGTGTTCAAATCCTACCATAAAGAGCTTTTGCTGATTTCAAGTTGAGAATGTGATTTGAATCTTCCCTACTTTGTGCCTCGCCTTGTTAGTCGCTTTCTGCCTGAGAAACTGGTACGCGCATTGTTGTTGCGCAGTTGGATTATTCACCCGGGACTCGAAACCAGCAATCCAGCTGAAGCGGTGCACAGATATGTTGATGTACTTTCAAGGAGAGGACTATCGTTTCAGAATAAGCGTGTACTGGTCTTTGGATATGGTGGACGATTTGATACAGGCTTTGGCCTTCTTAATGAAGGTGCGTCTCACGTGATTCTGTGCGATAAATACGCTCTGCCTGATGAGATACACAATAGACGGTTGTTTTCAACGGAGGAAAAATACTTTCTCGCGGAAAAAAATAAGTTCCATCCGCGCACAGAGTGGATGACGTTGTTGCAGGCAGACATCCGGGACGTGCATGCGCGTGGCCTGGTGGAGCCTGTTGATATGGTAGTGAGCAGTTCCGTTTATGAACACCTCGATGATGTGGAAGGTATTACCAGTGCATTGGCAGCGTTAACGAAACCCGACGGCAACCAGATTCATTTTGTGGATTTGCGTGACCATTTTTTTAAATATCCTTTTGAGATGTTGCGTTTTTCAAGAGGAACATGGCTCAATTGGTTGAATCCATCCAGCAATCATAACCGCTACCGCTTGTGGAATTATCGTAGCGCGTTCGAAGCCTGTTTTGAAAATGTTGATATTGAGGTCCTGACGCGTGAGGTGGAAGCGTTTCAGAGGCTCATGCCTCATATTCGTCCTGAATTCATCAGCGGCAATATGGAGGAAGATGCTGCAGCGACAATACGGGTCTTTGCATCAAAACCATATATGAATAAGCTGTGATGTGGCTCTTGGGAATTTCAAACTTCTTCTAACTCTGAAAATAAATGACAATTACTCAACCCTCGCAGCTCACATTTTGGCGGCTCATCTTTGCCGCCTCTGCCTTCCTACCTTTCCTATCCATCCTGCAATTGCTGGATATGGCCTCCGAATTGGGCGTGGACATATCTGCCAGCAGCTCATGGATGAGAGCCATCCTGGGTCTTGGTCTGATGTGTATACTGCCGCTTCTTTTCTGGACCTTGACCGGCTCCCGTTATCAAGAGCGGATCCTCTCGCTGGCAGAATTCCCCCAGCGCCTGCCAGACAACGCGCGTTGGATCGCTGGTTTGTTCCTGCTTGTTTCAGTGATTGGTTTTACTTTATTCTTAAAGTTAACTTTCTTAAGTTTCCTGATCTGGGTCGGCTGGTTCCGTGTTCTTGTTTTTTGGTATTTTAGTCTTATTGGTTTATTCGCGTTCAAATCAATTCGTCGCGATGCCCCCTGGCTGACGACATTACTTTCTGTAGCCATTTGTCAGGCGGCCTTTCA
>Ga0184637_10001557_pt1 | contig 15380 bp, 14 predicted proteins | sample PLM3_127_b2_FD_133143 | JGI IMG/M metagenome (GOLD analysis project Ga0184637, IMG submission 133143) | Groundwater sediment microbial communities from an aquifer in East River, Colorado, USA - PLM3_127_b2 | ecosystem: Environmental > Terrestrial > Soil > Riparian zone | place: USA: East River...
CGGACCGTATTACACCTTCTTTTCGATTCACCTCGTCGACCACGGCTACAGCAAGGGGGTGACCGGCTGGCTGTGGGCGCTGGGCGTGATCTGCGAGATAGCGGTTTTCCTGTGGCTGCCGCGGCTGTATGCGGCGTGCTCCCTGTCGCGGATACTGATCGCGAGCTTCGCGCTGGCGACGGTCCGCTTCCTGCTCATTGGCTGGTGGGCCGACAGCCTCGCCCTGCTGCTGCTCGCCCAGGCGCTCCATGCGGCGAGCTTCGGCTCCTTTCATGCCGCGGCGATCGGCATCGTGCACCAGCTCTTCCGCGGGCGCCACCAGGCGCGCGGCCAGGCGATCTATGGCAGCCTGACCTTCGGTGTTGGCGGCACGGTGGGCAGTCTCGCGAGCGGCTACGCGTGGGAGCCGCTCGGCGCGGCGCTTACGTTTACGGCCGCGTCGGCCTGCGCGCTCGCAGGCATGCTCTTGTTGTGGTGGAAGCTTGCGATTCCAGAACGATGATCGCCCAGCCGGTGTCGTAAGTAGCAACCTCGGTCCAAATTGGTGGCGCGAGGCCTGGCACGCTGCCATGAGCCGGCCGATTGTGCAATAATCCAACCTTTCCATGAGGTTACGCAACAAATGAAAGCCGGAACAACTGCGCATACGCTCTACGACAAATTGTGGGACAGCCATGTCGCGCATCAGGAGAAGGACGGCACGACGCTGCTTTACATCGACCGCCATCTCATTCACGAGGTCACCAGCCCGCAGGCCTACGAGGGGCTGAAGCTCGCCGGCCGCAAGCAGTGGCGGGTGGATTCCGTGGTCGCGACCGCCGACCACAACACGCCAACCCGTAACTGGGAAAAAGGCCTGGCGGGCATAGTGGACCCGGTGTCGCGCCTGCAGGTCGAAACGCTGGACCAGAACATCAAGGAGTTCGGCGCCAAGGTCTATTTCCCGTTCCTCGACCGCAAGCAGGGCATCGTTCACGTCATCGGGCCGGAGCAGGGCGCGACGCTGCCCGGGATGACGCTGGTGTGCGGCGATTCGCATACCAGCACCCACGGCGCGTTCGGCTGCCTCGCCTTCGGCATCGGCACTAGCGAGGTCGAGCACGTCCTTGCCACGCAGTGCATGGTGATGAAGAAGACGAAGTGCATGCGAATCGTGGTCGACGGCAAGCTCGGGCGCGGCATCACCGCGAAGGATGTAATCCTGGCGATCATCGGCAAGATCGGTTCCGCCGGCGGCACCGGCTACAGCATCGAGTTCGCCGGCGAGGCGATCCGCGCGCTGTCGATGGAAGGCCGCATGACCCTGTGCAACATGTCGATCGAGGCGGGCGCGCGCGCCGGCATGGTGGCGGTGGACGACAAGACCATTGAGTACTGCAAGGGCCGGCCGCTGGCGCCCACGGGGGCGATGTGGGACAAGGCCGTCACCTACTGGCGCACGCTGGTGAGCGATCCCGGTGCAAAATTCGACAAGGTGGTGACGCTGGCTGCGGCAACGATCCGGCCGCAGGTCACCTGGGGTACCAATCCGCAGATGGTGACGACCGTCGACGGCAAAGTGCCCGATCCGGCGCAGGAGAAGGACCCGGTGCAGCGCGAGTGGATGGAACGGGCGCTCAAGTACATGGACCTCAGGCCCAACACGCCGATCATCGAGATCCGGCCCGACAAGGTGTTTATCGGCGCCTGCACCAACTCGCGCATCGAGGACCTGCGCGCGGCTGCCGCGGTGGTCAAGGGGAAACGCGTGGCTGCCAGCATCAAGCTGGCGATCGTCGTCCCCGGCTCGGGCCTGGTGAAGGAACAGGCCGAAAAGGAAGGGCTCGACCAGGTGTTTACCGCGGCTGGCTTCGAATGGCGCCAGCCCGGCTGTTCGATGTGTCTTGGCATGAACGATGACCTGCTCTCGCCCGGCGATCGCTGCGCCTCGACCTCGAACCGGAATTTCGAGGGGCGGCAGGGCCCCGGGGGCAGGACCCACCTGGTAAGCCCCGCGATGGCCGCCGCCGCGGCGGTAGCGGGGCATTTCGTTGACGTTCGGAACTTCAGTTGAGGGAGGTCGCCATGGTAAAGATGATTGCGCTGTTGCTGGTCGCGTCGTTCATTTCGCTGGCCGGCTGCAACATGTTCCAAGGGCTCGGCAAGGACATCGAGCAAGTCGGCGAGAAGATGCAGAAGAAATCCCAATAACGGTGCCTGCATGGATAAGTTCGTGCGACGCGAAGGACTGGTAGCGCCGATGGATCGCGCCAACGTGGACACCGACGCGGTCATCCCCAAGCAGTATCTCAAGTCCGTCAAACGCACCGGCTACGGCCCGAATCTCTTCGACGAGTGGCGTTATCTCGACCACGGCGAGCCGGGCATGGACCATTCGAAGCGGCCGCTCAACCCGGATTTCGTGCTCAATCAGCCGCGCTACCGCGGGGCCACGGTGCTTCTGGCGCGGGAGAATTTCGGCTGCGGCTCCTCACGCGAGCATGCGCCGTGGGCACTGCTGCAATACGGGTTCCAGGCGGTGATCGCGCCGAGCTTCGCCGATATCTTCTACAACAACAGCCTCAAGAACGGGCTGCTGTTGATCAAGCTCGACGCCAGCATCGTGGACCGCCTGTTCAAGGAGGCGCAGGGCGCGGAGGGCTACCAGCTGGCGGTCGACCTCGAGGCCCAGACCGTGACCGCGCCGGGCGGCGAGCGCTTCAAGTTCGACATCGATCCGTTCGCCAAGCATTGTCTATTGAACGGACTCGACGAGATCAGTCTGACGCTCGAGCATGCCGGCAAGATCAAGGCATTCGAGGCCAAGCACCGCGAGCGCCAGCCCTGGCTTTTCGGGTAAACGGGGAATAGTAAACGGTGAACGGTCGCCGCTTCACTGCGGCCTTACCCATGGATATCTTGCTGTTCACTGTTCACTAAGCCATGAAGATCGCGGTATTGGCTGGAGACGGCATCGGCCCGGAGATCGTCGCGCAGGCGGTCAAGGTGCTGAAGGCGCTGGCGCGCGACGGGCTCAAACTCGAGCTGGAAGAGGCGCCGTTCGGCGGCGCCGGCGTGGACGCGCACGGCGATCCGCTGCCGGAGGCTTCACTCAAGCTTGCGCGCGCGGCGGACGCAGTGATGTGCGGGGCGGTAGGCGGTCCGCAGTACGACGCGCTGCCGCGGCCGCAGCGGCCGGAGCAGGGCATTCTGCGCATACGCAAGGAGCTGGGATTGTTTGCCAACCTGCGTCCTGCCCTGATGTTCCCGGAGCTGATCGGTGCATCGAGCCTGAAGCCGGAAGTGGTGTCCGGCCTCGACCTCATGATCGTGCGCGAGCTGACCGGCGACATTTATTTCGGCGAGCCGCGCGGGCGGCGCTCGAACGCGCGTGGCGAGCGCGAGGGCTACGACACCATGCTCTATTCGGAGCCGGAGATCCGGCGCATCGCCGAGGTCGGCTTCCAGGCGGCGCTGAAGCGCGGCAAGAAGCTGTGCTCGGTGGACAAGGAAAACGTGCTGGAGACCAGCCGCTTCTGGCGCGAAATCGTGAACGACGTCGCGAAGCAATATCCCCAGGTCGCGGTTTCGCACATGTACGTGGATAACGCGGCGATGCAGCTGGTGCGCAATCCGAAGCAGTTCGATGTCATCGTCACCGGCAACTTGTTCGGCGACATCCTGTCGGACGAGGCTTCGATGCTGACCGGTTCGATCGGCATGCTGCCGTCCGCTTCGCTCGACGCCGCGGGCAAGGGGCTCTACGAACCCAGTCACGGCTCGGCCCCGGACATTGCGGGCAAGAACCTGGCGAACCCGCTGGCGACCATTCTTTCGTCGGCGATGATGCTGCGCTATACGTTCAACCAGGATGAGTGGGCCTATCGCATCGAAGCGGCGGTGAAGCAGGTGCTGGCCCAGGGCTACCGCACCGCCGATATCCATGAAGCGGGGACCCGCAAAGTCGGCACCCGTGAAATGGGAGATGCGGTGGCTGCGGCGTTGTAAGAAGCCGGCGCACGCCCCCGGTTGCAGTATATTTCGCATGCCCCTGTCCCGGGTGCTTAACCCCTTGATAGAATAGAAGCTCTCTGCAATGCAGGCGGATGGAATGATCAGGGTGGGCATCATCGGATGGCGCGGCATGGTCGGCTCGGTGCTGATGGACCGCATGCGCGCCGAGCGCGACTTTGACCTGATCGAGCCGGCGTTCTTCTCTACGTCCCAGGTCGGGGGCAAGGGCCCGCAGATCGGCAAGGAGATGCCGCCGGTCGGCGCTGCGCACGACCTGAAGGCGTTGGCCGACAACGACATACTCCTGTCCTGCCAGGGCAGCGATTACACCGCTGCGATCTACCCCAAACTGCGTGCCGCCGGCTGGAGTGGCTACTGGATAGATGCCGCCAGGACGCTGCGCATGAACGACGACGCCGTCATCGTGCTCGACCCGGTGAACCTGCCGGTGATCAAGAACGCCCTGGCCAGGGGGGTGAAGAACTACATCGGCGGCAATTGCACCGTGAGCTGCATGCTGATGGGCCTGCATGGCCTGTTCCAGCATGATCTTGTCGAGTGGATGACCTGCATGACCTACCAGGCGGCCTCGGGCGGCGGCGCGCAGCACATGCGCGAGTTGCTGACGCAGTTCGGGCTTATCAACGCCGAAGTCAGGGATCTGCTGGCCAACCCTTTGTCCGCGATCCTCGAGATCGATCGCAAGGTGCTGGGCAAGCAGACCGACGGCACGCTGCCCATGGAAAACTTCGGCGGGGTGCCGCTGGCGGGCAACCTGATTCCGTGGATCGACAAGGACATGGGTAACGGCGTCTCGCTCGAGGAATGGAAGGGCGGCGCCGAGGCCAACAAGATCCTGGGCCGCGGCGCGTCGTTTGATGTCCCCGCGACGCCGATCGACAGCCTGTGCGTGCGCATCGGCGCGATGCGCTGCCACAGCCAGGCGCTGACGATCAAGCTGCGGAAGAACGTGCCGCTTGACGAGTTGACCGAAATCATCGCGTCGGCCAACGAGTGGGTGCGCGTTGTTCCCAACGAACGGGAGCACTCGATGCGCGAACTCACGCCGGCCGCTGTCACCGGGCACATGCATATTCCGGTCGGCCGGTTGCGCAAGCTGGCGATGGGCGGCGAATACCTCTCCGCGTTTACGGTCGGCGACCAGCTGCTGTGGGGAGCAGCCGAGCCGCTCCGCCGCACGCTGCGCATTCTGCTCGAAGCCGGAGTGGCTGCACCTCACTCCCGCGGCCGGGTGACTGGGCGCAAGACAGCGGTCGGTGCCTAAATCGGGCGTCGGGCTCGCCATTACCTGTCGTGTTCCAGTACATTGTCATATCCCGGGCATCGTGGGAGGTTGGGCAGGCTATCTTGCTGAAATTTGATTTACAATAGTCCCCTCAGGTGAACCTGATGCCGTATATGAGCTTGCATGGCTAACTGATTGATGTTAGCCTGTTTACCCCTAAAAATCCTATGGGTGCCGTTGTGCGCGAATTCAAGGTAAAGGCACGGCTGATGGCGCTGCTGATAGCGCTCCTGCCGTGTGTGGCAGGCGCCGCCGGCATGGGTAGGATCAACGTACTTTCCGCGATCGGCCAGCCGCTGATTGCGGAGATCGAACTCACGGTGAGCAACGAGGAGCTGTCGTCGCTCGACGTGCGCCTCGCGGTGCCCGATGCCTATCAGCAGGCGAACCTGCAGTACAACACCTCGCTGACAGGCGCGCGCGTGACCATCGAGAAGCGTCCGAATGGGACACACTACCTCAAAGTCGTAACGAAGCGCCCCGTTACCGAGCCCTTCATTGATTTGCTGGTTCAGCTGACGTGGACGGCCGGACGCCTGTCGCGCGAATACACCGCGCTGCTTGATCCACCCGGCATCCCGCGAGCGCCGCCGGCACCGGCCCCGGTAATTGCTGCAATACCGGAATCGCGCCCCGCGCCGGCAACAGAGGCGCCGGCCACTGTCGCTGCCCCGGCCCCCGCGCCTGCCGCCCCGCCTGTAGCGCCCGTTGCCCCGTCTGTGGCGCCCGCTGAGCCGTCTGTAGTGACCGCTGAGCCGTCTGTGGCGCCCGCTGAGCCGGTGGTTTCCAGACCCGTGTCGCCCGCCCCCGCTCCCGCCACGATCAAGGGAAGCAAGGAGTACGGACCGATAGAACGCGGCGAGACGCTGGGAAAGATCGCACAAAGCGTAATGCCGGATGGCGTCACGCTGGAGCAGATGCTGGTTGCCCTCTATCGCAGCAATCCCGAGGCATTCATACAGAACAACCTTAATCTGGTGCGCACCGGCAAGATCCTGCGCGTGCCTGACACGGAGGAAGTGGAAGCGACTTCGCGCATTGATGCAGTGCGAGAATATCGCACCCACGTCGCCGACTGGAACGCCTATCGCCAGAAAGTTGCCGATGCGGCGGGGACGGTTCCTGCCGAGGGGCGCACTGCGGTCAGCGGCAAGATCACGACCAAGGTCGAGGACAAGGCCGCCGCCGGCGCGCCCAAGGACGTCGTCAAGCTGTCGAAAGGCGAGCCCCCTGCCGGCGTTGCTGCAGGCAAGGGCATGCCGCGCACCGGCGCCGAGCGCATCCGCATGCTGGAGGAGGAGGTGGTGGCACGGGAGAAGGCGCTGGCCGAGGCCAACTCGCGCATAACCCAGCTCGAGAAGACCATCAAGGACATGCAGAAGCTGGTCGAGCTGAAGAGCCCGGGAATGGCAGCCGCCACGAAGCCAGAGGCGAAGCCCGTGTCCAAGCCGGAGCCGGCCAAGCCCGCGATGAAGAAGCCGGAAGCGGTGGCAGCGGCCAAGCCCGCGCCAACCGTCAAGCCGGAGCCCGCGAAACCTGAGGCGGCGAAACCGGCGCCGGCAATAGCCGAGGCCCCTGCCCCGTCCGAAAAGCCAGCGGTCGTGCAGCCCGAACCGGCAAAGCCGGTTGCAGTGGCCGAACCGAAGCCGAAACCGAAACCGAAACCCGCCCCTGCACCCCAGAAGCCCGAGCCCGACTTGATGGACCAGGTCATGGCGGCGGCTTCCGACCCGCTCTACCTTGGGGCGGGTGGTGGTGTCATCCTGCTGGGCGGGCTGGCGTTCTGGATGGCGCGCCGACGACGATCGCGGGCCTATGAGGATGGCCCGCCCATCGCTCCTACACTGAGCAAGGCGGCTGCCGCTGCGGCGGGGGCAGCCGCCATAACCAGAGAAGCAGCCGCCGCATCGCAGACCTCCACGGCGCCGGCCACGGACGAAGTCGACCCGCTGGCCGAGGCGGAGGTCTACATCCAGTACGGGCGTGACGGCCAGGCGGAAGAGATATTGAAGGAAGCGCTGGCCGCCCATCCCAGGCGCGAGGACGTGCAGCTCAAGCTGCTCGAGATCTACTCGGCGCGCAAGGACCGGACCGCTTTCGGCAGGCTTGCCGGCGACTTCAACAGGCTCACCCGCGGTGCCGGAGGCAACTGGCTCAAGGCAGCGGCGTTGGGCTACGCGCTCGATCCTGGCAATGCCCTGTACGAGGCGGGTAAGGGCGCAGCGGTGGCTGTGCCGGCGCAGGGCTTGCCTACGTCAACCGACGTCGATCTCGACATCGGGATGATCGGCGCCAGCACCTCGACCGACATCACGCTGGACGCCGGGGCGGCGGTAGCAGCGTCCGGCTTTGACTCCACCGTATTCGATATCGGCGCGGAGGTTAGCAGGGGAGCGTCGGCGCCAGCAGCGAGATTCACAATGCCCGATTTCACGCTGGAGGTGCCGCCGGCGGGCGGCGACAGCCAGCCAGACATCACCCTGGAGGCCCCGACGGCGCAGCATGACAGCAACGTCATCGACTTCCACGTCGAATTGCCCAGGGCCGGCAGCGCCGAGCAGCCGACGGTGACGCCGGTGGATTCCGACTCGGACTCCGGCCTCGATTTCAAGCTTGATGGCCTGAATCTCAGCCTCGACGGCGAGCCCAAGGCGCCGCTTGTGACGGGTGGAGAGAAGGACGGGCACTGGTACGACGTCCAGACCAAGTTCGATCTGGCCAAGGCATACCAGGAAATGGGCGACAGGGACGGTGCCAGGGAAATCCTGCAGGAAGTCATCAAGGAAGGCGACGCCGATCAGAAAGCGCAGGCGAGGACCGTGATGGACAGCCTGGGATAGAAATACGGGGGCATGGATCGAACCGCGGCAGTGCGAGCTGTCGCGGTTTTGTTTTTTTGTATGACCGGACGCGTGATGACATGAGAGTCGCATTGGGCGTCGAGTACGACGGCAGCCGTTTCTGCGGCTGGCAGACCCAGCCGCAGGGCTGCGCCGTGCAGGACGCGCTGGAACGGGCGCTCGCGCAGGTGGCGAGCGGACCGGTCGATACGGTTTGCGCCGGACGCACCGACGCCGGCGTGCACGCGCTCGACCAAGTAGTGCATTTCGATACTGCGGCGGAGCGTCCGGAGACGGCATGGGTGCGCGGCGTGAACGCACTGTTGCCGCCGGCCTGCGCCGTCAACTGGTCGCGGCGCGTCGCCGACAATTTCCACGCGCGCTACTCGGCGGTTGCCCGCTGTTATCGCTACCTGTTGCTGAACCATCCGGTGCGGCCGGCGGCGGACGCGGAGCGGGTGGGCTGGTTCCATCTGCCGCTCGACCTGGAGAGGATGCAGCGCGCGGCGCGCCTGCTCGTCGGCGAGCACGATTTCAGCGCTTTCCGCAGCGCGGAGTGCCAGGCGCGCACCCCGGTGCGCACGCTCATGCGACTCGACGTCGCGCGCCGCGGCGATTACCTGGTGTTCGATTTTCGCGCCAATGCTTTTTTGCACCACATGGTGCGTAATATCGTCGGTTGCCTGGTCTATGTCGGCAAGGGGAAATACCCGCCGGAGTGGCTGGGTGAAGTGCTGGCGGGACGCGACCGCAAGCGCGCCGCCCCGACCTTCGATGCCGCCGGGCTGTACCTGTCGCGGGCGGTGTACGAAGCGCGCTGGGACTTCCCGCAGACAACACGTTCTACTCTCATGGGCATGCTTTCGTGATGGCTACGGCGGTGAAAATCTGCGGCATCACTCGCGTGGAAGACGCCCTGGCGGCGGCGCGCGCGGGGGCGCACGCCATCGGATTGGTGTTCCACGCGCCGAGTCCGCGCTGCGTGACGCCGGTGCAAGCTGCGGAGATCGTCCGCGTGCTGCCGCCGTTCGTGACCGCGGTCGCGCTGTTTGTGGACGCGCCGGCGGAAAAGGTGCGGGCGACGCTGGCGCAGGTGCCGGTTGGCCTGCTGCAGTTTCACGGGGCCGAGCCCCCTGCTTTCTGCCGCCAGTTCGGCCTGCCTTACGTCAAGGCGGTGCGGATGAGGGCGGGTGTGGATTTGCTACAATATGCGCGTGATTATCACGATGCCCGGGCGTTGCTGCTCGATACCTACGTCGAGGAGATGCACGGTGGCAGTGGCGTCGCCTTCGACTGGGGGTTGATGCCGAGCGGTTTGGCGCTGCCGGTGATCCTGTCGGGAGGGCTGACCGTGGAAAATGTGAGTGCTGCCGTGCGGCGCCTGCGGCCGGGCGCTGTGGATGTATCGAGCGGCGTCGAGTCCGCGAAAGGCGTCAAGGACGTCGGGAAGATCGCGGCTTTCATCAGAGAGGTGCGCAATGCGGATGGTTGACCTCCCCGATGCGGGCGGCCATTTCGGACCGTACGGCGGGGTATTCGTCTCCGAGACGCTGGTCCAGGCGCTCGACGAGCTCAAGGCCGCTTACGCGCGCTACCGCAACGATCCTGAATTCCAGGCCGAGTTTGCCTACGAACTCAAGCATTACGTCGGCCGGCCCAGCCCGGTCTACCACGCCCGCCGCTGGTCCGGGCGCTGCGGCGGCGCGCAGCTCTTTCTCAAGCGCGAGGACCTCAATCATACCGGCGCGCACAAGATCAACAACGTGATTGGCCAGGCGCTGCTGGCGCGCCGCATGGGCAAGCCACGCGTCATCGCCGAAACCGGCGCCGGCATGCATGGCGTGGCGGTGGCCACCATAGCCGCGCGCTATGGCATGGAATGCGTGGTCTACATGGGTACGGAAGACGTCAAGCGCCAGCTGCAGAACGTCTACCGCATGAAGCTGCTCGGCGCGACCGTGGTGCCGGTGGAGAGCGGCTCGAAGACGCTGAAGGACGCCCTCAACGAGGCGATGCGCGACTGGGTGACCAACGTGGAGAATACGTACTACATCATTGGCACCGTCGCCGGCCCCCATCCGTATCCCATGATGGTGCGGGATTTTCAGTCGGTGATCGGGCGCGAGGCGCGGGAGCAGATTCAGGAACTCGCCGGACGCCTGCCCGATGCCGTTCTCGCCTGCGTCGGCGGCGGGTCGAACGCCATGGGCATCTTCCACTCCTTCATCGCGGACGAGAAGGTGCGGCTGATCGGCGTGGAAGCCGCGGGGCAGGGGCTCGAAAGCGGCAAACACGCGGCCACGCTGTGCGCGGGCAGGCCGGGCGTGCTGCACGGCAACCGCACCTATCTGCTGCAGGACGAGAACGGCCAGATCAGCGAGACTCATTCAATATCGGCCGGCCTCGATTACCCCGGAGTCGGCCCGGAACACGCGTGGCTCAAGGACAGCGGACGTGCCGAATACGTGGCGATCACCGACGATGAGGCATTGCAGGCATTCCACGACCTGTGCCGGCTCGAGGGCATAATCCCGGCGCTGGAATCGGCGCACGCGCTAGCCTACGCCGGCAAGATCGCGCCGCACATGCGCCAGGACCAAATTCTGCTCGTCAATCTTTCCGGTCGCGGCGACAAGGACATGCACACCGTCGCCGAGAGGTCGGGCATGAAGATCTAACGATGAACGCGGAACGCGGAACGATGAACAGTATCTTCGCAAGGGGTTCGTTCATCATTCATCGTTCATCGTTCATCGTTTGGTAGATATGTCCCGTATCTCCGCCACATTCGATTCGTTAAGGAATCAGGGCCGCAAGGCGCTGATTCCTTTCATTACCGCCGGCGACCCTGCCCCCGGACTAACGGTGCCGGTAATGCACGCGCTCGCCAGGGCCGGCGCGGACGTGATCGAACTCGGCGTGCCGTTCTCGGACCCCATGGCCGATGGTCCCGTGATCCAGCGCTCGAGCGAGCGGGCGTTGAAACACGGCGTATCGCTGCGGGACGTGCTGGGGATGCTCGCCGAATTCCGCAAGACCGACCGCAAGACGCCTGTGGTACTTTTCGGCTATGCCAACCCGATCGAGGCGCTGGGCGTGGAGCGCTTCGCCGACGCGGCGCGGGCTGCAGATGCCGACGGGGTGCTGGTAGTCGATTACCCGCCCGAAGAGGCGCGGCAGCTGGTCACGGCGCTCGATGCGCGCGGTCTCGACATGATATTCCTGCTGTCGCCGACGACCAGCGACGAGCGGCTGGCGCAAGTCGCCAAGCTCGGACGCGGCTATCTCTATTATGTATCCCTGAGGGGTGTGACCGGAGCCACGCATATCGATTTCGCCGACGTTGCCGCGCGCGTCAAGCACGTCCGCGAGTTCGTGCGGCTGCCGGTGGGCGTCGGCTTCGGCATCCGCGATGCGGCGACCGCCAAGGCGATCGCCGCATTGTCGGATGCGGTGGTGATTGGCAGCGCCTTGATTCAAGAAATCGAGAAAGCGCCACGAGACGGCGTTGCAGCATGCGCCGGGCGGTTCTTGACACCGATCCGCGCGGCGCTCGATAGCCTGTCTGCGGTAAAAGCATGACTAAAGGCCGCCGACATGTTGTGGTTCGTGCGACCACTGTGATTGCGGATGCGGCATTATGAGCTGGCTACAGAAACTGCTGCCGCCGAAGATCAAGCGCGACTCCAACAGCCCTAAGAAGGTGGTGCCGGAGGGGTTGTGGAGCAAGTGCGAGTCGTGCGAAGCGGTGCTCTATCGCGCCGATCTCGAAAAGAACCTGCACGTTTGTCCCAAATGCGCGCATCACAACCGCATCTCGGCGCGCGAGCGGCTCGACTACCTGCTCGACCTCGAGGGGCGATACGAGATTGGGGTGGAAGTGGCGCCGGTCGACAGCCTCAAGTTCAAGGACAGCCGGCGCTACACCGAGCGACTGGAAGAGGCGCGCAACGACACCTCGGAGGAGGACGCGCTGGTGGTGATGCAGGGTTCGATCAAGACCATCCCGGTAGTGGCGGCCGGCTTCGAATTCGGTTTTCTCGGCGGCTCCATGGGCTCGGTGGTGGGCGAGCGCTTCATCCGCGGCGTGCAGGTATGCCTCGAGCAGAGGCTGCCCTACATCTGCATCACTGCGAGCGGCGGCGCGCGCATGCAGGAGGGGCTGCTCTCGCTCATGCAGATGGCCAAGACCTGCGCCGCCTTGACCCAGCTCGCGCACGACCGGCTGCCGTTCGTCACGGTGCTGACCGATCCCACGATGGGGGGGGTGTCGGCGAGCTTCGCTATGATCGGCGACGTGGTGATCGCGGAGCCCGGCGCGCTGATCGGCTTCGCCGGGCCGCGGGTGATCGAGCAGACCGTGCGCGAGACCCTGCCGGACGGATTCCAGCGCTCCGAGTTCCTGCTCAAGCACGGTGCGATCGACATGATCGTCGACCGCCGCGAGATGCGGGACAAGCTCGCCGGCTTGCTCACGATGCTGCTGAAGCTTCCCGCAGCATCGTGAGGTTCCGAGTTCCGGGTTTCGAGTTCCGGGTTGAGGGTTCCGGGTTCCGAGTTCATAGTTCCGGGTTCTTGAACCCTGAACCTTGAACCTTGAACCTTGAACTTTGAACCTTGAACCTTGAACCCGGAACACTCCAGCAGTGGCTGGAGTACATCGAGCGCCTGCACCCGAGAACCATCGCTCTCGGACTGGATCGCGTTGCCCGGGTTCGCGACGCACTCGGCCTCGTGCCTGCGTTTCCGATCATCACCGTGGGCGGCACCAACGGCAAGGGCTCGGTGTGCGCGATGCTGGAGGCGATCCTGCATCAAGCCGGCTACCGCGTCGGTTGCTACACCTCGCCGCACTTCCTGCGCTACAACGAGCGCGTGCGTATCGCACGCTCGGCAGCGCGCGATGTGGAGTTGGTGCGGGGGTTCGCCGCAGTAGAGCGTGCCAGGGGGGATGTTCCGCTCACGTACTTCGAGTACGGCACTCTTGCCAGTGTCTGGCTGTTCATCGACCAGCGCGTCGAGGTCGCTGTGCTTGAAGTCGGACTCGGCGGACGGCTCGACGCGGTCAACGCCTTCGATGCCGACTGCGCGGTGATCTCCACGGTCGACATTGACCACGTCGATTTCCTGGGCGGCGACCGCGAGGCGATCGGGCGCGAGAAGGCCGGCATATTCCGCGCCGGCCGGCCCGCGGTATGCGCCGATTCCGCGCCGCCGGGCAGCCTCCTCAGTCACGCGTCAGAGATCGGGGCGCGATTGTGGCGTATCAACGCCGACTTCGGCGCTACGCCGCAGGGCAGGCAGTGGCAGTATTGGGGACCGGGCGGCAAGCGCGGCGCACTGCCGCATCCCGTGCTGCGCGGTACCTGCCAACTCGCCAACGCGGCGGCGGCGATCGCCGCGCTCGAATGCATGCGCGAGCGGCTACCAGTGGCCGTCAACGATATCCGCTTGGGGCTGCTACAGGTCGACAATCCCGGCCGCTTTCAGGTGCTTCCGGGACGGCCGGTGGTCATCCTCGACGTGGCGCACAACCCGCAGGCGGCGCGTGCGCTTTCGGCGAGTCTCGCGGCCATGGGCGGTACCGGGCGCACGCTGGCCGTGTTCGCGATGCTGAAGGACAAAGACATTGCCGGTGTCGTCGCTGCGGTGAAGGCGCAGGTGGCGCATTGGTTCATCGCAGGGCTGGGCGGCCCGCGGGGGGCCAGCGTCATCGAGCTTGGGGAGGTTTTTGCCGCGGCCTCCATCGCCGCCGTGACAGTTTGCGGGGACGTCACCGCCGCTTACACGCAAGCCTGTGATATAGCGACGGAAAATGATAGAATTGTGGTGTTCGGGTCGTTTTACACCGTGGCCGCGGTGATGCAGTTGCGTGAGCGTCAACGAACGTCTCCGGCCAGGGGCGGCATTCAGGAAAATTGAGGGCCTTAAGACCGATGCGAACGGCCGAGAGCGCGGCGGAATAGATGGCGCGAGCGATCAGCGACGAGGAACTTCAGCTCAAACGACGCGCCAGGCGGCGCCTGATCGGCGCCATCGTGCTGGTGACCGTCATCATCGTCGTGCTGCCCATGGTGCTCGATTCGGAACCGAAGCCGGTGAGTCGCGATATCACCGTGCGGATTCCTTCCCCGGACTCGGGGACATTCACATCCAAAGGTTTGCCGCTGCCGGCGACCAAGGATGCCAAGGCCGCAACGAAGGCGGCGGAGAGCAAGGCGGCTGCCAAGCCTGGGGAGGAGCAGAAGATGGTCGTCGCACCCTCCGTCCCGCCGCCGCCCGAGTCCGTCAAGGAAGCCCCCAGGACAACTGCGAAGGAAACGCCGAAGCCGGCGAAAGCCGCTCCCGCCAAGCCCGCCAGGGCGTCCCAACCCGCCGCCAAGCCCGCGGGAGGGCAGTTCGCGGTGCAGGTGATCGCGCTCGCCGACGCGGAGAAGGCGAAACAGATACAGGCGAAGATCACTGCCGCCGGGATCAAAGCCTATACGGAAATCGTCAAGACCGCCAAGGGAGACGTGACGCGGGTGCGGGCTGGCCCGTTCGCCACGCGCGAAGCCGCGGAAAAGGCGCGGGAGCAACTGAAGTCGATCGGGATGAACGGCAACGTGATCGCGCGATGACCCTCTTCGATTACACAGTGCTCGTCATCGTCGGACTGTCCGTCCTGTTCGGTGTATGGCGCGGCATGGTGCGCGAGGTGCTTTCGCTTGCCGCGTGGCTGGTCGCCTTCCTTGCCGCGAATTTTCTGGCGCCGCAGGGCGCGGGCTTGCTGCCGGTAGCCATGGCGAGCGAGGAGATACGGCTGCTGGTCGGCTTCGTGTGCGTTTTCCTCGCGGCGCTGGTGGCGATGACCCTGCTTGCCATCGTAGTCTCGAAACTGGTAAGAGTCGCCGGGCTCGGCGCCTGGGACCGCGGGCTGGGCGCCGTTTTCGGCCTGGCGCGGGGCCTGCTCCTGGTGCTGGTGCTGGTGTTGCTGGCGGGGCTGACCACGCTGCCGCGCCAGCCGGTGTGGAAGAATGCGCTGCTGAGCCAACCGCTGGAGTCGCTGGCGGGGCGCGTGAAAGCCTGGATGCCGGCGGATTTTGCCCGGCGCATTACCTATCGATAGGGGAAGCGCGATGTGCGGGATAGTCGGGGTCGTCGCCAAGGGCCCGGTCAACCAGGTGCTCTACGACGGGCTGCTGGTGCTCCAGCACCGCGGCCAGGACGCGGCCGGCATCGTCACCGCCGAAGGCCCCACC
>Ga0184637_10001558_pt1 | contig 15377 bp, 12 predicted proteins | sample PLM3_127_b2_FD_133143 | JGI IMG/M metagenome (GOLD analysis project Ga0184637, IMG submission 133143) | Groundwater sediment microbial communities from an aquifer in East River, Colorado, USA - PLM3_127_b2 | ecosystem: Environmental > Terrestrial > Soil > Riparian zone | place: USA: East River...
GATGGCCCGGCCAATCGCATCTAAAGAGACTTTCGGCGAGCCCACCGTGACTTCGATCGATTTCGGCTTGGTGACGCGATCGCGCCGGGTGGCTTCCCAGGCCGCGCGCGGCTCGCCGCCGGGCACCTGGAAGCCGGGCGCGTAGTGCGCGAGGTACGCATCCGCGTCCTTCGCTGACCAGGCCTTGGCCCAGCCCATCACCGCAGCCAGCACCGCCTCGGTTTCCGCCTTGCCCGGTGCAGGCGGCTTCGGCGACGGCTGTTTTGTGTCCTTTGGGGCAGGTGTTGCCGCGGCCGCGATGGTTGTGTCGGTTACGCCCGACTGCGAAGTCCCCTTGCCCGGCACCACGCTGCTGGAAAACAGATCCTTGATCATCGCCAGCTTGGTTTGCGTGGCGGCGTTGCCGCGGTCCAGGTGCAACGCCTTGTCGTAGGCTTCGCTCGCCATCTTGGCGTACACGTCGCCGAGGTTCTCGTGCGCGATGGCGTAACTCGGATGCGTACGGATCGCCATCTCGAGCGATTTGCGCGCCTTGTCGTACTGCCCCTGCGTGGCATACAGGACGGCAAGATTGTTGTAGGGTTCGGGTAACTCCGGGTAATCGTCGGTCAGGTCCGTAAACACCTTGATCGCGTCGTTCGGTTTGTTCTGCTCGGTGAGGATCACTCCCATAAGGAAGCGTGCGCGCGCGTCGCGTGGATTGGCGGCGATCGCGGCTTCAATCTTTTCCAGCGCGGCCGCATGGTTGCCCTGCTTGAACAATCGGCTGGCATCGTCGTAATTGTCTGCGACCGCCAGTCCGCGCTGCGATGCAAGTGCGAGCAATACGGCGCCCAGCGCTGCGGTTTGCAATCGGCTCATGTGCTAAACTTTACCTCAATAAAAAACGGTAGGTTATTGTAAATAATGGTAGATCCTATCAGCAGGGCGCCCTGTTCGACAATCCGAGAGCGCCCAAGCTTGCCGGCCCCGTTTGGCGGTGCCGTGCACCCGACCCAGATTGATTCCCGATGCTGAAGATTTATAACTCGCTCACTCGCGCCAAGGAGACTTTTACCCCGATTTCCGCCGGAAAGGTGGGAATGTACGTGTGCGGGATGACCGTGTACGACTACTGCCACGTTGGCCACGCGCGGGTGATGGTGGTGTTCGACGTGGTCAAGCGCTGGCTGGTTGCCGGGGGCTTCGACACTACTTACGTGCGCAACATCACCGACATCGACGACAGGATCATCAAACGCGCCGCCGAGAACAACGAATCCATCGAGAAGTTGACCGCGCGTTTCATCGAGGCGATGGACCAGGACGCGGCTGCGCTCGGCATGCAGAAGCCCGATATCGAACCGCGCGCGACCGCCAACGTCCCGCAGATGGTCACGCTTATCGCCGCGCTAATCGACAAGGGCCTGGCCTACCCGGCACAGAACGGCGACGTGTATTACTCGGTGCACGGATTTCCCGGCTACGGCAAGCTGTCCGGCAAGACGCTGGACGAACTGCGCGCCGGCGAGCGCGTGCAAGTCGATCCCAACAAACGCGATCCGCTCGACTTCGTGCTGTGGAAATCGGCGAAGCCGGGCGAGCCGGCCTGGGATTCGCCATGGGGCAAGGGGCGGCCCGGATGGCACATCGAGTGCTCCGCGATGAGCGAACGCTACCTGGGCAGCCACTTCGACATCCACGGCGGCGGCCAGGACCTGCAGTTTCCGCACCACGAGAACGAGATCGCACAGTCGGAGGGCGCGCACGGCCACGCGTTCGTGAACTACTGGATGCACAACGGCTTCGTGCGCGTGGACAACAAGAAGATGTCGAAGTCGCTCGGCAATTTCTTCACCGTGCGCGAAGTGCTGGCGAAATACGACGCCGAAGTGGTGCGCTTCTTCATCGTGCGCGCACACTATCGCAGTGAGCTGAACTACTCTGACCAGCACCTGGATGACGCCAGGCAGGCGCTGACCCGGCTCTATACCGCGCTGAAAACGGTGCCGGCGCGGGCCGGCAATGCGGACTGGAACCAGCCGCAAGCGGCGCGCTTCCACGCGGCGATGAACGACGACTTCAATACCCCGGAAGCGGTTGCCGTGCTGTTTGATCTCGCCAACGAAGTCAATCGCACGCAGTCCTCGACCGTAGCCACGCTGCTCAAGTCGCTTGGCGCGATCCTGGGGCTCCTGCAGCGTGATTCGATGACGTTCCTGCAGGCGGGGCATGTTGTGTTGGTTCATGCCGCAGAAGAGCACGATACCGCACTTCCTGTGCGAGCTATCCTAGGTTCTGCTCAGCGAAACGTCATCGCCTATTCTGCTGAAAAGATTTCACAATTGATTGCTGAACGTGCTGCCGCGCGCGAATCCAAGAATTTCGCCGAGTCCGACCGCATCCGCGACGAACTGCTGGCCGCCGGGATCGTGCTCGAGGACGCGCCCGCAGGCACGACCTGGCGCCGCAAGTAACGCGGCACGTCAGCATGAAAAAGGGCCGCACCAGCGGCCTTTTTTTTCACGAAGTCGCGACTTCTATTCGGCGAAGAATTCCTTCACGCGGTCCATCCAGCTTTTGGCACGTGGGTTGTGGCGGCCGCTGTCGCGCTCGTTGATCTGTTCCAGTTCCTGCAGCAATTCCTTCTGCCGCGGCGTGAGGTTCACCGGCGTTTCCAACACCACGTGGCAGAGCAGGTCGCCGTGAGCGTTGCTGCGCACGCCCTTGATGCCCTTGCCGCGCAAACGGAATACTTTCCCCGTCTGGGTCTCCGGCGGAATCCTGATCTTGGCGTAACCGTCCAGCGTCGGAATCTCGATCTCCCCGCCCAGCGCCGTCTTGGTGATGCTGATCGGCATCTCGCAGTGCAGGTCGTTGCCCTCGCGGCTGAACACCTCGTGCGGACGGATGTGGATTACCACGTACAGATCGCCTGACGGACCGCCGTTGACCCCGGCTTCGCCTTCTCCGGAAAGGCGGATGCGGTCGCCTTCGTCCACGCCGGCGGGGATCTTGACCGACAGCGTCTTCTGGTGTTTGACCCGGCCTGCGCCGTTGCAGGTGACGCAGGGACTTTGCACGACTTTCCCGCTGCCGTGGCATTTCGGGCAAGTCTGCTGGATCGAGAAGAACCCCTGGGTCATACGCACCTGTCCCTGGCCGCCGCAGGTCGGACACGTCATCGGCTGCGTGCCGGGTTTCGCGCCCGAACCGCCGCAGGTCTGGCATTCCTCCATTGTCGGGATGCGTACCCGGGTCTCGGTGCCGCGTGCCGCTTCTTCCAGTGCGATTTCCAGGTTGTAGCGCAGGTCGGCGCCACGGTAGACGTTGGAGCGCTGGCGCCCCGCACCGAAGATGTCGCCGAAAATATCGCCGAAAGCGTCGGCGAAACTGCCGAAGCCCGCACTGGCCGCTCCCGCCCCCATTCCGGCTTGCGGATCAACCCCGGCGTGACCGTACTGATCGTAGGCGCCGCGCTTGCCGGCGTCGGAAAGCACTTCGTAGGCTTCCTTCGCCACCTTGAACAACTCCTCGGACTTCGGGTTGTCCGGATTGCGGTCCGGATGGTGCTTCATCGCCAGCTTCCGGTAGGCCTTCTTGATTTCCTCTTCGGAAGCGTCGCGATTGACACCGAGGACCTCGTAATAGTCGCGCTTGCTCATTTTTCTGGCGATCTCACCGCAAAGACGCAAAGGCGCAAAGGTAACGCAAAGAAACCGGGTACTTCAGGAATTCTTTGCGTCCTCTGCGCCTTCGCGCTGAAAGGTGTTTTTATCAGGCAGACTTCTTCTGGTCCTTTACTTCCTCGAATTCCGCATCCACCACGTTGCCGTCCTCGGACTTGGCGCCGCCGGATTCAGGCTCGGGCTGGGAGCCGCCGCTCTGCGCCTGCTGCTGCGAGTACACCTTCTCCGCCAGCTTGTGCGACGCTTCCGCCAGCTCCTTGGACCTGGCCTCGATCGCGTCCTTGTCGTCGCCCTTGATGGTTTCTTCCGCCGCCTTGATCGCCGCTTCGATCCTGGACTTCTCGTCCGCGGAGATCTTGTCTCCATGCTCGGTGAGCGATTTCTTCACCGCGTGGATGAGCGCGTCGCACTGGTTGCGCGCTTCCACCAGCTCACGGGCCTTGCGGTCCTCGTCGGCGTGCGCTTCGGCGTCCTTCACCATGCGCTGGATCTCGTCTTCCTTGAGACCGGAATTGGCCTGGATCTTGATCTTGTTTTCCTTGCCGGTGGCCTTGTCCTTGGCCGAGACGTGCAGTATGCCGTTGGCGTCTATGTCGAAGGCGACTTCGATCTGCGGCATTCCACGCGGCGCCGGCGGGATGTCGGACAAGTTGAACTGCCCGAGGCTCTTGTTGCCGGAGGCCATTTCGCGTTCACCCTGCAGCACATGGATTGTTACCGCCGTCTGGTTGTCGTCGGCGGTCGAGAAAACCTGCTGCGCCTTGGTCGGAATCGTGGTGTTTTTCTGGATCAGCTTGGTCATCACCCCGCCCAGGGTTTCAATGCCCAGGCTGAGCGGCGTAACGTCGAGCAGGAGCACGTCCTTGACGTCGCCCTGCAACACGCCGGCCTGAATCGCCGCGCCGATTGCGACTGCTTCATCAGGATTCACATCCTTGCGCGATTCCTTGCCGAAAATTTCCTTCACCTTGTCCTGCACCTTCGGCATGCGGGTCATGCCGCCCACCAGGATCACGTCGGAGATGTCGGAGAGCTTCACGCCGGCATCCTTGATGGCAATGCGGCAGGGTTCCACCGTCTTTTGGATCAGATCATCGACCAGGCTTTCGAACTTGGCGCGGGTGATCTTGATCGCCAAGTGCTTGGGCCCCGTGGCGTCGGCGGTGATGTACGGCAGGTTGATGTCGGTCTGCTGGCTCGACGACAGTTCGATCTTGGCCTTCTCGGCCGCTTCCTTGAGACGCTGCAGCGCGAGCACGTCCTTGCGCAGGTCAATTCCCTGTTCCTTCTTGAATTCATCGGCGAGATAGTCCATCAGTCGCTGGTCGAAGTCCTCGCCGCCGAGGAAGGTGTCGCCATTGGTCGAGAGCACCTCGAACTGGTGTTCCTTGTCCACCACCGCGATTTCGATGATCGAGATGTCGAACGTGCCGCCGCCCAGGTCGTATACCGCGATCTTGCGGTCGCCTTCCTTCTTGTCCATGCCGAAGGCGAGCGCCGCCGCGGTCGGCTCGTTGATGATGCGCTTGACCTCCAGCCCGGCGATACGGCCAGCGTCCTTGGTGGCCTGGCGTTGCGAATCGTTGAAGTAGGCGGGCACCGTGATGACGGCTTCGGTGACCGCTTCGCCGAGGTAGTCCTCGGCGGTTTTCTTCATTTTCACCAGGACTTGCGCGGAAATCTCGGGCGGGGCGATCTTCTTGCCGCGTACCTCGATCCAGGCGTCGCCGTTGCTGTTCTGGATGATCTTGTAGGGCATCAGGTCGATGTCCTTCTGCACTTCTTTTTCGGTGAAGCGGCGGCCGATCAGACGCTTGACCGCGAACAGCGTGTTCTTGGCGTTGGTGACCGCCTGGCGCTTAGCCGGGGCACCCACCAGCACCTCGCCGTCTTCCATGTAGGCGACGATCGAGGGCGTGGTGCGCGCGCCTTCGGAGTTCTCGATCACTTTGGGCTGGCCGCTTTCCATCACGGCTACACAGGAATTCGTGGTGCCGAGGTCAATGCCGATAATCTTTCCCATGGTCTTTCCTTTGTTCGAAAGTGAAAATGCCTTTGATTGCGAAGATTTGGTCTTGCGTATTGAAAATCAAGCAGAGTTCCGCGATTTCGCGATGGTGACCAGCGCCGGGCGGATCACCCGGTCGTTCAGGCTGTAGCCTTTTTGCAGCACGCTGACCACGGTATTGGGGTCGGCATCGGCTTCCACCACGCCGACGCCCTGGTGTTTGTGGGGGTCGAACTTCTCCCCTAATGGGTTGATTTCTTTGATGGAAAACTTCTCGAACACGCTGGTCAGCTGTTTCAGTGTCAACTCCACGCCGCTTCTCAGCGCATCCGCAGCGGCATCGCCGGAAGCGAGCGCAGCCTCCAGGCTGTCGCGTACCGCCAGCAGTTCGGCGGCGAAACCCTCGAGGGCGTACTTGTGGGCATTGGCGATGTCGGTCTGCGCGCGCTTGCGCACGTTGTCGGCCTCGGCCTTGGCGCGCAGCCAGGCATCGTGGTGTTCCTGGGCTGCAAGCTCGGCTTTCTTCAGCAATTCCTCCATACCCGGCATGGTCTCGACTGCCCGGGCGTCATTTACCGAATCCTCTGCCGTCGGCGAGGCCGCGCTATTGTCGTTCTGCGGCACGGCCGCCACATTTTCCTGGTCCCGCATCAACTCCTCCTGAATGTAACTCTTAGTGATATCGGGGTCCGACAGTGCTATTTCAACCCTGGCCCGGCGCTGAACCCGGTCCGCACGCCGCCTGAATTCAGTAGTTCATCGCGCGAGGAAGGGCTTACTCTTAGGCCTCCGGCGCGACCGCAGGAAAGCGTAACGACTATACTACCGGCCGTTTCTACCGGCGGCCGCGGACGGCCGCGGAATATCAACAGGGAGTCTCCTGAATGCACAAGATTGTGGCGGTTGCGTTTGGCGCCATGTGGTCGATTGCGGCGCCGCCGGTTGCGGCGGAACCGTTGGTGCGGATGTACACCAGCTACTACTACGTCGACGGCCCGTCGGCGACCGTTCTGGCGGCACAGATCGATCAGAACGGTCCGCCCGGCGCGGACGGCAAACGCCATGCCGGAAAGACCAAATGGGACGTGCAGTGGAAGTTGAGGCACGAGCAGCACGGCGTCACCTGCGGCATGAAGGAGGTGGCGGTCGCGGTCGGCATTGCCCAGACCCTGCCCAAGTGGCGCGGCGAGGCCGAGGGCGCAACCGCATTGAAGACCCGCTGGCAGCAATTCGCCGACGCCCTCAAGCGCCACGAGGACGGGCACAAGGATCATGGACTCGCCGCCGGCAAGGAAATCGAAGTGGCGTTGCTCGCCGCGAAGCCGGCCAGCAACTGCGAGGATCTTGCCGTGAGCGCGAACTCCGCGGCGAAGGCCATCGTGAAGAAGTACCAGAAACTCAACGAGGACTACGACCGCAAAACCGACCACGGCCGCAGCCAGGGCGCGATGTTGCTGTAACCGAGCTAGTTTTTCGCGCCCATTGCAATCGCGCGGGCGCGGCTCTCCGCGGCGGCGCGCAGTGCCGGGGCCTGATCCCAGTCGGTGGACGCCCAGCCGTGCAGGTTTTCCGCGGCGACGCGGGACAGCGCCTGGATCCATTCGTGACGCTGGTTCAGGCACGGGATGTAATGGAATTCCCTGCCCCCCGCCTTGAGGAAGGCGGCCTTGTTCTCGATGCCGATCTCCTCCAGGGTTTCCAGGCAATCGGATACGAATCCCGGGCACACCACGTCCACTCGTAAAGTCTTGCGTTTGCCCAGCGCTCCAATGGTATCGATGGTGTAAGGCTTGAGCCACTCGGTGCGGCCGAAGCGCGACTGGAAAGTCACCACGTATTGCTCCGGCTTGAGCCCCAGTTCCTGAGCCAGCAACCGGCCGGTCACGTGGCACTCGCAGTGGTAGGGGTCGCCACGATCCAGCGTGAAGCGCGGCACGCCGTGAAAGCTCATCACCAGTTTGTCCGGCCGGCCGTTCACCATCCAGTAATCGTTGACGTTTTTTGCCAGCGCGGCGATATAGCCGGGGTGGTCATGGTAGTGCTTGACCAGCCGCAGCGCCGGCGCATTGCGCATTTTCTTGACTGCATCGAACACGGCGTCGAAGGCGCTGGCGGTGGTGCTCGCCGCGTACTGGGGGTACAGCGGCAGCACCAGCATGCGGTCGCATCCCTCGCCGCGCAGTTCGCCCAGGACAGTGCCGATCGACGGTTCGCCGTAGCGCATCGCCCAGGCGACGCTGTGCGGGGTCTGCACGCGCTCGCCTAGATAACCCTTCAACAGCATCGCCTGTTTTTCGGTATGGACCTTCAGCGGTGAGCCGTCCCTGGTCCAGATCTTTGCGTACTTCGCGGCCGACCGCTTCGGCCGGGTATTGAGGATGATGCCGTTGAGGATCGGCCACCAGACCAGCCGCGGTATCTCAACCACGCGCGGATCGGACAGGAATTGCTTGAGGTACGGCTTCACCGCCCTGGCGGTGGGTGCAGCGGGCGTCCCGAGGTTGATCAACAGGATGCCGGTCCTGGCGATCGTGCCGTGCTGAAACCTGGGTTCGGGAAGAAAGGACATGGGGGTGAGGCGAGAGGCGAAAGGCGTGAGGCGAGAGGGGTCAGGCGTGAGGAGTGAGGCGTGAGGCGAGAGGCGTGAGACGAGAGGCGTGCAGCACGCTCGAGGCATGCGCACAACGCCCGGAGGTTCTGGTGCGGGCCTCGTTCCTCTCGCAAATATTCAATGTTGTGAGAGCGCGCTGGAAAGCAGCTTGGCGGTGATGTCCACGATCGGGATCACCCGCTCGTAGGCCATGCGGGTGGGGCCGACCACGCCCACCGTGCCGACCACCTGGCCGTCGACTTCGTAGGGTGCGGTCACCACGCTGCAATCGTCCAGCGGCACCAGGCCGGATTCGCCGCCGATGAAAATCTGTACTCCGTGCGCGCGGCTGCTGATGTCCAGCAACTGCAGGAGGCTGGTCTTCTGCTCGAACATGTCGAACAGCCGCCTCAGGCTCGCCATGTTCGACGACAGGTCCTGTACGTGCAGCAGGTTGTGCTCCCCGGAAAGAACGTAATCCTCCGAGTTCTGGTTCATCACCTCGGTGCCGGCCTCGAGCGCCTGCGTCATGAGCCGCGTCATGTCCTCGCGCAGCTTGCGCAGTTCGTCCTGGATGCGCGCCTTGATCTCGTTGAAAGTCAACCCGGCGAAGTTCTGATTCAGGAAATTGGCGGCTTCGGTAAGTTCCGAGGGCTGGTAGGCGCGATCGGTGAGGATGATGCGGTTCTGAACGTCGCCGTCGGGGGCGACGACGATCAGCAGGATGCGCTTTTCCGCCAGGCGCAGGAACTCAATATGGCGGAACGCGGCGCTCCTGCGCTTGGGCGTCATCACCACGCCCGCGAAACGGGTGAGATCGGAAAGCAGGTGCGAGGCCTGCGACACCAGCTTCTGGGTGTTATCGGGCTGCAACTGGCCCTCCAGCTGGTTGATCTCCACTTGGTCGAGCGGCCTTACTTTGAGCAGCGTGTCCACGAAGAAGCGGTAGCCGCGCGGTGTCGGTATGCGGCCGGCAGAAGTGTGAGGGCTGGCGATGAAACCCAGTTCTTCGAGGTCCGCCATGATGTTGCGGATGCTCGCCGGGCTCAGTTCGAGTCCGGAAAACTTGGCAAGCGCCCGCGACCCGACCGGCTGCCCGTCGGCGATGTAGCGCTCGACCAGCATTTTCAGCAGGAACTGCGCGCGTTCGCTCGGAATGGAATCGTTGATTGCCATGTGGCTATTCTACAAAGCTTTTCGGGGTCGAAGTAGTCGTCGTTGCGAGTGCCTCCGGAACCGGCGGTTCAGAGGGAAATGTGCTTTAATTCGCGGCATGTCGAGCGCATTCAAGACCATTGCCCTGATCGGCAAGTACAAGAGCCCCGAGATCGCCCAACCGCTCCTGCGGCTGGCGGATTTTCTGAATGGACGGGGCGTCAGAATCGTGCTCGACCCGTTGACGGCCGCGCACATCGGCAGAAACAACCACGCCGTACTGCCGCTCGAAGACGTCGGCCGTACCGCCGACCTTGCCATTGTCATCGGTGGCGACGGCACCATGCTCAACATCGCGCGCACCTTTGCGCCTTACAACGTGGCGCTGGTCGGGATCAACCAGGGGCGGCTCGGCTTTCTCACCGATCTGTCGATGAATACCATGTTCGAGGCCATGGGCTCAATCCTCGACGGCAGCTTCATCACCGAGTCGCGCATGCTGCTGCAGGCTGCGGTGTTGAGCGGTGAACGCCAGGTGCTGGACGTGCTGGCATTCAACGACGTGTCGGTGAACAAGGGCGCAGAGGGCAGCCTGATCGAGATCGAGGTGCACATCGACGGGCAATTCGTCTACAACCTGCGCTCGGACGGGCTGATCGTGACGTCTCCCACCGGCTCGACTGCATACGCGCTTTCTTCCGGCGGGCCGATTCTGCATCCCAGCCTGAACGTCATCGGCCTGGTCCCGGTCTGTCCGCACACGCTGTCGAACCGCCCGATCGTGGTGAGCAGCGAGTCGGTGATCGAAATTCTGATTCACAAGGCGGCGGATGCGCGCGCGCACTTCGACAGCCATTCGCACTACGAACTGCAGGAGCGCGACAAAGTCATCGTGCGCCGTAGTCCGCACGCGATCCGCCTGCTCCATCCGCTGGGCCACAACTACTATCACATGCTCCGGGGAAAGCTCCATTGGAGCGAAACCCTGTAACGACTATCAGTCATCGCCGCCGTTTTTTTCCGCATCCATGTTGCGCAGCCTCAGCATCCGCGACTTCGTCATCGTTGACAAGCTCGATCTCGAATTTCAGCCCGGCTTCACCGTGCTGACGGGGGAAACCGGTGCCGGCAAGTCCATCCTGATCGACGCGCTGGCCGCGGCGCTGGGCAGCCGCGCCGAATCCGGGCAGGTGCGTGAAGGAAAAGACAAGGCCGAAGTGAGCGCGGAATTCTCGACCGACGAGGCGGCAGCCGTTTCGGACTACCTGGCCGAAAACGATCTAAGCGGCGATGACGGCGTGTGCCTGCTGCGCCGGGTGATCGAGTCGTCGGGCCGCTCGCGCGCGTACGTCAACGGTCGTCCGGCCACGGTGCAGCAGCTCAAGGAAATCGGCGAACTCCTGGTGGATATCCACGGCCAGCATGCGCATCAGTCGCTTTTGCGTGCGGCCGCGCAGCGCGACCTGCTGGACGGCTACGCCGGAGCCGCCGATCTGGCGTACGAAGTTGAGGCGGCATTCCGCGCCTGGCAGGACATCCGGCAGCAGCGTCTGGCGCTGGAGACTGATGCCCAAGCGCTGGAAGCCGAACGCGAGCAACTGCAGTGGCAGCTGAAGGAACTGGATGCGCTCGGTTTCCGCGCCGAGGAATGGGAGGAACTGCAGGCGGAACACAAGCGGCTGGCGCATGCCGCCAGTTTGATCGAAGCAGTGCAGTTCAGCCTCGAGGTGCTGTCCGAAGGCGAGATGTCCACGCTGGCCGCGGTCGCGTCGGTGAATTCGCGCCTCGACGGCATGACCGATTTCGACCCGCAGCTGAAAGAAATTCTCGCTGCGCTCGAGCCGGCCCAGATCCAGTTGCAGGAGGCGGTTTACAGCCTGCGCCACTATCAGAGCCGCCTGGATCTGGATCCGCAGCGGCTGCGCGAGGTGGAAGCCCGGCTCGATGCGGTGCACACGGCGTCGCGCAAATTCAGGGTGAATCCGCCGGAGATGCCGGAACGTCTGGCGAAAATGAAGGCGCGGCTCGCCGAACTGGAGACCGGGTTCGACCCGGAAGCGCTGCGCCAGCGCGAGAGCCAGGCGGCGGCGCACTGGCAGGAAAGCGCCAGGAAGCTCTCTGCGGCGCGCAAGAAGGCAGCGGCGGATTTCGCCAAGAGAGTCACTGCGTCGATGCAGAGCCTGGCGATGGGCGGCGGCGCATTCGAGATTGCTCTGCATCCCCTGAGCGAAGGCAACGCCCATGGTCTGGAGCAGATCGAGTTCCTGGTTGCCGGCCACGCCGGCGCCACGCTGCTTGCGCTGTCAAAAGTGGCCTCGGGTGGCGAGCTCTCGCGCATAAGCCTGGCGATCCAGACCGTGACCAGCCAGGTGGCCGCAGTTCCGACATTGATCTTCGACGAAGTGGATGCCGGCATCGGCGGGCGCGTCGCCGAAATCGTCGGCAGGATGCTCAAGGAACTCGGCAGCCGTCATCAGGTGATGTGCGTGACCCACCTGCCGCAGGTGGCGGCCGCCGCCAACCAGCAGTGGCAGGTGAGCAAGTCGGCGGCCAACGGCAAAGTGGCGAGCCAGGTAGCGGTGCTGGACCGTGCCTCTCGAGTCGAGGAAATTGCACGCATGCTCGGCGGCGTGAAGATTACCGAGACCACGCGCAAGCACGCCGCGGAATTGCTGGGATTCGGCGCGCGCTAGCGCGATCGGGGAAGGCCGTCGTGGACGACAAACTCGTTGTGCAGACCGCCGACGCGGTCGAAGTCGAACTGCCGGTTGCCGGCATCGGCAGCCGCAGCTACGCTTTCCTGATCGACTGGCACATCCGCTTTCTGCTGGCACTGGCCTGGCTGGTGCTGGTCGCGGTACTGCTCGGCCTGCTGTCGCCGGCGGAGGATTTCTTTTCGCCCTTGCTGAAGGCCGGCAAGCTGGCATTGTATGGCGCGCTGCTGCCGGCGGCAGCGATTTATTTTCTCTATCACCCGTTGCTTGAAATCGTGATGCAGGGCCGTACTCCCGGAAAGCGCATGACGGGAATACGCATCGTCACCGAGCGCGCACTCACCCCCGATGCCGGCGCGCTGATCATCCGCAACGTCTTCAGGCTGGTGGATTCGCTGCCGGCGTTCTACGTTCTCGGGCTGGTCGTGGCGATGTTTACCGCGCGCCAGGTGCGCATCGGCGATCTTGCCGCCGGCACGCTGCTGGTCTACGATACCGGCAAACGCAGTCTCGATTTCGACGGCGTGATCGGCTCTTCCTCCTCGCGGCTGTCGCCCGGGGATAGGGAGTTGCTTGACGATTTGCTGGAGCGCTGGCGCGGGCTCGATGCGCCGTTGCGTCGGGGTCTCGCGGAAAAGTTCCTGGCCCGCATCGGCGAACCGGTGGCGAGTAGCGGTACCGAGGCCGAGCTGCGCAAGCGACTGCGCAAGCTCAGGGACGAGTCCCGTGGCAAGCCGGCCTGAGGCCGCGCTCGCGGCCTGGCTCCAGGGGCGCGCGTCGCAATGGCAGCGCCTGAGCCGGATACTCGCCAAGGTCAGCGCGCGCCGGCAGGTAGAGCTGCAGCAATTGAAGGAATTGGTTAGCGGCTACCGCGCGCTTGCGCGCGACGTGTCGCTGGCGCGGGCAGCGGCCCCCGACGCCAAGCTGGTGGCCCGGCTGGAGGCGCTGCTCACGCAGGCGCGCGAAGTGATCCACCGCAGGCCGGGCAATGTGCGCGACGCCCTGGCCGGTTTGTTTCGCGACGGCGCCGCGCGGGTGGCGCTGGAATTGCGCGACCGCATCGCCGCGGTCACGGCGCTCTTTCTCGCCAGTGCCGCGGCCGGCTGGTGGCTGGTGCACAGTTACCCGGAGTTGGCGGCGCTGTTCGCGTCCGAGCAGATGATCAACCGGGTACAGCGCGGCGAACTCTGGACCGACGGATTGATCAACATCGTTCCGTCGGCGTTGCTGTCGCTGGGCATCATGACCAACAACATCGTGGTTTCGTTGTTCGCGTTTACGTTCGGCGCTCTGTACGGATTGGGCACGCTGTATATTGTCGGCATGAACGGCCTGATGCTGGGTGGGGTGTTTGCGCTGACGGCGCAGCACGGCCTGGCGGGCCGGCTTGCCGAGTTCGTGGTCGCGCACGGCATCGTCGAGATCTCGGTGATCCTGCTCGCCGCGGCGGCCGGAGTCGAACTCGGAGAGGCTTTGGCGCGGCCGGGGAACCGCAGCCGCGCGGCGGCGTTTCGTGAGGCGGTGCGCCGCGCCGGCCAATTGCTGCCGGTGTGCGCGCTGTTCCTGGTCGGCGCCGGACTGATCGAAGGATATGTTTCGCCCGACCCGCATTTCACCATGGCGCAGCGCGTTGCCATCGGCGTGGCCTATTGGCTGCTCCTGATGCTGGTGCTCAGCGGCAGGCTGCGGCGACGGCCGCAGCCGCACGGCGGCTCAGATCCGACGCTGTAGACGCAAGGTCTCGTAGGAGCGCAGCACCGCGCGATCGAGCTGGGCCGGCACGGCCGTGATCGCTTGCGCGCCGCTGCGGCGCAGCCGCAGCGTCATGCCCCGCACCGACTGCAGCATTTCTGCGGCGGCGAACGCCTGGTAGGGATGGAGCCAGTGGCTGGATCGCCGATGGCGCAACGCCAGCGTCTCCTCATCCAGCGTGCCCGCGATCAGGGGCAGATGCTTGGGCGCCAGCAACTGAACGGCGCGCAACAGCTGGGCAGGATCCTGGCTCTCGTCCACGTCGGTAAGCAGCACCACCAGGCTGCGTTGGTGCAGCAGGCGGCGCGCCAGCAGCGCCGCCGCAAGCGGGTTGGATTCGGAGCCAACCGAGTGCGCCTGCTCGAGAATGCGGCGCACCCCGAGCAGCGCCGCGGCCCCGTGTGCCGGCGGCAGTGCTGCCAGCGGACGGTCGGCAAACACGATGGTTCCGACGTGATCGCCGTTCAGGATCGCCCTTTCCGTCAGCCTGGCGGCAACGTTCACGTAGTGATGCAGCCGGCTCAGCGTCCCGGCCTGCAAGTTGGAAGTCCTGCCCGCGTCCAGCAGCACCAGCAGTTCCAGGTTGCGCTCTTCACTGTGCAGGCGCACGGTATAGCGCTGGCTGCGCGCGGTGGCTTTCCAGTCGATCGCCCGCATCGGATCGCCGGGCCGATAGTCGCGCAACCCGAGCAGCTCGAAACCGGCGCCCGCCCTGCGTTGCGCGCGTTCACCCTGGGGACGGGTGCCAGGTCCGCGCTCGGCACCGCGCAGCCGTGCCGGCACCCCCTTCAGCCGGTGCGGGACGTCGAATTTGCGGGACCACCAGGCCAGCCCGAACACGCCGCGCATGCGGGTGTAGACCGGCTGCCAATCGAACGTGCCCAGTTTCTGCGCCGTGAAAGAGAACGCGTGCACCACCGTGCCGTGCGCCGGCACGGTATAGGCAGCGATCGCGTCGCTGCCGCTCAGGCCGTTCGCGAAAATCTGCTGCAGCTCGACTTGGCGAGTCCGTTCGCCATCGTTGCCGAGAACCAGTTCTGCGGCGGCCGGCAGGCCGAGCATGACGCGCTCCGGGATGCGTGGCGAGATGCTGAGTCCGCGCCGACGCGCGGCCACGCCTTCCAGCAACAGTCCGATCAGCAGGCTCGCCGCCGGCACTCGCCACAAATCCGGCCAGGGATCTTCCTGCCACTGGCCGACAATTCCGAGCAGCGTCACCGCAGCGGCAACGACGTAGGCCAGTGCGGTCAGGTTCATCTTAGAGGGCGGGACCGGAGCGACCGGGCGCGGCCTCTCACTGGCGCGGCACCTTGACGCTATCGAGGATGCTTTGTGCGACCTGTTGGTCGCTGACCCCTTCGAGCGCTGCGTCCGGGGTGAGCATCAGGCGGTGCGGCAGGACGAAGCGGGACATCGACTTGACGTCGTCGGGCGCGACGAACTCGGCGTCGCGCAGCGCCGCCGCAATGCGGGCGCAACGCATCAGCGCC
>Ga0184637_10001559_pt1 | contig 15377 bp, 7 predicted proteins | sample PLM3_127_b2_FD_133143 | JGI IMG/M metagenome (GOLD analysis project Ga0184637, IMG submission 133143) | Groundwater sediment microbial communities from an aquifer in East River, Colorado, USA - PLM3_127_b2 | ecosystem: Environmental > Terrestrial > Soil > Riparian zone | place: USA: East River...
AGGTGTTCAACCTGTTCAACTCGGCGAACTACACGATCAACACAAGCGAGAGCAACGCGCAGTTCATGAAAGCCACGTCGGGGCAGAACCGCACGGCGCAGTTGGGATTCAGGTTGACGTTCTAAGCTGAGTCGTTCGGATCGTTCGGGTCGTTCGAATCGTTCGGATCGTTCGTCGTTCTGAACGACCGAACGGCCCGAACATTTCGAACGATCCGAACGCTCTAACGGGCGCTTATAGTTCCTATCATCCTGTGGGCGGCAGGCGCCTGCGGACTCCGAGGTTTCCCATGCACCGAATCGTTCACCTGGCGCCATGGTTCATCATGATATCGGGCGTGCTGGCCGCGCCGGCAGCCGCGCAGTTTCCGCCTCCGGGCCAGCCGCTGTACGCGTGCATCCGCCTCGATCGAGACCGCGAGGAAGGGCGGCTGATGCGCCTCGTCACGGCGAACGAGAACTGCCGCCCGAACGAAACGCGCATCCAATGGAACATCGTCGGACCGCGGGGTCCGGCAGGGCCGGCCGGACCAGCCGGGCCGCCAGGTATCGCAGGGCCTGCCGGAGCGACCGGGCCGCAGGGTGTCGCAGGGCCCACTGGACCAGCCGGGCCGCAAGGTGTCGCTGGGCCTGCCGGACCCCCCGGGCCACAGGGTGCACTTGGACCACCAGGACCGGACGGCGCGATGGGACTCCAGGGTCCGCAGGGCCCGGCGGGTCCGACCGGCGCCACGGGACCGGCTGGTCCGACTGGGCCGGCCGGTGTTCAGAATCTCTTCGGGACCGACACGAGTCTTGCGTCGGCCGCACGCGGGCGAGAGTGCACGCTCGGCGAGATCATTCTGTCGGCCGGCGTGAGAGGCGTCGGCGCGCCCGCGGACGGCCGGCTTCTGGCCATCAATCAGAACACGGCACTCTTCTCGCTGATCGGCACGATCTACGGCGGCAACGGCCAGACGACCTTTGCGCTTCCCGATCTACGGGCCGCCGCGCCGAACGGTCTGACCTACACGATTTGCCACGAAGGGATCTACCCCTCGTCCCAGTAATCGCATGATCGGCGGTCCGATTGCCCGCCAACCTCTCGTTGTCGTCGTCCGCGTCGCTTCCGCGGTCCCTGTAGAAGAAGAGTCGGCCGTGTGTCGATTTCGCGGGCTTCCGTTCGACATACCTAATGAAACCAGGGCTGACATCCGGTCGAGGGCGTCCGGAGGCCCGCTCGGAACAAGAAGGAGATACGACGTGCGATTCCTGATGATGGTCAAAGCCAGCAAGGACTCGGAGGCTGGCGTGCTGCCCGACGAGACAATCCTGTCGGAGATGGGCAGGTACAACGAGCAACTGGTCAAGGCCGGCGCGCTGCTCGCGGCCGATGGGCTCAAGGCGAGCTCCAACGGCGTGCGTGTCCGGTACTCCAACGGGAAGTTCACGGTGGTCGACGGACCCTTCGCCGAGACGAAGGAGCTGATCGCCGGCTTCTGGCTGATCCAGGCGAAATCGAGGGATGAGGCCATCGAATGGGCCCGTCGCGTTCCCTTTCAGGAAGGCGAGGTCGAGGTCCGCCCGCTGTTCGAACTGCCGGACTTCCCCGTCGACCCTGCCGAGAAACCCGATGGATGGCGAGAGAAGGAGGAGCAGTTCCGCGCGACACCGCCCGCCCGGAAACCTGGAACGATCCGGTACATGGGCATCCTCAAGGCCGACAAGGACACGGAGGCGGGCGTCCTCCCGGACCAGAAGCTCCTGGCCGCCATGGGGGCGTTCGTGGAGGAAGGGGCCAAAGCCGGGGTGATCCTCTCGGGCGAGGGGCTCCAGGCGAGTTCGAACGGGGCGCGGGTCCGGTACTCCGGAAGCAAGCGCACGGTGATCGACGGGCCCTTCGCGGAAACGAAGGAGCTGATCGCCGGCTACGCGATCCTCCAGTTCACGTCGAGGGATGAGGCGATTGAGTGGACCAAGCGCTTCGTGCAGGTGGACGCCCCGGGGCGCCTTGGCGCGGAGAGCGAGTGCGAGCTCCGCCCGATGTTCGAGATCGAGGACTTTCCGGTCGACCCCGCGGAGAAGCCCGACGGCTGGCGGCACCTGGAACAGCGCCTGCGCGACGGCGGCGGGCGATAGAAGTCACCCTGACTGAGTCGTTCGGATCGTTCGGGTCGTTCGAAATCGTTCGGATCGTTCTGAACGGCCCGAACGTCCGAACGATCCGAACGATCTAAGCCCGTCGCGGCGCGACCGCAGTGATGTCGCAGAGGACTTTCGCGCCAGGTACGCCACTCGTGACGGCCCGGGTCGTCCTGCACGGACGCCAGTTGCCCATTCTCTCCGTCATCGGGCTAAACGCCGCTGCTTCGCCTGTCCGGTCCAGCACGATGATGTTCTGCCATGTGATGCCGGCGGCCTTCAGCATCCTCTCGACATTGTCGGCCAGCATCTTTTCCTGGGCGGCTGTGTCTTGCGACAGTCTGAAGCTGCCGGGATTCCACGGATCGACGTCAATCGGATAGGCGGTGATTCCCGAGAAGTAAATCAGGTCCACGTCGCTCCTGACCCTGATTGCCGGAGCGAGCGACATCCCGGGCTCTACCAGCAGCGGTTCGACTCCGGGAAGGGGTCCCTTTGCCGTCTGCGCCCGACGCGGTGCAGCTGCGGTCATTTGATACAAGACGTTCACGCCAGGCACGCCGGTGTCGGTCACGCGGAGGCTGGTGCTGCAGGAGCGCCAGTCTCCCTGCTTGGCTTGAAAGTTCACGCCGCCGCCACCCGGGGCTGTGAAGCTCACCCGGAAAATCAGGTGCTGCCAGGTGATCCCGGCGGCCTGGATGATGCGCTCGAGATTCTCGGTCGCCATCTGTCCGCGGGCGGCAGGATCGGCCGGCAGCTTGAACTCGCCGGGGTTCCACGGATCGACCTTGAAGGGATATGCGGTGAGCGCGGACATGAAGACGAGGTCCAGATCCTTGCTGACCATGATCCCGGGCGCGTATCCCGTGCGGGAGATCACTTCGGGCCGGGGGAGCACCGAGGTCAGTCCCTTGACGGGTCCGGGAGCGGTGTACTTCTCCACGGCCGCGGAGTCGGGAACGACCCACATCTCAATCTCGAGTCGAGCCTGCGGCGATGACAGCCCGTCGACCTCGTACACGCTCATTGGCGGCCACGAGTCCCGGAAATAATCCGCCATCACCGCTTCAATCTGTTTCGACTCGTCCAGCCGCGTCTGGAAGCGCGTCACCTTGACCACGTGCTTCCAGTCCAGGCCCATCCAATCAAGGATCTCCTTGTGGTTGCGCATCGTGAGCCTGGTCTGCAGGCGGATGTCCTCCGGCTGCACGATCTCCTCTTTCTCGAGATGAGGATGGTTGTGGTAGAGCTCCATCGAGGTTTCGCCCGAATGAGGGATGATCCCGTTTGCGAGCGAGGCGCGCGAAAAAATGATTCGCGGTATGCCCGCCCTCGGAGGTGTGCCCTGCGCCGCGGCGGCCTCCGCCCATGCCGGCACGATCGAGGTGATGGCGCCGCCCCAGCCGAGGGACTTGAGAAGCTCGCGACGATCGAGAAGGACTGCCATGTGTCGTCTCCCATCCGCCGGGTCCGCTTCGCGGCACCCGGCCTGCGTCCTTAGGCTTCAGGCGTTGGGCTCTTGGCCTTGGGCCGCCCACAGCCTAAAGCCTAAAGCCCAAAGCGGGCCAGACAATTCTGCGGAATTGGCGGGCGGGGCGGACGATCTAGAGTGGACGGGAAATCGTTCGGGCCGTTCGGGTCGTTCGGGCCGTTCGGCCCGTTCGAGTCGTTCAGATCGATCCGAACGATTCGAACGATCCGAACGTTCGGGATTTCGGCTACAATCCGGCCCGATGACTCGCACGCGCGGGCAGACAGGGCACGTAGGCGCGACGCATGCGTCGCCCCTACCTCACAAGGGAGCAATAGACATGAAACGAATCAGTGCCGTGGCAGCGGCAACCATCGTGCTGCTGGCAGTCGGCGGCTTCGCCCAGACCCGGCAGCAGAAGGGCGGGGGCGACATCACCGGCCCGTACGAGCTCGTGACAGGTTGGCCGCAAAACTGGTGCGGCCAGGGCCTCCAGATCGGATCCACCTCTGGCATCTGGGCCGAGACCCCGGATCGCGTGATCATCTTCGCCCGGGGCTGTCTCCCCGTGCTGGAGAACCCCGGGGATCCCGTTCCCACCCGCAACGCGTCGGGCTACGACCTGTCGCAGAAGGATCCCGCGCGCCACCCGCGCTGGGATCACATCGTCAACTTCGTCGATCGCAACGGCCGGCTGATCGAGTCGTGGGAGCAGCACAACAAGCTGTTCGTGCGGCCGCACCGCATCCTCGTCAACCCGTACGATCCCGATCGTCACATCTGGCTCGTGGACGACGGCGCGCAGATGATTTACAAGTTCACCCGTGACGGCAAGCTGGTGATGTCGCTCGGCGAGTTCAAGGTGGCCGGCAATGACGAGAAGCATTTCGGACGGCCCACCGATATCGCCTGGCTCCCCGACGGCACGTTCTTCATCAGCGACGGCTACACGAACACGCGCGTCGTGAAGTTCGATCGGAACGGCAAGTTCCTGACGTCCTGGGGCATGCGCGGCACGCCGCCGAACGAGACGCGTCCGGGCTACATGAACACGGTGCATGCCATCGTCACCGACAAGCAGCGGCGCCTCTACGTCAGCGACCGCGCGAATCATCGTATCCAGGTGTTCGACGAGAACGGCAAGTCGCTCGACATCTGGCCGAACGTGCCGCTGCCGTACTCGTTGCTGATGACCGACGACCAGTTCTTCTGGTCCGCGTCCGGGCAGACGCAGAAGTTCACCAAGTACGACCTGAACGGCCGACTGCTGTCGTCGTGGGGGACGTTCGGGACGATGCCTGGCGGGTTCTGGGGCGTGCACCAGTTCCACGTGGACAGCGAGAACAACCTGTACACGGCGGACGTGCACGTCGGACGGCCCCAGAAGTTCCGTCCGCGCGCCGGCGTCGACCGTGCGCTGCTGATCGGTCAGCCGATGCGCCAGGTCGCGGCGTCGAGCAGCAACTGACGTGGCGCCGGGTCTATATAGCAGGACCTGGCCTACGTACTAAACAGTGTCGAGTAGGTCAAGGGTCAAGAGTCAAACGGCAAATCCTGCCCAAGACGTGATTTGACCTTTGACCTTTGCCTTTTGACTTACGGAACGTAGGGCGGGTCCTGTTCCTTGGACCCGCCATCCGCGCTACAGCTCCAGCGTCATCTCGACCATCGTCCGGCGGAATCCCAGACGCGCGAACAGCCGCTGCGCCGCGTCGTTCTGCTCGGCGGTCCACAACATCACGCGGGGAGTCCCGCGCGACCGCAGCCACGCGATCGCGTCCGCGATGAGCGCGCCGGCGAGTCCTGCCCGTCGGCCCTGCTCGCCGACGACGACGTCATGGATGAACCCGGCCTCGTCACGAAGTTCCTTCCAGGACAGCGGCTCGAGTCCCGCGTAGACGTAACCGAGGATTTCGGTGCCTCGCTCCGCGACGAAAATCACCACGTCCGGTTCCGCCAGTTGCGTACCGAGGAACCAGGCGTAGCCCTCCGCCGCGTGATCGCCCGGCGGCATGAAGCGGTCGGCGTCGAACTGGTAATGGGTCTGCATCAATAACGCGCCGAGCCTGCCGAGCGCCGGAAGATCCGTCTGTGTGGCGCGGCGTATCACTGCATCGATTCTGGTCATTGGCACCCCCGTCGGGTCGGGCTGAACGGAAACGTGTAGGGCAGCGTAGGGCAAAAAGTCAAAAGTTAGAGTAGGTGAAGCCGGCGCTCCCAGAATCCGCAGAGCTACGCTACAGTAACGGACATGTCGTTCGACCGGCGGACCGCTCTCATCCGACTCTCTCTCGCGACCCTCCTGGGCGGTGCGCTCGTCGTGCCGCCCGCCCATACGCAGGTACCGGCGCGCGCCGCCTGGCTCGATCCGTACCGCGAAACGGCCTCGCGGCTGCTGCAAGCCTCCACCACCGACGACTTCGCGTGGCGGCGGCTCGCCGAGCTGACCGACACCTACGGCCATCGGCTGAGCGGCTCCGGGAACCTGGAGCGGGCGATTGCCTGGGCCGCCGACGCGATGAAGCGCGATGGCCTCGAGAACGTCCGCACGGAGGCGGTGATGGTGCCTCGCTGGGTACGGGGCCGCGAAAGCGCGGAGATGATCGCCTCGCCACCGCAGTCGCTCACGATCCTCGGGCTTGGCGGCTCGGTCGGCACCCCGCCGGAGGGCATCGAGGCCGAGGTGGTCGTCGTGAGCAGCTTCGACGATCTTCGCGCGCGGGCGGCCGACGTGAAAGGACGCATCGTCCTGTTCAACGCCCCCTTCACCACCTACGGGGATACGGTGACGTACCGGACGGGTGGGCCGCGCGCGGCGTCGCAGCTTGGCGCCATCGCCGCGCTCGTCCGCAGCGTCGGACCGACTGGCCTGCGCACGCCTCACACCGGAAGTCTTCAGTACGGACAGAGCGTCACGCCAATCCCGGCCGCATCCGTGACAGCCGAGGACGCCGATCGCATCGCGCGCCTGCGGGCCCGCGGCGTGCCGGTCCGCGTGCGCCTCACGATGGACGCGCGCGCCGAGGGAGACGTCGAATCAGCCAACGTCGTCGGCGAGATTCGTGGCAGGGAGTATCCGCAGGAGATCGTCCTGCTCGGCGGCCATTTCGATTCGTGGGACGTCGGGACCGGCGCCTCCGACGATGCCGTCGGCTGCATCGTGACGTGGGAAGCCGCGCGCCTCATGATGAAGCTCGGCATCCGGCCGCGCCGCACCATTCGCATCGTCCTCTGGACCAACGAAGAGAATGGCCTGCGCGGGGCCACCGCCTACGCGGCCAAGCATGCGGCGCATGCCGCCGACCACGTGTTTGCGCTCGAGTCCGATTCCGGGGTGTTCGAGCCGGCGAGCCTCGGCTTCTCAGGCAGCGCCGCGGCCCGGGTCCTGGTTCGCGATATGGGCACGCTGCTCGCGCCGCTCGGCCTGTCGGAGGTCGTCGGCGGCGGAGGCGGCGCCGACATCGGCCCGATTGCGCAGGCTGGCAACGCGCCGATGATGGCGTACCTGGGCAACCCCGCCCGCTACTTTGCCATCCACCATACGCCGGCGGACACGATCGAGCGCATCGCGTCCGAAGAGGTGTCAAAAGCCGCCGCCGCGATCGCCGTCATCGCGTACATCGTCGCCGAGATGCCGGAGCGGCTTCCGAGATGATACGGCGGGTCTGCTTCGCAGGACCCGCCCTACGTACGTAGGCCGGGTGCCGCGCCTTTCGACAAGCTCAGGGCGTCCCGAGCTTGTCGAGGGACGAAGCGGACCCGGCGCTTCAGCGAAGTTCAGTAAGCGTGACTTCGAGGACGCGGGTCTGACGAGGGGCCCGCTGCCACTGCACCAGGATCGGACTCTGGTATGCGCCTTCGATCAGGCCGTGCGTGCCGTCCGCGCGCTCCGACACCAGCAGGCTGACGGATCGGCGCATCCGGAAGAAGCGGGCCGCTGGAACGGCGAGGGTGCGCGCCAGCACTTTTTCCACGATTGACCCGCGCAGGCCGAGCGTGTCGAGGCTCTTATTGAGGACGCGGACGAAGTCGTACTGGGCGTAGCCGAGCGTCTTGGCGGGCACCGCGCGTGGATTCGCCAGCGCGTGACGGCTCTTCTCCGCAAAGAACTGCAGCGGGTTCCGCAGGACCTCGGCCAGGTCGTACTTCATCAGCAGCGTTTCGTACTCGTTGATCGTCAGCGCCGAGTGGCGCTCGGACGGGTCGAGCACGATGCGCAGCCGCCCCTTGCCCACGCCTGCGGTGGTGACGAATTCCGAAAGGCCGGGATACAGGCCGAGGCGCGGATCCTTCAAATTCACCGAATCGATCGGATGGGTGGACACCGGCACTTCAATGCGCGTCGTGCGGACGACGCGCTCGTTGTGGAAGCCGATCAGCCGTGTCAGCCGCCGGCGCGGACGCCCTTCGATCATGCCGTCGAGATCGACGAAGAAGACCGACTCTCCGGGGCGGTTCGGATGCGTGACGCACGGACGCAGGCCGCCGGCAATAAACGCCAGGTGGGAGTCGGCGTTTCGCGGCTCCACCGCGCGCTGCCGGGCATCAAGATCATCGCGGCGCTCGAGCCGGTCGTGCTCGTATCCGGCCCCCTCCGGAAACAGGGCGCGGAATGCCTCGACGTAACTCGGAATGTGCTCAGGGCTGAGCCGCGCCGTCAGGCTCCGATCGAGAAAGCCCGCGGTGGTGTGCGACGACCAGTACAGGCAGTGCGGATAGGCGGCGAATGCCTGATGCTCAGCGGCAAAATGGGATCGGAGCTCGACGACGTCGAACCGCGCCTTGGGAAGAAGCTCGAGTGTAAGGTCGAGCGGCTTTGAGGCTCTCAAGCTTTGGTGCGGCACGCGACGATACGGTAATGTAACACAGTCCTCGGGGGCGCTTGTTGAGGTTGCCGAAATGCTTGGGTGCGCCGCGATCGCCGTCGGCGGGGCGGCGGGGTCCTTGCGGCCGTCTACCCGGGGTCCAGCACCGCGACGTACGATGAAGGCTGGATGAGTGAGCCACCTCGTCGTAGGGGCCGGCTTCAGCCGGCTCTTGGGCCGCCGAAGGGCGGCCCCTACGGTCGGGTTGAGATCCGCACCGCACTGAAGATAGCCGCGGTCCTCGCCGCAGCGGTCGTGGCGGTCGCGCTCATCCTGCACGCGCCGTTTGCTCGACGCGCAGCCCTCCGATACGCGCTGACGACCGTGCAACGCGACTATCGGCTGACACTCGAAGCGGCCCGACTCGACTACAACCTTGCCGCATTGCGGGTTGGGCTCGCCGGCATTCGGTTGTCGGCTCCAGGCTCCACGAACGAGCCCTTCTTCGAAGCCGATTACGTCTCCGTGACGCTGCCCATCGGCGCGCTCTTCGGCGACGTGGCCTTCAAAAACATCACCGCGACCAACGCCCGCGTCGTCGTGCATGGGCGGGCCGACGGTACGACGAACCTTCCACGCGCCGAAGACAGCCCGGGCGATGATCCTCCGGCGCTCCGCATTGCCCGGTTGGACATTCCGCAACTTGCGATCGACGTGCGCGACGAGCAGGCCGATATCGCGCTGCAGATTCCGGCGATCGCGCTTCTCTTGACGCCGGATGATGGATCGATCTCGTTGGCGATGCCTGCGGAGCTGCGCATGGGCGCGCAAGCCACGCGAATCTCGCAACTGCGCGGGCGGGCCTCGTTCGACGGTCGCGCGCTTCGTCTCAGCGACGCCGAGCTTCGGACCGATGAAGCCTCGCTTGCGTTGGATGGCTCGTTCCTGCTCATCTCGCGGGACTCTCGCATCGATCTCGACGTCAGCGGCACGGGTGATATTGCACGGCTCGCGCGCTGGGGGCTGATGGGCGAGGCGCTCCCGCAAGGGGAGATGGCGTTCAAAGGGACCGTCACCGGCCCGATGGGCGATCCCACGGCGCAGTTGGCGATTAGCTCCGGGCGTGTCTCGTGGCGCGGTGTGGACGCGTCGGATCTCGCGGCTAAGGTGCTCGTGAGCAGCGCTCTCGCGGATGTGCAGGAGCTGAGACTTGGCTTTGCGGATGGTGCGGTGACCGCCGCCGCGCTGGTCCCGTTTGCTCCCGACGCGCGAGGTCGGGCCACCGCATCGTGGACCCGCGTGAATGCGGCGTCGGCCGTCGCGGCAGTATCGCCGGACGCCGAGCTGGTGGCCTCCGCGTTGGCGTCAGGTCAGCTCGACTTCGAGGGAATCCTCACGGATACGTCGACATGGGCCGGCACAGTGCGGCTGCAGATGGCGCCGCGGGGGAACTCGCGCGGGCGCATCGCGGTGGCTGGCAATCTCACGCTGGAATTGCGTGACGGCACGTGGCGCCTCGAAGGACAGCCACACCTGGCCGGTGTGGCGCCGACGCGCATTGCGGCACGTGGCACCCTCAAGGGCGGGGGCGGGGGCGGACCTGCCGGCCTTCGCGCGCCTGGCGCGCTTCGGCCAGGCCTCGCCGAAGCCGAGCGGAGGCGGGAAGGTCTGCCCCTACAAAGTCTGCCCCTACAAAGTCCGCCTCAACAGGAGGCGATCGCGGCGAGCACACTTGAAGGTGCGGTGCGACTTGGCGAGACAGACCTGCCGGCGCTGCTGGCCGCGCTGCGGACGATCGGCATTGCGGATACGTCGGGTGACGCAGTCGCGGGTGGGACCTTCGAGGCGGACATCGATCTTGGTGGGACCCTCGCCGATCCGTCGGTGCGCGGGCGGGCGACTCTCACGGATCTCGCCGGGCCGCAGCTTGCCGTGGAATCGGTCAACGCCCGAGTTTCAGGCCGGCCCCTCGAGCCACGTCTCGACTTCAGTTTCGAGGCCCCAGCCGTGGTCGTCGGGGGGCAGCACCTCGACGATGTGCGTGGGATGGGCCAGCTGACCGGCACGTCAATCGTGCTCGACGCGCTGTCCGCGAGTCAGCCGATGGGACCGGGCGTGCTGACTGGCAGCGGCGCGTACGACCTGAACAGCGGTGAGTTCACCGCTTCGGTCAATGGCGGGGACTGGGAGCTGGCTGCGACGCCAGACCTGCCGCTCGCCGGACGACTGAACATCCGTTTCACCGGCTCCGGCACCGCTGAGGAGCCTCGCGGAACCGGGCAGGTCCTGCTGGCCGACGCGCTGTGGCAAGACATGATGCTGGGCACCCTCGAGGCCTCCGTGCAACTCGACGGGCGGGCGGCCCATATCGATGCACGGGCGCCGGACTTCGACGCGACGGCCACCGCGCGCGTGCAGCTCGATTCCCCATACGTCGCGCTCGTCAACGCGAGCGCCGGAAACCTCGACCTGGCCCGAGTGCTGCGGGACATCGAGACGCCGGCACCGGTGACAGGCAGTGCCAACCTTGCCCTGCGCTTCGAGGGCCCGCTCGACGCATGGCGCACCGGAACCGCGAACGTCGAGGTCGTCTCGCTCGACGCCACCGCGGGCGAGCTGCCGATTCGTCTCGCGCAGCCGGCGCGGCTCCGGTACGAGGCCGAACGCATCCTCGTCGACAGCCTCGAGGCGGACGCGGGCGGCACCCGCGTCTCCGCCTCCGGCGAGCTCGCGGCATTTGGCCCGCGCGAGCCAACCTCGAGTCGATCCGTGACGGGGGGTCTGACCCCTTTCCTGATCACGGTGACAGGAGACGTCGGCGAGGTGGCGCGTGCCGTGGCCGCGTCGGGTCTTGCCGAAGTCCCGATCGCCGGTGGGAACGGGCCGGTCGCCCTTCTGGCGCGCGTGACCGGCTCCCTTCAAACGCCGGTTGTGGCTGCCGATCTGGAAGTGGGACCAGGCTCGATCACGCTGCAGGATTTGCCGCCGGTCTCGGGACTGCGCCTCCGGGCCCACGCCGAGAACGGCTGGCTCGAGGTGCGCGAGGGCGCCGCATCCTACGAGGCCGCAGACATGACGGTGACCGGTCGGGCGCCGTTGTCATGGGTCACGCCCGCTGCCGGCGGCGCCGCGGGCGACGCCGTGCTGCACGCGCGCGCCACCAACCTGACGCCGGCGATACTTGCGCCGTTCCTCGACGCCAGCACAATCGAACAGCTCACCGGTTCGGTCGACGCGACGCTGGATGCCGCGAGTGCCACGCCCGACCTCCTAGCCGTGACCGGTGAGCTGCAGATCGATCGACTCGATGTACGCGTCGCGGATCTCCCGGTGACGCAGCGCGTGCCGACGCGCATCGTGGCGCGCGACGGTTTCGCCCGCGTCGAAGCCTGGGATTGGGTGGGGCAGGGCGCCACACTCGCCGTGCGCGGACAGGTGCGCCTCGAGGATCGCCAGGCCGCCATCCTGACGAATGGGGTGGTCGACCTGCGGATGTTGACGCCGTTCGTGCGCGATGCCGGGATGACGACGGCCGGCCGGGTCGAGCCGCGGTTGTCGATCACCGGGACGCTTGACAATCCGAGGATTGACGGCGACCTGACCGTGACCGGCGGGGAAATCCGCCTCGTGGATCCACGGATGCTCGTATCGGGTCTGGAAGTGCGAACCGTCCTCACGCGAAGGAGCGCGCAAATCACCTCGCTGACCGGCACGGTGAACGGCGGGATGCTGACCGGCAGCGGGGGGCTCGATTACAGCCCTGAGGGAGAGCTCAACGTGCAGCTCTCGTCCGTCGTCCGCGGCATGGCCTTGGAATTTCCGGAAGGGCTGCGGAGCGAAGTCGACGCCGCGCTCGAGCTGGCGCTCGATGTGCTGCCGGAACCCTCGGGGTTGCTCTCGGGTACCGTGACCGTCGTTCGCGGCTCTTACCGCGAGCCGCTCGCTGTCGTCACGGAGGTGCTGGCAGGGATGCGTGCGCAGAGGCTCGCGGCCAGCGCTGGCGCTCCAGACACTGCCTCGCTCCGGTTGCTCGAGGCTCTCAGGATCGACGTGCGCCTGCTCACCGACGAGGACGTGATCGTCGACAACAACTACGGGCAATTCCAGCTTGGCGCGGACTTGCGCGTCATCGGCACCGCTGCCGCCCCCGCGCTGGCGGGACGCGCCGACCTGCGCGAAGGGGGACAGCTGTTCTTCGGCCGCAACGTCTACACGGTCAACTCCGGTACGATCGATTTTGCGAATCCGGTGACGATCGAACCCGTCCTCAATGTCGAGGCTGCCACGCGCGCTGGTGGCGAGGACATCGAGGTCACGATCACCGGCCCGGCCGAGAACCCGACGGTCGACTTGCGCTCTTCGTCTAATCCCGATCTTGGTCAGCCCGATCTCTATTCTCTTCTCCTCACCGGACGCCTGTTCGACGACCTCGCCCCGGGCGATGCCGCGTTCGTCGGCACGCAGGTGCTCGGCAACTTTTCCGGCGAGGTGCTCGGCTTCGCCAGCCGCGCCGTCGGCCTCGACACGCTTCGGCTTGGCGGTCCTGACACCGCGGCGGTGCGCCGCGATCCGACCGCTGTCGCCACCGAGCTCGACCCCACGACGCGGCTGACATTCGGCAAGAGCCTTGGCCCCGACGTGGACCTGACATTCTCCCAGAGCCTGCGCAACGGCGACGCCCAGACGTGGATCGTCGAATACCTGCCGCTACGCGGACTCGAGGCACGCCTTGTGTCCGACGACGACGATCTGAGGTCCTACGGGTTCCGGCACGACGTCGCGTTCGGCGGGCCGGGCCGGGCAACTCGGACGGCCGTCCCGTCACGGCAGACGCAGAACGCGCGCGTCGCCGCGGTCCGCTTTTCGGGCGAGCTCGTCCTTCCGGAAGCACGGCTTCGCGACGTGCTTCGGCTGGGTCCGGGCGATCGGTTCGACTTCGCAAACTGGCAGGCGGACCGGGATCGGTTGGACGAGATGTACCGCAGGGAGGGATACCTCACCGCGCGCGTGACGCCCAGCCGATCGGACGGCCCAGACGAGGTCAGTCTGGACTATCAGATTGTGGCCGGACCGGAAACGCGAATCCTGGTGACCGGCATTGACCTGACCCCTGCGCTTCGCTCCAGGCTCGAAACCGCCTGGATCCAGTCGGTGTTCGACGACTTCCTCGTTGACGAGGCCGAGCAGATCGTCCGGGAGGAGCTCGCCCGCGATCGGTACCTGCAGCCGCTCGTCAGTATGCGTGTCCTCGAGGAAAACGATACAAAGACGTTGTCCATCATGGTCGATCGAGGCGGGCGTACCGAACGAACGATCGTCCGTGTCGAGGGTGTCGACGAGCCGCTGGCCAGTGAAATCACCGCGCGGCTGGCGGAGGGTGGAGTGGTTGATGGCGCGGTGTCGAACCCGGCGGCGGTCGAGCGCGAGGTCACCGATTACCTCCGGATGACCGGGCATCTCCGGGCGCGGGTCACCGCGGGGGCGCCGCTCTTCGAGGACGCCATGGCCGTCGTGCCAGTGACCGTCGACGCCGGCCCGGCGTTTTGGATTGGACGCGTCACCTTCGATGGTGCCGGGCGCATGGCCGACGACGCCCTGCGCGAGGCCGCGGCGCTCGCGGAAGGAATGGCGTACGACCCCGCCTCGGTTACCGCGGCACGGGATCGTCTTGTCGCACTGTACCGGCGGGAAGGATTTCCCTCGGCGACCGTCACCGCGCGGCCCGAGATTCGAACCGACGCACCGGAAGTATCCGTCACGTTCGCCGTCGTCGAGGGCGCACGGCAGGTGCTCAGCGAGATCGTCGTCGCCGGCAACCGCGCGATCGATGCCGATGTCATCGTGCGGGCTCTCGGCCTGGAGCTCGAGGCGCCGCTCAGGGCGGAAGATTTATTGCGCGCCCGCACCCGTGTCTTCGATACCGGCCTGTTCCGGCGAGTCGATCTGGCCTCGGAGCCTTCCTCGCCGGAGCCCGGCGGAGCCGTGGTGCCGATCCGGTTGCGCATCACCGTTGAGGAGTGGCCGGCGCTGCGCCTGCGCTACGGCTTTCAGGTGGCGGAGGAGCGTCCCGAGGCCTCGATTGAAGGCCGCGACCTCGTGCCTGGGCTGTCCGCCGATCTGACCCGGCGAACACTGTTCGGACGCGCGATCACCGCAGGCGGCGTCGTCGAGTGGCAGCGCCGTGAACGGCGTGGCCGCGCCTTCCTGAACACTGGGACGCTCTTTGGTTTACCGATCGGATCCTCGCTGATTGCGGAGCGCGCGCGCGAGGAATTTACGGCGGTCACACTCGTGACCGACCTGAGCAGCATCACTTGGGAACAGCGTGCGCGAGTGGCCCGCAATTTGAGCCTGTCCTACGCGTATAAGTTCGAGCGAGACCATACGTTCGACACGACGCCGGCCCAGCCGGATGACCCGATCGGGCCCTTCAACATCACGATTAACATCGCCAGGCTCACTGCCGCCGCTGCGTGGGACACGCGCGACGACCCGGTCGACACGACAACGGGATCACTGGCCTCGTTCAGTCTCGAGTACGCGCCGGAGGCGGTCGGCTCGGACATCCGGTTTGTGCGCGAGGTCGTGCAGGCCTACTACTTCCGTCCATGGCGGCGGCTTGTGTTCGCATCCGCGGCCCGTGCCGGCGTGGTCGTTCCGCTCGGGGGACAGGATCTGATTCCGTCTGAGAGGTTTTTTGCGGGCGGCGCGCGGACGGTTCGTGGCGTCGCGGAAGGCGGCCTCGGCGGGCGCGATTTCTTCGGCGATCCGGTGGGCGGCCAGGTGCAGGCCGTCCTCAACCAGGAAATACGGCTGCCCATCTATCGGTGGCTGAGGGGCGTCGGGTTCGTGGACGCCGGCAACGTGTTTACGCGACCGCGCGACGCGAGCCTGCGCGACCTCGCCGGCTCGATGGGGTTCGGGTTACGCCTCGCGTCGCCGTTTGCGCTGCTGCGCGTGGACTTCGCGAAGCCGATCTGG
>Ga0184637_10001560_pt1 | contig 15371 bp, 13 predicted proteins | sample PLM3_127_b2_FD_133143 | JGI IMG/M metagenome (GOLD analysis project Ga0184637, IMG submission 133143) | Groundwater sediment microbial communities from an aquifer in East River, Colorado, USA - PLM3_127_b2 | ecosystem: Environmental > Terrestrial > Soil > Riparian zone | place: USA: East River...
GAGCTCGACGGACGCGTGGAGGCGGCTGCCTTCTAGGAAAGGGGCTCCACATGAGCGACCGAGAATCAGGATCGCGCGAAGTAACAACCCTCGCCGGCGGCTGCTTCTGGTGCCTCGAGGCTGTGTACGACCTGCTGAAGGGCGTCGAGGACGTTACATCGGGCTACGCGGGTGGCACGAAAGAGAACCCCACATACGAGCAGGTCTGCTCCGGCATGACCGGCCATGCTGAGGTGGTGCAGATCACCTTCGACCCGAGCGTCATCGCCTTCAAGGACCTGCTCGACGTGTTCTTCACGATCCACGACCCGACGACGTTGAACCAGCAGGGATACGACGTGGGAACGCAGTATCGTTCGGCGATCTTCTATCACTCGCCGGAGCAGAAAGTAACGGCCGAGCAGACGATCAAAGAGCTGACCGACGCCAAGCTGTGGCGCGATCCCATCGTGACGCAAATTGAGCCGCTCACGGTCTTCTTCCCGGCCGAGGACTACCACCAGGAGTACTTCGAGCGAAACCCGAACCAGCAGTACTGTCGGGCGATCGTCGCGCCCAAAGTTGCGACAGCGCGCAGCCACTTCATCCAGAAGCTGAAGGCGAGTTGACCAGCGGATTGATGAGGTCCACAATCCCGGCAACACCCGCTGAGGAGAGACTGCTGTGACCGAGACCGTTGCGCGAACCGCCGATTCTGCCGACCGATCTGCCGAGGAGCGCGACCTGCGCGTCCAGCTGGCGGCGTGCTACCGGATCGCCGACATGTGCGGGATGAGCGAGCTGGTCAGTACCCACATCACTCTCCGCATACCGGACACCGATACGTACCTGATCAAGCCGCAATCGTTGCTGTTCGACGAGGTCACGGCGTCGAGCCTGGTGAAGGTCGACCTGAACGGGAACGTCGTCAGCAACAACGGATATCAGCCGAATCGGGCCGGCGTTGCGATCCATGGCTCCATCCTCAGGGCTCGCCCGGATGTGAACTGCGTGCTCCACGGCCATACGCCATACGCGACTGCGGTCTCGTCGCTCGAAGGCGGGCTGCTGCCGCTGACGCAGGCGGCCCTGCGGTTCAGCAGCCAGGTCGCGTATCACAACTATGGCCGGGCGGCGACTGACCCGATTGAGTGCGATCTGCTCGCCGAAGACATGGCCGACAAGACCGTGATGCTCATGTGCAACCACGGCCTCCTGACGACTGGAAAGACCGTCGCAGAGGCGTTCGTCGCCGCCTTCTATCTCGAGAAGGCGTGCCAGTTCCAGATCCTGGCGCAATCGGCCAACAAGCCTCTCGTCTTCCCGGCCGAGGAGCTGCAGGGTGGCTCAGGCCGCCTGGCGGGGGGCGACGAGGTTGCGTGGCCGGCGCTGGTCCGCAAGCTGGATCGCGAGGACCCGAGCTTCAGGGACTGACCCAACCATAGGGCGTCATTCCGAGCGATAGCGAGGAATCCGTCGCCTTACCGGGGTCACGGATTCCTCGTCGGCTGCGCCTCCTCGGAATGACAGCCCGGGTCAGCCCTTAATTCGCGGGCAGAGCCGCTGGGCGTTCGCTCCGAGGATCTTGATCTTCGCGCTCTCGGCAAGCTCGGGCCGTTCCGCGATCCTCTGTACGCCGTTCGGCCAGGGGCTGCCGGTGTGCGGGTAGTCCGTAGCGAACAGCCAGACGTCCTCGCCGAGCTCCTCGACGCAGTGCTCGATGTACTTCTCACCGGCTTCGACTGCGTGAAATAGCTGGCTTCCCAGGATCTCGGAGGGTCGCTGCTTCAGGTTTGGCACGGCGTCGGGCCGTGACTCGAAGCCGTCGTCGAGCTGCTCCATCACCCACGGCATCCAGCCCGCGGACGTCTCGAACACGCCCACCTTGATGCGCGGAAACAGGTCGAATACCCCGCCCCCGATCATCGCGCCAACCGCGGTCATGCCCGCCCAGGGCTGGTAGAACGCGCGCAGGAGAAAGCTCGAGTCGTCCAGCTCGTACGCGCCCGCCGTGTACGGGGGTCGGAGCACGCCCCCGTGGACGAGGATCGGGATCTCGAGGTCCTGCGCTCGCTCGTAGATCGGGTGCAGATCGGGGTTGTCCAGCAGCCTGCCGTTCGGGCAAGCCGGTGACAGGAGCACCCCACCGAGGTTGTCGTCACTCTCCGCCCAGTACGTTATCTCCTCGACGGTCCGCGCAACGTCGCGCATCGTCGCGATGGCAGCCCACCGCAGTCTGCCCTCGGCCTCGGAGCAGTAGTTGCTCATGTAGCGATGGTGCGCCTGGTGGAGTGCGCTCTCGAAGCCAACGTCGCGTAGCGTGCAGTAGCTCGCCGCGTGGCTCGGGAACATCAGGCTGACGTCGATGCCCGCTCGGTCCATGTCCTCGAGGCGGATCGAAGGATCCCAGTGCACGTCGCGCCGAACCGGCTCGCGCTGCGCCCTGACCCTTCCCTCCGCTTTCGTCCGGACGGGGCGCTCGCGATGGAGGCCGAACATGTCCTGGAGGCCGAGCGGGCGGCCTTCGTCCGCTGGCTCGATGATGGCGCGTGGGTTCATAAAGACCGCTGTTGTCTCACCCGACTCACGGCGTCGGGCGACCGCCAGCGAGAGCCTCTCGAACGGCTCGCGATAAGCCGGGTCGATGTAGTCGCGATACGTCCGGTCGACGTCCTCGTACTCGCGGAAGTGCGAGTCCATGTCGACGACGAGGTGTCCGTTGTAGCTCATCACACACGCTCCATTCCATTAGCGTTGTCAGACACAAGATATTCGATTCGGTTAGCCTGTGGGTTCAAGCGTCGTGCCACCGGAGCCCAGCGATCCGCGATTCTGAGCCGCGAGGCTAAAAGCCGAGGGCGTAGAATCGTGAACTAAATGAACCGCTCCAGCGAGATCCGTACCTGCTACGTCTGCGTTCACGTCTGGTGTGCGCAGGGCGGGTCGCTTGCGCTCAAGCGCGAGCTCCAATCACAACTGGCGGACACGACGGTCGAGGTTCGATCGTTTCTCTGCATCGGGTGCTGTCCCAAGGCGCCCAACATCGTGCTCTACCCGGAGGGCACCTGGTATCCGGAGGTCCAGGCGGAAGACCTACCCGAGATCATCGAGCACATCCGTGGGGGCGAGGCGGCCCAGCGACTCACGGCACGCGCCAAGGCGGACGTGCGGGAGCTAATCGTGAAGATGCTGGACCGCTACCAGACCTCGCCCCTTTCGCATACGGAGGAGGCCGGCGAGGCGCCGTAGGCGCAAGCCGGGTGAGGGCTTTCTAGGCGGACTTGTAGCCCCCGAGCAGTGTCATACCGAGGCGCTTCCAGAAGCAGTCGACCGATGTGAAGCCGGCCGTGCGGAGCAGGCCCAGGTGCTCGTCGAGCTTCTCGTAGTAGTGGCCGGGCAGTCCCCCGCCGCGGTAGGCGCCATCACCCGTCCTGGGCTGTCCGCGAATAACGCGACCCGCTTCACGATAGCGCTGGCGCAGGTTGTCATCGGGTGGGGCGACGCTGTCCAGATTGAAGATGCCGCCGCCGGGGTTGAGCGACTCGTAGAGCGCCCGATACAGCAGCTGTTTCCTGGTGGTCGGCAGGTGGTGGATCGCGCGGGAGGAGACCGCGACGTCGAACTTGCCCGTGAGGTCCGCAGGCAGTGCGCCGTCGACGAAATCCCCCAGGTGGTAACGGAAGCGGTCGCCGTACCGCGCCATGCGCTCGCCGGCGATCTCCATCATGGGCTCGGAGACGTCCAGGCCAACCGCTCGGGCATTGGGGTAAGCGTCCAGCACCAGCGCGGCAACCGCCCCCTGGCCGGTGCCGACGTCCAGTACCTGGATCGCCTGCTCGCGGTCGAACGGCAGGAGGCCGACCATGATCTTGAAGCCATCGGCGCGCTGGTCCGCATCGCGGTCCGTCCGCTCGACGTACTCGCGCGCCAGCTCGGGCTCATTCCAGGCGTGGCCGTACCGCTCGAGGTACGCCTGGCCGCTCAACTGCTGCATCTGTGGCTCCTCCATTCGTTCCAGGCTGTTCGCAGCGCCCATCATAGCCCACGATGTTGCTGGCTGGCCGAGCGGGCGCATGCACGCTACCATGGGCGGCCTGAGCAAGACCGGTTAAGAATTGGCTCTGAGGACAGAGGAGGAATCTGGAATGGCGGCGAGTGACGGCAAGCAAACGGTCATCAGAGTGGGCATCATCGGGCTGGGTGGGGCCGCGTCGGGCATGATCGGCAAGTTCGCGAGAAATCCCCGCTTCAAGATCGCGGGGGCGGCCGACATCGACGCGGAGATCCTCGGCAGGTTCAAGAGCGACTTTCCCGACGCCGAGGTTTACTCCTCCGCCGACGGCCTCTGCGAGAGCAAGAACATCGACTTCATCTACATCGGCACGCCGAACCGCTTCCACCAGGAGCACGCGGTCATGGCGCTCAGCTCGGGCAAGAACGCGCTCGTAGAGAAGCCCATGGCGGTCTCCATCCCTGAGGCGACCGCCATGGTCGAGGCGGCGGACCGCAGCGGGAAACTGCTGGGCGTGAACGTGAAGCACAGCTTCGAGCCGCGCATCCAGAAGCTGCGCGAGCTGACCAAGAGCGGCGAGCTCGGCGAGCTGCGGATGATGCACCACTGGCGCTACCAGGACTGGCTATACAGGCCACGGACGCCCGAAGAGCTGACTCCAGAGTGGGGCGGCGGGATCCTCTGGCGGCAGGGCGGGCACCAGCTCGACCTGCTGCGGACGATCGGGCGCGGGCTCGTCCACAGCGTGCGCGGGTCTGCGCAGGTATGGGACACGACTCGCCGCGTGCCCGGCGCCCACAGCGCCTATTTCGAGTTCGAGAGCGGCGCCTCCGGGACCTGCGTTTACAGCGGCCACGACCATTACGGGACCAGGGAGCTTGTTTTCGGATTCGAGCCCGGCGAGCTGGAGAACCCGGGCCGTTACGCCGAGGCGCGGCGTGAGCTGCGCGCGCACGGCAACAGCGCCGAATGGGAGACCGAGGCGGCGCGGGGCGAGCGCTACGGCGGCGACCGGCGACAGGAGGCCCCGCAGCCGGCGCCTGGACCGGCTCGTGACTCCGGGGGCTGGATCCTCGGTGGGCCGCTGGTCGTGAGCTACGACCACGCAGACGTGAAGCTTTCGCCCGGCGGGCTGATGGTCTATGGGGACGAGAAGCAATGGGAGATCCCGCTGGTCATGAAGGAAGACGGTCGCGACTTCCGCCTGAACGCCTTCCACGACGCGATCGTCAGCGGCTCCCCACTCCAGTGCGACGGCCGCTGGGGCAGGGCCACCGTCGAGGTGCTGCTCGCGATCGAGCAGTCGGGCCGCGAGCGAAGGGAGATCCAGCTGCAGCACCAGACGGAGTACGCGGACTAGCGGGTGGGATGCCCCTGACTAACCTCTCCCACTGTGGCGGGAGAGGTTAGCAGGGGGCTCAACCGCGCCTTAACCGTGGGCCACTCGATACCCATCCGCAAAAGCGGGAAGCTGTGTCATCCATGGTCAGCTTGCGGCCACCGCTTAGAATAATTGTTATTACCGCATCCGGAATGGTCTTTGGCACATCCCTACATAGAGGCCCTGAAGCGCGGCGTTATCGTCCTCGACGGCGCGATGGGCACCGCGACTCACAGCCTTGATCTGCCACTCAGCGACTACGGCGGCCTCGAAAACTGCCCCGAGGTCCTGAACCTCACCCGACCGGACGCGATCCAGGCGGTCCACGAGTCGTTCCTGGCCGTCGGCTGCGACGCGGTCGAGACGAATACTTTCGGCGGCATGGTGCACGTGCTCGCCGAGTTCGGCCTCGAGGATCGCTGCCGCGAGATCAACCGCGCAGCGGTCGCCATCGCCCGACGCGCTTGCGAGAAGCACGCCACTCCCGAGCAACCGCGGTTCGTCGTGGGCTCGATGGGGCCAGGGACGAAGCTCATCACGCTCGGGCAGATCGATTGGGACACCATGTACGCCTCCTATGCCGAGCAGGTGCGCGGCCTCCTCGACGGCCCGGCCGGCCAGCGTGCCGACGCTCTTCTGATCGAAACCGCGCAAGACCTGCTGCAGTGCAAAGTCGCGGTCAGCGCTGCCGCCGACGTCCAGCGTGAGATGGGCATCTGGGACGCGGACGAGCGGGTGCCGATCTTCGTACAGGTGACGGTCGAGACGACGGGCACACTCCTCCTGGGGTCCGACATCACCGCGGCCGTAGCGGCGCTCGAGGAGCTGCCGATCGACGGCATCGGCATGAACTGCGCGACGGGCCCACGCGAGATGATGGAGAACGTTCGCTACCTCTCTCAGACTTGCTCGAAGTTCATCTCGGTCATCCCGAACGCGGGCCTGCCGATCCTGGTGGACGGCCAGACCTGCTTCCCGCTCCAGCCCGAGCCCCTCGCGGCGGCCGCGAGGCAGTTCGTTGAAGATGACGGCGTCAACATCGTCGGCGGCTGCTGCGGCACCACGCCGGAACACCTGAAGGCGATCGTCGACGCCGTCCGAGGACTCACGCCCAAAGAGAGGCACCCCGAGCGGCCCGCACAGGTGTCGAGTCTCTATTCGGCCGTCGACCTTCGCCAGGAGAGCAGCGTGCTGATGATCGGCGAGCGGACGAACGCGAACGGGTCCGCGCGCTTCAAGCAGCTGTTGTCAGACGAGGACTGGGATGGCCTCGTCAGCGTCGCTCGCGAGGAGACGCGTGGCGGCGCCCACGTGCTCGACGTGTGCGTGGACTACGTCGGCCGCAATGGCGCCACCGACATGTACGACGTGATCAAACGCTACGTCCAGCAGGTATCGGTGCCGCTGGTACTGGACTCGACGCAGGCGGATGTGCTCGAAGCTGGTCTGAAGCTCATCGGCGGCAAGCCCATCGTCAACTCCATCAACTTCGAGGATGGCGAGCGCCGGCTGGAGGCTGTCTGCCCGATGCTGAAGCGCTACGGGGCCGCGGTCATCGCCCTCACCATCGACGAAGAGGGGATGGCTAAGACGGCGGACCGCAAGCTCGCTATCGCCGAGCGCCTGCATCGCACCTGTACCGAGCAATACGGTCTCGACGAGCGGAACATCCTCTTCGATCCACTCACGTTCACCATTTGCACCGGCAACGAGGACGACCGCCGCCTGGGACTCGAGACCCTCGACGGCATCGCGCTCATCGCGGAGCGGTTCCCCAACTCGGGCGTGCTGCTTGGCCTCTCGAACGTCAGCTTCGGGCTGAAGCCCGCTGCTCGGCAGGTGCTGAACAGCGTGTATTTACACGAGGCGCAGGAGCGCGGCCTGACGTCCGCGATCGTGCATGCGTCTCGGATCATGCCGCGCAACCGCATCCCCGACGAACAATGGCAAGCCGCTTTCGACCTGATTTACGACCGGCGGCGCGAGGACTACGACCCGCTCCTCTTCTTCATTGGCCTGTTCCCGGATGAGGGCTCGACGCGCCAGAAGGTGGCCATGGAGGACCTCAGCCTGGAGGAGGTGCTGCAGCGCCACATCGTCGACGGCGAGAAGCGTGACCTGGAGACGCACCTCGAAGAGGCGCTCCAGAAGTACCCGCCGCTCAAGATCATCAACGACCACCTCCTGGCAGGAATGAAAACCGTCGGCGACCTGTTCGGCTCGGGGCAGATGCAATTGCCCTTTGTGCTCCAGAGCGCCGAGGTGATGAAGCAGGCCGTCGCCTACCTCGAGCCGTACATGGAGAAGGCGGAGGGGCAGTCGCGCGGCAAGATCGTGCTCGCGACCGTGCGCGGCGACGTGCACGACATCGGCAAGAACCTCGTGGACATCATCCTGACGAACAACGGTTTCGACGTCGTGAACCTCGGCATCAAGCAGCCGCTGAACACGATCGTCGAAGCCTGGCGGGAGCACCAGGCGCATGCGATCGGCATGTCGGGGCTGCTGGTGAAGTCCGTAGGGGTGATGAAGGAGAACCTCGAGGAGCTGAACAGCCTGGGCATCACGGCACCGGTCCTCGTCGGCGGCGCGGCGCTGACCCGTCCGTACGCGGAGACTGAGCTGCGCGACAGCTACGAGGGCCGCCTCTACTATGGAAAGGACGCCTTCGAAGGGCTGGCGATCATGCAGGCGCTGTCAGAGGACCGCCTCGCTGAGATCGACGCCCAGATCGACGACCGGGTCGGCAAGCGGCGCGAGGCCGAGCGGAACGCGGCGGCGAAAGTCGCTGCTGCCGCTCTGCCGAGCGAGGTGCAGGTTTCTTCCTCCCCCCTACCCCCCTCCCTAACCCTCCCCCGCGGGGCGGAGGGGGACAGGTCCAACGTTGCTACGAGCGTCCCCATCCCCGTTGCGCCCTTCCTCGGGTCACGCGTCGTCGAGGATGTGCCGCTCGACGCGATATATCCCTACATCGACAGAATCGCTCTTTTCCGCGGGCAGTGGCAGATGAAACAGGGCGCGTTGGACGAAGACGCCTACCTCTGGCAGATCGCCGACGAGGCGGAGCCAGTCCTGCGTCGGTTACAGGAGCAGTCGAAAGCCGAGCGAATCCTTCTGCCAAAGCTCGTCTATGGCTACTTCCCCGTCAACGGCGACGGGAACGACATTGTCGTCTACGACCCTGAGGACCCGGGTCGCGAAATCGAGCGCTTTACGTTCCCGCGCCAGGATGGAAGGCGCCGACTCTGCATCGCGGACTTCTTCCGTCCGGTGGGCTCTGGCGAGAGGGATGTCCTCGGCATGTTCTGCGTCACGATGGGCCCGGAGGCGACTCGGCGGACGCGCGCCATCTTCGAAGCGAACGAGTACGCCGAGTATCTCTATCTGCACGGCTTCAGCGTGGCGTGTACCGAGGCGCTCGCCGAGCTATGGCACAAGCGCATGCGGCAGGAGCTCGGCATCGATGGCGAGGACGCGCCAACCGTGCGCGAGCTATTCGCCCAGAAGTTCCACGGCGGCCGCTACAGCTTCGGCTACGCGGCCTGCCCCGAGATGTCAGACGAGGAGAAGCTCTTCCGCCTACTCCGCCCGGAGCGGATCGGCTGCGTCCTGACCGAGAACTATCAGATCGACCCCGAGCAGTCGACGACGGCGATCATCTGCCACCACCACGAGGCGAAGTACTTCAACGCCTAACGCGGGATCTTGGCGCGGCTCCCCAGCATAGGCTGACGCAAAGCTAAGTAGCGCTTAACTGTAATGACAATCGCAGTACAATTACTGCTGTGCCAAGAGAGGCGCTGATTATCGAGGCCCGCGGCGAGCGGTTCCGGTTCTACTATGAGGGAGGCAACGCCGATCTCCTCCACATCACTTTCCAGCACGGCGCTTCGCCGGATGATGCCATCCAGGCCTTCTTCTCGGGAGGCCCGGGCACCTGGAATGAAGAACGTTCGCGTTTCGAGCTCCTCACTGAGAGCCACGGCGTCTACTGGACGCGGTATGCCGCTGACCAATCCGTGATCATCATTACTTGCTTCAGGCGAGGAGACGAACGATGAAGAACCGAGCAGGCAGTCCCATCGACATGAGAGTGGTCGCCGACCATGTCGAGGAGAGCCCCGAGATGAGTGAATTGATAAGCAGGCTCGAGACTGAAGCGGAACAGGATATTGCAGCCGGTACGGTCACGCTCCGATGGGGCAAAGAGCAGATTGCTGTCATAAAGCGTGCCGCGGCCCTCATGGGCGTGCCCTATCAGACCTATCTTAAGCAGGTCGTCTTCAGACAGGCGTTGGCGGACATCGAACAGGCAGAAACCGTACTCGCACCTCGTCGCTAGGGTCGCTCAGGCGCCGACGAGTAACTATCGAGGGCTTTGAAGCGCTCCGCGGCGAGCCTACGTCCCGCTCAGTCGTCATCGGCCGCGGCGTGCATCCCCGCGATTCGCCCCTGGACGACGCATCTGGCCAGGCCGTGCATGCTGAAGCCGCCGGCTGATTCGCCGCCGCAGTAAAGCCCGGGTATGACGTTGCCCCACAGATCGACGACCTGACTCTTCGCATTGATCCTGAGGCCGACGCGCGTGTCATGGATGACGGGCGTCGACCAGGCGGCGTAGAACGGCGGCCTCTCGATCCTGAACTTTGGCACCGGCTTGCCGAAATCCGCGTCCTCGCCCGCGTCGACGAACGCGTTGTAGCGGGCGACCGTGTTTTCCAGCACGCTGGCTAGCATCGGCTTCCGCTGATACCTGTTGAGGACGTTGCGGGCGAGGTCGGCGATCGTGTTCCCGCAGAAGAAGAACCCCTCTGCGATGTCGACGTATGGCGGCTCGGGAGTCCAGTTCTCGCGTTTCACCGCTTCGGAGTCGAAGATCGCCCAGATCGGCCCGCCGCCGTTGACCGGCTCACCAGTCCCGGCAAGGGCAGCATTGATGAAGTTCCGCGGCTTGTACTTGATGTTCGCCGCGTTTCGGTAGCTCCTGGGCAAGTAATCCTCGATGGCCCCGTAATTGTTCGAGGTGTACTGGCCCTGCGTCTCGTCGTAGAACCTCAACCCCGCCTGGTTTACGAGAATGACGTCCTGCCAATCCTGGACCCGCAATCCCGTGGCGCGCGCGCGTGGGAAAATGGGGCTCGTCGGCTGCCACATCAGGTTGCGGTAGTTGTACTGGCAGCCGATCTTCTCCGCCTTCGTAATGCCGGAGCCGAACTCGCCGGTTGCGTTGGCCGTGCCCCAGAGCGACGCGCCGATCGCCATCGCGGCCAGCTCGCCGCTCGCGTCCTGCACGGTCCAGGGCTCGCCGGCCACGCCGCAGTACTCCTCGGTCAGGCGCGGGTCGAACATGCGGCGGAAGTTCACGTTGCCACTCGACCCGCCGGTCGCGATGACGACGCCTCGTTTCGCGCGGATCTTCAGCTCCTTGCCCTCATGGGTCGCCGTGATGCCGAGGACCCGGCCCGTCGCGCGCTCCTCGCGGACGATGCTCGTCATCCGGTGCTGCAGGAGGATCTCCACGCCGAGCTTCTGCGCCGATGCTTCCAGCGGTCTGACCAGCCCGATGCCGGACGAGGTCGTCGCTTGACGCTCGGGAGGCTGCGCTTTACCGGTTTGCCACTGGACCCAGGCCATCGCGGCGAGGTGGTTCTCGCGCGGCGCGGAGTTGCCGGTCGCGCCCGCGCCCTGATTGTCCGGCGGCTTGTCCACGAAGACTACTCCGTGGCCCATCAGCCATTCGAGGGTGGGAGCGCTGTTGTCGGCGAAGGCGCGAATGATCTCGCGGTCGTTGTACCGGTAGTCCGGGAATCCGTTGGATTCCACGACCGACCAGTCCGTCAGGTCCGAGAACACCAGGTCCGGCGAATCCTCGATGCCGGCCGCCCTCTGTCGGCTGTTTCCGCCCCCCAGGGCCAGATTGCCGCCGCTGATGGCCGCGTGGCCCCCGACGTCCCAGTTCGCTTCGACGACGATTACGGACGCGCCGCCTTCGGCCGCCGCGATGGCGGCCGGCAGGCCCGTCGCGCCCGACCCGATGACGACGACGTCGGCCTCGTAGTCCCAGGTCGCAGGAGGCCGCTCACTCCTCGTCGTCGCCGTAGTCCCACTTGTAGTCGCGGTCGCGGTACGCCTCTTCCGGAATGTCCGAGGTGAGGCCGCGCTTCCCCAGCTCCTCCTCGAACTTCTGGCGGATCCACGGCTCTTCGTCCGGGTAGGCGATCTGCTGGTTCGCGAGCTCGCCCTCTTGGTAGTGCCCGGTGAGGACCCGCGGTGGGCCGAAAGCGATGTAGCGCGCGGGCGTCAGGCCCACGTTGAAATGCTGGTGGTACCACTGGTCCGGCGGGGTGAAGACCGTACCCTCTTGCCAGGGAATGACCTGCTTCTCGCCGCCGGGCGGCCACACGATGCTGTAGCCCTCGCCGGCGGGGATGACGATCACGCGTCCCGGCCCATGGCGATGCGCCATCTTGTAGCGGCCGGGTGGGAAGACCGACATGTGCCCGCCTTTGCCAGTCCTGGAGCGGAAGTACACCGTGCTGCCGCCAGCCCCACGCGTCCGGTAGGGCTCGAGCTTGTCCCAGGTCGCCATGTCCGGCAGGAAGTTCCCGACCCACAGGTTGCGGAGGCCGGACCGATTGCCGGTTGGGTGGGTGACCACCGCCTCGGAGAAAGGGTTCGTGTCTTCGCCGTAGACGACGTCGAGGTCCACTTTGGGGTTGTTGAAGAAAAAGTCGATGTTCGGCACAGACTGCAAGGCGAGCGGCAGATAGTTGCTCGCGAGGACGCGCGCGGACTGCGCCCCCTGGACGTTGCTGAGCTGGTAGGTGTAGTTCGGCGGGATCATGAAGATCGCGTGCTGGCCCCACTCGAAGGACTTCTTCGGCAGGCCCTCGGCGCCCCACACGGTGCAGATGCCGCGTCCCGCGACCACGTAGACGAGCTCCTCGAGCGCGAGCCGGGACGGCGGCAGCGTCTTCCCGGCGGGTATCTCGATCACCCGTGCCTCGTGGATGTCCTCCATCCCCTGGAGCTGGAGGAACGCGGCCTTGCACTCGCGCTCCGGCCATTCGGCCAGCTCGACCGTGCCGAGGTTGTCGACGTGGTGGCCCCGATAAACGGGGAGCTCGAGTGATGCGAGCCAGCGCTCATACGGGGACTGCCGGTTCCAGCTCGTCTCGGTAGGGCTCGTCGCTGCTGCCATTCTCATCCATCCCAACGTACGTACAGTGTTAAGGGCGAAATCCGAGCCCTACGCTATCCGGCCATCGGGCCGGCCGTCAAGCGCTCGGCCCGATGGAAGAGTGAGCGCTGCAGGGTTGCCAGCACCTGGAGGCCGAAGGCGCAGAGGTATCCGACCTGGTACCGGGTGATGATTTCGGGCATCGAGAGCCTGAGCTCCCTGGGGAGGTGCTGACCGCTAGGCCTAGCCCTCGCTCCCTGAGGTCGTCGGCGTGAGCCGAATGATCGGAATCTGCCGGTCCGTCTTCCTCTGGTACGCCCCGTAGCCAGGCGCCAGGGAGACGATCCGCTCGAGCGCCTCTTCTCGCCCCGCGCCTTTCAGCGACTCGGGACGCACTTTCAGCGTGCGCCCGCCAACCTCGATCCACACCTTGTCCGGGTTCTTCGCCATGTTGATGTACCAGGCTGGATGCTTGGCGGAGCCGCCGAAAGACGCCACCACAAGCCAGCTCTCACCGTCTGCAAACCGAAGGAGCACGGTCTTGCGCACCTTGCCGGTCTTAGCCCCGACGGTAGTCAGCAGGAGCGGCGGCTGGCCCATGAGCTTCATGCGATCGCCGAGCAGGCGGTAAGCGAGCACCGTCAGGCCGAGCATGGCCCTCATCAGAAAGCTCGGGATCCTGGGCCATTCAACGCCGCGCGTTCCGCCGGGTGTCAGCTCAACCGACATGGCAGCCTCCTTTATCTGTGACCCCCCTCCCCAACCTCCCCCGCAAGGGGGGAGGGGGTGTTCTTCCCTCAGGCTACCGCCGCTAGCGTTTTCTCGGCGGCCGGCTCGAGAGCCAGCCGGAGCACCTCGGCGACGTCGCTCACGGTGTGGATCTGCATCTCCTCGCGCACCTGCGCTGGCACGTCATCCAGGTCGGGCTCGTTCCGGCGCGGCAGGATGACTTCCTTCAACCCCGCGCGATGGGCAGCGAGCAGCTTCTGCTTGACCCCGCCGATCGGCAGCACCTTGCCCTGCAGCGTGACCTCGCCGGTCATGCCGACCTCGCTGCGGACCGGTCGATCCGACAGCAGACTGGCCAGGGCGGTCACCATCGTAATCCCCGCGGATGGACCGTCCTTCGGGATGGCGCCCGCGGGCACGTGGACGTGGAAGCTCTTCCCGGTGAAGCGTGCGCTGTCGATGCCCAGCTCGGTGGCACGGGAGCGGACGTAGGAGAGCGCGATCCGCACCGACTCCTTCATGACGTCGCCCAGTTGGCCCGTGACGGTCAGGCCCGGTTCACCCTCTATCTGGGTCGCCTCGATGAAGAGCACGTCGCCGCCCGTACCGGTGACGGCGAGCCCCGTCGCGACGCCCGGCGTGCTGGTCCGCTCGGCGACCTCCGACTCGAAGCGCGCGCGGCCGAGGTACGTTCGTACGTCGGCGGCCTCGAGTTTCACCGGCGTCGTGAGCTCGCCGGCGTCGATCTTCGCCGTGACCTTGCGCAGCATCTTGCCGATCTGGCGCTCCAGCCCGCGAACGCCGGCCTCGCGCGTGTGTCCCTCGATAATGGAAAGCAGCGCATCGTCGGTGATCTCGACCTCGGCCGCGTCCAGTCCGTTTCGATCGAGCTGACGCCGCATCAGATGGTCGCGGGCGATCGGCAGCTTCTCCTGCACCGTGTAGCCGTCGAGCTGCACGATCTCCATGCGGTCCAGCAGCGGGCCGGGGATCGTGTCGACCACGTTTGCCGTCGGGATGAACAGCACGTCCGACAGGTCCAGGTCCACCTCCAGGTAGTGGTCGCGGAAGGTGTGGTTCTGGGCCGGGTCGAGCACTTCCAGCAAGGCCGAGGACGGGTCTCCCCGCCAATCCGCGCCGACTTTGTCGATCTCGTCGAGCATGATCACGGGGTTCATCGTGCCCGCCTCTTTCAGTGCGCGGGCGATGCGGCCCGGCAGCGCGCCGACGTAGGTGCGCCGATGGCCGCGGATCTCCGCCTCGTCGTGGATGCCACCAAGGGAGACGCGCGTGAACTTGCGACCCAGCGCCCGGGCAACCGACTCGCCGAGCGACGTCTTGCCGACGCCGGGCGGTCCGACGAGCGTGATGATCGCACCCGAGCCCCGTCCCGCCACCGGGTGGAGGCCTCGGCTCTCGCGCCGCTTCTTGACGGCCAGGAACTCGATGATCCGCTCCTTCACGTCGTCCAGGCCCGTGTGGTCCTCGTCGAGAATGCGGCGCGCCTCAGGGATGTCAAACCGATCGTCGGACCGCTTGCCCCACGGCAGGTCGAGCATCCAGTCGAGGTAGTTGCGGATCCAGCCGTACTCGGGGTTCTGCTCGCTCGTGCGCTCGAATCGGCCCAGCTCGCGCTCGACCTCGGTTCGAACGTCGTCGGGAAACGGCGTCTCGTCGATGCGCTTCCGATACTCCGACGCCACGTCGCCGTCGCCCTCGCCGAGCTCCCGCTTGATCGCATCCATCTGCTGGTGCAGGTAGTACTCGCGCTGGCGCTTCTCGAGGCCCTCATTGACCTCGGTGCGAATCTTCTCTTTCAGCGACACCTCCGCGAGGATCTCGCGGCTCCACCCGATCAGCTTCTCGAGGCGCGCGATCACGTCCCGCTCCTCGAGGATCTCGAGCTGCTGCTCCAGCTTCAGGTCGGGAGAGTAGCCGGCCATGTCGGCGAGCTGGCCGGGATGGTCGATGCTGCGCAACACCTGGGCGATCGCGGATGCGCCACGGGCATCGAGCAAGTTCTCGACGATGGCACGGTACTCAGCGGCCAGTGCCTGGGCCCTGCCGGGCAGTTGCTCGATGTCGGGATC
>Ga0184637_10001561_pt1 | contig 15356 bp, 9 predicted proteins | sample PLM3_127_b2_FD_133143 | JGI IMG/M metagenome (GOLD analysis project Ga0184637, IMG submission 133143) | Groundwater sediment microbial communities from an aquifer in East River, Colorado, USA - PLM3_127_b2 | ecosystem: Environmental > Terrestrial > Soil > Riparian zone | place: USA: East River...
AACGCCGGCGTCACGGTCAAGGCAACGAGCATCGAGGCCACCACCGCCAGCACGTAGGACCAGGCCAGCGGCTCGAAGAACGCACCCGACACCCCGCCCATGAAGAAGATGGGCGTGACCGCGAGTATGACGATCAGAGTGGAGTAGATAGCGGCGCTTCGCGTCTGCAGCGTCGTCTCATAGATGATGGTCGCAACCGATGCGCCGCCCTGTTTTCGCTCACGCAGCCGTCGCAGCAGCGTTTCCACGTCGACGACCGCGTCATCGATGACCACTGCCAGCGCGACGACCAGACCCGAGAGAATCATGGTGTTGATCGTCGCGCCGGTCAGGTACAGGGCGATCACGCCGGCCAAGAGCGCCACCGGGATCGACACGACGCTGACCAGCGCGCTGCGCCAATCGAACAGGAATGCGCCGATCACCAGGATGACGAGGAGCGCGCCGATGATGAGCGCCAGGGTCAGATTGGAGATCGAGTCCTCGACATACGTCGCCAGGCGGAACACGTTGGCGTCGATCTGGACGCCCGGAAGACCGCGGCTCAACTCAGCCAGCGCCTGGTCGACCGCGCGCGTGACTTCCAGCGTGTTGGCGGCCGGAAACTTCTCGATGACGAGCATGAGGCCGTTGCCGTTCTTGACGACCGCGTCACCGATCAGCGGAGGGTGCGCAAAGCTCTGCTCGGTGACCTCGCCCAGGGACATCAACTTGCCGGTCAGCATCAAGTGAAGCGGCGAAAGGGCCACCTTTGCCATATCCTCCGGCGTCTCGATCGGCATCGAGTGTTGGACGCCCAGCCTCTGATTGCGGTTGTCGATCCAGCCGCCAGTCCCAGGCGACGAGCCCTTCAGAAACGTCAGGGGCGACACCCACAGCGCGTCCCCGGCGGTGGCGATGATGTCTTCCTGCATTACGCGGGCCTCGTGCAGTCGATTGGGATCGATCTGCACATGCAATTGCCGCAGGCGCTGGCCCCAGATCGCGACGTTGGCCACGCCGGGCACGCCCAGCAACCTCGGCTTGATCGTCCAGCGGGCGAGTAGCGAGAGCTCCGTCGGTTCGACCTTGTCCGAGGTAATCCCGATCATCATGAAGCGGCTGGTAGCCGACAGGGGTTGCAGAATGACCGGGGGCTGCGAGACGTTCGGCAGGGTATACGCCAGGGTCAGGCGCTCCTGGATCATCTGCCGGGCTCTCATGATGTTGGTTCCGCGCTCGAACGTGAGCAGGATCGAGGAAAGGCCGCTCACCGACTCCGAACGGATCGATTTGAGCCACGGCACGCCGGAGAGCAGCTCCTCGAGATTGAGGGTGATCAGGCTTTCCACTTCCTGGGCGGACAGCCCGAGCGCTTCGGTCTGAACTTGAACGACCGGAGGCGCGAACTCGGGGAAGACGTCGACGGGCATCTTCTTGACCTGGAGGGTCCCGAACACGACCAAGGCCGCGGCGACACCCAATACCAGGAAGCGGAACTGCAGACTCGATCCGATGATCCAGCGAAACATATTGCTAACCCTCCCTTCGTGCCTCGATGAGTTTCTTGTGCGCCGCTATTTCTTGAAGATCTCGGCGCCGTAAAGCATTGCCGCGCCGACGGTGACTATCGGGGTGCCGACGGCCGGGCCCTCGGACAGAACCGCCAGATCGCCTACGATGCGCTCGACGCCGATACGCTGGCGTTGGTATGTCAACGGCGTCCCGTTGACGTACACCCAGGGCGCCCCCTTCGCGTCGTAGTACACCGAGCCGTAGGGCACGACCTTCTGTTTTTCGTCGCTGCCCGCGACCTGCAGCTCGACGCGCATGCGGTTGTTCACCGTCAGACCGTGATCCTTGCCGGACACCAGGTAGTACAGCGACAAGGTCGAGCGCTTCATGTCTTCGAACGGCTCGATCCCGGTCGGCTGCGCCAGCACGTCTTTTGCCATCTTGTCGCGCGTCGCCAAAGGCAGCAGCCGCGCCGGCTTGTCCTTGGCCAGCCTGTCCCATTCCCCCGGAGACAGCGTCACGTGCACCCAGACCCCGCCGTTGGCGGGCGGTACCGCCTGGGCCTCGGACGGCTTAGGCGCCGGTTTGGCCGCTGCCTGCCCAAAGCCGCCAAACCCGCCGCCTCCAAATCCGCCTGCGGCGGTTCTCTCCGGCAGTTTATCCAACGGGGGAATGATCACGCCGCTGACCATCTGCTTGCGGGCGACCGCATCCTCGGCCACCTTTCCTGTCTCGATGCCCAGCCGTTGGGCCGCCCTCGCGCTCAGAATCACGCGCGGAACGGGACTCCCGGGGACATTCTCCAGCTTCATCACGGGACCGGCAGCCCCCCCCGGATCCGCGGCACGCGCCGCGGCCGGCGCCAGTGCGACCATCGCCGTCGCCAAAGCGACGACACCCACTAGAAGCGCGTCCATGCGTTCCGCCCTCACAGCAACCCTAGATTCGACTTTCATTCGAGACTCTCCTTTGTCTAACCGATCGCTTTCTACATCGACGGGACCATGCCGTCCCTGCCCACGAAAATAAACACCGCCGCATAGCTGCCGTCGGGACCCTTTTGCGCACCGGCAAACACGCGCGCGCCCGGAGTCAACAGACTCTTGTTTCCGAGCGACAGTTTCTGGATCGGCGTGTCGCGGCGCACTTCCACGTCCGTTTCCTCTTCCTCGGTGGGGCCGTACTTGATCGAGAGGACCCGGTCCTCCATGTCGTCCACCCAGCCGTGCGTCATCACGCTGCCGCGCGTCAGGTCCCATTTCGTGAACCCCACTGCAAGACCGCGCAGTTGCTCGTCGAAGATCCGCAGCTCGTATCCCTTATGCAACCAGCTCAGCGAATCGCGGCGGATCGGGCTGTAGATGTCGTCGCCCAACTGCTCGGAGACCGAGCCGACATAGGTTCCGAATGTCACCTCCGCGAAGCTTGCCTTGGTCAGGCTGAAAACAGTCGTGCCGTTCGACAACCCGAGGCGCAGCGACCTGCCGTCTCGAGTCTTCAGGACGATCGCGGAAGCATCAACGCTGGTGAGCAAACCGCGGATATGGTCAGGTCCTCTGTCCGCGCGCGCGCGCGCTGCTCCGCCGATCGGTTGCTTCGAGCTGGCCGCGGGTGCCGTCCGCGGTGCGGGAGACACTTCGGGTGCGGGCGTGGCGACTGGCGCGGGTGTCTCTTGTGGTGCGGGCGCAGGCGTGGCGACAGGCGCGGGTGTCTCTTGTGCCGGCGCGGGCGCAGCGACAGGCGCGGGCGCCGCTTGTACGGGCGCAGGCGCAGCGACAGGTGCGGGCGCCGCTTGTACGGGCGCAGGCACAGCGGCAGGCGCGGGCGCTGCTTGTACGGGCGCAGGCGCAGCGGCAGGCGCGGGCGCTGCTTGTGCGGGTGCAGGCGCAGCGGCAGGCGCGGGCGCTGCTTGTGCGGGCGCAGGCACGGCGACAGGCGCGGGCGTCGTCGCTTGTGCAGGCGCAGGTGTGGCGGCAGGCGCGGGCGACGCTCCTTGGGCAGGTGCGTCGCTCCGCTGCGGCGGCGTGTCTTGTGCGCGTGCCGGGGTGCCGAGCGCCAGAACGATGACTGAAGCGATCACCAGGTGGTCGCGGAACGCGCGAATCATGCCTTCCTCCCCATTTTTTCCAATTGAAGCAATACCGCTTGAAGCGACACGCGATCGACCGTTTTCCCGGGAGCGGCCCCGAACCTGAGGTACAGAATCGGCACGACAAATAAAGTCAGCAGGGTCGACGTGACCAGGCCGCCCAGAATCACCACCGCCATCGGGTGCTCGATCTCGTGGCCGGGAATGCTGCCCGGAACGATCAGCGGCAGCAGCGCCAATCCGGTGCATAGCGTGGTCATCAGGATCGGCGACAGGCGTTCGCTCGCCCCGCGAAACACGAGCCCGAGACCGAAGGGCTCGCCTTCCTCCTCCTCGAGATGCCGATAGTGCTGAAGCAGCAGGATGCCGTTGCGCGCGGCGATGCCCAGCACCGTGATCATCCCGACCAGCGACCCCAGCGAAATGACGCGGTCTGCCGCGAAGGCCGCCAGCAGGCCGCCGACCAGCGCCGCGGGAAGGGCCAAATAGATCAGGCTCGCCAGCCGCCAGTTGCGCAGCGACACGTGGAGCATGATGAATATCGCGACCGCGAAGGCAATCGAGTAGGTGAGCAGATTCTTCTGCGCGGCCTGGCGCTCCTTGTATTCTCCCAATAGCTGCGGGTAGTAGCCGATCGGGAAGCTGATTTTCTCGAGCCGGGCCGCGACGTCATCGGCCACTGAGCCCAGATCGCGTCCCTTGACGTTGCCGTGAACGTCGATTCGCCGCGAGTTGTTTTCGCGCCTGATCTTGTTCGGGGTCGACTCGATGGTGATGTCGGCCACTTCCGCCAGCCGTACGCGCCCGCCGTAAGGCGTGTCGATCAGAAACTCGCGCATGTCGCTCACATTGCTGCGTGCCGACGCCGCGCTCCACACGAAGACGTCGTACACCTTGCCGCCTTTGTGGATGTCGGTGACTTCTATGCCGCTCATCAAAATGTTCACCACACGGCGGACGTCGCCCGGCTTGATGCCGTAACGCGCGGCGACTTCAAGCTTGGTCCTGACCACGATTTGCGGAACCCCGATCTGCTGCTCGGCATGCAAATCGATCAGGCCGGGTATGTCCTTAAGGGCGTGTTCCACCTCTTCCGCCTTTTGGCGCAGGCCCGGGAGATCCGGCCCGAATATGCGCACGACGATCGACTCGCCCGCTCCGCTCAGGACCTCCTTGATCCTCTCTTTCAGATAGGTCTGCACGTCGCGATAGAGCCCGGGATAACCGGCGACGGCGGCCTCGACGCTCGCACGCGTCGTGTCGTAGTCCACCTTCGGATCGATGCTGATCCAGTTCTCGGTGAAATTGATGCCGTAGGGCTCGTCCCCGCCGATGGCGCGTCCGATGTGGGCGCCGAAGTTGCGCACCCCCGGAATGGCGCGCAGCTCGCGGCTGCCCGCCTGCGCGATCCTGAACGCTTCCTGCTGCGAGGTCCCTTCGGCGGAAACCCAATGCATCAGGAAGTCCCTTTCCTTGAAGTCAGGGAGCAGCGACTTCCCGAGAAACGGCCAGACCCCGAGGCCGGCGACGACGATGACGAGGACCGTAACGAATGTCGCGCGCGGCGTCTGGATGATCCGCGAGAGAATCGCGCCGTAGTGCCGCTTGAGCCAAGGAACCAGCGGGGACTCCCGGTGCTCGATGGCGGCGCGATTCAGCAGAATGAGGGAAAGGGCCGGCGTCACCGTCAGCGCCACCACCAGGGAAGCCAGCATCGCGAGGATGAAGGCGAGAGCCAGCGGCTCGAAGAACGCGCCCGCAAGCCCGCCCATGAAGAACACCGGCATGACCGCCAACACGATGATCAAGGTCGCGTGCCAGATGGCGGGGCGCAGCTCGAGCGAGGCTTCGAGGATGACGCGCGCCCTCGATTTGTCGCTGCCCGCCACATGGTGCTGGCGCAGGCGCCGCAGGATGTTCTCGACATAGATGATCGCGTCGTCCACGACGGAGCCGAGAGCGACGACGAATCCCGCCAGGACCATGGTATTGATCGTGGCGCCCATCAAATAGAGGACCACCCCCGCAGCCACCAGCGACAGCGGGATCGCAGTGACGCTGATCAAGGCCACCCGCCATTCGAAGAGGAAGGCGCCGAGGATGAGGATCACCAGGACGGAGCCGATGATGAGCGCCAGCAGCAGATTGTGCATCGACGTCTCGATGAAGGTCGCCGGCCTGAAGATCGTCGAGTCGATCTCGATGCCGGGGAGCCCAGGCCGCAAGGCGGCGAGCGCCTCCTCGATCCCCCGCGTGACATCCAGCGTGTTGGCCCACGGCAGCTTCTCGACGATCATCATCAAGCCGCGCTCATCGTTGATGACCGCATCGCCGACCATCGGCCAGGTGTCCCACACCACGCTGCCGACATCGCCCAGCCGCGGCATTACGGGGCGCCTGGTTTTCAGGGCGATCGGCACCTCGGCCAGCTGTTCGACCGAAAGGACGGGCGACTCGGTATGGATGACGAGCCTCTGGTTGGGGGTATCGATCAACCCGTCGACGCGCGCCTTACCTCCGGAGCTGTACAACAGCATGCCGACGTCCAGGGCGTCGGAAGTGGTCTCCATGACCTCGTCGAGCGTGACTCCGTGGGCGCGCATCAGGGCGGGGTCGACCTGCACCTGCATCGACTTGATCCGGTCGCCCCAGATGGGAACGTTGGCCACGCCGGGGACCGCCATGAGGCGGAACTTGATGGTCCAGTAGGCGATCATCGACAGGTCCATCATGTCCATGGTCTTCGACGAGATCCCGATCTTCATGACGCGGCTGGTCGACGACAGGGGCTGAAGCATCACCGGCATGCCGGAGGACCTCGGCAGCTCGGCGATCGCCAGCTTCAGACGCTCGTTCGCGTGCTGCCGCGCCGCCATGAGATCGGTGCCCATCTTGAAGAGCAGCACGACCTGCGACAGCCCCGGCACCGAAGAGGAGCGGACGTATTCGACGCCCGGGACTCCGCGCAGCTGGTCCTCCATCGGGATCGTGATCAGCTCCTCGATCTCGGTCGAGGTCATCCCCGGACCCTCGGTCTGGATCTCCACCTTGGGCGGCGCGAACTCCGGGAATACATCGACCGGCATCTTGCGCATTTGCTGGGTTCCGAATACCAGCAAGGCGGCGCTGATACCCAGCACGAGGAAACGGAATTTCAGGCTCGAGCCAATGATCCAACTAAACATGTGCGCCCCCCCAACCAACACTGCCAAAGAAACCCAGACCTAGCCCTTTAGTTTGTCCGGGTGCTGCTAAAAGACAATGCGCTCCCAGCGAAACCTGGTTTGCTAGTAGCACTTCCCATACCATCTGTTCAAGTTATTGTTTTCACGCATGATGTTTTGATCCGCCCGCTGCTTTCCCGGCAAAGTGAAAAGCTTTCCGACGTTCTCGTGCCAGGCTGCGCGCGGCCGGCACTCCCCGTGAAAAACAAACGATTTATGTTGATAGACAGAAGCTGTAGAAGCAACTCGACACTTGGGCGCATGGCGCCCCGAACTCAGAAGTCGCGCGCCACAGTCCGACCAAACATCGGTCCTCCCCTGCCCCACCACACTCACCCAATCCAACTTTCTCTTTCAGACCCGCTTGCGGGTCGGTGCATCCAGCGCCGGAGCAGTTGGGTATCGGGTGGTTCTGGAGGTTGACACCTCTTGTCCCGGGGCGTAGCGTGCCGATGAGCGCCAGGGTTGTGCTGGCGATCGACGGTTTTGCGATAGGGTGAATCGGGAAAATGCTTCGAGTCTCGCCAGCGTTAGTGGGAGTAGTCGGGTTGGTGCTCGCCGGCGCGGCGCATGCGCAGACACCTCCACCTGCCGCGCCCTCAGCAACGCGCCCGACCGCCCCGAAGCCTGTTGCGATTAGCGGCTCGCTGCCCGCCGGGCTGATGGAGAGAGAGTCGTTCGAAACGCCCCTGCGCGTGACCGGAGCGACGCCCCCGGTCACGTGGAGCATCGTGGCCGGATCCCTGCCCGACGGCGTCAGACTCCACTCCAGAACGGGGCTCTTGCACGGCACGCCGACGAACCGCGGCGAGTACCGCTTCACGGTTCAGGCGCGCGATGCCGACAACGCGACAATCACGCGCGCCTTCGAGCTGGCGGTTTCCTTCAAACCTACTTCAACCGGCGGAAGCAAGCGTTAGCCGCCGCTCGGCTCCCCCCAGGAGCCCGCCGCGCGCGACCACCGGCTTGCAGTCGCCGGCGGCACTACTTGCAAGCCTGATCGACTAAAAGCGAAACAACACGCCGATCTCGGGCGCGAAATCCGGCGCCTTTTTGGTAAGCCCAAAACCGCTGTTTATTTTCAACATCGCGTTCTTGCCCAACGCATATTGCACTTCGCCGATGAGCGACACTTCATCCGACTCGCCCTCGAGCGAAACTACGACGCGCCAGTTCTGCGAAAGTCGTTTCACGTAATCGACCGCATACTCGTCGAGCGACGACCTGAGCGCGAGCGTTCCAAACGAAAACCCCTTCGTCAGAACGATACCCGGTTCGAATTCCCAGTCTGGCGTGCCGAGCAGCTTCTTGCTTTTCTGCAAGGGAAAAACGGTCTTGAAAAAGAAAGTAGCCTCCGGCCGCGCCGCGGTCTCTTTCAGAAAGCGCCAGCGAATATTGATTTCCGTGTCGCCGAGCCCGGATTCCCGGATGCGACCCGGCACGTTGCTGGTGTCGCTGGGATCCTTCCTGAAATCTACCGAGCTGTGCAAAGCCGATTCAAACTCGACCGCAAGGGAGTCGCTGAAGCCGTAGGCCAGGAAAAGTAAGTACTCCTGTTCGACCGCCTTTCCGAAAAAACTGTTGTCTCCCGTGAAGCCCAGCTCGCTGGGCTGGTATTCGAAGTTCTTGCTGCGCGTGTATTCATAAAACGTGTAGACCAGAAGTTCCTTCTCTCGCACGTACGTGCCGAACAAGGACGTGGGGATGCCGTCGCCGCGGTCGTAGAGGTAGGAGGGCAAGCCGGCGGGTTCGGCCGCAGGTGAACGCTCCGCGCCGGCCGCGAGGACGACCGCAAGCAAGGACGCAACGACGATGGACGACTTTTCGCGCTTCATGAGAACCTCGCAGTCGTTCACTTGGCGGTTCCCCCGTCACTCCCAAGGAGAACCTGGTTTCTGACCAGCACTTCCCATGTTCTGGACCAGCACTTCCCATGCCATCTGTTCAAGTTATTGTTTTCACACTTTATGTGTTGAGCCGCCCACTGCTTTTTCGCGGAAAGTGAAAAGTTTTCCGACATTCTCGTGCCACGCTACGCGCGGCCGGCACTCCGCGTGAAAACCAAACGATTTATAAACTGGCAAGAAGCCGTAAAAGAAAACCGACACCCGGGCGCATGGCCCCCCGAGTTCAGGAGTCGCGTCGCCCGACCGACGCTGTGGGACCTACACATTACGTGATTAGCGGGGAATGCCCAGTTCTGCGTGCGGCCCGGGACCGCGACGCAAGCCGGCGAGCAGCCGGACGAGGGCATATAGAGCGGCCAAGGGATCGATCAAGTAATCCCAAAGATTGCGCGATTCATATGCGCCGATGAGATACACAAGCGCGGCGGTGATGACGATAAGCGCTACGACGTTTCGCCGGAAGTGCCAGGCGGCGAGCGTCACCAGCAGCAACGCCGTGACGAATACGATCGATCCGTAACCGAGCGCGTAGGGGTCGAATTGCGTCCACCCCAGCGCGAACGGGTACAAAAAAGCAGCAGCGGACGCCACCAGCCAAAAAAGCGCGCGCAGATCTCGCGGTGCGATCACGGTCTGTCCGGTGAGCTGCGCGACGCACGCCGCTCCCGCGAGAACGAGCGTCGTCATGCTCAGGTCCCCAGTGACGCCTCGCACGTAGGCTGCGGCGGAGAGATCGCCAAGAGGCGCGAACACGGCGAGCGCTGCGGCCAGCATGACCGCGATTCGCACACCAACCGGAAACCGCTGCAAGCGGAGCCCGGTTGCAACCGCGGCAAGGCTAAGCAAGCCACAACCGAAAAAGCCGAAGATCGTGGACATCAACGCCTGCCCGCCAACCACGCCCGATTGAAACGCACGTGCTTGATGCGCGTACGACCCCAGGTGTAGAGCAGGTGAACATCGCCGGCTCCGTCCTGCATGATCCAGGGGTAGGAGTATTCCCGCATCGGCGGGTGCAGCGAACTGGAATCGCCGTCAAACTCGTGCGCGATGCGCCAGGTGTCGCCGAAGTCCGTCGAGGACGCGAGCGAAAGGCTCTCGCGATTTTCCTCGGCATTGTTGAGCGCAAGGAGAAGCGGGCCGTTCGCGAGCAACACGCCACCCACCGCCGCGTTGGGGTTCGGCAATGAAGTCTTCACCGGCGGAGTCCAGGTCGCACCGCCGTCGGTCGTTCGGACCATCAGCACCCGGTTCGGCGGATTCCCGGCGTAACGCATGAAGCCGACCGCCTCGGTTTCCGACCGCGGCACGATCACCGGCTGCAACGACGACCGGCCCGAGGACAGACGCGTTTTCCGGATCGCATGGCCCTCGGCATCCAGGCGCAGCAACTCGCCGAACTTACCCAGCATCTCGTGGTACACCGGCAGGCCGATGGTCCCGTCGGCAAATTGGAGCGGCGAGCCCTTAACCAACGTGCTGATGTTGAAAAACGGAGATGCAATCAGACGACGTGGAGCGCTCCAGGTCCCGCCCTCGTCTTCCGAGACCATCAGGTTGATGGCGCTGCCGGCCCAGCCGCCGACGCTCACGCTGACGAAAAACAGGAGCAGCCGTCCATTTCGGTCGCGGCCGACAACGGGATTGCCCAGTTTGCGCAGATGGCGTTGCAGATGCCGCTGCGCGGCTTCGCGCGTGACCACCGCGCGCTCCGGGCTCCAGGTCCCCTCAACCGAGGAATAAATAGAAGTGTAGATGGCAACGTCCGCCGCGCCTTCGCGGCTGCCGCCATACCAGAATGCCCGCAGTCGTCCGCCGGAAATCTCCGCGGCGGTGGCGCTATGGACCGAGCGCTCGGCGCTATTGGGGAGAAGCTGCGGCCGGTAAAGCGGTGTTGTTGAAGACACCGCGCGCGGGGCGGCCTGCGGAGGCGCGAATCCGCCGGGCGAAGGCGCGACCAATATCCGGTAGTAAAGACCGCCAAACGCCAGAGCCACCGCAACCAGCGACGCCAGTCTCAGCTGCGACACTATTGCTGCTTCCGAATCCCGTACTTTTCCATCAGGTCGTACAAGGTCGGGCGACTGACACCCAGCAACTCTGCGGTGCGGGAAATATTGTCGTCCGTAATCGAGAGCACCTGCTGAATCGCCTGGCGCTCTGCGCGTGTTCGAACTTCCATCAGGTTGAACAGCAGAGCGCCATCCCCGGCTTCCTGGAGATTCAGGTCCCCGGCGGTGAGCATGGCGCCTTCCGCCATGATCATCGCCGTCTTGACCTTATTCTCAAGTTCGCGAACGTTACCCGGCCATGCATATGCTTCGAGGGCGGCGAGCGCTTCTTCCGTGAATCCCTTCTTCGGTTGACCATGCGCACCATTGAACTTGCGCAGCACAGAGTGCGCGAGCACCGTGGGACCGCCGCGCCTGTCCCGCAAGGGCGGCACGTTGACGGTGATTTCGCTGATGCGGAAATACAGATCCTGGCGAAACTGCTGTTGGACAATGAGGGCCTGCAGATCCTTGTTGCTCGCACAGACAACACGCACATCAACCGGGATTTCCTTCCGCCCACCAACCCTTTCGATGATACGGTTCTGCAGAAATCGCAGCAGCTTGGCCTGCAATGCCAACGGCATATCGCCGATCTCATCGAGGAACAGAGTGCCGCCATCGGCAAGCTCGACCTTGCCGATCGTCTGCTTCACTGCGCCGGTAAACGCACCCTTCTCATGGCCGAACAGCTCGCTCTCGAGCAGTTGGTCGGGAATCGCCGCGCAATTGATCGCAACGAACTTTCCTGCCTTGCGCCCGCTCTGCGTGTGGACGGCACGGGCGAGCAACTCCTTGCCCGTGCCGCTTTCGCCGAGGATCAGGACGGTAATACCGGCAGGCGCGACCTTCTCTATCACGCGACAGACTTTCAGCGTCGCCTCATCGGTAGCGAGGAACCCTTCGAACGGTGAGTGAAACTGAGTGTCGCGCAATTGCCGGTTTTGCTCCTCCAGCATGTGCATGTTGAAGGCACGACTCACGATCAGCTGCAGCACGTCGGTATCCACGGGTTTTTGGTAAAAGTCATAGGCGCCGAGTGACACAGCGCGCATGGCATTGTCGCGGTCATGGATACCGGTAACGACGATGACCTTGGTCTGGGGTGCGATGCTGAGAATCTCCTTCAGCGTCGCCATGCCTTCGGTCACGCCCGTCGCGTCGGGCGGCAGACCAAGGTCCTGGAGCACCACAGGCGGCTCGAAACGACGCAACTGTGTCAGTGCTTCCGCGCGACTCGCGGCCATGAGCACCTCGTGTTCGTCGAAGCACCACTTCAGCTGCTTCTGCAATCCAAGATCGTCTTCAACGATCAGCAGTTTCAGTTTGTCTTCAGTCACGATATAGGCTACTTCTTAGCTTCAGGTCGGTTCACCGACACGACAGAATCCTATTGCTGCAGATCGTCTGGCAGATGTCTGCCGTTGGTTCTCCAACAACCTTTTTATGCGTTGGTGACCAACCGCCCGACGGTCGACCCCGGCGCAGCACCCCGCTCAACCGGCAGCGTAATCGAAAAGGACGTTCCCTGGCCGGGCGCACTCTGCACTTCCACGTGCCCACCCAGCATCTGAACATAATCACGCGTCTGGTAGGCGCCAATACCCATGCCTTTGAATCCCTTGGTGCTGTCGAACGGACGGAACAAGCGCTCGCGGACGAATTCCGGGTCCATACCCTGACCGGTATCGGTGACCACGATAACCGCCTCGCTTTCCACCTCGGTCACCCGTACCGACACTTGCCCTTCCGGCGCGGCATCCTGCGCATTGCGAATGATGTGCTCCAGAACCACCGATAATCGTTCGGCGTCGGCTTTGACGCAGATCGCGCAGCCATCCTCGCGGTGCAGGAGCGGAACCGGTTGTCGCAGGCTGCAACGCGCGACCGCACTGGTGACCAGCTCATCAAGCCGAATGACCTGGGTGCGGGCATGGGTCGGCGTATTGTGTATCTGGTCGATCAGGCGATTCATCCGATCGACGGTGTTGGCGATGGTGCCGACGGTGTCTTCCATGAATTCGGGTTTGCGCTTGTGGCGTTCCGCATTGGCCACTATGAGCTGCAGCTGCGCCACGGAATTCTTGAGGTCATGCATCATGAACGCCGTCAGCCGGTTGTATGCCTCGAACTGGCGGCTTTCCGCAAGCTTGCGATCCGCATCGCGCTGCGCAAGTTGCACTGCGACGTGCCGACCCACCGTCTTCAACAGATCGCGATCCTCGTATGTCAGCTCAAACGGCGGGGGTGGATCGTACAGGACAAAAAAACCGGCCAGACGATCCAGCTCCAGTATCGGCGAGACGATACGCAAGGTCGGGTTTGCACGCAGCCATTCGGGTAACTCGATGTTCTGGTAACGGTCCGGTATCCGGCGATACTCGTGCAGATCGATAATCCACTGCTTCTCATGAACGAAGCGCACCAGCTCACTGTTCACACCGACGGGCGCGATACCGATGACTGTGTCCACACGAATCGGCCAGCTAGTCGCGGGCACGAATTGACGCCCGTGTTCGTCGCGTAGAAACAGAATGCCCCCAGGACTGGAGAAGATCTGCGCAACCGCGCGCACGGACGTACGCCGGATATCGTCTTCTGAGGTCGAAGAAAGGGTCTGGATGAAGCGCAACCACTCAATGCGGTAATCGTACTTGTTGCTGTAGAAGTGCTTGCTGATGAAGACCGCTGCCTGTCGTCGCAGTGCACGCGACGTCACCATCCCTGCGAGGACCAGAGCGGCGCCGGCAAAGAACAGAATCTGCCCATCTTCCCAGCTACCGCCGAGATCCCGGACAACATAACCACCCAGCACCCCGATTACGACCAGATAAATGCCTACGGCCACAAAGGTCGTCGTGTAGAACACTACCTGTCGCGACACAAAGATATTGAGCGACCACTGCGGGTTGTTGCGAACGGCCAGGGCTATCATTGGTACCGCGAAGCTGTTGACGACCCCGCGCACATTCCATGCGTCAGCGGAAATTCCACTTTCCAATTCAATCTGGGAAAACAGGAAAAGGTCACAGACAAACATGCCGCCGACGCCAACCACAAAATAGCGCAGTGCGCGTCGGGCCGATTGAGTCGAATTGCGGTAGATCCGATCGAGAAGTATCAGTCCCATCAGCGCCAAACCGAGACCGGCGCGCGACAGCAGCCAGGACGGCGGATCGATGTCCATCCCCAATTGCGGCAACACTGGCGCAGCCAGGCCGATCGCCAGCAATCCAAGCCAAAGCACATGTGCGCTGACGATGAGCAACCGGGGCGCCGCAACAGCCGCGAGGTCAGTCAGCACCAGCAACCAGGCAGCGGCACGCGCCACTTCCGCCAGATAGAGAACCAGCCAAGGCATGCCGCCGAGCCCGCTTTCGGCTGCCAGCACAAGACCCCAGACCGCAGTAGCGGCGCTCGCGACAATCAGGCGGGCGCCGACCTGCCCGCCTTCCCAGCTGGTGATGAGCAATGCGGTAAGAACGATAAACGCCAGACCCGCTGCGCCGTAACCGGTCACTCCAAGAAGATTCATGAATAGTCAGCCGGAAAAAGCGACATCGCCGTCTCAGCGAGCGCCCTTGCCCTACACAATGACATCAACGGTCTGCACCATGATGGCGAGACAAAACAGCAACGTGTGGTTACGGCCCATCATGCGCTGGGTGCGCGAAGCGGGTCAAGCGCTGGCGCGCTTGTCGCGCTCAGGCGATGTCGGGAAACGGGGTGGCAGGTGAGTGGCTGGCTGGCGTGCACTGGCCAACTCTGCCGCATCCGTCGTCAGCGCCGCGCGGCTTGCCGAACCGCGGAACCGTCCGGCGCATGGGGGCGAGCCGGATTGTGGTAGAGCATATATCTCGATGTCTCTAAGAATGCCTCCTGCAGGCGCCGCAGCTCGGTGACTTTTTCCGGATAGCGTTCGTGTACGTCCTCCGCGCCCGCCTGCGAGCGGTAGCGGAATAGACGCGGGCCGCCCGGATCGAGCCGCAGAAAGAACTCGTCGTCTAGCACCGCGTTCTCCCAGAGCAAAGAGAAATGCGGATCATGGGGTCCGAGATCGAGCAGATCGCGCCCGATGCCGGTGTTGAGGTAGGGCACGCCCAAAAGGCCTAGAAATGTCGGCAGAGCATCGGTCAGGCTTGCGGTAAAGTCGATGCGTCGGCCGCCTTTGATCAGTCCGGGCGCATAGATGACCAGCGGCACGTGAACGCCGGTGAGCCTGAGCTCCTCCCAAGTAGTTTGTTGGGTCGTGGGATTGCCGTGGTCCCCATACATCACGAACACGGTGTTCTTGAAGTACGGCGCGTTGCGCGCCTGCGCGAAGAAGAACTCGAGCGAGTAGTCCAGGAACCGCATGCCGTTGTAGGCCGCCGGACTGTCGAAGCCGTTGTCCTTGAGCACCGCGCCGTCCATCTGCTCCACGACGAACCCGCGTCGGTCCTTGGGGATCGTGTAAGGCCGATGATTTCCCGAGGTCTGAATGAAGGCGAAGAACGCATCTTTCTCACTCCCCAAGACCTCAAGCGCCTTTTCGAAGAGGACGATATCCGACACGCCCCAAGTATCGATGTGCGGCGCGTCGTAGTTCTCC
>Ga0184637_10001562_pt1 | contig 15342 bp, 13 predicted proteins | sample PLM3_127_b2_FD_133143 | JGI IMG/M metagenome (GOLD analysis project Ga0184637, IMG submission 133143) | Groundwater sediment microbial communities from an aquifer in East River, Colorado, USA - PLM3_127_b2 | ecosystem: Environmental > Terrestrial > Soil > Riparian zone | place: USA: East River...
GACCCCGACCCCGACCGCGACCTCGACCTCGACCTCGACCTCGACCCTAGGCTCGCGCGCGCAACCGCACGACGCCCGCGCCCTCCCCTTCTAGCCGGAACGTCCTCACCAGCTCCGCCAGCTCCGCCGCCTGCCGCGACAGCTCCGCCGCCGCAAAGGACGACTGCTCCGAGCTGGCGGCGTTCTGCTGCGTCACCTTCTCCATCTCCCCGAGCGATCGGCGCGCGTCGTCGATCCCGGAGGCCTGCAGCCGCGCCGCCTCGGCGAGCTCCTTCATCGTCGCGGTGAGGCGGTCGATCCCGCTCGCGATCTCCGCGAGCCGCTCCGCGGCGAGCGCGCTGCGGGCGTCGCCGTCGCCGGCGTGGCGGACGGAGTCGCGGATGAGGCCCTCGGTCTTCGTGGCGGCCTCCTTGGACCGGAGCGCGAGCGAGCGGACCTCCTCGGCGACCACCGCGAAGCCGCGCCCCGCGTCGCCGGCGCGGGCGGCCTCGACCGCCGCGTTGAGCGCGAGGAGGTTGGTCTGGAAGGCGATCTCGTTGATGTCCTTGATGATGGCGCTCGTCGCCTCGGAGGACGCGCGGATCTGGGCCATGGCGGCCTGCAGCTCGCGCATCGCCGCGACGCCGTCGCCCGCCGCGCGGCTCGCGCCGTGCGCCACCTGGCGGGCGGCCTCGGCCCCCTCGGCGGTCCGGCCGGTCATCTCGGTGATGGTGCGGAGCGAGCCGCCCGAGGCCTCGAGCGCCGCGGTCTGCTCGGTGGCGCCGGCCGCCACCGCCTCGCTCGAGGCGGCGATCTGCGCGGAGGCGCCGGAGAGCTGCTCCGCGGCGGTGGCCACCTGGGCGATGGCGGCGTGGAGCGCCTCGGCGCTGCCATTCACGGAGCGTGTCATGCGCGCGTGGTCGCCGCGGTAGTCGCCCACGACGCGCACGGTCAGATCGCGCTCGGCGAGCCGGTCGAGCACGCGGGCCGACTCCATCACCGGCCCCGCGGCCGCGTCGAGGGCGCGGTTCAGCCCCTCCACGATCCGCCGGAAGTCGCCGGCGTGCGCGCCGGCGTCCGCGCGCGCCTCGAGCCTCCCCTCCTGCGCCGCGTCGGCGAGGGCGTTGGCGTCGCGGACCAGCGCGGCGATCGCGGCGATGCTGCGGTTGACGCTCCCGTTCAGCGTGTGGAACTCGCCCCGCGCCTCGGCGGTGATCGGCCCGGGAAGGTCGCCCTGCGAGATCCGCTCCAGGCAGCCCGCCGCCTGCCGGAGCGGGGCCACGATGGCGTCGAGGGCGGCGTCGACCCCGCGCACCAGCGCGGCCCAGTCGCCCTGGAAGCCCGCCGCGGTGGACCGCGCGTCGAGCCGCCCCTCGCGCGCCGCGGCGGCGAGCCGGGCGACCTCGGCGGACACGCCCATGAGGTTGGTTCGCAGGAGGTCGAGCCGCTCGTTCGCGACCGCCTGCTTCCCGGGGAGGCGCGCGAGCTGCGGGCGGAAGTCCCCCTCGGCGTAGGCCTGGAGCAGCTCCAGGATGCGGCGCAGGTTGCTCACGTGCATCGCCACGCCCTGGTTCACGCCCGCGGCGAGCTCGCGGTAGACGCCCTCGAAACGCGAGGCGTCCACCGCCGCGTCGAGGTCGCCCGCGGCCTGGTCGCGCGCCATCGCGGCCATCGCACCCAGCACACCCTCGAGCGCGTCCACGCAGTCGTTCACGCTGCGACGGATCTCCTCGAAGTCGCCCTGCGCCGGCCGCTCGATCCGCTCCGGGATCTGGCCGCGCGAGATCCGCTTCAGGTACCCGGAGGTGAGCTGGATCGGCGCGACGAGCGCGTCCACCACCGCGTTCATGCCCTCGACCACGCTGCGGAACTCGAAGTTCACGGCGGCGGGGTCGCCGCGCACGGCGAGCCGCCCCTGCTCCACCGCGCGGCGGACCCGGTCGGCCTCGGCGCGCAGGCCGGCGATGACACCGTCCACGTGGCGCGCGAGGAAGAAGCCGAGCACGATGAGCCCGAGCGCCGCGATCGCCACGGTGCCGTCGACGAACACGATCGTCCCGCTCGCGAGCCGGGCCGCCGCGTCGCGCTCCGTCTCCGCGAGCCGCGCCGCGTCGCCGAGCGCGGCCTCGAGGCGCCGCGCGGCGGTGGCCGCGGCCCCGGCGTCGCCCCGCTCCGCCGCCGCGAGCACCTCGGCTGCGATCGGCCGGGCGGCGTCGTGGGTCGCGGCGAGCCGCTCGACCGAGCCGCTCACGCTGCGCAGCGCGAGGTGCGAGGCGATCGCGATGGACGAGCCGAGCACGATGAGCGTGCCGTACGACGCGCCCACCTTCGTCCCGAGCCGCATCCTGAGTGCCAAGGGTCACCTCCACCGGCGCCCCCCGGCGCGCATGTGGGTTCACCCTCAGCACCAGCTATGCCACGTCCGAGGGTCCGTGATCGCGGGACCCGCGGTGCGGGTCGGGTGGGGGTCGCTGGCGCACCGGGTCAGCGGCGCCACCCCGACCCCAACCGCGACCCGACCCAGACCTGCCTCGCCTCACGCCCCGCGAACGACCTCGAGCACGACCTTCCCGCGCCCGTGCCCCGAGTCGAGCCGCCGGTGCGCCTCGGCCACCCGCTCGAGCGGCAGCACCGCGTCCACCAGCGGTGACAGCTTCCCCTGCTCCACGAGCAAAGACAGCTCCCGGAGCCGCGCCCCCTCGCGCGTGAGGAAGACGCCGTGCAGCTCCTGGTTCCGGAGGTACAGCGGCGTGAGCTCCCCCTGCGCCCCGAGGATCGTCGCGATCCGCCCGAACGGCCGGGCGGCGAGCTGCGCGTCGATCACGGTCCGCCCGCCCACCGTCGAGAAGACGGCGTCGGCCCCCGCGCCGCCGGTCTCGGCGAGGGTGGCCCTGGTCACGTCGTCCTTGCCGTGGTCGAGGCAGACGTCGGCCCCGAGCCTCCGCAGCGTCTCCTGGTTCGCCGCGCCCGCGGTCGCGATCACCCGCGCCCCCATCGCCTTCGCGATCTGGACGGCGAAGCTGCCGACGCCGCCCGCGCCGCCGTGCACGAGCACCGTCTCGCCGACCCGCACCCGCAGCCGCCGGACCAGCGCCTCGTAGGCGGTCCCGCCAGCGAGCGGGATGGAGGCGGCCTCCACGTGCGAGAGCCGCGCGGGCTTGCGCGCGGCGATCGCGGCGGGGACCACGCTCCGCTCGGCGTAGGTGCCGTGCGGGTTGCCGAAGATCTCCGGCGTGTAGAAGACCTCGTCGCCGGGGCTGAACGCCGTGACGCCTGGGCCGACCGCCTCGACGACCCCCGACGCGTCGTAGCCGATCACCGCGGGCAGCGCGAGCTGGGCCCAGGTCCCGGCGGCGCGGATCTTGGCGTCGACGGGGTTCGTGCCCGACGCGTGGATCCGGACGAGCAGCTCGCCGGGCCCGGGGGAGGGATCGGGGAGGTCGCGGAGCTCGAGGACCTCGGGGCCGCCGAAGCGGGGGAGGACGATGGCGCGCATGCGGCGAGCATAACGCCCGCGCCGGCGCACGCCGCGGCGTCAGCCGCGGTCCGGGTAGACCACGATCCGCGCCCCGACGAGCAGCTTGTGCCTCGCAGGGTTCTTGATCCCGTTCCAGCGCGCCAGCTCGTCGAGCCCGACGCCGAAGCGGCGCGAGATGGACCAGAGCGTGTCGCCCGCCTTCACGCGGTGGGTGGCCCGGTCGCGCTCGGCCTGCCGCGCCGGCGCCGCGGTGCGGGCGTGCACGCCACCCTTGCGGACGGCGGGCTCGCGCACCGGCTCGTCGCTGGCGACCATCGCGCCGCCCCGCACCGGCCGCGGGATCATGAGCTCCTGGCCGACGCGCAGCTTCCGCGCGTTGCGCAGGTCGTTCATCTCCACGATGCCCTGCATGGGCACGCCGTTCGCGTGGGCGATCGAGGAGAGCGTGTCGCCCCGCCGGACCGTGTGGCCCGCGAACGTGAGGCGCACCTTGCTCTGGACGGCCGGCCACGCCGCCGCGAACCGCTCGGCCGACTCGACGGGGATCTTGAGCTTGTAAGGGCGGGGCGGCGTGCAGGAGCGCCGCAGCTCCGGGTTCAGGTCGATGAGCGCGCGCTCGGAGACGTCGGCCGCCTCGGCCACCACCGAGAGGAGCGTCGCGGAGGGGATCTCCACCTCCTGGTACTCCGTCCAGCGGTGCGGCTCGATCTCGTCGGCGCGGAACCCGAACGCCTCGGGGTGCTTCGCGATGATGGCCGCGGCCATGAGCTTCGGCACGTAGCCCTTCGTCTCCGGGTGGAGGACCTTCTTGCCCTTCGTCTCCGCCATCTCCCAGAAGTCGCCGTAGCCGTTGCGCTGCGCCTTGCGGATCCGGCCGACGCCGGCGTTGTACCCGGCCCAGGCGAGCCGCCAGTCGCCGGTCTGCTCGCGCAGCTGCTTCAGGTACCGCGCCGCGGCGTGCGCCGAGCGCTCGGGATCGCGCCGCTCGTCGACCCAGAAGTCCTGGCGCAGCCCGAAGTGCTTGCCGGTGGCGGCGATGAACTGCCAGGGACCGGAGGCCCTCGCGCGGCTGTAGGCGAAGTTCCCGAAGCCGCTCTCGATCATCGCGAGGTAGACCGTGTCCTGCGGCAGCCCCTCCTCGCGCAGGATGGCGCGGTAGCGGTCGAGGTACTTGTGCGATCGCGAGAGGTACTTCACGAAGTGCTCGCGCGTCCGGGGCGACTGGAAGAACCGGATGTACGCGACGACGGCGGCGTTCACGTCGATGGGGATGTCGTAGCGTGCCTGCAGCTCGGGGAGGCCGATGTCGAGCTCGGGGATGAGCTCGATGCGCCCCTCGCCCTCCGTCGCGTCGTCCGGCACCGCCGCGGCCTCCTCGGCCTGGCGCACCGCCTCGATGTCGGCGGAGTCCTTGTCGATCTCCTCGGCGATCGCCGGCTCGTCCGGCGCGTCCTGCATGCGCGCCTGCAGGTCCTCGTCGTCGAAGGCGGTGGGCGCGTTCGGCGCGGGCGCCGGGGCGGAGGGCGCGGGCGGCACGAGCTGAGCCTCGGGCACCTCGGCGGGAGGCAGCGCCTGGAGGGCCGAGGCCTCCATCTGCGAGGCGGGAGAGCTGGAGGTCCGGGCGGCGGCAGGGAGCGCGAACAGCGCGGAGCAGAGGACGGCGATCGGGGGGAAGGGCTTCATTGCTCCTCGGTTGCACGTCCTCCGGCCGGGCGACCGGAGCCTGCGAAATTGACATCGTAGCGGGCCGGGAACCCGAGTCAAAATCGAGCACTCACGGGACAGCTCGCCTGCTCCCCTAAACGTTTCGTTCACCTGGCGCACGGGGGGCCGACCGCCCGCCGCGCCGTGAGGGTGTGCATCGCCCCCCAACGCGCGGCAGGCCCCGACATTCCGCGACAGCCTCGACCTCCCGACCGGGCCGCGATCCTCGTTTGCGCGCGGGAATGGAAGTGCTACATCCCAGCGGCCCAGCCGTCGCGCGCGCGAGAGCCCCATGCAGATCGGCCCCCACACCTTTCCAGGCCGCTTCTTCCTCGCGCCCCTCGCCGGCGTCTCCGACCGCCCCTTCCGTGCCATCTGCCGCGCGATGGGGGCCAGCTTCGCGTACACGGAGATGGTGAGCGCGCACGGGCTGCTCCACGGCACCCTCCAGACCCAGAGCTATCTCGACCGGGATCCCGAGGAGGACCCGTTCGCGGTCCAGATCTTCGCGGCCGAGCCCGACGTGCTCGCGCAGGGCGCCGCGGTGGCAGTGCGGGCCGGGGCGGGGATCATCGACGTCAACATGGCCTGCCCGGTGAAGAAGGTCTGCGGCTCGGGCGCCGGCGCCGCGCTGGGGCGCGATCCCAGGGCGGTGGAGGCGGCCGTGCGGGCGATCCGCGCGGCCGTGGACGTCCCGGTCACCGTCAAGATCCGCGCGGGCTGGGACGCGGCCGAGGTGAACTGCGTCGAGGTGGCGCGCGCCGCCGAGGCGGGCGGCGCCGCGGCGGTGGCGCTCCACGGCCGCACGCGCGCGCAGCTCTACTCGGGCCGCGCCCGCTGGGACCTCGTGCGCTCGGTGAAGGACGCCGTCGGCATCCCGGTACTCGGCTCGGGTGACGTCTGGACCGCCGCCGACGCGCTCCGCATGCGGGCGGAGACCGGCTGCGACGCGGTGCTCGTCGCGCGCGGCGCCTGCGGGAACCCCTGGATCTTCTCCGAGCTGCGGGCGGCGGAGCGCGGCGAGCCGCGCCCCCCGCCCCCCACGCGCGACGCGTGGGTGCAGACCGTGCTCCACCACGTGGACCTGCAGATCGCGCACCGGCGCTCGCAGGCGCGCGCGGAGACGGCGGACGAGTCGGAGCGGCTCGCCATCCGCGAGCTGCGCAAGCACCTCCTCTGGTACACGCGCGGCCGCCGGGGCGGCGTCTACTTCCGGCGCGACGCGGGCCGGCTCGTGACCGGAGGTGACGTGGCGCGGCTCGTCGACGAGCACTTCCCGGCCGGCGGCGACGCCTTCGCCCTCGACCCGGCCTTCCGGCCCGACGAGGAGGGCGAGTGACGCGGGCGCTCCTCCTGCCCGACTCCGGCCCGGAGCTCGCCGACGCCTGCATGCGCGCGGGGCTCGAGATCACGCTCGCCCCGAGCCCGGCCGAGGGGCGCGCGCTCGCGGCGCGGGGCGGCTTCGCCCTCGTGGACGCCCGGCTCGCCCGGCCGCGGCCGCTCGAGGAGGAGGTCCACCTCCGCCTCGAGGCCTTCTTCGAGCGGCTCGCGGGGCAGCCGATCGACGGGCTCTACGATGCGGTGATGCGCGAGGTGGAGCGCCCGCTCATCGCCCTCGCCCTCGACCGCGCCGGCGGCGTGCGGGCCGCCGCCGCGCTCACCCTCGGCATCGACCGCGGCACGCTCGCGCGCCGCCTGCGCGCGCTCGGCCTGGACGGCGGATGAGCGACCTCGGAAGCCTCGGCCTCTATACCGGCGCGATCCTCGCCGGCGCGCTGGCGGGCGGCTCGCTGCCGCTCGTGGGGACGTTCCGCCGCTCGGATCTGCTCCTCTCGTTCTCGGCCGGGATCATGCTCGGCGCCGCCTTCTTCCACATGCTGCCGGAGGCGGTGGAGGGCGCCGGGGTCGGCGCGATCCCCTTCGTGCTGGTGGGCTTCCTCGTGCTCTACCTGCTCGAGCGCTTCGTGCTCGTGCACGTCTGCGCCGAGCCCGGCGCGCACGGCGCGCTGGCCGCGATCGAGCACGGCCATGGCACCGGCTGCGGCGCCCACACCATGGGCCTCGCCGCCTTCGTCGGCATGTCGCTCCACACGGTGGTGGACGGCTTCGCGCTCGGCGCGGCGAGCGTCGAGAGCGAGCTCGGGCTGCTCGTCTTCCTCGCGATCCTCGCCCACAAGATCCCGAACGCCTTCTCGCTCTCCGCCATCCTGCGCGCCGAGGGCTACTCGGTGCGGCGCGCCCTCGCGCTCAACGCGACGTTCGCGCTCATGGTGCCCGTCGGAGCCGGGCTCTACCTGACGCTGCGCGAGCTCGTGCGCGTGGAGACCTTCACCTCCGCCGCGCTCGCCGCGAGCGCGGGCACCTTCCTGCACCTGTCGCTCTCGGACATCGTGCCCGACCTCCACCGCCGCGGCGTCGCCCGCTGGTCCATGTCGCTCGCGATGGTCGCCGGGCTGGGGCTCATGGGCGCGCTCACGCTGCTCCGGCACGGGCACGCCCCCTGACGCGGGGATCGCCCCGCCCTTCCGCCGTCCCGAGGAGTGCATGAACCCCGAGCTCCGAGCCGTCGCCGAGGAGATCCAGGCGCGCGGCGCCTTCGTCGACGCGCTGCTCGCCGAGGCGGGCAAGGTCATCGTGGGCCAGCGGTACCTCGTCGAGCGGATCCTGGTCGGCCTGCTCACCGGCGGTCACGTCCTGCTCGAGGGGGTGCCCGGCCTCGCGAAGACGCTCGCCGTGAAGACCGTGGCCGACGCGGTGGACTGCGCCTTCAGCCGGATCCAGTTCACGCCGGACCTCCTGCCGGCCGACGTGGTCGGCACGCAGGTCTACGACCCGCGCACGCAGACCTTCTCCGCGAAGCGGGGGCCGGTCTTCGCGAACGTGGTGCTCGCCGACGAGGTGAACCGCGCGCCGGCCAAGGTCCAGTCGGCGCTGCTCGAGGCGATGCAGGAGCGGCAGGTCACCCTCGGCGCGGAGACGTTCCCGCTGCCCGACCCGTTCATCGTGCTCGCGACCCAGAACCCCATCGAACAGGAGGGGACCTACCCGCTCCCCGAAGCGCAGATCGACCGCTTCATGCTGAAGGTGAAGGTCACCTACCCCACGCGCGAGGAGGAGCGGGCCATCATGGACCGCATGGGCGTGGCGGCGCCGCCGCGCGCGCGGAAGGTGGTGAGCCGCGCCGACCTCGCGGCCGCCCGCGGCACCGTCCACAAGGTCTACGTGGACGACCGCGTGCGCGACTACATCGTGAACGTGGTCTTCGCGACGCGCGACCCGAAGGCGCACGGCCTCGCCGACCTCGCCGGCCTCATCGAGTGGGGCGCGTCCCCCCGCGCCACCCTCTTCCTCGCCGCCGCCGCCCGCGCCCACGCCTTCCTCCGGCGCCGCCCGTACGCCACGCCCGAGGACGTGAAGGCCGTGGCCTACGACGTGCTCCGCCACCGCATCACGCTCACCTACGAGGCCGAGGCCGACGACGTGACCGCGGAGAAGGTCGTGTCGCGGGTGCTCGAGCGAATCGAGGTGCCGTGACCACGGCGGGGCCCTCGGGCGCGGCGGCGAGGGGCGCGAAGGCGCTGCTCCAGCGGGTCCGGCGCATCGAGATCGCGACGCGCCGGGCGGTCGAGGACCGGCTCTCCGGCCAGTACCACTCCGTCTTCAAGGGACGGGGCATGGCGTTCAGCGAGGTCCGCCCCTACTCGCCGGGCGACGAGGTGCGCTCGATCGACTGGAACGTCTCGGCCCGCACGGGCGAGCTCTTCGTGAAGCGCTTCGTCGAGGAGCGCGAGCTCACCGTGATGATCCTCTGCGACCTGTCGGCCTCCGCCGACTTCGGGTCGAGGACGCGGACCAAGGCGGAGGTGGCCGCGGAGATCGCCGCGCTGCTCGCGTTCAGCGCCGTGGCGAACGGCGACCGCGTCGGGCTCGTGCTCTTCACCGACCGGATCGAGCGGTTCGTTCCGGCGCGCAAGGGCCGGCGCCACGCGCTCCGGATCGTCTCCGAGATCCTCCAGTTCCGCCCCGAGGGGCGCCGCACCTCGCTCGGCGCGGCGCTCGAGCTCTTGCGCCGCGCGCTGAAGCGCAAGACCGTGGCCTTCCTGCTCTCCGACTTCATAGAGGGCAGGCCGGGGGAGCCGCCGCCGTTCGAGCGCGCCCTCAAGATCGCGGCTCGCAAGCACGACCTCGTCCCGGTGCGCCTCGCGGACCGGCTGGAGGTGGAGCTGCCGCGGAGCGGCCTCGCCTGGATCGAGGATCCGGAGACGGGGGAGGTCGCGCGGGTGGATCTCTCTGACCGCCGCGCGCGCGCCCGCTTCGAGGCCGAGGTGCGCGAGGAGGACGAGCGGCTGCGCAGGCTGTTCGCGCGCCTGGACGTCGAGGCGGTGTCGGTCCGCGCCGATGACGCGGACTACGTCGGGCCGCTGCTGGCGTTCTTCCGGGCGCGTGCGCGGAGGCTGACGTGAGCGCGCTCGGCGCGCTTGGCGCCGCGCTGGCGATCGCGGCGGCGACCCCGACCGCGACCGCGACCGCGACCCCGACCGCGACCGCGACCCCGACCGCGACCGCGACCCCGACCCCGACCGCGACCGCGACCCCCGACCCCTTCTCCGTCCGCGCCGAGGTCTCCAAGGAGGAGGTCCGCCTCGGCGAGCCCTTCGAGGCCGTGATCGAGATCCGCCACCGCCCCGACGAGCGCTACGCGCTCCCGGCCACCCTGCCCGGCGCTCCCTTCTCCGCCGAGTCCCTGGGCTGCACGGACGAGGCGCGCGGCGCCGAGGTCGTCACGCGCTGCCGTCTCCGCCTCGCCCTCTTCGCGCTCGGCGCGCAGGAAGCCCCGCCCATCCCGCTGCGCGTCGAGGCGCCCGGCGGCGAGGGGGTGCTCGACGTGCCGGGCCTCCGCGTGACGGGGGTGGGCATCCTCGATCCCGAGCGGTCCCCCGGCTCCCTCCAGCTGCGCGACCTCGCGCCGCCGGTGCCGCTGCGGGTGAGGAGCCTGCGGCTCGTCGCCTGGGCGCTCGGCCTCGCCGCGGCGGCCCTCGTCGCGACGATCGCGTGGCGCGCGTGGCGCCGCACGGCCCTGGGGCGCATCGAGCCCGCGCCGCACTCGCCGGAGGAGCGGCTCGCGCGGCGGCTCGACGACCTCTCGGCGCTCGGGCTCGGCGCGCGGGGCCAGGGCCGAGAGCACTTCTTCCGGCTCTCCGAGGCGATCCGCGAGTACCTGGGCGCGCGGACGGGGGTGCCCGCGCTCGAGCTGACCACCGGCGAGCTCCTGGCGCGGCTCGCGTGGGTGGAGGATCCGCGGCTCGATCTGCCGGCGCTGCGCGCCTTCCTCGAGGAGGCCGACCTCGTGAAGTTCGCGAAGGCCCCGGCGCTCGCTCCCGCGTGCGAGGCCGGCCTCGGGTTCGGCCGGGCGCTCCTCGCGCGCCTGCGTCCGCCGCCGATCCCGCCGGTCCCTGCGGGCGCGCCGGCCGCGGCGGAGGCGGAGGCGGAGGCGCGGCGCGCGTGAGCCTGCTCGAGCACGACCTCGCCCGGCCGTGGGCGCTCCTCCTCCTCGGTCTCCTGCCGCTCGCGCTGCTCGGGCTGTGGCGCGAGGCGCGGCGCGCCCCGAGGCTCCGCCACCCGCGCGCCGCGGCGCTCGTGCGCGCGCGCCGCGGCCTCGCCCCGCGGCTCGGGTGGCTGCCCGGGGGGCTCGTCGTCGCGGCGCTCGCTGCGCTCGCCGTCGCGCTCGCGCGCCCGCAGGGGCGCGAGCGGCAGGTGGCCGACGTGAGCGTGGAGGGGATCGACATCGTCATCGCCCTCGACCTCTCCACCTCCATGAAGGCGGCCGACTTCCGGCCGCACAACCGGCTGCACGTCGCGAAGGAGGTGCTGAAGGACTTCATCGGCCGGCGCCCGAACGACCGGATCGGCCTCGTGGTGTTCGCGGGCGACGCCTACACGCAGGCGCCCCTCACGCTCGACGGCGGCATCCTCACGGCGCTCGTCGACGGGCTGCGCTTCGGGGCGATCGACGACGGCACCGCCATCGGGAACGCGCTCGCGACCTCCGTGAACCGGCTGCGCGAGTCCGACGCCAAGTCGAAGGCGGTGGTCCTGCTCACCGACGGCGACAACAACGCCGGCCAGCTCTCGCCGCTCGAGGCCGCCGAGATGGCGCGGGCGCTCGGCGTGCGGGTCTTCCCGATCCTGGTGGGCAAGGGCGGCGTCGTGCCCTACCCGGTGGGTACCGACGTGCTCGGCCAGACGGTCTACGAGCACCGGGACTTCCCGGTGGACCGCGAGCTCCTCGGCCGCATCGCGGAGGTGACCGGCGGCGCGTTCGCGGTCGCGACCGACCGCGAGGGGCTCGAGACGGGCCTCCAGGCGGTCCTCGACCGGATGGAGAAGTCCCGGCTCTTCGAGCCGGGCGGCACGACGCGCCCCGTGGAGCGCTTCCCGGCGCTGCTCGCGGCCGCGTTCGCGCTCGCCGCGTCCGGCCTCCTCCTCGGCGCGACCCGCCTGCGGACCTTCCCGTGAGCGCGACCGTCCCGCCGCCCGCGCCGGGCCTGCCGGCCTCCGTCGAGCTCCTCGGCGAGGCGATCCGGCTCGCCGAGCCGCGGGCGCTCCGGCTCCTCGCGGTGGTCGCGATCGTCGCGGTGCTCGGCGCGCTCGCGCTCGCGCGGCGCCGTGCGGCGCTCCGCGCCGCCGCCGGCGCGCTCGCCTCGCGCGTCGCGCCGGGCGCCAACACGGCGCGGCCGGCGCTCCGGCTCGGCCTGTCCACCGTCGGCCTCGCGCTGCTCGCGCTCGCCCTCGCGCGGCCGCAGTGCGGGACGCAGACGACCGTCACGCGCCGCCCGGGCGTGGACCTCGTGGTGGTGCTCGACGGCTCGCGCTCCATGCTCGCGCGCGACGTGCTGCCCGACCGGCTCGCGCGCGCGAAGCTCGAGCTCGGCACGCTCGTGGACGGCCTGCCCGGCCACCGGCTCGGCCTCGTCGTCTTCGCCGGCTCGGCCTACCCGCTCTGCCCGCTGACGGGCGACCGCGCCGCCTTCCGGCTCTTCCTGCGCGGGGTGGACGCGCGGGACATGCCCGACCAGGGCACGGCGGTGGCGGAGGCGCTCCTCGCCGCACGCGACCTGCTCACCGGCGCCGAGCGCGGCGCCCGCTCCCGCGCGGTGCTGCTCGTCTCCGACGGCGAGGACCACGAGGGCGGCGGGGAGGACGCCGCGCGCGCCCTCGCGGACCTGGGCGCCCGCGTCTTCACGCTCGCCGTGGGGACGCCGGCCGGGGGCCCCATCCCGCTCGTGCGCCCGTCGGGCGAGCTCGCGGGGTACGCGAAGGACCGGGCGGGCGAGACGGTGATCACCCGGCTCGACGCGCCCGGGCTCGCGCGGCTCGCGGCGGCGGGGGGCGGCGAGGCGTTCGTCCTCGGCGCCGCGGAGGGCGGCCTGCCCGCCTTCGCCGCGGAGCTCGACCGCATGGAGAAGACCGAGCTCGAGGGCCGGACCGTGGTGACCTGGTCGGAGCGCTACGCGGCGCTCGCGCTGCCCGCCTTCCTGCTCCTGCTCGGCGCGCTGCTCGTGCGCGAGGGGCGCCCCGCGCCGGAGGGCGGCCCGTGATCGCCGCCGCCGCGCTCGCCGCCGTGCTCGCCTTCTCGCCCTTCACGCGGGAGGAGGAGCACGTCCGCGAGGGGAACGAACGGCTCCTCGCGGGCGACGGGGAGGGGGCGCTCCTGCGCTACGAGGCCGCGGAGCAGGCTGTCGGACCGCGGGCCGAGATCGACTTCGACCGCGCGCACGCCGCGCTCCGCCTGGGCCGCGCCGAGGACGCGCGGGCGAGCCTCCTGCGGGCCGCGGAGCGCGGCGAGCCGGCCCTCGCGTCGCGGGCGCTCCAGAACCTCGGGCACGTCCTCGCCGCGGGAGGCGAGCGCGAGAAGGCGATCGCGGCGTACTCGGACGCGCTCCGGAAGGACCCCGCCAACGAGGACGCGCGCCACGACCTCGAGGTGCTGCTCCTACGCAAGGAGGAGGAGACGCCGCAGCGATCGCCGGGCGCAGGCGAGCGCGAGGCGCCGGCCCGGGGCGGGGAGAAGCGCGTCGACCCGGGGCCCGGGCAGCCGGCGGCGCCGGAGCGACGGCCAGCGACCACGAGCCCCGGCTCCGACGGCAATCCGGACGGGCAGCCCGAGGAGCGGCCGGGCGAGGCGCAGCGCGATCGAGCGGTGACGCCCGAGCGGACGCGGCAGGAGGCGGAGCAGCTCCTCGACGCGCTCCGCGCGCGCGAGCAGAAGCTGCCGCTGTCGGGACGCGAGCGGGCGGGGACCGGGAGGACCGATGCGGAGAAGGACTGGTAGCGCGCGCCGGCGCGTCGCGGTGGCGCTCGCGCTGCTGGCGCTGGCCGCGGCGCCCGCGCTCGCGCGAGCGCAGGGCGTCAAGCTCCGCGCGGAGGTGGACCGGCCAGAGGTCGCCGCCGACGAGCTGGTGACGCTCACCCTCCGCGTCGAGGCCGCGGAGGCGCCCGAGTCGGTGGCGTTCCCCGAGGGCGAGCTGCCGTTCGAGGTGGTCTCGCGCGCGGAGTCGCGCGCCTCGAGCTTCTCGACGGGCGGCGGCGGCGGCGTCTCCTTCCGCAAGGTGACGACCTACCGGCTGGCGCTCCGGCCGCGCGGGCCCGGACCCATGGTGATCCCCTCGATCATCGCGCGCGTCCGCGGCAACGTGTACACGTCGAGCCCGATCAAGGTGACGGTCCTCCCCGCGGGCGCGCGCCCCGGCGCGCGAGGGCTCCCGCGGACCGGGACGTACCGCGGCTGGGAGCGCGACCTCGTGCTCCGGGTCGAGCTCGACCGCACCGAGGTCTTCCTCGGCGAGCAGGTCACCGCCGAGGTCTGGCTCCTCTCGCCGCTCGGGGTGACCGCCTACGAGGGGTTCAAGCCGCCGCTGCACGATGGGTTCTGGGCCGAGGAGCTGGAGGCGCCGCGGACGCTCGAGTTCAAGCTCCGCACGGTGGACGGCGTGCCGACGCGCGCCTACCTCGTCCAGCGGCTCGCGCTCTTCCCCACCCGCTCCGGCGCGCTGTCCGTCGGGGCCTTCCAGCTCGACGTGGCCGTCCGCTCCGCGACCGACTCGCCGTTCGACCTCCTCCCCCAGGTGCGCCGGGCGCGGCGCACGAGCGCGCCGATCCCCTTGAAGGTGAAGCCGCTCCCGCCCGGCGCGCCGCCCGGCTTCGAGAGCGTGAACGTGGGGCGGCTCGTGCTCGAGGCGCGGGTGCTCGAGCCGGAGGTGGTCGCGGGCGAGCCCTTCACCGTGCAGGTCACCGCCACCGGCCAGGCGAACCTCCGCGCGCTCTCGCTGCCGCGTCTGCCCGCGATCGCGGGGACGCGCAGCTTCGAGCCGACGACGAGGGAGAAGCTCGCGCCGCGGGGCGATCGCCTCGGCGGGAGCCGCGCGGTCGAGACGGTCCTCGTCCCGGAGCGGACGGGCGAGCTCGTCATCCCCGCCCTGTCGTGGCCGGTCTTCGACCCGCGCGCGGGTCGGTACGAGCAGCTCCAGACGGCCGAGCTCCGGTTGGGCGTGCGGCCCGGCCAGGCCGGTGGACCGGTCTCCGCCGGCGTGAACACGCTCGCCTCCGGGCTGCGGCCGATCCGGACCGACGGCGCGCTCGAGTCCGCGGGGCCGCCGCCCTGGCGCGGCCTCGCGTTCCTCGGGCTCGTCGTCGCGCCGCCGCTCGGGTTCGCGGCGCTCGCGCTCGCCTTGCGCGCGCGCGACCGGACCCGCGCCGGCGCGGGCGCACGCCGGACGCGCGGAGCGGGGCCGGCCGCGCGGAGCCAGCTGCGGACCGCCCGCCGCCGGCTCGCGGACGGCGAGCAGGGGCCGTTCCTCGCGGAGGTGGACCGGGCGCTCCTCGGGTACGCGACCGACCGGCTGGGCCGGCCCGCCGCGGGGCTGACGCGCGAGGCGCTCGCGGCCGCGCTCGCGGAGGCGGGCGCGCATCCTCCCGCGGTGAAGCTCCTGACCGTGGCGCTCGAGGCCTGCGATCGGGCCCGCTACGGCCTCGGCGCCGTGCGCGGAGAGGAGCTGCTCGCCGCCGCGGAGCACGCCCTCGACGCGCTCGACGAGGCGGACTGGTCGCCCGCGCGGCAGGAGGGAAGGGCGTGAGGGTGAAAGACGCGATGGTGATGGTGGTGGTCGCGATGGGGATGGGGA
>Ga0184637_10001563_pt1 | contig 15334 bp, 15 predicted proteins | sample PLM3_127_b2_FD_133143 | JGI IMG/M metagenome (GOLD analysis project Ga0184637, IMG submission 133143) | Groundwater sediment microbial communities from an aquifer in East River, Colorado, USA - PLM3_127_b2 | ecosystem: Environmental > Terrestrial > Soil > Riparian zone | place: USA: East River...
GGGGCGAGCGCGAGCGGGAAATCGACCGTGCATTCGAGACGGCTGGTCAAAGCCTCATCGTCGACGATCGGGATCCGGCGGCACATTGGGCCATGGGTCGGGCGCTCTGGCTGCGCGGTCGCCAGGACCAGTCGCTCGCCGAACTGGAGACGGCCGTGGATCTGAGCCCGAACTTCGCGCTCGGGCACTACACGCTCTCGTTCGTCCACAGCCAGTCGGGTGATCCTCGAGCCGCAATCGAATCCTCCGACCACTCGCGCCACTTGAGTCCCTTCGACCCGCTCCTGTTCGGGATGCTGGGCACCCGCGCGATGGCGCTTGTACGCCTGGGCCGGTTCGAGGAAGCCGCGGACTGGGCCCTCAAAGCGGCTGCCCGCCCCAATGCCCATGTCCATATCCTCGCGATCGCCGCCCAGTGCCTCGCGCTGGCCGGTCGGCTCGACGAAGCGCGCACCTTCACCGCCTTGATCCACAAGTCGCTTCCGCAATATCGCGCCGACGACTTCCTGGCCGCCTTTCGGTTTTCTCCAGAGGCCGCGACTGCGTTTCGAGCAGGCGCCAAGCGAATCGGGTTCGAATGAGCTGGCACGAAGACCCGGAGGCGGTGGTGCAAGCGACTCTGGCTTCGCGATGCTAGGATTTTCGGCATGGAGAGATCGCTGGCAGGCAAGGTTGCATTGGTCGCCGGAGCATCCCGAGGGGCGGGACGAGCGATCGCTGTGCAGTTGGGCGCGGCTGGAGCGACCGTCTACGTCACCGGGCGAACGACCCGCTCCAAGCGATCGGAAATGAACCGGCCGGAGACGATCGAAGAAACCGCGGCTCTCGTCGACGAGGCGGGCGGCCGCGGTATCGCGGTCCAGGCTGACCATCTCGTGCCCGACGAGGTGCGCGCGCTGGTGACTCGCATCGAAGACGAACAGGGCGGCCTGCACGTTCTCGTCAACGATATCTGGGGAGCCACCAGGATGGAGTGGGGGAAGTCAGCCTGGGAATCCTCGCTGGACTACGGGCTGCACACCCTGCGCCTGGCCGTGGACACGCACGCCATCACCAGCCACTTCGCGATACCGCTGCTCATCAAGACGCCAGGTGGCCTGGTGGTCGAGGTGACTGATGGGACCGCCGAGTACAACGCGACCCACTACCGGGTTTCTTTCTTCTACGACCTGGCCAAGGCGTCAAACCTTCGAATGGCGTTCGCCCTGGCGCACGAGTTGGAGCCCCACGGTGCGACGGCCGTGTCACTGACTCCGGGCTGGTTGCGATCGGAAATGATGCTCGAGGCCTACGGCGTCACCGAATCGAACTGGCATGACGCGACGAAGAAGCAGCCCCACTTCGCTATCTCCGAGAGTCCGGCGTTCGCCGGCCGGGCCGTCGCCGCGCTCGCACGAGACCCCAACGTGTCGCGCTGGAATGGAAAGTCGCTGTCCAGCGGACAGCTGGCCAGGATCTACGGCTTCACCGATCTCGACGGCAGCCAGCCCGATGCCTGGAGGTACCTCACCGAAGTTCAGGATGCAGGCAAACCCGCCGACGTCACCGGCTATCGCTGAACATCAGCAGCAGACCGGCCGCGCCATCGCTCGCTATCCCGAGAACAATTCCGCCATCGTCCGTCGCAGCCACATGTTTGCCGCATCGGCGTGAAAACGCTCGTGCCAATGCTGCTTGACCTTGTACGAAGGCAGGGGCACGGGGGGTTGGAGCAACTGAATCCGCTCCTGCGAAGCCAGCGTCTCGCCGAGCAATTGGGGCACGATGACGAGGAGCTCGGTCTGCGCGACGATGCGGGCCACACCCAGAAAGCTGGGCACGCGCAAGACGACACGGCGTTCGATGTTGTGCCTGGCCAGTACCTTGTCGACGATCGAGTGGCCTGTGCCTGAAGCCGTGACCACGATGTGGCCCTCGGCCGCGAAAGCACGTCGGCCGAGCCTCGATTGCACGCGGGGATGGTTCGCCGCCGCGAGGCAGACGTAGTTCTGTTCGAACAGCGCCTGCTGGTAGAAGCCCGCCTCGAGGTCGGGCGTGAAGCCGACGGCGAGGTCGACTTCGCCCGACTCGAGCCGGCGTGGGCTGTCGCGCGAAATCTTTTCCGCTTCGACGCTCAGACGCGGCGCCGTCTGCCGCAGGTGGTTGATCAGCCGTGGCAACAGCACGATCTCGCTGATGTCGGTCATGCAGATGTGAAACTCGCGTTCCTCTTCGTCTGGAGAGAAAACGCTGCGTGTGCCGCGCGCCTTTGCGATGCGCGCCAGCACCTCCTGCAACTCGGGGTAGATGCTCTGCGCCTTCGGCGTGGGCTCCATGCCGCGCGAGGTGCGGATGAACAGGCGGTCGCCGAAGTGATGGCGAAGTTTGTTGAGCGCGATGCTCGCGGTCGCTTGCGCCATGCCGAGCCGCTGCGCCGCGCGCGACACGCTCTGCGTCTTGTAGATCTCGACGAACACGCCGAGCCACTCGAGATCGAGCTTGGCCATTGATCTACTGTCTCACACACTATTTCAAAACGATATTCAGCCTATTCGATACATGGCTTTGACGCAATAGTGGATGCCGCCGATAGTTCTGCCACTCAGGACGAAACGGAGACAGACATGGCGAAGACTTTCACTCACGCAGCGCCGGTGCTCGTGGCGGGCGGCGGCATCGGCGGGCTTTCCGCCGCGCTCGCTCTCGCGCGGCAAGGCTTTCGCGTCAAGGTGCTGGAGCAGGCGCCGCAGATCGGCGAGATCGGCGCCGGCATCCAGCTCGGTCCCAATGCGTTTGCCGCCTTCGACGCGCTGGGAGTCGGCGAGCGCGCACGCGGCCGGGCCGTCTACACCGAGCGCATGGTGATGATGGACGCGATCGACGAGTCGGAGGTCGCCAGCCTGCCGGTGGGCGAGGCCTTCCGCCAGCGATTCGGCAACCCGTACGCGGTGATCCATCGCGCCGATGTGCACCTCTCGCTGCTCGAAGGCGTGCAGGAGACCGAGCGCATCGAGTTCGTCACCGGCACCCGCGTCGAGCGCATCGAGCAGACCTCCGATGGCGTGTGCGTCATCGACGCGAAGGGCGGCGTTCATCACGGCGCTGCGCTGATCGGCTGCGACGGCGTGAGGTCCGCGGTCCGCGAGCAACTGGTCGGCGACCCGGTGCGGGTGTCCGGCCACGTGGTGTACCGCGCCGTAGTGGACGCCCAGGACTTTCCGGAGAACCTGCGCTGGAACGCGCCGGCCGTGTGGGCCGGGCCGAACTGCCACCTCGTGCACTACCCGCTGCGCAACGGCGAGCAATACAACATCGTCGTCACGTTTCACAGCAACAAGCCGGAAACCTGGTGCGTCGTCGAAGGCAGCCAGGAAGAAGTGCTGTCCTACTTCAATGGCATCGGCGAGCGCCCGCGGCAATTGCTCTCGCTGCCGAAGAACTGGACGCGCTGGTCCACCGCTGACCGCGAGCCGATCGGCCAATGGACCTACGGTCGCGCCACCCTGCTCGGCGACGCAGCACATCCGATGCTGCAGTACCTGGCGCAGGGCGCCTGCATGGCGATGGAAGACGCCGTCACGCTGGGCGAAGCGCTGCGCGTGAACGACGGCGACTTCGCCAAGGCGTTCGCCCTCTACGAAAGCTCGCGCATCGCCCGTACCGCGCGCGTGGTCCTGTCGGCCCGCGAGATGGGGCGCGTCTATCACGCCAAGGGTATCGAGCGCCTCGTGCGCAATGACCTGTGGCGCAACCGCGCGCCCGAACGCTACTACGACGCTCTCGAATGGCTCTATGGCTGGCGCGTCGACAACTGCCTCGCCGCGTGACCTGCTGCAACCCCATCGTTCCTGGAGTCGACATGAAATACGTTTTCGAACCCGAAGCCCAAGTGGTCGTGCCCGTTGCGGGCTCCGATAGCCTGTTTCCTGTGCGGCGCATCTATTGCGTCGGCCGCAACTACGCGGCGCATGCACGCGAGATGGGCTTCGACCCCGAACGCGAGCCGCCATTTTTCTTCTGCAAGCCCGACAACAGCATCGTCGTCGTGCCACCCGGCCAGACCGTCGACGTTCGCTACCCGAGCCAGACCAGCGACTACCAGCACGAGATCGAGCTCGTGGTGGCCATCGGCAAGGCCGGGCGCGAGATCCCGGTCGTGCAGGCCAACGAGCACATCTACGGCTACGCCGTCGGACTGGACATGACCCGTCGCGAACAGCAACTGAAGGCGCGCGACAAGGGACGCCCGTGGGAACTCGGCAAGGCCTTCGACGAATCGGCGCTGATCGCGCCGCTGCACGCGGCCGAACAGAGCGGCCACCCGACGCAAGGCGCGATCTGGGTCCGTGTCGACGATGCGGACCGCCAACGCAGCGACATCGCCAAGTTGATCTGGTCGGTGCCCGAGGTCGTGGCCAACCTGTCGACCTTCTTCGAGCTGAAGCCGGGCGACCTCATCTACACCGGCACGCCCGAAGGCGTTGGCAAGGTCGAGCGCGGCCAAACGATGCATGGCGGGCTGGACGGCCTGGGCGAGCTTCGCGTGCGGGTGGTGTGAGATGAACACGAGGACCACCCCCTTGTGCGCCATCGATGCCGAGCGCGAAGCCTTCTACGGCCGCGCCGACACGCAACACCTTGCGCCGCTGTGGACGCGCCTGAAGTCGCTGGTGCCGGCCGAGCCCACGCCGATCGGCGTGGCGCACCAGTGGCGCTACGAAGAAGTGCGGCCCTATGTGCTGGAATCCGCCGAGCACATCAGCGCGGCGGAAGCCGAACGCCGCGTGCTGATCCTCGAGAACCCCGGCCTGTGCGGCAGCTCGCAGATCACCAACTCGCTGTATGCCGGCCTGCAACTCATCATGCCGGGCGAGGTCGCGCCGGCGCACCGCCACACGCAATCGGCGCTGCGCTTCATCATCGAAGGCAGTGGCGCCTACACCGCGGTGGACGGCGAGAAGACGCTCATGCACCCGGGCGACTTCGTCATCACCCCGTCGTGGACGTTCCACCACCACGGCCACGAGGCGAGCGGCCCGATGGTCTGGCTCGACGGGTTGGACATCCCAATCGTCGCGCTCTTCAACAGCACGTTCCGAGAGGATCACGAGCAAGCCGAAGCGCAGGTTACTCGCCCCACCGGCGACGCACTCGCGCGCTACGGCAGCGGTCTGCTGCCGGTGGGCCATCGGGTGACGTCGCTGAACTCGCCCGTCTTCAACTATCCCTATGCCCGCACCCGCGAAGCGCTGCACGCGCTGGCGCGCGCCGGCGCACCCGACGCGCATCTGGGCCACCTGATGCGCTACGTCAACCCGCTCGATGGCGGCTGGGCCATGCCGACCATGGCCACGATGGTCCGGCTGCTGCCCAAGGGCTTCGCTACGTGCTCCTACCGCTCGAGCGACAGCATGGTGTTCGTCGCGGTCGAGGGCCGCGGCGAGATCCGTGTCGGCGATCAGCGCTTCGTGATGGCGCCGCACGACGTCGTCGTCGTGCCGGGCTGGATGGCCTACACGCTGCATGCGAGCGATGACCTCGTGCTGTTCTCGTATTCCGACCGCGTTGCACAGGAGAAGCTGGGCTTCTTCCGCGAGCAACGCATTCCCGCCTGATTCACTCAACCCCCGGAGACATTCCCATGACTCGCATTCTTCCTGCCCTGCTCCTGGCGAGCGCCAGCGCTTTCACGTTGCCTGCTCTTGCCCAGGCCGATTTCCCCAACAAGCCCGTGACCCTGGTCACTGCTTTTGCGCCGGGCAGCGGCCCCGATGCCGTGTTGCGCCTGGTGGCCGAGAAGCTCGGCAAGACCTGGAACCAGCGCGTGCTGGTCGAGAACAAGCCAGGTGGCGGCGGCTTCATCGCAATGGACGGCGTCAAGCGCGCCGCGCCCGACGGCTACACGCTGCTGCAACTCGACAGCGAGCACCTGAGCGCGTTGCCGCACCTGTACAAGTCGCGCAACTTCGTGACGCTTCAGACTTTCGAGCCGGTGGCTTCGCTGTTCCGCACGCCGTTCATGGTGGCGGTGGCGAGCGATTCGAAATGGAAGTCGATGACCGACCTGCTTGCCGCCGTCAAGACCAAGCCGGGCCAGGTGACCTATGGCTCATGGGGAGTGGGCAGCCCCGGCCACCTCGGCGCGGAGCAGCTCGAGCTGGCATCCGGCGTGGAGATGCAGCATGTGCCGTTTCGCGAGGTGTCGCAGCTGTTCACTTCGGTGGGCAGTGGCGACGTGGGCTGGAGCTTCGGCAGCATTCCGTCGAGCCAGGGCCCATACAAGGCGGGCAAGCTGCGCTACATCGCCATCGCGGCGGCCAAGCGCGTGCCGCAGCTGCCCGACGTGCCGACTGTGGCCGAGGCAGGCGGGCCGGCCGGCTTCGAGGTGAACTCCTTCGTCGTGCTGGTGGCGCCCAAGGGCCTGCCTGCGACCGTGCGCGCCAAGATCAATGCCGACGTGGCCAAGGCCATCGCCGAGCCGGACGTGAAGGCGCGCTTCGACACCTTCGCCTTCGAGCCGATCGCCTGGTCGCCCGAGGAGATCGCTCGCAACGCGGAAACCAAGTCCAAGGTCTACGAGCAACTGGTCAAGCGCAAGAACATCAGCCTGGAGTAGCGAAAGGCTATGTTCCGGCCGCAGGCGCGCGCGCATCCCGCACGCGCACCAGGCCTTCCTGCGCCACCGACGCCACCAGGCAAGGGTAGCGGATTGCGATCGTTGCAGAATCGCCGCCATGCGTGCGTCGTGGCAACGATTGGCTTCGTGCCTGCCAGGCCTGATCGCCGCGCTGGCCGTTGCCGTCGTGCCGGCGACAGCCCAGGTGCCGCCGTCGAGCACCGAGGCCGCGGTGTACAGCGGCCTGCATGCGGCCGCATACCGCGGCGACGTTGCGGCAATTGCGCGATTGGTTGCCGGCTCGCGCACGGCGCTCGAGATGCGCGATCCGCAGGGCCGCACACCTTTGCACGTGGCCACCTTCGCTCGCCAGCGCGGCGCGGTCAAGGCCTTGCTCGAAGCCGGCGCCGACCCCGGCGCGCTGGAGAGCGGCCTATACGACGCGGTCACCATCGCCGCGGTCGCCGACGACGAAGAGACCCTGCGCCTGCTGCTCGCCAACGGCGCGAGCGCGAAGCTCGTCACGAGCCGCTACGACGGCACCGCGCTCATCGCAGCGGCGCACCTCGGGCACGACGGCGTGGTGCGGCAGCTGATCGCCGCAGGCGCGCCGCTGGACGACGTGAACAACCTGCACTGGACGGCGCTCATCGAAGCGATCGTGCTCGGCGATGGCGGGGCTCGCCACCAGGCCACCGTGCGCGCATTGCTCGATGCAGGGGCCAACACGCGGCTCGCCGACCGCCAGGGCCGCACACCACTGCAGCTGGCGCGCGAGCGCGGCTACATCGCGATGGTGCAGATGCTCGAACGCGCCGGCGGCCGGTAGGCTTTGGCGACATCACCATCGTGAATTCGGCGGACATCGTCAGCTACTTGGAGTTTCGCTACCCAGCGAACCCTGTGTATCCCGAACTGCCTGCAAAGCCGCGCGCTGCATGAGCCGGCGCACCGCTTGCATGCTCAGGCCACTGCAAGCTCGTACTGCGCCGCGTTGAACACAGCATGGAAGACAGTGCCTTCGAACATCTCCAGAAGGCCCTTCGTGACATCGCGGCTGCGGTGTCGCACCTCCGACGCCATGGCAGCTTCGATCGCTTCGCGGCTCGGGTAGCGGATGGCAAGCACCATCTCGAGCCGCGGGTCTTGAACGTCACTTTCAGCGTGGCGCAGCGTGCGGACCTCCTGCGCGCCAGGAAATCGCGTCCAGAGCGGCACGAGCCGGTCCGCGACGTAGCTGGTGAAGGCTTCTTCGTGCCCCGGCTTGACGCGGCCGAGAAAGAATGCGCAGCGGATGAACATCGTGTGCTCCTGATCGTTGAGGATGGGTGTGGGTTCAGTCCGGCCGGTAGCCGCTGAACTGTCGCATCATGGCCACCGTGTCCTCGGCGCCGATGCCCGCGGCGACGAAGCTGCGGTGCAACTCCGACACCGCGCCGGTCAGGGGCAGCGGCAGGCGCTGCTGCTGTGCGAAGGCCTGCACGGCTTCGAGGTCCTTCAACATGTTGTCGATCCGACCCGTGGGAGTGCAGTCGCGTGCCGCCATCTTGGGGCCGAACTCTTGCAGGATTTGGCTGTCGGCGCGTCCGCCCGCAAGCGCCTTCGCGAGTTGCGCCGCATCGACGCCGCCGGCCTCGGCCAGCCGCACGGCTTCGGCCACAGCTTGGAAGCCGATCGCACACAACAACTGGTTCACGAGCTTGGTGGTCTGCCCGGCACCGCAGGGCCCCATGTGTGTGTAGGTGGCGCAGAGACTGTCCATCACTGCCCGCGCGCGCGCCACATCTTCGGCAGCGCCACCGGCCATCACCGTGAGCTTGCCCAGCAGCGCCTTGGGGGCGCCGCCCGACAGCGGCGCGTCGACCCAGCCCATGCCCTTCTGCTCACACAGCAGCGTCGCGAACCGGCGTGTCGAAGGGGGATCGATCGACGACATGTCGATCAGCAGCTTGGACGCAGTGGCCGCTTCGGCCACGCCGCCGGCACCGAATACAGCGGCATGCACAATGGCCGCCGAGTTGAGGCTGGTGATGACGAAGTCGCTCTGCGCGGCGGCCTGCGCGGCGCTCGCCGCCGCGCACGCTCCCTGCGCCACCAGCGCGTCGACCTTGGTTCGATCGAGATCGAATACCGCGAGCGCGTGTCCGCACTCGAGCAACCGGCGCGCGATCGCCGCCCCCATGATGCCCGCGCCGACCACGGCGACGCGTTGCTTTGTACCTGTTGTCACGCTGTTGTCTCCTTCATCCGATGCGCTCGAGAGTCGCGTCGCGCAAGGCCGCCGGGGCGCGACGTCACAAGCTGGAGGTGATGCCGCCATCGACGTACAGGATGTGGCCGTTGACGAAGCTCGACGCGTCGGAAGCGAGAAAGATCATCGCGCCGCCCAGTTCCGCCACATCGCCCCAGCGGCCCGAGGGGGTCCGGTTCGACAGCCATGCGGTGAAGGCCTCGTCGGCGACCAGCGCCTGCGTCAACTCGGTCTTGAAGTAGCCGGGGCCCAGGCCGTTGACCTGGATGCCGTACTTGCCCAAGTCGATGGCCATGCCCTTGGTCAGCATCTTGACGGCACCTTTGGTGCCGGCGTACGGCGCGATGCTCGGGCGGCCGAGCTCGCTTTGCACCGAGCACACATTGATGATCTTGCCTCGACGGCGCTCGATCATTCGTCGCGAGACGGCCTGGCCGACGAAGAAGACGCTGTCGACGTTGGTCGCGTTGAGGCGACGCCAGGCGTCGAGCGGAAACTCGGCAAACGGCGCGCGATGCTGCATGCCCGCGTTGTTGACGAGGATGTCGATGCTGCCGACCCGCGACTCGATCTCGGTGACGCCTGCCTCGACCGCGGCAGGGTCGGTGACGTCGAAAGCGGCGGTGTGTACGTCGAAGCCCTGCTCCTGCAGTGCCCGCTGCGCGTGGCCTAGGCGCGCTGCGTCGCGCGCATTCAGGACGAGGGTCGCACCGGCCGAGCCCAATGCTGACGCCAGCGCGAAGCCGATGCCCTGACTGGAGCCGGTGACCAGCGCGATGCGTCCGGTCAGGTCAAAGAGTTCCATGCGCGACGTTCCTTGATGCCATCGATGCGTATAAAGTTACCGGTATCGTGTTCCGATGTCAAGTCCTATGGGACCGGTGTTTCTACCGGGGTGATTCTTTACAGGAAATTATTGCGTACATCACGACAAGCGTCGTATAGTTACCGGTATCCCAAATCCTGGAGACTCAATTGAAAGCCACCCCCGCCGCATGCCCCGACGTGTTGATGACCGGCCCGTACCCCGACTGGGACGTGGGGCCGCTTGCCGAGCAGTACACGCTTCATCGCCTGTGGGAAGCAGATGACCGACAGAAATTTGTTGCCGAGCGCGCCGACGCGATCCGCGCCATCGCCACGCGCGGCGAGTTGGGGGCCAGTGGCGAATTGATCGCGGCATTGCCGAAGCTGGAGATCATTTCCTGCTACGGGGTGGGCATCGACGCGATCGACCTGGCCGCGGCCCGCGCACGTGGCATCCGCGTGACCAACACGCCGGACGTGCTCACCGGCGACGTGGCAGACATCGCGATCGGCCTGGCGCTGGCGCTGATGCGCCGCATCCCGCAGGCCGATGCGTACGTGCGCTCGGGCGCATGGGCCATTCGCAGCATGGACCTGGCCACGCGCCTGTACGGCAAGCGCGTCGGCGTGGTCGGCTTCGGCCGCATCGGAGCAACGGTGGCCCGCCGGCTGTCCGGCTTCGATGCGGAAATCGGCTACTTCGACCTCGCGCAGCGGGCCGACAGCCCGCATCGCTTCTTCGCCGATCTGGTGGAACTGGCCAGTTGGTGTGATCTGCTGATCGTCACGCTTGCCGGCGGGGCCGGGACCGTGGGCATGGTTGGCGCGCATGTGCTGCAGGCCCTTGGGCCGCAGGGCTTCCTCGTCAACGTGTCGCGCGGTACGACCGTCGACGAGCCTGCGTTGATCGACGCGTTGCAACGCAAGAGGATCGCCGGCGCGGCGCTCGACGTGTTCTGCAACGAACCGAACATCGACGCCCGTTTCATGGCGCTCGACAACGTGCTGCTGCAGCCGCACCACGCGAGCGGCACGATCGAGACGCGTCGCGCGATGGGGCAGCTCGTTCGCGACAACCTGCAAGCCCACTTCAGCGGCCAGCCGCTGCCCACCCCTGTTGTCTAAGGAGAATGCCTCATGCGTTGGCGTTGCATGTGTCTCGTGATCCACGCTCCCACCGACCTGCGTCTGACTGAGCAGGATGCCGGAGAGATGGGTCCCGGCCAGGTGTTGGTGCGTGTGGGTATGGGTGGCATCTGCGGCTCGGACCTGCACTACTTCAACCACGGCGGCTTCGGCGCGATTCGCCTGCAGGAACCGATGGTGCTGGGGCACGAGGTTGCAGGGACCGTCGAGGCCGTCGCTCCCGATGTCACCACGGTGAAGGTGGGCGACCGTGTCGCGGTCAACCCAAGTCGTCCGTGTGCTCAGTGCAAATACTGCCTTGAAGGGCTGCCCAATGAATGCCTGGACATGCGCTTCTACGGCAGCGCGATGCGCATGCCGCACGTCCAGGGCGCATTCCGCGACCGGCTGGTGTGCAACGCGGTCCAGTGCGCACAGGTGGCCGAGGGCGTGCCGCTCCAACTCGCCGCATTGGCGGAGCCGTTCTCGGTAGGGCTGCACGCGGTCGCGCGCGCGGGTTCGCTGCTGGGCAAGCGCGTGCTGGTCAGTGGCTGCGGCCCGATCGGCGCGCTGGCGGTGGCGGCCGCGCGCGTGCACGGCGCGGCCGAGATCGTGGCTACCGATGTCGTCGATGAGCCGCTCGCGGTGGTGCGCTCGCTCGGCGCGAGCCGAACGATCAATGTCGCCACCGAGCGTGACTGGGTGCAGCGCTACGCGGCCGACAAGGGCACTTTCGACGTCATGCTCGAATGCTCGGGCAACGAACGCGCGCTGCGCGACGGTCTGGAGGTGATGCGCCCGCGCGGTGTGGTGGTGCAGCTGGGCCTGGGCGGCGACGTGAGCCTGCCGCAGAACGTCGTCGTGGCGAAAGAGCTTTCGATCTGCGGCTCGTTCCGCTTCCATGCGGAATTCGCTCTCGCGGTGCGCCTCATCAACGAAGGACGCGTGGACCTGCGACCGGTCATCACGCGCGCTTTCCCGATGACGCAGGCGCGCGAGGCGTTCGAAATGGCAGGCGATCGCAAGCGGGCGATGAAGGTGCTGATCGATTTCACCGCCAGCGAGACGCAGCCCGCTTGAGAGGAAGGGTGGGCGACGAAAGGGGGCCGACTCAGCTGCTCTCGCGCTGCTCGACACAAAACGGGATCAGCACCGTCTCCGGCGGCAGGCGCCTGCCGTCGCGTGAGGCCTCGATGGCGCGCAGCAAGAGCTCTCCTGCGGCGCGGCCGATGCCGACACAATCGATGGCCACCGTCGTGATGCGCGGATGGCAGTTCCTGGCCACCTCGAAGTCCCCGAACCCGGCGACGGCGATGCGGCCTGGCACGCTCCAGCCTCGCCGTTGGCATTCCATCAACGCGCCGAAGGCCGAGAGGTCGGAGACGCACACCGCAGCATCCACCTCGGGCCATTGCTTCACCAGTTGCACGATTGCCTCGGCGCCCTGCGCCATCGAGATCGGCGGCTGCCCGAAGGAGATCACGCGCCCGTCGAGCAGGCCGAGTTCCTTGATCGCCTCGCTGTAACCGCGTCTGCGATCGGCGCCGCGGGTGTCGCGGTTGGAGGTGCCGCCGATGAACGCGATGTTCCGGTAGCCCTTGGCATGCAGGTGGCGCACCAGCGCGGCCGTAGCTTGCGCATTGGAAAAGCCCACCGTGTGCTCGATCGGGTTGGCCGGCAGGTCCCAGGTTTCCACCACCGGGATGCCCGCGGCGTGCAGCATCGCGCGAGTGCCGGCCGTGTGGCTGCCGCCGGTGAGGATCACACCCTCGGGACGGCGCATCAGCATCACCTTGACCAGGCGCTCTTCGTTTTCCACGCCGTAGTCCGAGTAGCCCAGCAGGAGTTGCAGTCCGCTGCCCTCCAGCGTCGCGGTAATGCCCTGGGCCGTCTCCGAGAAGTTCGAGTTGTTGAGCGAGGGGATGATCGCGGCCACGAAGCCCGAGCGCTTGCTCGAAAACGTGCGCGCGGTCTGGTCGATCACGTAGCCCATCTCGTCGCAGGCCTGCAGGATGCGCTGGCGCAGCGCTTCGGAGGTGCTGCGGTCGTTGCGTGACGAGCGGTTGAGGGCGCGCGAGATCGTCATCTTCGACACGCCCACTCGCGCCGCGATGTCGGCCATCGTGACTTGCCGGTTGGTGGTCGTGGTGGGCTTCGCACGTGCCATGTTCTATCTCTATCTCCTGGACTGCAGTGGGTCAGCAGTCATCATTGTGCTACCGATACCGTCCATGACGGACAGCCGCCATGGATTTTCGTCGGCGCAGACCGCGCCTGTTTACTCCTAAAAAGCGAGCTCGTGAAGCGCGGGAAAACACTAGTTACCGGTAACCTATCTCTCGACCATACTGGTGCACGTCAACGCCATCCGTGTTACCGACCTTCCAGTAGGAGACTGATGATGAATCGCAAGACATTCCTGGCCGCGTGCACTGCGGTCCTGTTCGTGGCAACCGCAGGGGCCGCTCAAGCACAGACCAAGCTGCGGTTCGCCCATGCGGGACCGGACAACTCGTCACAGCATCTCGCTGCGATGGAGTTCGCGAAGATGGTCAAGGAGCGCAGCAAAGGCCAGCTCGAAGTGCAGGTCTTCCCTGCGAGCGTGCTCGGCAATGACGCGATGATGATTTCCAGCGTACGTGGCAACACCCTCGACATCGCGATGGCCGGCAGCGTCAACTTCGCGGGCCTGACGCCGCAGATGGGCGCGCTCGACTTGCCGTTCCTCTTCCGCGGCCCTGAGCACGCCTACAAGGTGCTCGACGGCATGGTCGGCCAGCAGCTGATGGAGGGGCTCGAGCCACACAACCTCAAGGGCCTGGGATGGTTCGAGGTGGGCTTTCGCTGCATCACCACCAAGAATCGCGCGGTGAGCACGCCCGAGAACGTCAAGGGCCTGAAGATCCGCACGACGCCGAACCCCTCGCACATTCAGTCCTTCAAGCTGCTCGGCGCCAACCCGGTGCCGATGCCGCTCGCCGAGCTGTACCAGGCGCTCGAGAGTGGCGCGATCGACGCCCAGGAGCACCCGATTGCGATCACGCACTCGGCCAAGTTCTACGAGGTGCAGAAGCACCTGACGATGAGCCGGCATGCCTACACGGCGATGCCGATGGTGATGGCCAAGGCCAAATTCGATTCGCTCTCCCCCGAGCTGCGCAAGGTGCTGGCCGAGTCGTCGCAGGCGGCAGGCCGCTACCAGCGCGAGCTCAATGCCAAGGACGAGGGCAAGATCATTGCCGACCTGCGCGCCAAGGGCATGACGGTGCTCGAGACCTTCGACGCCGAACCCTTCCGCAAGATAGTCGTCGCAGAGACACGCAAGGCCTTTGTCGAGAAAAACGGCGCCGCGCTGCTGACGGCGATCGACGCAACGAACTGAAGGGGCCGTGGTGAATTCCCCCAAGATCGCACTCGTCACGGGCGCCGGCAGCGGCGTCGGCAAGGGTTGCGCCACCGCGCTGTTGCGCGACGGCTGGCAGGTCGTCTTCACTGGGCGCCGCGCCCAGGCCTTGCAGGCAGCGATCGCCGAAGCTGGCGATACCGGGCGTCTCGCCGTCGCCATCACCTGCGACGTCACGAGCGAGGCCTCGGTCGCCTGCCTCTTTGACGCCATACGCGAGCGTTTCGGCCGGCTCGACCTGCTATTCAATAACGCCGGCATCTCAGTGCCATCGACCTCGCCTGACGAGTTGAGCGTCAGCGCTTGGCGCAACGCGGTCGACACCAACCTGAACGGGGCATTCCTGTGCCTGAGAGGAGCCTTCAAGCTGATGCGAAACCAGGCTCCGCAAGGTGGCCGCATCATCAACAACGGCTCGATATCGGCGCACGCGCCGCGTCCCGGCTCGATCGCCTATACCGCTACCAAACACGCGATTTCGGGCCTTACGCGCGCCGCCGCGCTCGATGGCCGGCCGTTCGACATCGCCGTCGGGCAGATCGACATCGGCAACGTCGGCAGCGACATGACCGAGAAAATGGTGGAGGGCGTGGCGCAAGCCGACGGCAGCATCCGCCCCGAGCCCCGCATGGAGCTGTCCGCCGTCACCGACACCTTCCTGGCGATGACGCGCCTGCCCCTATCGGCCAACGTGCTGTTCATGACCGTGATGGCCACCAAGATGCCCTTCGTCGGACGCGGTTGAATCTGGCCATGGGGCCGGCGATGACAGGTGCAACTCAAGCGCCAACGCTTGCGATCCAGCCCGCCAACGCATCCAGGAGCTCGGATCTGACCTCCGCGTCCTTGCGTCCCGTGCGCGCGGGCACGTGAAACGAATGATCGGCATCCTCGAAGAGCTCGAGCGTGGCACGCGTGCCGAGCTGTTCGACGAGCCGTTGCAGCAGCTTCAGGTCCGCGAGCTGATCGCGCGTTCCTTGCAGGAACAGCATCGGAATCCGCACGTCGAAAAGATGCTTTGCGCGCTCGTCCGACGGCCGCCCGGCCGGATGCAGCGGGAACCCGAGAAACACCAGGGCGCGCACCCCCGGCAACGGCGACGCGGCCTGTGCTTGCGAAGTCATGCGGCCACCAAAGGACTTGCCTCCCGCGA
>Ga0184637_10001564_pt1 | contig 15332 bp, 11 predicted proteins | sample PLM3_127_b2_FD_133143 | JGI IMG/M metagenome (GOLD analysis project Ga0184637, IMG submission 133143) | Groundwater sediment microbial communities from an aquifer in East River, Colorado, USA - PLM3_127_b2 | ecosystem: Environmental > Terrestrial > Soil > Riparian zone | place: USA: East River...
GTCGTCCACGTGCTCGCGCCCGAGCGCGGACACGCGGATTCGGGGTTGATGTCGGGGCAGTTGACGCGCGAGGCGCTCCTCGCGGATGCCATCGATCTAGACGGGGGGAGCCTCGCGCGCGCGACCGACGCCTTGAAGGGTTGGGGGAATTGTCCGCCCGCCCTGACAGGAAGTTCCAAAATCCCTGTACCCACGGGGTCGCTCCGGTCTATCGTTATGCCGGAGGTGCCGCTGCCATGTCCGTCCGTAAGATGACTCCGGTCCTCATCGTGGATCTGAAGGAGCCGGGCGGGCACATCGTGGGCTTCGCCGGGTTCCCGAAATCCTAGCTCCGTTGACGCCGCGGCCTCTCGCGATCCATAAACGGCTTCGTGTACGACGTGGTCGTCGTGGGAGGGGGAATCGTCGGGCTCGCGACCGCCTTCCAGCTCCTCCGCCAGAGGCCAGGCGCCGCGGTCCTGGTCCTGGAAAAAGAGGACTCCGTCGGGTTTCACCAGACGGGGCACAATAGCGGTGTCCTTCACTCGGGCATCTACTACAAGCCCGGCTCGCTGAAGGCGCGGATCGCCGTTCGCGGGTGCGCTTCGATGGTGCGCTTTTGTGAGGAGCACGGCGTCCCCTTCGAGCTCTCCGGAAAGGTCATCGTCGCGACCTCGGAAGAGGAGAGGCCGCGGCTTCAGGCCCTTCTCGAGCGGGGAAAGGAGAACGGCGTTGCCGGGCTTCGCGCGATTTCGCCCGAGGAGCTGCGGGAGATCGAGCCCAACGCTCGAGGTGTCGGAGCGCTCCACTCCGCCTCGACGGGAATCGTCTCCTTCCGGGCCGTCGCGGAGGCGATGGCTTCCGCGATCGAGACAGCCGGCGGCCACGTCCGCACGAGGGCGCGGCTCCTCGGGTTCGGACGCGAGAGGGACGCCGTGAGGCTTCACACCGAAGCGGGTGACCTCCTCGCCAAGCGCGTCGTCACCGCCTCTGGACTCCATGCCGATCGGGTGGCGGCGCTCTCTGGGGCCGAGCCCTCGGTGAGGATCGTTCCGTTTCGCGGCGAGTACTATCGGCTGCGACCCGGGAGCCGAGGCCTGGTGCGGGGCTTGATCTACCCGGTCCCCGACCCGCGGTTTCCGTTTCTCGGGGTTCACTTCACCCGCCGTATCGACGGAGAGGTCGAGGCGGGACCGAACGCCGTCCTGGCATTCGCGCGCGAAGGCTACCGGAAGACCGACGTGCGCGCGCGCGACCTGTGGGACATGGTGAGGTTCCCCGGGACCTTTCGCATGGCGCGGAAGCACTGGCGAATCGGACTCGGGGAGTACTACCGCTCGTTCTCGAAATCGGCATTCGTTCGAAAGCTCCAGAAGCTCGTCCCCGAGCTCACCGAGGCCGATCTCGAGGCGGGCGGGAGCGGCGTCCGCGGCATGGCGCTCGAGCGGGACGGAAATCTGGTGGACGACTTCCGCATCGTGGAGTCGGGCGGCTTCGTCCACGTCTTGAACGCGCCCTCGCCGGCGGCGACGAGCGCGCTCGCCATCGCGGACCACATTCTGGAGCTGTGCTAGCATCCTTTTCCCCAAGGAGACCCGAATGAAGCTCGAGCTCGCGTTAGCGTTCATTCTTTCAATTGCCTCCGGGCTCGGCGCCCAGGAGACCATCGCCCTCAAAGCGTCGAGGATGATCGACCCGAGGCGCGATGGGCCGATCGACAACGCCGTCGTCGTCATCCGCGGCGATCGGATCGAGGCGGCGGGAGCGGCTTTCGCGGTGACGGTCCCCGCGGGCGCGCGGGTCCTCGATCTCTCGGGCTATACGATCCTCCCGGGGCTCATGGACTGCCACGTTCACATCACCGGCACACCCGGCGACGGCGGCGACACTCAGAAGCTCAAAGAGACCCCCGCTCACGAAGCGATCCGCGGGGTGGCGCACGCGAAGATCACGCTCGAGGCGGGGTTCACCACGATCAGAAACGTCGGCTCCGGCAACTACGCCGACGCCGCGCTTCGGGATCTCATCGAGGAGGGCGTGGTCCCCGGTCCCCGCATGTGGGTCGCGACCCGGGGACTGGGCGCGACCGGAGGTCACGCCGACATCAACGGCTGGAGCTCCGATCTGAAGCTTCCGGGCACGGCGGAGATCGCGGACGGTATCGACGAGCTCCGCAAAGCCGTGCGCACGCAGATCAAAAATGGAGCGGACTTGATCAAAGTGACCGCGACGGGAGGAATCCTCTCGGTGGGAGATGCCGTCACCCATCAGCAGTATTCGCTCGAAGAGCTCCAGGCGATCGTCGAGACCGCGGGGATGCTCGGGGTGAAAGTCGCGGCGCACGCGCACTCTCCCCGTGGGATGAACGACGCCGTCCGCGCCGGGGTCATCTCCATCGAGCATGGGAGCCTTATCGACGACGAGGGGATCCGCCTCATGAAAGAGCGCGGCACGTTCCTCGTTCCCACGCTCTATACCCTCGACTTCATCATCCAGGAGGGTGCTTCGAGCGGTGTCCCTCAGTACTCCATCGACAAGGCGAAGTCGATCGCGAAGCAGCAGCGCGAGAGGCTCTCCGCTGCGTTTCACGCCGGGGTGAAATTCGCCTACGGCACCGATGCCGCCGTCTTTCCCCATGGGCGCAACGCCCGGGACTTCCGCATCCTGGTCGAGGAGCTCGATGTCCAGCCAATCGAAGCGATCCGCACCGCGACCATCAATGCCGCGGAGCTCATCGGGATCGAAGACCGCGCGGGAACCCTCGAGCCGGGGAAATGGGCGGACGTCATCGCCGTCGCTGGAAACCCCCTCGAGAACATCACCCTGCTCGAAAACGTTCGCTTCGTCATGAAGGGGGGAGTGGTCTACAAGTCCCCCTGAGCTTAAGATTGGAAGTATGCGATATGGCATCGGCCTCCTGATCGTGCTCGCCATCCCGATGGCCGCGGCGGCGCAGGCTCCCGTCTTCGACGTTCGCTGCGTCGACGGGAAGGCCGCGGGCTTTCCCTGCGACCGCGTTCACCTTCTCGCGTACCTGCCCCTTGCGAGCGTCGGAGGCTCCGACGGCACGAACGACGTCTGGGGCTTTTCCGAGGGAGGTCGAGAGTTCGTTCTCCTGGGCCTGCGGAGCGGGACCGCGTTCATTGAGATCACGAACCCGACGGCGCCCCTCTATCTCGGTAAGCTCGCAGGCCATCGGTCGAGCCGGAGTATCTGGCGGGACATCGAGACCTACCAGAGGCACGCCTTCATCGCCTCCGAGGCGTTCTCCCATGGGGTTCAGGTCTTCGATCTGGGAGCGCTCTTCTCGGTGAGCGCCCCTCCCATAGAGTTTCAGGAAACCGCCCACTACGCGGGCGAGAGCCTCGGGAGCGCCCATACCCTCGCCATCAACGAGTCGAGCGGCTTCCTGTACGCCATGGGCTCCGACACGTGCTCCGGCGGCCTTCACATGGTGGACATACGGAGCCCGAGAGAGCCTCGTTTTGCTGGTTGCTTCGCCCAGGACGGATACACCCACGACGCGCAGTGCGTCTCCTACGACGGCCCGGACCCGGATTACCGCGGGCGGGAGATCTGCTTCGCGAGCAACGAGGACACGCTCACCGTCGTCGACGTCACCGACAAGCCGAGCCCACGCATGGTGTCCCGCACCAGCTACCAGGGCGTCGGCTACGTCCACCAGACCTGGGTCACGCCCGACCGGCTGTTTCTTCTCATGGACGACGAGCTCGACGAGCAGTACTTCCATCACAACACCGCAACCCGGATCTGGGACATTGCCGACCTCGACCGTCCGGCACACATCGGCTCCCACGTCGCTGACACGCCCTCAATCGACCACAATCTCTACATCCGCGACGGGCTGGTGTACGAGGCAAACTACCGCTCCGGGCTTCGCATCCTGAAGCTCGACCGGATCGCCGAAGGGCGACTCGAGCCCGCAGGATTCTTCGACGTTTACCCCGTGGACGATGCGCCGGAGTTCAACGGCGCCTGGAGCGCGTACCCGTTTTTTCCCAGCGGCGTCGTCGCGGTGAGCGACATCGAGCAGGGACTCTTCCTCCTCAAGCCCGAGATCCCGTGAAGGGCCTCGCGCTTCTCGCCGCCACTCTCGCCTCTGTCTTCGAGCCCTTCGTTGCCATCGACCCCGACCGACCCGACCGCATAGTCGCGGGTGCCCAGTTCGGCGAGGGGTACAACCGCGGCGGCCTTCGTTTCCAAACGTGGGTCACGACCGATGGCGCGAGAACGTGGAGCACCCAGGAGGTGTCCCTCCGAGCGCTCGAGCGGCCTTCCACCATGGCCGCCGACCTGTCGCTCGCGTTCGGCCTCGAGGGAGAGCTTTTCGGCTTCGGCGTTTCCGGTGACGGCTTCCGCGATCGGGTGCCGGAGGCGGCGCTGGCCCTCGCGGTTTCAGACGACGGCGGACGCACGTTTGCGCCGCGAGGGCTCCTCGGGGAAACCGTCGATCATGAAGACGGCGCCTTCTCGGTGAGCGACAAGCCCTGGATGGCGGTCGACCGCGGCTCCGAGAGTCCCTTCCGCGGAAGCCTCTATTTCGCGTGGACTCGCATTCGCGTGCGCAAGCTGCCGGACGGGTACGACCTCGAGCGGGATCTCGTTTTCTCGTACTCCCGAGATTCTGGCCGGAGCCACTCGGAGCCGTTCTCGATCGCGGCGTCGGGAGGAGGAGCGCAAATCGCGGTCGGACCCCAGGGCATCGTCGATCTGGTTTGGGTCGAAGAGGATGAGAACCGGAGCGGCCGCGTCCTCCATCGCGTTTCGCGCGACGGCGGTCGGACGTTCTCTCCGGCGAACGCGATCGAAACGCTGGACGACGATACGGAGTCTCTCGACCTCCCGACTCTCGCGGCGAGCGCGACCGGAGCTCTCTCCGCCTGCTGGGCGCGCGGACCCGTTTCAAGCGCCGCGGGCACCGCGATTCGGTGCAGCGGCTACCAACCGGGGTCGGGATGGTCGCCCGCCTCTTCCGTGAAGGCGTCGGGTTACCCCGCGCTCGCCGCGACCCAGGATGCTTTCTGGCTTCTCGCCTATCACGCCGGAGAGACCCTGCGGGTTTCGTTTTACTGCTCCCGCGATGGCCGAAGCTTCGATGCCGTGAAGACGCTTTCGGAGACTCCTCTCTCGGCGGAGCGCTTCTGCCCCCGATCCGGCCTCCCCTGCCGGAAGGACCTCGAGACGTTCACACCGGGAGACTACGTGGGCCTCGCGGCATCGTCGCGACGCCTGGCGGCTGCCTATATTCTCCCCGGGTCCGAGGCCGTCGTCTCGGTGGTAGATCTCGGTGAGGATCCCTGCTCAATCGCTGGCTCCAGCTCAATCGTCGATCCTATCGAGCAGTTGCGCTGTCGTGTACCAGGTCTGATGGGTCTCAATCATTGTGTACATGAGTTGCCTTGGTGAGAGGGCTCGTACTATTGCGGGCGCCAGCTCAGTCCGAAATTGAGAATCCGCTGGAGGAGCCGGTCGTAGGGAAGACCTCCGGCTTCGGCGGAGTCGGCGAAGTCCTCGCTCCGGGCGAGCTGGGGATTGGGATTCGCCTCGAGCACGTAGACCTTCTCCTTCTCGTCCATGCGAAAGTCGATGCGCGCGTAGCCGCTGAGGTAGAGGTTCTTGTAGATGCGCTTCGCGAGCTTCTGGACCCGTTCGGTGACCGCGGGCGAGAGCCCTTTGGCTTCGCCGGTTTCGATGCGGTGCTTTCTCTGATAGCGAGGGTTCCATTTGACGCTCTCGGTCGCGATCGCCCACGAGCTCTCGGGAAGGCGTGAGAGGAAGATCTCCCACACGGGAAACACTTCGAGTCTTTCGTTTCCCATCACTCCCACGTAGAGCTCCCGGCCGTCGATGTACCGCTCGACGATGGCGTCGGTGCCGATCCTCTCGTGGACGAACGACACCCGCTCCCGCAGCTTCTCCTCGTCTTCCACCACGGATGCCTGGGAGATCCCGGTCGAGGACTCGTGCACCAGGGACTTCACGATCAGCGGGAACCCGAGGCGCGGAGGCCGCCGGACGGGGCGCCCCCGATGGAACACCGCGAACTCGGGAACGGGGATTCGGTGGTAGGTGAGGAGCTTCTTCGAGATCGCCTTGTCCCGCGCGAGGAGGAGGCCGCGGGCGTTGCAGCCGGTATAGGGGACCCGCTGCAGCTCGAGGTAGCTCACCACGTTCTGGTCGTAGATGGGAACGTCGTCGAAATCCTCGAGGAGGTTGAAGACGATGTGCGGCTGGAACAGGTCGATGGAGCGGCGGATGGCGCCGAGATCGCTCCCCACTCCGAGGTTCGAAACGTCGTGTCCCATCTGCCCGAGGTTTTCGATGACGTCGAACTCCATCTTCCAGGGCGCTTCGCGGACGTCGACGCTCGTCACGTCCTCGGGCGGCACCATGCCCTCGTGCATCAGCGCGAGCACCCGGAGCTTCTTCATAGTGCGAAGCGGTACCGGCCGCTGTGAAGGTAGTTCATGGTGTGCACCGCTAGAAGAAGCGAGAAGTCGAGCTTCGCCTCGTCGGGGTTCGCTCCTACGAGGAGGTTCAGCTCCCGGGCGCGGCGCGTCATCTCCAGAAGGACCTGATCCACGGTGTACTGGAACACTCCCGTCCAGCGCGCCACCAGCCGGCGTACTTCGCGCCGATGCTGAGAGATGAACTCGGCCGCGGTCACGGCGCCCTCGTGCGGCGTTCCGTCGAACAGGCGCTTCAGGTCGCGATCGTAGAACGTCGGAAACTCCACCTGGTACATCTCGCGCTTCTTCTCGTAATGGGAGCGGAGCGTCGGTTTGAGGCCCGAGAGAGCGAAGGGCCGGCGCCGGGTCTTCAGCGGCACGGGCTCATCCGCCGTCTCCTGCATGAGCTTGTCCATGTACTCGAGCTTGCGGAGCGCGGGCCATCCCTGATACCGATCCCGCCACGATGAGGCGGGATCGAGCCAGACCGCGAAGGTTTCCGCGAAGTCCTCGTCGGGATGGCTCTGCGCGTACCAGTAGTCGAGGTTTCTCACGAAATTCTTGCTGAAGGGCTTGGGAGCGTAGGACTCGGGATAGGGCGCTGAGGAGAGGCCGAATAACCTCTGACGGTTGCGGCGGCGGTGGAGGTCGTACGCGTGATCGATGGCATGCCCGGACTCGTGGCGAAAGATGCGACGGCACCAGTCGACCGTTCCGCCCTCGACCTCGAGCATCTGGGCGCGCTCGAGCTCCATGAGGCGAGGGTGGGCGAGAAAGAAGGGGAGCGCGATTCCCGGAACCTCGTCAGGCGTGAACCAGTCGTCGGATATCCAGAAGTACGGACGGAAGACGACGCCCTTCGCCTCGAGCTCCTGGTTCAGCTCGTCGATGCGCGCTTCGAGAAACGCCCCTTCCTTCTCGAGCCCGAGATCGCTGAAGCGAAGGTTGAGGAGCTCCTCGTCGCTGAAGCTCGCCCAGGCCGGCTCTTTGAGCTCAGGGAGCTCGGAGGGCTCGGGAGGTGCCGCCGCCTTTTCGGGCTCACGCTCCTCGACGCCCGCCGGGGGGAGCGGCGGAGCGGTCTCGTCGGTCGCCATTCACGTTTTATTCTAATCCTTGCGAGGGCGAGTGGGCGACGGGAGCGCGGCGGCGATTCCCAGACGACGAAAGATCAAGCCGATTCCAGCCGGCGCACCTCGCGATCCAAGATCTCGAGCGCGAGGTCGATGGTCGGGAGGTGGACGCGGAACGAGACCACGGCGAGCCTCAATGTGAAGCGACCGTCCAGGATCGTCGAGCTCAGGAACACGCGTCCGTCCCGCTGAATCGCCTCGACGAGCTTCTGGTTGAAGGCGTCGGCGTCGCCGATTGCGGGGCGATAGCGGAAGATGACGACCGAAAGATCGGGATAGGGACCGACCTCGAAGCCCGGACGCTCCGCGAGCCGCTCGTGGAAATATCGGGCGAGGAGCATCTTCTCCTCGAGCGCGGAGCGGAACGGAGCGAGCCCGTGGAGGAGGAGCGGCATCCAGAGCCTCAGGCCGCGGAAATGTTTCGTGAGCTCGGGCGAAAGATCGGCGGGCGAGAGCTCGTCTCTGGCTCGAAGCGCGTCCTGCATGTAGTTCGCGGCGTAGTGATGGCTCTCCGGGAGCCTCGCGCGATCTCGAACCAGCACCGCACCCGAGCCGTAGGGGAGGAAGAGGGTCTTGTGCGGATCCATCACCAGGGAATCGGAGCCGTCGAGCCGGCCGAGCGCGCGCTTGCCCTCGGCGCAGAGAATGAAGAATCCGCCGTACGCGCCATCGACGTGCAGCCAGAGGTTCTCTTTCCGAGAGAGGGCGGCGACGTCCTCGATGGGATCGACGACTCCGGTGTCCGTGGTGCCCGCGCTCGCGATGACGAGAAACGGGAGGAGCCCGGCGGCGCGGTCGCTCGCAATCAGCCGCTCGAGCGCCCCGGCGCGCATCCGGTACCGCTCGTCGAGGGGCACGAGGCGCTGGACCGCTTCCGAGAGCCCGGCGAGGCGGATGGCCTTCGCGACCGAGTGGTGCGCCTGCGCCGTCCGGTAGATGACCGCGCGCTCGACGTCGCGCGAGCGGATCTCGTGGGCGTCCCGCGCCGTCACCACTCCCATGAGGTTCGCGATGCTGCCGCCGGACGTCAGGTTTCCCCCGGCGGTCTCCTTCGGATAGCCGACGAGGCCGCTCATCCAGTCGATGAGCATATTCTCCATGCGCACCGCGCCCGGCGAAGCGAAGAACACCCCCGCGTAGCGATTGGTGACGGCCGCGAGGAAGTCCCCGAGGGAGGAGGCGTAGAGGCCGCCTCCGGGGATATAGCCGAGGTGTCCCCCCGAGGCGGGATTGAGACCCGGCCGATCGACGTCGCGCCGGAGATGATCGAGGAGAAGCGCGAGCGGCCGCGGCTCCTCGCCGATGGGTGTCTCGAGAATTCCGATTCCCCGGTCTTCAGTCTCGAGAAACGCGGGAAGGTCGGGAAGCTTCGAAAGAAACTCCTCGGCATAAGCGGAGACGTCGTCGAAGAGCCGGCGCCGGACCTCGGCCCCGGGTTCGAGCTCGCGCGCCTTGGCCTCGAGCCCGAGTAGCGACTTGCGCAGCGTCGCGGTCATGGCGCGTGAAGCTTCTCGATCGCCTCGATCATCTCACGCGACTCGGGAGGTCCGAGGAGGCCTCCCGCCGCCATGGCGAGGGCGCTCGCGGCCAGGGACACGAGGATCGGAGCGAGGCCGAAGGGCAAAATCTGAAAGTGAACGAGCACGTAGGCGAGGGCGCCCGTGATCAGGGCGAGAACGCCGCCCGTCCGATTGGCCTTCTTCCACCAGAGCCCGGCGATGACGGGAACGAAGAGGCTTCCGCTCAGAAGCCCGACTCCCGCCGTATAGAACTGGCTGATGAGCTCCGGAGGCGAGTAGGCCCAATAGAGCGCGAGGAGTCCGATGACCCACGCGGTTCCCACGCGAACGGCGTCGATGGTTCGCTGGCTCGCTTTCTCACGGAGGATGTTCCCCAGAAGGTCGTGGGAGATGGAGGAGCTGCAGGCGAGAAGGAGAGCGTCGGTCGTCGACATCACAGCCGCGAGCACCGCGGCCACCGCCATTCCCCGGACGGCCGCGGGGAACCTGGACTCCATGACCTTGAGAAACACTTGATCGGCGTCGGCGAGGTCCGGGAAGTCCAGCTTCCCCACGGGGACGATGAGGAACACCGCCGCGAGGATGAGGGCGCTATAGGCGAGCATCGCGAGGTTCAGCGAGAGCCTGGCTCCATGGCCGTCCCGGGCGGTAAAGACCCGCATCACGATGTGCGGGATCACGGGAATCGCCGTAGCCCAGATAGCGAAATAGCCGAGATAGCTCGCGACCGGACGGTGCTCGACCTGGCCGAGCTCGGGGGCGACGGACGTCGCCCGGCGCATGAGCTCGAGGGGTGTGCCGACCTCCCACAAAAACCAAAGCCCGGTTCCCAGCACCACCAGCAGCATGAGAATGCCCTGGAATACGTCGGTCCAGGTGACGGCGACCATGCCCCCGAAGGATACGTAGATGACGAATACCAGAGTCGCCAGCGTGAGCGCGTGCTCGAAGGGGATTCCGAGAAGCGTCTCCGCGGTGATGCCCGCCGCTTTCAACTGAGCGACGATATAGATGGTGAAGGCGGTGACGATGAGGATCGGGACGAGGGTCCTCACGATCGAGCTGGGATAGCGGAAGGCGAGAAAGTCGGTGATGGTGTAACGGCCGAAGTTACGAAGCTCCCGGGCGACGAGGAGCGACGCGAGGGGGAAGCCGACGACCGCTCCCGCGAAAAGCGCGAGGGTCGCGGGAATACCTTGCGAGTACGCGAGCCCCATCACCCCGATGATCGACCCGCCGCTCGCGAGCGTTGCCATGATCGCCATCGCGTTGACCCAGGTGCCCACACGCCGTCCTGCGACCCAATACTCGTCGCCCGAGCCCCGCACGCGTCTCGATGCGGCGATGCCGATGCCGATGCAGACGGCGAAATAGAGAAGAACCAGGACTCTTTCGACGAGCATCGAGGCTTAGCGCTTTCCCCGGCCTCGGAAGACGAAGAGCGCGAGCGCGGGCGAGAGAACCATGAGAGCCGCCATGAGCCATCCGAAGACGGCCATCCCCGCGATCTTCTGGCTTCGCCACGCGGGAAGGAAAGAGAGCGCGGAGAACGCGACGAGGAACAGGAGCGCGAGAGCTTCGGCGCGATCCATGTGGAAGAAGGACTTGAGCATCGCGCGAACGATATCCCAATCGAGCTGCGCTGGGCGAATACGTCTTTCGAGGCGCGAGCACCTTCAGAGTAAACGGAGGTAAGGTCGGAGCGTGAATCACGTTCGGCGCCGGGGCATCCGCGCCTCCACGGCCTGGTGCGGCCTCGTAATCTCGGCGGACGCGGGCATGCTTCTCAGCCCGGCGAAGCCGACGCTGGTGCCGGAGCGAGCTGGTCGATCAGAACGAGACCCTGGTTTTTCTGAGCTCTCGTCGCGGACGAGTCGTCGCGGTGAACGTCATTCGGAAACAGCATCGCAGTCGAGCTGAGATAGGCTGAGCGCGTGCGGATAGTATCGGGAGCAATACGACTCGGCCTCGGGACGATGCGGCTCGAGGGCGCGGACGCGATTCCGCTCCTGCATCGAGCGCTCGACGCGGGAATTCGACTCTTCGACACCGCCGACGTCTATGGGCCCGATCCCGCCGATCCCGGCGCGATCGAGAGGCTTCTCGGGAAGGCCCTCCGGACCTGGAGCGGCGACCGCGGCGACGTCGTGGTCGCCACCAAGGGCGGTCTCGTGCGCCGGGGCAAGGAGTGGACCGCCGACGGTCGGGCCAAGCACTTGAAGGACGCTTGCGAAGCGAGTCTCGGGAACCTGGGGGTCGATGCCATCGATCTCTATCAGCTCCACGCCCCCGATCCGAAGGTCCCCCTCGCGACTTCGCTCCGCGCTCTCGCGACACTGATGCGTGAAGGCAAAGTCCGCCGTGTCGGCCTTTCGAACGTGGGTCTCGAAGGGCTCGAGATCGCCTGCGAGATCCTGGAAGTCTCGAGCGTGCAGGTGGCGTTGAGTCCGCTCGACCTCACGCCCCTCAAGAATGGAGTCGCCGAATTCTGCGCTGAGAAAGGAATCGCCCTTCTCGCCCACAGCCCGCTCGGTGGCTACCGCAGCCGGGGGAAACTCGAACGACAGCCCGCGCTGCGGCAGATCGCGGAGCGGAGAGGCGCCTCGGTCCAGGAGGTCGCGCTCGCCTGGCTCCTCGCGCTTCATCCGAACGTGATTCCGATTCCGGGTGCGAGCCGGCTCGAAAGTCTCGAGTCCATCCTGCGCGCTCCGCGCCTCGAGCTGACTCCGGTGGATCTCGAGGAGCTCGAACGAGCCCTTCCCGCCGCGAGGCTCCTCCGCGTTCCGCGAAGAACGCTCGCTCCCGACCCCGCGACCGCGGACGGCGAAATCGTCCTCATCGTCGGATACCCGGGGGCGGGAAAGTCCACGCTCGCCGCTCGCTTCCTCGAGCGCGGCTACGAGCTACTCAACCGCGATCTCGAAGGAGGGGGGCTCTCGAAGCTCCGCGGGGAGCTCGACCGGCGGCTCTCTCGTGGAGTGCGCAAGATCGTCCTCGACAACACCTACCCCGAGCGCGCCTCGCGATTCGACGTCCTCGAGACCGCCTGGCGGCACGGCGTCCCCGTCGCTTGCGCATGGCTTCAAACTTCGCTCGAAGACGCGCAAGTGAACGCGGCCGAGCGCATGGTTCGAAGGTACGGTCGGCTGCTCTCGCCCGAGGAGATGGCTTCGGTTTCGCGGAAGGACCCGAGCTCGTTTCCACCGGATGCCCAATTCCGATTCCGTCAGAGGCTCGAGCCGCCGCGGATCGAGGAGGGATTCATCCGTGTCGATGCCCTTGCCTTCGAAAGAAAGTCGCGCTCCGAAAGAAGCGGGCGAGGATTGTTCTTCGAGTACGACGGAGTCGTCCGGAAGACCCGAAGCGGCGGAGCCCGCCCCGCGCATCCCGACGACCTCGAGATTCTCCCGAACCGGAGTGAGATCCTGAGGCGCTTCGCCGCCGAAGGGTTTCGTCTCCTTGGCGTCTCCTATCAGCCGGACGTTCCGGAGGAGACGGCGCGCGCATGTTTCGAACGGACGAACGAGATCCTCGGGCTCGAGATCGAGGTCGAGTTCTGCCCCCACGGCGCCGGCCCCGCCGTCTGTTGGTGCCGAAAGCCTCTTCCCGGCCTTTTAGTTCTGCTCCTTGAAAGACACGCTCTCGACCCGGCGCGGTCTCTCCTCATCGAAAGCTCCGCCGCCGATCGGGGTTTCGCCTCCCGGCTCGGGGTTCCCGCGAAACCGGTTGAGGAATTCTTCTCGAGCTTGCATAGGCCTCCGCGGGTCTGATACACGGAGCCGCCCCCATGCGCATCCTCACCTGGAACGTAAACTCGCTCCGCATGCGACTCGAGCGGCTCCTCGGTGTCCTCGAGCGGCACCAGCCCGACGTCGCCTGCCTCCAGGAGCTGAAGACTGCGGAGGAGGAGTTCCCGGCGCTCGAGCTCAAGGGCGCGGGCTACCATGCCTCCTTTGTTGGACAGAAGACGTACAACGGAGTAGCGGTCGTGACGAGGAAACCGCACTCCAGGATCGAGCGGTCTTTCGCCGACGGGGTCGACGATCCTCAGGCCCGGTTCATCGCCTGCGACGTCGACGGGATCCGCGCGCTCTCGGTCTACGTTCCGAACGGCGGTGAGGTGGGGTCGGAGAAGTGGCTCTACAAGCTCGAGTGGCTAAAGCGCCTCAGGCGCTACCTCGACCGGAACGAGGATCGCAAGAGCCCTCTCGCCGTTTGCGGGGATTTCAACGTCGCACCCGACGACAAGGACGTGCGAAATCCCGAGCGTTGGGGGAGAACGGTGCTCTGCCATCCCGAGGGGCGCGAAGCACTCGCTCGGGTCGCCGAGTGGGGCCTGGTAGACCCTTTCGTCTGAAGCACCCCGAGGGAGGCATCTATTCCTGGTGGGACTACCGAAAGCTTGGCTTTCCCAAGAACGACGGGCTCCGCATCGACGCAATCTACACGACTCCGGTTCTGGCGGCGAGGCTGGTCGATGCCCGCGTGGACCGTGAAGAGCGCAAGGGAAAGCAGCCCTCGGATCACGCTCCGGTCATTCTGGATTTTTCTTGACCTGAGGGAGAAACCGCCACGTGGTCGGAGCGTTTCTCCGAGGCGAGCGTCCGCGTCAGAGCTTCGACGACGGCCTGAACGTGACCGAGCTCCTTATGGCCGCCTACATGAGCGTGGGGCGGGACAACTCGATTTCGCGAGCGCAGAGCTCGATGATTTCGTGCCTCAGGTCGCCCGCGGCCTCTGGAACCCGCGGAAGTAGCGCGCTGTCGTCCCACGGATCTTCTCAAGAACGAGATCCTCGATATGGATAGCCGCGAGCAGGCATGTTTCCTCATCGCAGGCCCTCCTCCTGACAGGCTTCCTCCAGGAAGACCTTCTCCACGCCGATTGTGTGTTTCATGAGGTTTACGATGCGTATGAGATGAACCCCCGGAGGCAGCTCGACCTCGATGGCCTCGGTCCAGCGCCAGCCCTTCTCCATAGGCTCGACGGGCCTCTTCTCGCTGACTTCGACTTCGAAGCCCTCTCCGCCCACTTCGATTCGGAGGGCTTCCTTCTTGTGATCGACTCCATCCTTGACGAGAAGCCTTATCGGATAGCGAGCTTGCTCCGGAAGATCTGGCGTTTCGAGAGCGAGCGCCGCTTTCTTCTTCAACTGGTAGAACCCGCGGACACCACAGAGTCCATCTCCCGAGGGGTGGTGGACGTTTCCTTCCGTCGAGACCACCCAGCGGCTGAGGCCCGTCGCGGGCTCGTACTCCTCGTCGAGACAGAGGATCTGGGGTTGGAACGCGGCGGTGCAGCCGTCGCAGGCATCTCCGATTCCATCATTGTCGAGGTCGGTCTGGTCCGGGTTTGGGGTCGCAGGGCAGTTGTCGGAGCCGTCACAAACACCGTCGAGGTCGCGATCTCCCGAGATGCCGCTATCGGGAGAAAGACCACGGACGCGAAAGTCGTCGAACAGCACGTCCTCCTCGTCCACCCAGACGGCAATCGACCCCGAGGTCAGGGGGTACGTCTCGTCGAAGGCATCGATTCCCCATTCGAAGGGCTCGTCTGTGCCCTCTTCCCAGAAACGCGCGCGGACCCTCGTTTCGACGTCGGTCGTCTCCACGCGAATCCGGAATCGGTGCCAGGTTTCCTCCTCCGGAGCGAATCCCGAACGAGTGAGGCCGGAGAGACTGTCCTCCCACCCCTTCAGGACGGCATACCCGATCTCGTCCTCGTCGTCATCCTCCTCGTCTTCGCCCTCGTCCTCGTCGTCCTCGTTGTCGTCGTCGCCGAAAAGGATCTGGTAGAACCGCCCCGAAGCGATGTCGGAATAGACGAGAAGCCCGTGCTCTTGTTCTTCCTCGGAAAGCCGGAACCTCCCCGTCCATTCGTAGTTGTTCCACGCGAGAGAGCCCGAGGCCCGAAGCTCCGAGGCCCGCTCGTCCTCGACGCTCCGGAAGGCCATCGTCCCATCATCGAGCCGATACGTCTCGTACCCGTCGGTCCACTCGATCGGGTCGACGTCTTCCTCGTACGTCTCGAAGGTTTCGACGAACACCGGAGGACAGACGGTCTTGCGCAGAACCTCGACCTCGAGCGAGTTGCTCCCGACCCCGCCGTCGTCGTCCGTCACCGTCAAGGTCACGGTGAAGACGCCCGGACTCGCATAGGCATGAGTCGGCGTCAGAGTCCCGCTCTCTCCGCCTCCATCGCCAAAATCCCACTCGATGCCGTGGGTGTCGAGA